>Ga0209341_10001092_pt1 | contig 27256 bp, 27 predicted proteins | sample RifCSP13_2_FD_184020 | JGI IMG/M metagenome (GOLD analysis project Ga0209341, IMG submission 184020) | Soil microbial communities from Rifle, Colorado - Rifle CSP2_sed 13_2 (SPAdes) (version 2) | ecosystem: Environmental > Terrestrial > Deep subsurface > Rock core/Sediment | place: Rifle... | reverse complement strand
GAACTCCCCGCGGTAAAGATCGGCGGCGCGCCGCAACTCGGGACCGCAGCGCGGGCACACCGCGGTGCGGTCGTGACCGTGGAAGTCCTCGCCGGCGGCGGTGAAGTCGTCGAGGTCCGCGGAGACTTCGGTGCGGTCCAAGAAGACGAAAGACCGGTCGGCCTGCACCCATCGTCCCCCCAGGGCGGTGCGCAGCGTGGACAGGGTGCGGCGGAGGCTGGATCGGGATCGCTCAGGGTCGGTGTCGGGCCAGAGCAACTCGACGAGGTGATCGCGGGGGTGTTCCCCGCCTTCGGCCACCAGGTAGACCAGAATCGCCACGGCTTTGCGGGTGTCGACCTCGAGCGGCCTTCCGTCGACGCGCACCTCGGGTGGGCCGAGGAGGGACAGGGTCAGGGGCACCGGGGAGAGTACCGGAGCATTACGGATCGGTGACGGCACCCCTCCCGTAACGATCCCGGGGTCGCCGTACCGGTATGGTCTCTCGATCCGGGTTCGTAACGGTTTCGGAACGGCTCTCACAGAGGATCTGGTGGACATGGCACTGCTGAGACGGAGGAGCAGGATCCCGAAGTCGGTCCCGGGGGGCGAGGCTCCCGTCCGTGCGGCCACCGCGGATGTTGCCGGCGATCCGCACGAAGTCGCCACGGTGCACACGGAGTTCTTCCTCCCCTCCGCGGAGGGAAACGAGCGAGAGGTGATGGAGCGGGTAGCGGCCGCCGTCGCCTCCCTGGGATTGTCACCTGCCCGGCTCGAGCGTCTCAAGACGGCCGTGGCCGAGGCCGCCATGAACGCCATCGAGCACGGCAACGGGGGGAATGCCGCCCTGCCGGTTGGGGTACGCGTCGAGTCGACGTCGCGGATGGTGACGGTGCGGATCACCGACCAGGGCGGCGGCACGCCGATCCCCCGGGTGGAGATTCCCGACATCGAGGCGAAACTGGCGGGGGAGCAGAAGCCGCGAGGTTGGGGTCTGTTCCTGATCGCGAAGATGGTCGACGAGATGCGTACCCACACCGACGGGTCGCATCACGTCATCGAGCTGGTGATGAACCGAGGGGAGTCGTGGTGAACGCATTCGACGCATCGGCGCGCATCGAAGGGCCCACAACGGTGATCGACCTGATCGGGTTGCTCGATCGGACGGCGGAGACGCGACTGAACGAGGTGTTCGGCGCCGCCCTCGACGGGAGAGGCGGTCCGATCGTCTTCAACTTCGGCGGCGTCGAGTACATCAACTCGACGGGCATCGCCCTGGTGGTGGGGGTGCTCGCCAGGGCGCGTACCACCGGCCGGCCGGTGCGGGCGTACGGACTGACCGACCACTACCGGGAGATCTTCACGATCACCCGGCTGTCCGAATTCATGAGGATCTTCGACAACGAGTCCGCCGCAGTGGCGGGCTGAGGAAGGGAAACGATGCCGGAGGCAAAGGTGGAGATGTCGGTGCGCGATGGCGGACCGACGGTCCGGATCATCGATATCAGGGGCGAGGTGACCGCGTTTGCCGAGCCGGTGCTCGCCGAGGCGTTTACGCGGGCCAGCGCCGGCGATACCCGAGTGGTCGTGCTCAACTTCGCCGGGATGGAGTACATGAACAGCGGCGGCATCGGCGTGCTGGTCACGACGCTCATCCGGGCCAACCGCAACAACCAGCAGATGCGGGCCTGCGGGTTGTCCGAGCATTACCGACAGATACTCACGCTCACCCGCCTCGACGAGGCGATCCACGTTTTCGACGACGAGGCCGGGGCGGTCGCCGGGTGATCCCGTGACGGCGGTGTGATGTCCTGATCTCGAGGAGGAACGACATGTCCGAACCCAAGGACAGGGAGAACTGGGCGAAGCCCGTGGATCGCCTCGAGGTGAAGTCGGTGCCTGAGGGCGCCAAGGGGCAGACCGTGCACGGACGGCGGCTCACCGGTCCGCTCCAGGGCTTCGGTCAGATGTGGCAGAAGACCTACCGGGTCCGCATCGACGGCAAGAACCCAGAAGAGGTCATCGCGGTGTGGAAGACCTCATACGGACGCTTCTGGCCGAAGACCAACCGCTTCTACGCCCCCATCGCCGGGATCAAGCCGGGCGAGATCGGTCTCATCACCGGCAAGAGCGGCCCCACCAAGCTGTCGACCGGAGTGATGGTGCTCTACGCCGACGACCGGTCCTTCACCTACATCACGCCCGAGGGGCACCCCTTTGCGGGATGGATCACGTTCAGTGCTCACGACGAGGACGACCACACCGTCGCCCAGGTGTCGGCGCTGATCCGGGCCAACGACCCGATCTACGAGGCGGGGTTCATGGTCTACGGCAACCGGGCCGAGGACCGGATGTGGCTCCACACGTTGCGTGAACTCGCCCGCCACCTCGGTTCGAAGCAGGAGCCCACCTTCGAGCGGGTCAAGGTGGACCGCAAACGCGAGTGGAAGAACTTCAAGAACATCCGGCGCAACGCCATGCTCACCGGCATGTTCCGCCGCAAGTCGAAGGGCGGCGGCGCAGGCTGACCCCCGGCCGTCGGAGAACGGCCCAGCCCGATCCGGCCCATCGGCCCTGGAAGCTGGGGTACCGCCGTTGATACGGTCGCGCCGTTTCCACACCCCATCGGGGAGCGATGCCCGCAGCGACGAGGCGCTGGACCGTGGTGGTCGGCGCCGTCCTCATCCAGTTGTGTCTCGGCGCCATCTACGCCTGGTCGGTGTTCACCCCGACTTTGCGCGACGCCGGATGGAGCAAGGTCGAGACCCAGATCGTGTTCTCCGCCGGCCTCGCCAGCTTCGCCCTGGTGATGGTGTTGGCCGGCCGCCGTCTCGCCACCTGGGGGCCGCAGCGGCTGGCGGTGGCGGGCGGCATCACCCTCGGGCTCGGCTACGCCTTCGGCGGTCTCGACGGCGGCACCAACTTCTGGATCGTGCTGGTCGGCGTGGGACTCATCGGCGGCGCCGGCATCGGGTTGGCCTACGTGGTCCCGATCGCGGTGGGGATGCGGTGGTTCCCCGACCACAAAGGGATGATCACCGGCGCCGCGGTGGCAGGGTTTGGCTTCGGGGCCCTCGGATGGGTCAAGATCGCCGGGGAGTGGGGCAACCTCATCGATCGGCTCGGCATCGACGCCACCTTCTTGATCTACGGCGCGGCCTTTGCGGCGCTGGTGCTGGTGGGCAGCCGGGTGATGCGCATGCCCCCGCCGGGGTGGCTCCCGGCCGGGTTCACGCCTCCGGATGCGAAGGGGAAGGGCGGGGAGAACTTCTCGCCGCGCGAGATGCTGCGCACCCCGCAGTTCCATCTGATCTCGCTGACCTTTGCGGTATCGGCGGGCGCCGGGCTGATGGCGATCGGCCTGATGAAGCTCTATCCGGTGGAGGCGCTGGTGGACGCCGGCGTCGGCGAAACCGAGGCCAGCGCCATCGCCGGGACCGCCATGGCGGTCTTCTTCTCGCTGGCCAACGGCATCGGGCGGCTCGCCTGGGGGGCGATGAGCGACCGGTTGGGACGCAAGAACTCGGTCGTGGTGATGGCGGCGTCGCAGGGCATCCTGCTGTTCGCGTTCATCCCCATGGCCGAGAGCGAGTGGCTGCTCTACCTGGGTGCCACGCTCATCGGGTTCAACTTCGGCGGGAACTTCGCCTTGTTCCCGGCGCTCACCGCGGACGAGTTCGGCAACGACGCGGTCGGGCGCAACTACCCGTGGGTGTTCCTCTCCTACGGGGCGGGCGGGATCGTGTTCCCGATCCTCGGCGGATGGCTCGGCGACCTGGGCAACTTCCCGCTCGCCTTCACGATCTGTGGGGTCGGGTGCCTGGTGGGGGCGGTGGCGACCTGGGTGGTCTTCCCGCCGACGCGGGCCGAGTCGAGCAAGCCGTTGTCGGTGCACGGCTTCGTGCACAACGCGCACTTCTTCGACCACGCCGAACGGGCCTGATGAGCTCCGGGCGATGCCGGGTTGCCCGTTACCGGTTGCCGATTACCAGACGGGCAACCGGGAACGGGAAACGGGAAACGGGAAACGATTCGACACGGAGCACCCTGCACTTCTCCGATACCCTCTCCGGCGTGAACGCCTCCGGCCTCCAACTCTTCGCCCGATACGCGTATCCGCCCAACCAGCGCGGCTACTGCGGTCCCGATGAGGCCCGCACGCTGATCGAGTACGCCGCGGCGGGGATCACCGACCCCGGTCTGGCGATGCTGGCTCGGGCGTTCCACGGACCGCTCCCGTACCTCACCGTGATGGCGCAAGCCACCGGGATCCACGATCCCTTTGACCGCCGGCTGGTCGAGGCGTACTGGGTGGGGAATCCGCTCCTGGAGCGGGTCGACGTCGCCGCATTCGCCCGGGTGCTCGACGATGCGTTCCGCCGGCGCATGGGTGGAGGCTGGGGGTTCTTCGAGGAAGCGATCCCTGCGGGCGGCGTTCCCCACCACTCCTTCCACGTGTTCGCCGTGTACCCGTGGGTGGGGATGCTGCGCGGGGAGCGCACCGAGCCGCTGGAAATCCTCGACCGTTGCCGGATCCGGTGGGGCACGGTGATGACGGTGACCGGGGAGACCGCGGTCGTGTCCTCGCAGCCGCTGCAGTGGGATGGGCGCAGCCTCTCCTTGGGGCCGGAGCGCCCGGAGACGGTCAACCTCGGCGCCGACGGCCTCCGTCTCGCCGGGGAGATCGCTCTCGGCGACGTGGTCTCGATGCATTGGGACTGGGTGTGCGACCGTCTCGACCGGACCGGTCTGCGCCATCTCGGCACCTACACGAGGCGCCACCTCGAAATGGTCAACACCCGACTCGCCCACTCCGGCCCCGCGGTCGTGCTGGACTAGGCGGCCATGCTCCGACGATGCCTCCTCTCCCTGCTCCTGCTGACCCCGGCCTGCACCGGTGGTGACGGCTCCGCCACGCTGGTCCTCTACACCTCGGTGACCCAGGACACGGTCGACGCGGTGGTGGCCGGGTTCGAGGATGCGCACCCGGGGACCACGGTCGAAGTGTTCCGCGCCCCCACCGGAGAATTGAACGCCCGCATCGCCGCCGATCGCCGCGAGGGGGAGATCGGTGCCGACGTGCTCTGGCTCACCGACCCGCTCTCCATGCAGCAGTACGACGCGCAGGGCGTGCTCCGGGAGGCGCAGCCCGATGCCGATGCGGTCCCGGCCGAGTACCGCGAGGAACGGTTCTGGGGGACCCGGATCCTGAACCTGGTGGTGGTGCGCCATCGCGACGCCCCGGCGCTGGCGTCCTGGGACGACCTCATCCCCGCCGCCACCGCCGGTGGTGTCGCCATCCCCGATCCCTCGTTCGCCGGGTCCGCATTTGCCGCCCTGGCGTTCTTTGCCCTCGACGACGCCTACGGCCTCGACTTCCTCCAGCGACTCCACGATGCCGGCGCCACCCAGGTCGCCGCACCCGGCGACGTGGTCACCGGGGTCGCCGAGGGGCAGTACGCCGCCGGGATCACCCTGGACTTCACCGCGCGGGATGCGATCGAGGACGGCTCGCCGATCGAGATGGTGTGGCCGGCGCCGGGTGCCATCGCCCTCTACAGCCCGATCGCGGTCACCGGTGACTCCGCGGCGGCGGAGGACTTCGTCTCGTTCGTGCTCGGGGTGGAGGGGCAGACCGCCATCGCCGCCACCGGATGGGAGCCGGTGCGTGCCGACATCCCATGGGAGTCGGGCGGACCGCAGGTGACGATCGAGTGGGACCGGGCCTTCGACCGTCAGCAGGAGCTCCTCGATGCGTTCCGCGACATCTTCGGAGGCTGATCGCCTGCTCCCGGCGCCGCTGACGGCGGTGCCGTTGGTGGTCGCCGTCGCCGCCCTCGTGCTCTTCCCGCTCTTCGACCTGCTCCGCACGATGCTCGATGCCGCCGGCGGTGGGTCGCTCGTCGCCGCGCTCGACACCGAGGCCATCGGGAACTCGCTGTGGACCTCGGCGCTCGCCGCCGTCCTTGCCGTGGTGATCGGTGTCACCGCCGCCCTGGTCACCGAGCGGTCCGCGGTGGCTCCGACCCGCGGCCTCCGGGTGGCGGTGCTGCTCCCGCTGCTCGTGCCCCCGTTCGTCTCCGCGCTGGCCTGGACCCGGGGGTTCGGCCCCGGAGGGCTGACCGATGACCTGTTCGGATTGACCCTGCCCGGCCTGATCGGGCCCGCCGGGATCGTGATCGTGCTGGCGGTGCACGCCGCACCCCTCGCGTACCTGGTGGCCGCGGCGGCACTGGCCACCCGGGCACGTCCCGAACTCGAGTGGGCGGGTCGCGCGTCCGGAGCCGGGCGCCGATTGGCGTTTCGGCGGATCACCCTTCCCCTCCTGGCGTCGGCCGTGGCCGGCGGCGGCGCACTCGCCTTCGTGGTGTCGCTCAACTCGTTTGGGATCCCGGCGGTGCTCGGGGTTCCCGCCGGTTTCCCCACGATCACCACCCGGATCTTCGGCGACCTCGCCCGCTCGGCCGATCCGGCGGCGTTCCGGCGGGTGTTGATGCTGTCCACCGTGCTCATGGCGCTCGTCGTCGCCGTGGTGGTGGTCGTCGGGCGTGTGGTGCGCCGGGCCGTGACGGATGCTCCGGGTGCGGCCCGTGAACCGATCCCCGGCCCCGGATCGGGTCGGGGCGTGGGTCTTCTGTGGGGATACCTCGCGGCCACCAGCCTCGTTCCGCTCGTGGCGCTCGCCCTCACCGGTCTCACCCGGGCGGCCGGGCTCGACCCTTGGCCGGGAAACTGGACCCTGTCCAACTTCGTCGAAGCGTGGAGTGGGGACGCGTGGGGTGCCGCCGGCCGCAGTCTGGTGCTTGCCGCCGCCGCGGCGACCGTGGCGACCGTGCTCGGTGTCCTCCTCGCCCTGTCCCGGCGGCGCCGCAGCGGCGGGATGGGGATCGCGGCGGCTGCCACCTTTGCCGTTCCCGGGTCGGTGCTGGCGGTCGCCTTCCTCCTCGCCTACGGGCCCTGGCTGCGCGACACCCTGTTGATCATCCTGCTCGCCTACCTCGCCAAGTTCTGGACCCTGGCCCATCGCTCGATCGCCGGATCGACCGCGGCCCTCGACGGCGATGCGGTGCGGGCCGCCCGGGTGTCGGGTGCCACCGGGACGGCGACGCTGCGGCGGGTGGTGCTCCCGATGCTGCGCCCGGCGATCACCGCGGCGTGGCTGCTCGTGTTTCTCTTCGGTCTCCACGAACTGACGATGTCGAGCCTGCTCTACGGGCCCGGCACCGCCACCCTCGCCGTGGTCACCCTCGAGGTGCAGCAACTCGGGGACGTCACCGTCACCGCGGCGCTCGCCGTGTTGCTCACGGTGCCGGGGGTGCTCGCCGCGATCGTGATGGGGTCGCGCCGGAGGGGAACGTGACCCGCCCCGCCGCGCTCGAGGTGAGTGGTCTCGTCGTCCGCATCGGAGCGCACGAGATCCTTTCGGGAATCGACCTCAGCGTCGCCGCCGGTGAGGTGGTGGCGCTGCTTGGTCCCAGCGGCAGCGGCAAGACCACCTTGCTCTCCGCGGTCGCCGGGTTTCTCTCGTCCGCCGCCGGGGAGATCCGGATCGCGGGGGAGTTGGTCTCGTCACCGGACCGGCAGGCGCCGCCGGAGCGGCGCTCGATCGGGTTTGTCTTTCAGAGCTATGCGCTGTGGCCCCACCTCACCGCCCGGGAGACGGTGGCGTTTCCCCTTCGGGCCGCCGGGATCGGCGAGGACGACGCCGGGCGCCGCGCCGATGACATCCTCACGGCGCTCGGGATCGCAGAACTGGCCGGACGCCGCCCCGCCGACATGTCGGGAGGCCAGCAGCAGCGGGTGGGGGTGGCCCGGGCGCTGGCGCGCGACGCCGGCCTCTACCTGCTCGACGAGCCGACGGCGCATCTCGACGCCGCCACCCGTCGCGCCGCCGAGGCCGAGATCGCAGCGCAGCGCGAGGCGCGCGGCGCCGCCTCTCTCTACGCCACCCACGACCCCACCGAAGCGCTCGGCCTCGCCGATCGGGTGGCCCTCATGCGTTCGGGAAGGATCGTGCAGACCGGGACACCGGTGGAGGTGTACGAGCGGCCGGTCGACGAATGGGCGGCACGGCTGACCGGACCGGTGTCGGTGGTCGAGGGATCATGGCCCGCCGGGGACGCTGGCGGGACGCGGCACGGCCGGGTGGCGATCCGCCCGGAGTGGGTGCGCCTGGAAGGGTCGACACCGGCGACGGTGGCCGCCGTGCGCTTTCGCGGCTCCTTCACGGATCTGACCCTCGACACCGCGGTCGGCACGATCGAAGCCCGGATGCCCGGCGCGCCGCAGCAGCGCCGCGGCGACGCCGTCACCTGGGAGGCGTCCCGGGTCTGGTGGCTCCCGGACTAGGTGCCCCGTCACGTAAGGGGGCATTAGGCACACCGGTGCTCGTCCACATGGGGTTCGTCATTGAGGTCCTCGACGGACAGCGATTGGCCGATTCCGAGGCGCTGCGCACCGGGGCTCGGTTGCAAAGCGGCCCACCGCGCACACCTCTGTGACGGGAGTGGTCGGCTGCTTCGCTCGCGAGTAGAGAGCGCTACGCGCCCTCCGGGAGAATCCCCTGCTCCCGGAGCCACGGCACCGAGGCCGCCACCCCGGACTCCACGTCGAAGCGGGGCGACCATCCGAGCAGCGTCCGGGCCTTGTCCATGCGGTAGCGGACGGTGCGGTCGATCTGGCGGACGTTGCGCGGCAACTGCCGGGCGTAGGTCCCCTTGCGCGAGATCGGCACCATCACCGATCCCACCGCCGCCACCAATGCGGTGGGGATGCCGAGCCACGACTCGTTGCCGACCAACCGGCCGTAGGCGTGCATGTACTCCTTGAGGGTCGGGGCGGGGTCGATGGCGCTGTGGAACACCTCGCCCACCGCCGCCGGATGGGTGGCCACTGTGGTCATCAGCCCGACGAGGTCGTCGACGAACGTCACGGGGAGCGACCCCCGTCCGTTGCCGACCATGCGAATCGGCTTGCGCATGGCCCGCTTCATGTAGGTGCCGGTGAAGTAGCGGGCGCCGGGGCCGAACACGCCGGCGGGACGGATCACCGCGATCGGCAACCCCAACTCCTTGCCGAGTCTCCGCACCGCCAACTCACCCGCCGCCTTCGACTGCGAATAGGCCTGTGCAGTCGGCGTGGGCTCGCGGCTCTCCACCACGTCACCCTCGGCGAACCCGTACACCGTGACCGAGGAGAGGTGGACGAAGCGGCGCACCCCTGCGGCGAGGGCCGCCCGGGCGAGGATTTCGGTGCCGGTGTGGTTCACCCGGTGATATGCCGCGACATCGTTGCCCTCCAGCACCGCGGCGGTGTGGAACACCACGTCGGCGCTGTCGAATGCCTCCCCGACCACACCGGGGTTGGTGATGTCGCCGACCACGGGCTCGATCCCGTTGCCCAGGGCGCTCAGGCGTTCGGCCGACGAGTCGAGCACCCGGATCTCCTTGACGTCCCCGGCCGCCAGGGTGGATATGAGGCGGCTGCCGACGCATCCCGCCCCGGTCACCAGTACCCGTGCTCCCACCAGCGACTCTGCCGCCATCTCTGCTCCTCCCGGCTTCGGGGTCACCACGCTAGGCGACGGGGCGAGCCGGGTGCCAGGGGAGGATGGCAGGGGGCCCCGGGGATTCGGTCACGGCCTCACCAGCGGGCGCGTCCTCGTGACCCCGAGCGCGGTGCGCCGCCTGGTTCAACGCGCGCCGTCGGATACGCCAGTCGGGCATGAACCCGTCCATGAAACGCTCGAAGCGTCGGTCGTGGCTGGGTTCGAGGAAATGCACCATCTCGTGGACGACCACGTATTCGAGGTGCTCGGGTCGCTCTTGTGCGAGTCCCAGATTCACACAGATCCAGCGGGCCGCCGGGTCGCAGCTGCCCCATCTCGTGCTCATCTTGCGGATGCGCCACGCGTGGACCGGGACTCCGATGGTCGGCGACCAGCAGTCGATCAAGCCGGGAATGGCGCCCTCGAGCTGCATGCGGTACCAAACGTCGAGGGCTCGTTCGCGGTCGCCGGGATCCGCGTCAAAACGGGTATGTAGGATCAAAGAGGTGTCTTCGGCCAGCGACACGCGGTTGCTCGCCGCCCCTTCGACGACCACAAGCCGGTAGGGCCGACCCCAGACGTAATGGCTCTCCCCGTCGATCATCTCAGCCGGTGCCTGCCGAGCGTTTCGCCGCAGAGTCTCCTGCTGACGGCGGATCCAGCCGATCCTCGACTCCACGGCGCGCCGCACGGCATCGTCGCCGAGCCTGGCGGGAGCCGACACCCGTACCCTCCCGTGAGGCGGATATACCGCGAAGTTCACGTTCTTGATGTTCTTGCGCACCAATTCGACATCGATGTCATCGACCCTCAGGTGCGTCTGCCCATTCCTCATCGTCGTCCTCGTCGTGAGCCTCGGACAGTCTGCTATCCGGGGGGCGACATTAGGCGAGAGATCCGGGATCGCTCATTCGTCCGGGTTCGCAACCGGCTCTCTCGGCGACAGCCACGAGTTAACTGGCCCGCGCGGCGACCCGTTCGTGGCCGGCGGCGTCCGCGGCACTGGGCGGCGCGGGTTGTGGAGATGAGGGGATTCGAACCCCTGACCCCCTGGATGCAAACCAGGTGCTCTGCCGGGCTGAGCTACATCCCCGCCTGGACCATGTTACGAAACCCGGCCGGGGTGGGGGCCGTTCCCTGTTTGATACACTCGAACCCCCTTCGGGGCCCGTAGCTCAGCCCGGTTAGAGCGCATCCCTGATAAGGATGAGGTCGGTGGTTCGAGTCCACCCGGGCCCACCCCGAGTCCCGGGCCTCCGTACGATCAATCCACGTAATGCTCCAGGAAGGCCTCGATAGCCTCGTCGTATGAGGGGTATAGCGACATGACGGGGACGAGATCGTGTTCGGTCAGGAGTGTCACAACTCCGCTCCTCCGACCTCCGCGATAATCCCCGGCCATGGCATTCGAGATGGTCTTGGTGGCGTATGGCCTCGGGTTCGTCGCCTCCCGCGCCGGGCTCCCGCCCCTGGTGGGATATCTCGCGGCCGGGTTCGTCCTCCACGAGATGGGACACGACACCAGCGACGGCATCGCGGTCGTCGCCGACCTCGGCGTCCTGCTGCTGCTCTTCGGGATCGGCTTGAAACTCCGGCCGGCCACACTGGCCAAACCGGTGGTGTGGGCGACCACCACCGCTCACACCGTGATCGCCGGCAGCATCATCGCGGCCGTTCTGGTTCTGGCCGGATTGATCGGCCTGCCCCTCGCCGACGACCTGGACCTGACCCAGGCCCTGCTCCTCGGCTTCGCCCTCTCCTTCTCCAGCACGGTGGCGGCGGTAAAGGCCCTGGAGGACCGCAGCGAGTCCACCTCGCTGGCCGGGCGGGTCGTGGTGGGCATCCTGGTGATACAGGACGTCTTTGCGGTGGGCTACCTGGCGTTCACAGCCGGCGAGCCACCCTCGCCGTGGGCTCCGGCGGTCGTCGCCGGCATCCTGCTGCTTCGCCCCATCTATGGCTGGCTGCTCACCCACACCGGCCACCGCGAGTTGCTCCCGCTGCTCGGCGTCGCCCTCGCCGCCGGAGTGGGTGCCGCCGGGTTCGATGCCGTCGGCTTGAAGCCGGATCTCGGTGCGCTGGTCGTGGGGATCGCCCTCGCCGGGCATCCCCGCAGCGGCGAGCTCGCCGACCGCATCCTGTCCCTCCAGGACCTGCTTCTGATCGGGTTCTTCCTGTCGATCGGGCTCGGCGGGCCACCCCCGGCGATCGCCTGGGGCATCGCCGGGGGCCTGCTGCTCTTGCTCCCCCTCCAGGCGCTGGTATTCATCGTGCTGATCACGCGCTTCCGGCTGCGCAGCCGTACCGCGCTCAACGCTTCGCTGACGCTGGCCACATACAGCGAGTTCGGGTTGATCGTTGCGGTCGCGGCCGCCGCCGGCGGAGACCTCGATGAGGTGTGGGTGTCGGCGATAGCGATCGCCGTCGGCTTCTCGTTCATCGCCGCCGCGATCCTCGGCCGGGTGCGCGAGGGCACCTATCGCATCGCCGCTCCCATCATGCAGGCCCTCGAACGGCACCCCCTCGTTCCGGAGGACTCGGTCATCGACTTCGCCGCTGCTCGCGTCATCGTCTTCGGCATGGGCCGGGTGGGTGAGGGAGCGTACGACGAGATCGTCCGACGCCGCGGCCAGGTGGTCGTCGGTGTGGACCGCAAGGAGGAGATTGCCGCGGCCCATCGTGCCGCCGGTCGCAACGTGGTGCGCGGCGACGCCCTCGACCGCGACTTCTGGGAGCGGATCCGCTTTCACGAAGACGTGGAGCTGATCGTCGTCGCCCTCAACAGCCACTCCGCCAATCTGGAGTGCGTCGCCCGCGTCCGCAACCAGCGCCCCCAGGCGCACGTCGCCGCGATCGCCGCCTACCCCGATGAAGTCGCCCAGTTGCGCCGTGCTGGGGTCGCCGTGGCCCGCAACCTCTACGAGGAGGCGGGGCAAGCCCTCGCCGACGACGCGCTGTCGATCGTCGAGGGCTTCGAGGTCGCCCGCGGCTCGACCCGACCGCGGGGGCCGGACCGATATGAAGACACATGATCAGCTTCTTGGTAAGTACCACAAAATGGCCGCGAGAAGCGTGCGAAGCATTCTGGCTCTGGGTGCGCAACCCGGTGATGCACACTGGCAGAACGTCGATCTTCTCAGAGTTCGTCCTGGCCGACCTCGTCATGTTGATTGGCGCCGACGAGACCGGGGCGCCTGGCAGCGAACAACACCGGCCTCCAGGCAGTGCGCTCGACCACTCTCCACGACGCCGCGGAAGGTTCTGATGGTCTTCTCCCAGTTGTAAGGGAAGTCGCGCAGGAAGCGCTGCACCTGTTGAGGGGTGCGCAGGGTGTCGATCGTTCGGCGTTCCCTGGTGACAAGTTTCCTGCATCAAGGTACTGCCGAGGACCTACAGGGAGGCGGTGGGCACTCCGTCGGGGCTCACAGTGTGATGACGACCTTGCCCTGAGGATGTCCATCCTCCATGTACCGGAAGGCTTCGACACAGTCCTCGAACTCGTAGCGCCGATCGATGACCGGTCTGAGCTTCCCGGCCTCAAGCATCTCCCGCAGGGTCTCCATGTCCGCCTTGTTGAACTTGGCGATGAAGAAGACTGTCTTGCGACGGCCGACCAATCCCCCGAGGCGCATCCTGATCACGTGACCGAGCGGACCGATCAGGCGATTGGTCTTGGGGCCCCCGACAACCACGACGGTCGCCTGCGGGGAGAGGACCCGGCGACACGCCCAGAATGACCTGGTACCGGCGACGTCGAGCATGAGGTCGAAGCGGCGGTCGATCCGGGTGAAGTCCTCATAGTTGTAGTCGATGACGTGATCGGCACCGATCGAGCGTGCGACCTCGACCCCCCTCGTGCTGCAGACCGCGGTCACTTCGGCGCCGAATGCCTTGGCGATCTGCACCGCAAACGTGCCGACGCCTCCCGACGCCCCGTTGATGAGGACCTGCTGCCCCGGCTGGATCCCGCCCTTGTCCCGCAGCCCCTGGAGCGCGGTGAGCGCGGCCACGGGGACGGCCGCCGCCTGCTCGAACGTCACGCCGACCGGCTTCAGCACCATCGCCCGATCGTGACGAGGGCACACGTACTCGGCGAGCGCGCCGTCTCTCCCGCCGAACACCTCGTCGCCGGGGCGAAATCCGCTGACGTTCTTGCCGACCGCTTCCACGACTCCGGCGTAGTCCGTGCCGAGCCTGCGGTACTTGGGCTTGCGCAAACCCTGGATCGGACGGCTCACCAGGGGAAGACCGGTTACGGCGTAGCGGTCTGCGCGGTTGAGGGAGGCGGCCCTGACCCTGACCAGTAGCTGGTCGTCATCGGGTTCCGGACGCTCGATCTCAGCGATCTCGACGACATCGGGCCCGCCGTAGTGGTTCCGGATGATCGCCCTCATCTTTTCAGGGAAGGGTGATTGGTTGCTCATGCTCCTTACCTTGTAAGCTTGTCCCGGCAACCTACACATACGCCGTAAGTATGTCAAGCGGGAGAGCGGATGACCAAGCAAATCCCCCCGGCCGAGAGACGGAGACACCCCTTGACCAGGGAGCGGGTCCTGCGCGCCGCCATCGCCCTTGCTGATGGAGGCGGGATCGAGTCGATCACCATGCGCAGGCTCGGCGAGGAGCTCGGGGTCGAGGCCATGTCGCTGTACAACCACGTGGCCAACAAGGACGACGTCCTGGACGGGATCGTCGACGCCGTCCTGGGCGAGTTCGATCTTCCTCCTCGAACGGCCGATTGGAAAGCGGACGTGCGGGCGAGCGCGGTGTCGGCGAACCAGGTGCTGTTGCGACACCGCTGGGCCTGCCGCCTCCTCATGTCACGCGGAGACCTCGGACAAGCCCGGATGCGCTACATGAACTCGTTGCTCGCATACCTTCGGGAGGCGGGTTTCTCGGCCGAGAAGACCCACCACGCATACCACGTCCTCGATAGCCACATCGTCGGTTACACGCTCCAGCAGGTGAACTACATGGACGCAGCAGAGGACATCAAGGAGCTGGGGGCAAACTTCCTCAGGGAGCTCCCCGCCGACCAGTTCCCCTACCTCGTGGAGCACGTGACGGGGCACCTCGACGGCAGCTTTGCAGGCGAGAGCGGGTTCGAGTTCGGGGTCGATCTGATACTCGACGCCCTCGAAAGGCTCCGGGGCTCGGCCTGATTCGAGAGATGGCCAAACGGTAAGACCCACCTGATCAGCGCGCAGTTGCGCTACGTGCGGTCCCGCAACTTCAACACCTCTGGAAACAATGGGCTGCAATGGTTCACGTTCTGTCCTATCAGGCCCCACGGCCATGACACGTTTGAACCATGACCGAGGTAAGCGAGGTGACGGTTCTTGTCTTCCACCGGAGCAAGGGCATCTCTTTGACCGATGGCCGACCTGACGGCCGGTCCGTCACGCCCCTGCGTAGGCGCCGGCCTCCTCGAGACTCATCACCGCTCCCCGCCCGGCCAGCTCCTCGAACCGCTCCGCGCCCAGCCGGGCCCTGAGCGCGTCCTTCGCCGCCGAGGCGACCGACTGCTCCCTCGTCGGCAGGTTCAAGCCCATCCGCTGTCGGGTCGCCTCCGCTGCTCCCGAGAGCGTGGCGGCTCTCTCCCAGGACCCCCGGCGCTCCTCGAGCTCGGCGATGGCCTGCAGGACCAGGGGCACATCCGGTCGGACCTGCTCCAGTGAGATGCGCAATGCCTCCCGCAACAGCGCCTCCGCTCGAGTGGCATCGCCCTGCTCGAGTGCCGCCCGGCCGAGGTGGCGCATCGCCCAGGACGCACCCAACGGGTGACCGAGCTTCTGGAACATCGCCAAGCCCTCGGAGAGCAACCGCTCACCCTCGTCGATCTGCCCTTCAACGACGGCGAGCTTCCCGAGATACGCCGTGGCCCACGAGATGACATCGGTGAACCCTGCGTTCCGGGCGGCCTGCAGCGCCTCCTCGAGTGCCCGGCGCGCCCGATCCCAGTCACCGCGGTTGATTCCGATCTCACCCTCGGCGAGCAGCGCATCGGTGGCGACATAGAGATCCCGGGTCTTCCCCCTGTTCTCCAGCGCCTCGGTCACGTACGCCTCGGCCTCGGCCGTCCGACCCTGGTCCTCCGACAGCAGGGCGAGGCTCGCCAGGATGTGACCCAACCGCAACGGGTCGCCGCTCCGTCGGGCCCGTGCCAGCGCATCCTCCAGAAGCCGCGTCGCCTCCCCCAGGTCGCCCCGGCGATGGGGCAGGCCCGCCAGCCTGGTGAGGGTGGCGGCGGCCCCCGCGTCGTCGCCGAGTCGCTCGGCAAGCTCCAGCGACCGCACTAGGTACTCGCGGGCGCGTTGGTCATCGCCCTGCCCGGCGGCGAGGTCACCGGCGCCGCGGAGTGCCCGGGCCAGCACGGCCGGGGGAGCGTCTTGCGATGCCTCGAGCGCCTGCTCGAGCCAGGTGCGCCCCTCGGTGACATGGCCGCGCAGCTTCCAGAAGTCCCACGCCTCGCTGCCGATGCGAAGAGCGAGATCGCCCTCGCCTGCCTCGAGCGACCATCGGAGCGCGGCGCGGAGGTTGTCGTGCTCCTGCTCGAGACGGTCGAGCCGGGTCGATTGATCGGCATCGGCCCCGCTGGCGGCTCCCTCCACCATCGCGGCGAAGTAGGCGGCATGCCGACGCGCAAGCGCGTCGTTCTGCCCCGTCTCCACGAGCTTGTCCCAGGCGTAGCGGCGCACCGGCTCGAGCAGCCGGTATCTCCCCGTCGCAGGGTCCCGGGTGAGGAGAGACTTGTCGACGAGGGCCATCACCGGCCCGAGGAGCTCGTCGAGGCCTTCGACGTCGCAGATGGCCTCCACCTGCTCCAGGTCGAAGCTTCCCCGGAAGGCGGCGAGTTGCGCCAGCAATTCGCGTTCCTGTGGGGAGAGGAGGTCATGGCTCCAGTCGAGCGTCGCCAGCATCGTCCGGTGGCGGTGCTCCGCCGTTCCGCCGCTCCCTCCCACGATCTCGAGCCTGCCGGCCAGCCGGTCGGCGATCTGTCCGACGCTCAAGCCGGCGACCCTTCCGGCGGCGAGCTCCAGTGCCAGTGGTATGCCGTCCACGGCCCGGCAGATCCGCCCCACGTCGACGCAGTTCGCATCGGTCACCCGAAACCCCGACACCGCTTGGCCGGCACGCTGGGCGAAGAGCCGCACGGCATCGTGCCGAATTGCCCCTTCCGGTGAGCGGGACTCCGCCTCGTCGGGGACCGACATCGGAGACACCACATAGACGGTCTCCCCGGGCACGCCGAGCCGCTGCCGACTGGTGGCGAGGATCTTCAACCCGGGTACCGCCCGCAACAACTGGTCGGCCGCCTGTGCCGACGCCTCGAGCAGGTGCTCGCAGTTGTCGAGCACGAGCAGCGCCGGGGCATCGCGCAGCCGAATCACCACCGAGTCGAGCAGTCTCCGACCCGGCTCCTCGGGGACGCCGACGGCCTGGGCGATGAGGCGGGGGACCAGCCCCGGCTCAGCCAAGAACGCCAGCTCGACGAGCCACACTCCGCCGGGGGCATCCTCCAGTAGGTCCGCCGCCGCACGCAACGCCAGTCGACTCTTGCCTCCCCCACCGATGCCGGTGAGCGTGACCAAGCGCGATGCGTCCAGCGCGCTAGTGGTCTCGGCGAGTTCCACCTCGCGTCCGACGAAGCCGGTGAGTTCCGCGGGGAGGTTGTGCGCGAACGTGTCCGCTCCCCGCAGAGGGGGGAAGTCCGCCCGAAGATCCGGATGGGCCACTTGGAAGAGGCGGAGCGCTTCGGCGACATCCCGCAGGCGATGCCTTCCCAGGTCGAGCACGGTGACGCCGTTCGGCAAGGGGCGGGCCAGAACCTCCTTGGTGGCAAGTGTGAGCACGATCTGCCCGCCATGAGCCGCCGCCATGACACGCTGACAGCGATTTACCGCGAGGCCGTAGTAGTCGTTGTTGCGGAACTCGGCCTCGCCGGTGTGGAGCCCAACTCGGGCTCGCACCGCGCCCTCCCGATGTAGCTCCAGTTGAATCTCGATCGCCGCCGACAAGGCGTCGTTCGCCGAGGCGAACACGGCAAGGACGCCATCGCCCATTCCCTTCACGACGTCACCCCGGTGTGCAACCACCAGACGGCGCAAGAGCCGCTCGTGGCGCGCCATGGCGGCTCCCGTCTCGCCGGGGTCGCGCTCCCACATCCGTGTCGACCCCTCGAGGTCCGTGAAGAGAAACGTAACGGTGCCGGCCGGAAGCCGCCCGGCACGCGGCCCGGCCGTCGCCGGAGCGTCGCCGTCAGATCCGCGTGAGGGATCACCACGACCAGGTGCGTCGGCCACGAGACCGAATCTACCGGGCCGACATCTGCAGATCGGGCGGGTGAGGGGACGAACGAGTAGGTTTCACAAGGAGCGGATACCGCTTGAACCGATGTCGAGCGGCCCTGCTCAACGCACCGAAGCCGTTCTCACAGGAGTGGGGGGATGAATCGCCGGCGAAGCTGGATGATCGTGGCCGGCCTGGCGCTTGCCGCGGGAGTCGCCCTCCTCCAACTCACGAGGTGGGCCCTGGCTCCTGCGCCGGCGGTTCTCGCATCGCTCATCGGTTTGGTGGTCGCCGCCTACGGCGTTCGGCCGATCGGTTCTCGCACGAAGACACACTCGACGAGGGAAGGATCATCGATGGACTACCGGAAGGAACTACAGGGTTGGGAGCCCGTCGGAAGCAGCGGTCACTTCCGCGGAATTTCAATGCCGATGTCCGACGAGGCGAGGCGCCTGAACGGTGGAGGCTTCCGACATCTCCTCTACGCCGAGTTCGACACGGAGTACGAGGCTGCTGCCTGGAAGGAGTTCGTGTACGACCCCCTCAAGGTGCTCGTGGCCGAGGGGATCGTGTCCGAGACGCCCGTGGAAGCCCACCCGCATCTCCACGTCACGATTTACAAGCTCACCGGAGCGAAGGCCGGCGACGATGGATATATCGCCGAGGTGAGGGAGAGGGGGCGACGAGCCGCCGAGCTCTACCTGAACACCGAAGTCTCCGCTTCTGCTCGCCAGACCTGGCACGTCGGGACTGCGGTCGTCAACCACGAGCAGCCCCTCAACCCGAGGATCGGCATGGCCATGGTGCTGATGTAGCCGACGCCGAGCAGCGGCGCGCCACCTGGCGAATGCTCGTTGTATCGGTTCGCGTTCTGTCCTGTCAGGTCCACTGCGATTCGCTCGAACCACGAATCGCCTGGCACCGGGGCAATCAAGCGTTCGAACCCGAGCGTCCTGTCGGGTAACCCGGCACTCCACGTTTGAACCGGGCGCGAATCCGGCTCGGCTCACCAGCTGATCTCGGCGCATCCCTGGTGTGACTCCGGTTCGACCTGGAGCGTGGCGTGAGCGACGCCGTGGTCCCTGAGGATCGTCCGAGCTTGGTCGAGCACCGGGTGGGAGTCGATGGAATCTCGGGTCATGAGGTGCACGGTGCCGACATCCATGTCCGAGGTGAGTGTCCACACGTGGAGATCGTGAACGTCCACGACGCCAGGAATTGCTTTCAGTTGGCCGGTCACCGTGTCGCGATCGAAGTCTTCGGGGGCGGCTTGCAGTAGGACGCGAAGCGCCTTCCGTGCGAGGCGCCACGCTCTGGGGAGGATGAAGAGACCTATGGCGGCCCCGGCGATGGGGTCGACGATTGTCCAACCCGTAGTCCAGATGATCGTGGCGGCGACGATGACACCAATGGAACCGATGAGATCGGCCATGACCTCCAGAAAGGCACCCTCGAGGTTGAGCGACTCCTCTGCGCCTCGGCGTAACAGCCGCCAGCCGATGAGGTTGACGATGAGCCCGGCGATGGCGACCGCGAGCATTGCGCCTGAGGTGATCTCAGGGGGACTTGCGATCCGTCTGGTTGCCTCAAACAAGACGTATCCGGCTACAGCGAAGAGGAGCACCGCGTTGGCGAGGGCGGCGAGGATTTCGGCGCGATATATGCCGTAGGTGTGACGGGCGTTATCACGAGCCTTGTCTGCCACGATGATCGCCGCCAGACTCATACCGAGTCCAAGAGCGTCGGTGGCCATGTGCCCTGCGTCGGAGATGAGAGCCAACGAGCCCGTCCACCACCCAGCCAGCACCTCGACGATCATGAACGCGACGACCAGCACGAAGGCGACGACGAGCGGCTTCAGATGTCGACGGCTGGCCCGGATGGTGTGATCGTGCCGCCGACTCACCGGTGGTCTCCGTGGTCGTGGAGGTAGTGCTCAACGGCGACATCGAGGAGCAGACGCACGTGGCTGTCGGCGATCCGGTAGCGGACCTCGCGGCCGACCCGCGTGGCGCGCACCAGTCCGGCGAGCCGCAACTGGTGAAGCTGATGGCTGGTCGCCGATTCAGACGCCCCGACGGTTTCAGCAATCTCGCCGACGCGGAGCTCCCCCGATTCGAGCAGTGCATAGACGATCTGGAGCCGCCCGGGGTCCGAGAGCAACTTGAAACGGGCCGCAAGATTCTCCGCGCCGGCGCGTGACAGACCCGGATCGGATGGCTCTCGGCTGAGGCCGGATTGTTTCATGTATCAACAGAATACATGAACATATGAACATACGTACAGGCTCCCCACTCAACAGCTCAGAGCCAGCGGCGGAACCAGTTCTTTTCGAAGGCCACTTTTCCAAGGTGCCAACGACGGCCGGCGGCGTAGAGCTTGACCTGGGGTGTCGGTTCTGCGTAGAAGTCACCGCGCCCGTATCCGGCTTTGTTGTCTCCGGTTTCGACGAAGCATTCGCCGTGACCGTCGAACCCTGTCGCCTTGCCCTTGTCGGTGAGCGCCGTGGCGATGTTCCTGGCGACCACTCGTGCTTGGCGTTCGGCAAACACACCTGCCTTCGGGAGCGGCTTCCCCATGACGAGCGGGATCGTCGTCACGTCGCCCACGGCGTAGACGTTGCCGAAGCGAGTGTGCAGCGCATCTCGGTCGACCGGGATCCAACCGCTGTCGTCGACCAGTGCGGACTCCCGTACGACGCGTGGTGCGCGGTGCGGCGGCACGTATGCAAGGAGATCGAACTCGGCGGTGCTGCCGTCCCTGAAGGCAATCTGACGGGCCTCTGGGTCGACCCCGATCACCTGATGCTCGGGGTGATAGCCGATACCTTTGGCCTCGACCATCCGGCGTACCCCGGCCGACACCTCCGGCCCGGCAACCCCGAGCGGCCCAGGTTCGGCGGCATACAGATCTATGCGAGTCTTTTCACGAATCCTTCTCCTGCGGATATCCGCCTCGACCAGCATGGCTGCCTCGTAGGGCGCGGCTGGGCACTTGTAGGCCGGGGTGGCGGTCAGAACGACGATCCTGCCTCCGGAAAAGCGTGCGAGCGCGTCGCGGAAACTCGCGGCACCGGCCAGGGTGTAGAAGCTGTGTCCAGCCTTCGCCAGACCGGGGATCGCCCCGGAGTCGAGCTCAGCCCCGAGCGACACGATGAGGTAGTCGGCCTCGAATTCTCGGTCGCCCTCGGCGGCACCGGAGATCCGCACCCGACAGCCCGCGGGGTCGATCGATTCGATTTCGCCGATCACGACCTCGACGCCTTTCTTGGCGAGCTGCGACAGGGGTCGGGAAATCTCGTGGGCGCTTCGTCGGCCGGTCATGAGCCACAGCAACGAGGGTGCAAATAGATGGTTGGGTTCGCGGTCCACGAGTACCACCTGATGATGCTTCGGCAGGTTCCTGCGAAGCGAGGTGGCAGCAACAACGCCGCCCACTCCGCCACCAAGGATCACGATGGTCTTGGCGTCGCTCACAGCGGCCTCGTCCTTTCGTCTGTTTGGAGTTTCCGAAACCGGTCGGCCGCGTCAGAAGACGAGGATCCGGTCGGCTTGCTGGGTCCAGTCGGTCAACTCGTCAAGGGTGCTGCGGTGGCACCCTTCAGTCAATTCATCATCGGAAATGCCTCTGGCATCCATGCATGTGCCGCACACACCGATCTCAGCGCCGCGGCGGGCGACACCGCGCAGCATGCTCTCGATGTTGTAGTAGCCCTGAGGCACCTTCTGCCCCGACTTGGCACACGTTGCCGCATCGCCGATCAGGAACACCCGGGCAGCTTCACCGTCACGTTTGGCAAGCGATCCCGCCAAACGCAGCCCGTTGTAGCTGCGCTCGGCTCCGTAAGGGGCGTCGTTGAGTATGAACAGGCTCATAGCCATGGATCCCTCACCTTTCGTCGGTTGCCTCCCGCATTCCGTGCCGCGCACGATTGACGGCACATAAAGATCATCGCCGTTGGGTACAACCGACATCAGACACCGCTACCAATCTCGACACCGTAACCCGCCGCCTGCCAGTCGAGGACTCCCAGTTCGATGCGCGTTGCATCGAACCCCTCGGCGGTGAGTGTTTCCACCGCCTCGATCGCCAGCACGCAGTAGCGACCCCGGCAGTAGGCAGCGATCTGTCCTTCGAGGGGCAACTCGGCGAGTCGCCCTTTGAGTTCATCGAGCGGGACCGACACGGCGCCGGGGATGTGCCCGGCCAGATACTCATCATGAGGGCGAACATCGATGATCGTGACCTCACCGCGTCGGATCCTCTCCACCAGCACGTCGACCGCGATCGGTTCCATCGCTCCGCGTGATTCCAGGAACTCCCGCGCAACGTGCGGCACCTCGGCGAGATGTGACTCGGCCAAGCCCCGCAACGCAGCGAAGAACGCGCAGACGTCATCGTCGGCCAGCCGGTACGTCACGAACGACCCGCTCCTCACGGTCTCCACCAAACGCGCCGAACGCAACACCTGGAGGTGATGCGACGTGTTCGCCAGGCTCTGACCTGCCTGCTGGGCCAATACGTCGACGGTGCGCGGGCCCTGACACAGCAGATCCAGCAACTCAATGCGCCGCGGGCTAGCCACCGCCTTGCCGATGCGACCGAATTGCTCGTATATCGCGTCCTTGAACACCCGGGCCTCGCTGCGCATTGCGACCAATCATCTAGTCAAATGAGTATTTGAGAACATGGTAGGGCGGTTCGTAAAGGAGTGCTGGTCAAAGCGCTTGTCATACAGCTGGCGTTCTCAGCCATCACCGCTTAGAGCGCGCGTCAATAGGCACGCCCCATGATCAGGTTTCAGCCTACGCGTGGGCCGAAACCTGGTGATCGCCGCGTCCTATTGACGGGCGCTCTGCGGAGATACCTGAACTACCCGCCGAGTCGGTTCGCGTTCTGTCCAGTTAGGCCCACCGTTCATCACACCCACCCGGTCGCCCAACACTCTCGTACTCTCCCAGGTGATGACCTCGCTGCAACCCAGCTTCTCCGCTGAGGCGCGGGCATTCCTCGCCGAGCCGCCTCCACCCCCGCCTCCGGTCGACTACTCCGACGCGGCGGCGGTCCGGGAATGGCGCATCCGGTTCACCGAGACCTGGGGCGCGGCGATGCGTTTTGCCCGAGTCCCGGTGTCCGTCGAGCGCATCGAACTGGGCGGCGTCGGGTGTCTCCGGGTAGATCCCTCGGCGGGGCCGAGGCCGGGGCCACCGATCCTGCATTTCCACGGCGGTGCCTATGTGCTCGGCGCCGCCAAGGCGTCACTCCCGATCTCGGCGGCGATCGCGCAACGTACCGGCCTCAGGGTGGTGTCCGTGGACTACCGCCTCGCTCCCGAGCATCGCTTTTCCGCCGCCCTCGACGACGCGGTCGCCGTGTATCGATCGATCTGCGCCGCGGAGGGTGCACCGGCGGCCGTGGTCGGCGAATCCGCCGGAGGGGGATTGGCATTGTCCACTGCGGTACGAGCACGCGACGCCGGGCTCCCGCTCCCGGGATCGCTGGCACTGCTCGCACCGTTCATCGATCTCACCGGGTCGCGTAAGCTCGATCCCGCGCTCGTCGAGTTCGATCCGTGGGTCGACGATCCCCGGACGGGTCTGTATGCCGCGGCCGCGGCATACGCCCCGGGCGCAGCCGCCGGCGATCCGGGGGCGTCCCCGCTGTTCGCCGATCTCGCCATGCTCCCGCCCACGCTCATCCAGGTGGGGGACCGCGACGTGCTCGTCGAAGAGGCCCGGCTCCTCGCCGATCGGCTTCGATCCGCCGGCGTCGAGGTGACGCTCGACGTGTGGGGCGGGTTGTGGCACGCCTGGCAGATGTTCCAGGACGTGCCCGAGGCGCTCGCGGCCCTCGACGGAGTGGCAGGGTTCCTGATCACCCAGCTGCGGCGAGATGCGATCCCGTCGTCGTAACTCGCCCACACCTGTCTTAATCCCCCTTCCCGTTCCGCCGATCCCGGAGCACGCTTGATTCGGAGGTGATCCGGCATGAAAGACAAGACGGCGGATCTGGCTGGACCGGGCATCAGCAGCTACCCCGAGGTGGAGAAGGTCCTTCCCAAGGAATACCGCTCGGCACTCACACCGATGGAGACGATGAAGGCGCTCTTTGCCGTCAAGGCCTTCATCGAAGAGGGTCTGTGCCGGGAGTTGAATCTGCAGATGGTGCAGGTGCCGCTGATCCTGACCCGCGAGAGCGGCATCAACGACATGCTCGACCGCGACGGGTCACGCACCCCGGTGGAGTTCCCCTGCGGACTGGGCCTCGAGCACCGGCTCAACGCCCAGGTCGTGCAGGCGGCCACCAAGTGGAAGCGGACCGCCCTCCGCCAATTCGGTTGCTCCGTCGGCGAGGGGATCTGCACCGACATGAAGGCGATCCGCAAGGACTACTTTTTGGACCACGATCACAGCGCCTACGTCGACCAGTGGGATTGGGAGCGCGTGATCACTGCGCAAGACCGGACGCTGGGATTCCTCCGCGACATCGTCCACCGGATCTGGAAGGTGCTCCACGGTGCCGGCGTCTTGGCGGCCGAGACCTACCCGCAGCTGGGGGAGGGTTTTCCGGAGATCCCCGAGACCCTGGAATTCATCCACGCCGAGGACATCCTCGAGATGTACCCCGACCTCCCCCGCAAGGAGCGGGAGACGCGGCTGCTCCAGGAGTTCGCTCCGGCGGTCTTCATCATCGGGATCGGTCACCAACTGGCCGACGGCTACCCGCACGAGATGCGCGCCGCCGACTACGACGACTGGATCACCGAGACGACATCCGACGCGGGGCGGCCTCGTCACGGCCTGAACGGGGACATCCTGGTGTGGAACCCGGTGACCCGTCGCCGCCACGAGCTCACCTCGATGGGCATCCGGGTGACCAAGGACAGCCTGGTCGCGCAGATGGGAATGGCGGGCCAGAGCGAAAACCTCGCCCTCCCCTATCACCAGGCGATCCTCAACGACGAGATCCCGCTCAGCATCGGCGGCGGAGTCGGTCAGTCGCGCACCTACATGTACCTGCTGCGCAAGGCCCACCTCGGCGAGGTGAGCGTCAGCGTCTGGCCGGACGAGCTCATCAGAATCTGCGAGGAGCACGACATTCAGGTGCTGCGGTAGTTCCCACCCTCCGCCGGTCACTGGATCACCTGGGAGAGACAGATGGCGTCCACGGGTTCTGCTCGCCGACCTGCTCTTCTTTTCACCCCCGGTATCGTTCCGGCACTGTCCGACCAGGGAGACCACATGCGCAACGCCGTGATCGTCGATGCCGTCCGCACTCCGGTGGGGAGGCGCAACGGGGCGCTCAAGGACGTCCACCCGGTCGACCTGGCCTCGGTGCCGCTGCGTGCCGTCGTCGAGCGCAACGGGGTCGATCCCGGCCTGATCGACGACGTCGTCCTCGGCTGCGTGATGCAGACCGGCGAACAGGCCCTCAACATCGCCCGCAACGCCGTGCTCGCCGCCGGGTTTCCCGAAGAGGTGACCGGAACCACCGTCGATCGGCAGTGCGGATCGGGGCAGCAGGCGATCCACTTCGCCGCCCAGGCGATCATGGCCGGCGCCTACGACATCGCCGTCGCCGGCGGCGTCGAGTCGATGACCCGGGTGCCGATGGGGGTCACCGTGCAGCAGGGACCGGGGTTTCCCTTCGGCCCGAAGATGCTGGCGCGCTACGCCCAGGGCCTGGTGCCGCAGGGGATCTCGGCGGAGATGATCGCCGACAAGTGGGGGCTCTCCCGGGAGCGTCTCGACGGGATCGCCCTCGACTCCCACACGCGGGCGGCACGGGCCATCGACGAGGGACGCTTCGCCACCCAGATCGTTCCGGTGGAGACCCCGGACGGGACGTTCACCACCGACGAGGGGTTGCGCCGGGAGACCACCGCCGAGGCGCTGGCGGCGCTCAAGCCGGCGTTCAAGCCGGACGGCCGGATCACCGCGGGCAACTCGTCGCAGATCTCCGACGGCGCCGCCGCCATGCTCATCATGGGCGAAGACGTCGCCGACAAGATGGGGCTGACCCCGATCGCCCGCTTCCACCGTTTCGCCCTCGCCGGAGCCGATCCGGTGATCATGCTCACCGCCCCGATCCCGGCCACCTTTAAGGTGCTCGACAAGGCCGGGCTGGGAATCGGCGACATCGGGCTGTTCGAGGTCAACGAGGCATTCGCCGCGGTGATCGGCGCCTGGCTCGACGAGACCGGTGCCGACTGGAACAAGGTCAACACCAACGGCGGCGCCATCGCCCTCGGCCACCCGCTCGGCTGCTCCGGCGCCCGGGTGATGACCACCCTGGTGCACGAGATGAAGCGCACCGGGTCGCGCTGGGGGCTGCAGGTGATCTGTGAGGGTGGCGGCATGGCCAACGCCACCCTGCTCGAACTGCTCTCGTGAACGGGATCGTTCAGATCGCCATCGCCCTGGCGATCGGGGCGGCGGTGTGGATGACCGGGCGGTGGGCGATCAAAGTGCTCTCCCACCCCGGTCCCGAGGAACCCGACCCCGACGACATCGTCGACGTCGAGGTGGCGTTCCGCTGCACGGTGTGCGGGATGCGGCTCACCGTCACCCACGCCCAGGGTGCCGACGTGACCCCGCCGCGCCACTGCCGGGAGGACATGGAGATCCTGTAGGCACCAGGCTGCAGGCACCAGGTTGCAGACAGCCGGGACCGGAGTGGTTGTCCACAGCGGGGGACAACTCGGTGGAGAACTACAGCTCTGTAACTAGCGCCTCCGGGTTGATTCGGGAGGCGTAGTCGTCGGGGGATGGCAGATCGCAGAGCGCGGTCTGCCATCTGCCATCTGCCATCTCACTGAGCCGCCTACTCAGTGGTAATTCAGCGTCATCAGGAAGCCGACCGCGATCGCGCCGAGACCCGAGTAGAGGAACAGGCTGCGGTGGCCGCCGGGGACGAGGTCGATGTAGTTGAGGATGATCACGAGCACGCCGATGGCCATGAGCGAGAACATCAGGGCCACGTACCACTTGGGGGACACCTTCTCCTCGTGGTGCACCGGTGGGGGCGTGACGTGCTGCTTCGGCTTGCGCCGTCCCTTCGACTTGGGCATGGCCCCAGGCTAGCGGCGGGTGCCGGGGGCCCGGGAGGCGGTCGAACCAGCCGGGCAACGCGGTGATCAGCGGCCACCGCACCACCCACGGGGCGCCGTTGCCAACCTCGGTCGTCTCGATCCCGGCGACCTGATCACCGTGGAGACCGCGAGCGGCGAGCACGCGTATCAGGTGGCGGAGTCGCTGATCGTGGCTCCCGGCGACACCTGGGTCACCGGGCAGTGGGATCGGGCCCGGCCGACCCCGCCCACGTGCAATCCGGTGTTCTCGGCGGGGCAGCGCCTGGTGGTGGTGTCGCGTCTCGTCGCCGGACCGAACGCCGGGGTTATCCTCGGCGCACGGTGATCCATTGTCTCCACCACGCACTCCC
>Ga0209341_10001089_pt1 | contig 27289 bp, 18 predicted proteins | sample RifCSP13_2_FD_184020 | JGI IMG/M metagenome (GOLD analysis project Ga0209341, IMG submission 184020) | Soil microbial communities from Rifle, Colorado - Rifle CSP2_sed 13_2 (SPAdes) (version 2) | ecosystem: Environmental > Terrestrial > Deep subsurface > Rock core/Sediment | place: Rifle... | reverse complement strand
GAAGACAGTGCGAGTTTCGGAAGTCGCCGCTAAGGTTCAGTTGTTTGCATTTGAATTTTAACCGTGTCGCACATTTACGCCCTGGCCGCGTAATCCAAACGCCGATCAAGTATGGCTTACCTGCCGTCAGGAAAGCCTCGGAACCTTCCAGAAGACAGATGAGCCTCGAACGAAACAGGGTTAAGGCCCAAATTCGGCTGGCTGTACCTGAAGATGCAGCGCCAATTGCGTCAGTTTTACATGAGGCTTTCAAGGAATACCGGTCTTGTTATACGCCAGCCGGATTTGCCGCAACTACTCCGCCCAGCGAGGAGATACTGAACCGTCTCAAAGAAGGGCCATTGTGGGTAGCTGTTTATGATGACGCGGTCGTTGGCACGATATCCGCAGTTGCGAAAGATAAGGACCTATACATTCGAGGTATGGGTATTGTTCCTGGAGCCAGAGGGCAGAGAATAGGAGAATGTTTATTGCAGCACGTCGAACGGTTTGCCGAGGAACGAGGATTCCAGCGGCTGTTCTTAAGTACTACCCCGTTCCTTCACCCCGCTATCTGCCTTTATGAGAAATTTGGTTTCAGAAGAACCTCGGAGGGCCCACATCATCTGTTTGGCACGCCGCTCTTTACGATGGAGAAAACTGGTGGAGTGTTCGAGACTGCCGCGCCAATTACCGAATCAGAAGTCGAGTCAGTCAATTCAATTGGAAGTGAAGGAGGTTGTTAGATGCTGCAGGAGCTTTGGGACAATATTATCATGCTCATCCCAGTCTTTTTCCTCTTGCTGATGATGTTCGGAGCCGGCTTCTTCATTGGTCGAGCCAGCAAGCGACAGTGAGCTTTCAGACGCCCGGTAACGCATGCTGTTAGCTTGTGGCGGATGGAGATGCTGGAGCTTGAACTTGGCGGACAGCATGTTTATCTTTTTACTGATGATTCTGTAAATTTCTATCTGAAGGTGGGCTTCAAGGAGCAGTCCACTGGCATGGGTAAAGTCATAGGAACATGGCTTAAAAAGACAGTTTGTTAACAACGCCTTCGATAGTAGTACAGCCGCGCGAAGACAGGAGGCGGGAAGGCAGGAGCAGGCGGCAGGAGGTGAGTGGGTGAATGAGGTAAAAGCTACGATAATGAAGGCCAGTGATCTTACGAGAAGGCGAATGCCTTTCCCATTTGTTCTGGAAGAGTTGCTTCCAGTGCGGCCCACTGTCAAACAGATGTTCGGCTTCACCCACATCTATCTTGATGAAAGACTAGTTTGCTCGTTGAGAGACAGCGCAAAGCAACCTGCAACCAACGGCATGTGGGTCTACACGACTGTCGATCAGATCGAGAGCTTGAGTAAGGAGTTTCCCGAGCTTCCCCGGCGCAACCTGTGGCGTTCGGGAAGGAATGGCTGGGTAATCATTTCTTCCAGGCTTGAACTGTTTGAGGAATACGCTTTCCGGGCTTGTGAGTTGATCCTTAGAGGTGATCGCAGGGTTGGCAGAATAACCAGGGGACGCCTCCCACGCTCTTGAACATTTTCGAGTCAGTAATCCCTCCACGGCTACTGTTCAGACGGCTTCCAGAACGATTTCAACCGCCGAGTCTAGCTTTTACTATCTCGCTAACCGTCTTTCCATCGGCGTTCTGGCTGGCAAGGGTAGTTTGCGCTGCCTTCATCACACGGCCCATATCTTTCATCGACGTAGCACCCGTGGCGGTGATGGCGGCGTCCACTGCGGCCTCAATGGTTGTGCGTGAGGCTGCCTGAGGAAGATAGGATTCAATAATTGCAATTTCCGCCTGCTCTTTATCGGCCAGATCCTTACGTCCACCCTTCTCGTATTGCTCCACAGAATCTCGCCGCTGCTTCACCAGTGAGCGGAGCAATTTCTGCATCTCTTCATCGTCGAGTTCCCCCCCCTTTTCAATCTCCCGGTTAACCAGCGCAGCTTTCACCATGCGCAGCGTCGAAGTGCGCAACACCTCTTTCGCCTTCATGGAGGCCGTGAGGTCAGTGATGAGCTGTTGTTTGAGACTCATGGGCTTTTTGATGTTGTCTTTGGGCTTTGGACTTTGGTCTTTGCGCTTTAGATAAAACTATAGCTTAACAGTTTAAGGATTGCGAGTTTACGATTGCAGATTCACTTATCACTTATCACTCATGACTTATCACTCACCACTGTCACTCATCACTCATCACCAATCACTCATCCGTCCGCCGCGTGCCCATTCGATTTGGCCAGATAGTCTTTCAGAAAACGGCCGGTGTAGGACGTCGCGAAGGTGGCGATCTCCTGAGGCGTGCCCGTCGCTACTACATGCCCGCCGCCGTCGCCACCCTCTGGTCCCAGGTCGATTATGTAGTCGGCTGTCTTGATCACATCGAGGTTATGCTCGATTACCATCAACGAACCGCCCGCTTCGAGCAAGGCGCGAAATGCCGCCAACAGTTTGTTGATATCATCGAAATGCAGACCGGTTGTCGGTTCGTCGAAGATGTAGAGAGTTTTTGCTCCCGTACGTTTAGAAAGTTGGGCCGCGAGCTTGATTCGTTGAGCCTCACCGCCTGATAGGGTCGTCGCTGACTGCCCCAGGCGCAGATAGCCGAGGCCAACCTCCTCCAGCACCCGTAAGCGGTTAGCAATCTTCGATACCTCGCGAAAAAAACTGATGGCCTCGCGCACCGTCATACTCAGAACCTCATGCACATTCTTGCCGCGATAGCGCACATCCAGGATTTGTTGCTTAAACCGAGTTCCTTTACATTCTTCGCAAACCAGTTCGACGTCAGCCAGAAATTGCATCTCGACTGTAACCAGGCCGTCACCCTGACAGACTTCGCAGCGGCCACCGGGGAGGTTAAAGGAGAAGTGCGATGGATCGAAACCACGCGCTTGCGCTTCGCGTGTGGACGCAAAGACTTCTCTGATAGCATCGTAAACTTTGATATAGGTCACTGGGTTAGAACGCGGAGTTCGCCCAATGGGAGATTGGTCAACAAGAATGACGTCGTCGACGAAGTGTCCGCCTTCCAGCTTTTGAAATGCGCCAACGTGCCCCTGCCAATCACCGCGTTCTTTTTTGAGCCCGGCGTAGATGCAATCGTGAATCAATGTCGATTTGCCCGAACCACTCACGCCGGTGATGCACACCAGCATGTCAAGCGGCAACTCCACATCGATCGACTTAAGATTATGTTCACTCGCGCCGGTTAGCGTGAGGCGCCTTTTTTGCGGCGGCCGCCGCTGTTTGGGTCCCTTAATCTCAGCTTCACCACGAAGGTAGCGAGCAGTAAGCGAAGAATCGTTTCTAAGTAGACCAGGAAAGTCGCCCTCATAAATGACACGGCCGCCGAGTTCACCTGCCGCCGGGCCAATGTCCAGAATGTGATCCGCGGCATGCATCATTTCTGCATCATGCTCGACGACCAGCACGGTGTTACCGATGTCGCGCAAGTTATGTAACAGCCGGATTAATCTGTCATTGTCGCGCGGATGCAGCCCTATCGAGGGTTCATCCAGGACGTATAACGCTCCCACTAATGATGAGCCGAGATTGGTAGCCAGTTGGATGCGCTGGGCTTCGCCGCCCGACAGCGTTGATGCCAGGCGCTCCAGTGTCAGGTAATCGAGACCCACATCAACCAGGAAACGCAAGCGCCGTCGAATCTCGAAAAGAATTCGTTCAGCAATCGCTGCCTGCTCGGTTGAAAGTTCCAACGAATCGAAGAACAAAGCGGCATCTCGAATCGAAAATGAACAAACTTCCGGCAGAGTGCGACCACTGATCTTAACGTCCCGTGCTTCCTGCCTGAGCCGTCCTCCGCCACAATCAGGGCAGAGTGTGTAACCGCGATACTTCGAAAGGAAAACACGAACATGCAGCTTGTACTTCTTTGTCTCCAGCCAATTAAAGAATCCTCGTACGCCGGTCCAATCGCCTTTTCCGGCTACGACAGCACGCTGCTCTGCGCGTGAGAGTTGGTTAAACGGAACGTTGAGCGAAATGCCTTCCGACTTGCAAAACTGCCGCAGTTCATCCATGGCCCACTCATGCTGAGGCTTTGTCCAAGGCTCAATCGCACCTTCGCCCAGGCTTAAACCGGGGTTGGGAATGACAAGATCCAGATCGAGGCCTATGGTGTTACCGAAACCCTGACAAGTCGGGCAAGCGCCATAGGGATTATTGAAACTAAACAGACGCGGCTCCGGCTGGGCATATACCGTGCCGTCATACTTACATTCAAACCGTTCTGAAAACCTGAAGCGTCTTGGCACAGCCTCGGCTGTCTCAATCAGCGCCGTGCCGTGGCCTTCCTGGAAGCAGATCTCGAGGGAATCCACTAGCCGCTGGCGCACATCGGGCCGGGCAACCAACCGGTCTACCATGACAAAGACATTGTCAAAATCCTCACGCGTGTAGTCATCAGGGCTGGCGAGCTCAATGGTTTCACCTGCGGAATAGAGTCGAGTAAAACCTCGTTGCATGAGGCTCATCACATGCGCAGTAACAACCTGACGGGGAGATGACAAAACGCGTCGCCGGGAGGGGCCTGATTTCCCACGCCCTCTTTCTTTTCGACCGTTAGGACTGGCTTCACCATTACGGCGGTTTTCCGCTAAGCCGGCTACGGCAGGGAACAGAACATAAAAACGGCTGCCGTCTGTAAGTTGGTTCAATACCTCGTCGGCAACCGACTCAGGCGAATCTCGATATACTTCGCGGGCGCATACTCTGCAAAAAGTAGTGCCCACCCGCGCGTAAAGCAGGCGCAGGTAGTCATAGACTTCAGTTTGTGTACCTACCGTTGAACGAGGATTGCGCGTGGAATTCTTCTGGCGGATTGCGATTGCCGGAGCGATCCCGCGGACCTCGTCAACGTCAGGTTTATCCATGCGTTCGAGAAACTGGCGGGCGTACGCTGATAACGATTCAACATAACGTCGCTGACCTTCAGCGTAGACGGTGTCGAAGGCAAGCGACGACTTGCCTGAACCGCTGACGCCGGTGACCACCGTCATCTGATTGATGGGAATCGAGAACGAGATATTCTTGAGATTGTTTACTCGCGCTCCGCGGACTTCTATTGCTTCTTCAGGCATCTTAAAAGTTGCGCCGGGCCACACAGATTTGATTCTGTGTCCTTTTGCAAACTTCGAATAATACCTGAATTTACTCCGAGAAACGAAACGGCCCGATCAGTTGTGGTTGCCGTCTTTCAATTGTGGCAAAGCCAAACTGATGGTTTTTGTAGGCTAGGATCACAAACAGACGACAGCAAGGTTTCGGCGTAAACCTCCATAGCCATGTGCCGGGGCAAATATTTGACAGTCGGAGGCGCTTGCCCAACAATCGCGGCTAAAGGCCCTGAGCTGATTGGCCTGATGCCCGGACAAAAACGGTTTTTGCTCAAAAAATACGGTTTTTGAGATTCTCCAGTACCTTGTCTCAAGGAAGACTCAAGTATTTCTCAAGGGGGCTTGAATACTATTCCAAGCGATAGGCAAGGGGATTCTAAATCGGTGAAAGGGCCGGTCCCAGCAGGGAAATCACGTTCGCGATGACACTTCGGAGCGCAGTTATTCGGATCTCGACCGTCGCTCTGCTTTTGGCCGTGCTGCAGCTTGGGAAACCAGCTCTCTCGTTGGCTCAGCAAGGCAGTGGCGGCATAAGCGGAACTGTGAAAGACCCGGCCGGCGCAAATGTCATTGACGCCGACGTGACACTGCAAAACGCTCAGCAACTGGTTTTCGGAAGGACCAAAACTGACAATCAAGGTCGCTTCGAATTATCAAATATTTCGCCGGGCTCCTATGTGCTTCTGGCTTCTCGATCTGACTTCAGTGATGGGCGAGAAGTGGTGAGGGTAACCGAGGACGAGGTGACGGCAGTAGAAATCACTCTGGAAGTAAATCCACTCGGTGAGCAGGTAACGGTAACGGCGGAGACGGGATTGGCCGAAGACAAGCAGAAGGTGCCTCAGCAGGTAAATATCGTATCTGAGGACGCAATCCGCCAGCGAACGACGGCTGTCCTCGCGCAAGTCGCCGAAGAGGAGGTCGGTGCCTCCCTTCAACGGACCAGTCCCACCATAGGCGCGGTGCTCGTGCGTGGTCTAACAGAAGTGGGCGTCTATATTGACGGTGTCAGGTACACCAACTCAACGCAGCGCGGAGGCATTAACACCTTTTTCAATCTCATTGATCCTACTTCGCTGCGAGCAGTAGAAATACAGCGCGCCCCTAACACGGCGCAATACGGTTCCGATGGACTCGGCGGCACCGCCCAAATCGTCTCCCGTCAGCCCGAGTTTGGCTTTGCCGAGCCGGCATGGCATGGAGAATTGAACACAATCTTCACGAGCGCCGATTACTCGTACGGTGGTAATGCGCTCGTCACATACGGGACAAAGCGGTTCGGCATTCTCGTCAATCTCATTGGTCGACGGATAAATACGCTGCGATCGGGCCAGGGAATTGATAGCCACTCAGCTATCACGCGCTTTCTCGGATTGCCGTCAGACATCACCGGTGATACGAGGTTACCAGATACGGCATTCACGCAATATGGCGCTGCAATGCACTTAACATATGCGCCGGCGACTCATCAGCAGTTAAGCTTTCGATATCAGCGTAGCCAGCAGGATGGCGGCAAGCGTTATGATCAGCTCCTTGGAGGTGACGGCAATTTAATAGCAGCCCTGCGAAACCTGATGCTTGACTTTGGCTACCTCCGTTACTTTAGACAGGGCTTCGGTTTGTTCGACAACTTTTCCGCCACCTTCTCCTACAACAGTCAACGTGAAGAGCGCGTCAATCAGGGAGGGCAGGGTAATCCGTTCGCGGGAATCACGCATGACAAAGAGCGGACAACTTCCGTCGGCTTCAGCTTCTATTTCGATAAACAGTTGTGGCGGCGTAATAACTTCCTGCTTGGGGGCGATATCTATCGAGATCACGTGAGTGCCCCCTCGTACACCTTAGATCCTGCGACCGGTGCCGCGGAGATAACGCGGCCACGTGTGCCAAATGGCGCACGTTACATATTGGCGGGATTATTTGTGCAGGACTCGTTTGAACTTATTCCGCAGCACCTGCGGCTTAGCGGAGCCCTTCGCTACAACGTTGCGTCGTATCGCTCACGCGCCTCAAATAGTCCGTTTGTGGGCGGTGAGCCTCTCGTTCCGGATGACTCATTACGCGTGGGGGATTTTTCCGGACGCGTCGGTGCAGTGGCGACAATTCTTGACGGATTCAACCTGGCCATCAATTACAGTCGTGGATTCCGGGCCCCCAACGTAACGAGCCTCGGGTCTGTAGGTCTAGTCGGTGTTGGCTTTCAGGTCTCGGCCAGCGAGGTGGCCCACCTGGGCGCAACGGTAGGTTCAACCGCTGACGAGGATGCGGTCTCAACTGGCGTTGCCGTAGGTTCGCTCACATCAGAGACGAGCAACAACTTTGATCTCAGTCTGCGTTTCCATCGCAGCCGCTTCGATACTGAGCTTACTGGCTTCGTCATCGATTACGGCAATACCATCGTGCGCCAGACCATGATTCTTCCTCAAGGGGCGGTTGGGCTGCGCCTTGGCAGCCAAACGATCGAACACCAAAATGCCAATGGCGCAGTTTTTGTTCCGCTATCCACGTCCCCAGTGCTGGTTCAGGCGAACTTTGGTGGAACGCGCTTGAAGGGTCTGGAGTATGAGGCCGACTTACGTTTAACTCGGGCGTGGTTTATTGGCGCCAACTACTCTTATGTTCGTGCCGAAGTTAGTGGGAGCGGCGAACCGCCTAATCTTGGCGGTGGAGGATTGCCGCCGCAGATGGCTTTCTTCCGCCTGCGCTATCAGCCACCACGCAAACGCTACTGGGTGGAGATGTACTCGTCGCTTGCTGATCGCCAGGATCGGCTGTCGACACTAGATCTTGCGGATAGGCGGACTGGGGCGTCGCGTTCGCGTCAGAACATCCAAAACTTCTTCCGCAGAGGCGCCTGCGTGCGCGGTCTGACAACCGCGGGAGCCAATGGTCAATGCGGATCGGCCGGCGGAATACTCATCGCCACTGGTGAAACCCTGGCTCAAGTGCAAAATCGAATACTGGGCAACTTCCAGCAGTTGCCACTGTTTAGTTACGTTCCTGGATATGGACTTATCAATCTACGTGCGGGATTCAAATTTGACGAGAAACACGAAGTATCGCTTGATTTCGAGAATCTTACCGACAAAAACTACCGTGCCCCAGGGTGGGGCATCGACGGTCCCGGAAGGAGTTTTACAGTCCGCTATAAACACCGTTTTTGAGACCGCCTCCTGCTCCTGTGTCGTGCTGTCTATTCCGGCCTAAGCTTCTCTTGCTTCTTCAAAGGGAAGATCTGGTTGGCTCGCTGCGTCGCGGCTAACGATGTAAAGCCGCATCGTGACAAGCAGGATCAGCAGAGCTATTGCGATCCAGACGAAGGCCCAGATTATCGCCGGAATACCGGTGGCGTTCGCCATGTTCAATGCATCAGTTGGGACACTGGGAGCAAACGGCGAGGAAAGAAAAAGGACCGTTTTTAGATCAAGAAGTGCGTTCAAAACACACTGCACGGCCAGGAAGCTAACCAAGAATGTTGCCACCCGCGCACTCGCAAACTTTGCCAATCCTATCAGGCCGACAGTGAGTAGCGTTCCTGCCGCGAGAGTGAAGGGGATACCAGAGAGCGCGCCCCACGAGAGGAGCGGTTTCAACAGACCGTAGCTTACGGTCAGCGCAAAAATCAATCCCGCCGACCCAAGCAACACGATACGCGCAGCAATCGCCTTGCGGATCAACACCAGCAGCAAAGCGCCGAAAAGCATGGAACTTACATAGCCAGCGCTCGCCACAAATACCTGTGAGACTAGCCCGCCCTGCGTGGTGTAAGTCTCGCCGCTTGCATTCATCGCCACACTCAAACTGTGCACTGAGTTTCCGGTCAGCAGAGCCGCCAAAGCGTGGCCGCCTTCATGGATAAAGGTAACGAAGATGCGAAATGGATACATCAGGAGTTCGGCGAACGGGATGAACCAAAGGACAATGGAAATAACTGCAGCGGCCAGTAGCGTTGCGGCCTGCGGTCGCGCTTCACGGGAAATCATTACTTTCATCTTTTACTCTCCGCCGGCTCTATAGTTGCGAATCTTAGGGCAAACGCCCGCAAAATGGAAAGTTCCGTTCACTTAAACGCAAAATGCTCATTCCATGTTCCGTTCAGAATGTGGTAACCAGGTTGCCTCACCTCGGGCGGAGGTAGTCGCCGCTCTTTCCGCCAGACTTGCTCTCGAGGCGAATATCGGAGATCGTGATTCCCTTGTCCAAAGCTTTGCACATGTCGTAGATAGTTAGTGCGGAAAGCGAGATCGCCATCAGCGCTTCCATCTCAACTCCTGTTTGCGCGTTGGCCGCCACCTCGGATCGCAAATAGACGCCGTTATCTTCCAGACTGGCTACAACGTCAATATGTGTTAGCGGCAGGGGATGACAAAGCGGAATGAGCTCCGCTGTTCGTTTGGCGGCCATGATGCCAGCAAGGCGAGCGGCTTCAAGTGGATCACCCTTGGGCGTGCGATGTTCGCGTATTGCCTTGACCGTCTCCATTGACATGCTGACGCGCCCTGAGGCCACCGCGCGGCGCGTGGTAATCGCCTTTTCGCTGGTATCAACCATCTTTAGATGGCCTTCTTCATCCATGTGGGTGAGCTGTTTCATCCAATTATTGCCTTTTGCCAGCATATCAGAATAGTCTCTCACACAAAATCCGGTCATAGGGCTGTCATCGTAAATAATTGGTATGGAAGTAAGGGCGACTGGCCCATTGGAGGTTCCCCTTGTTCGAAACAGATCAGGATGTTTTGCAGTGGTATGAGCGCCAACCACGCGCTGTGTCTAAGGAATTCGTCGATAGTATTCCCTGGAAGGAGGTGAGGAATCACCAGATCAACCCGGCTTTCGTCCCGGTCCTATTTTACATGCGCGATGTCGAGTTCTTTACCGACATTTATTACAAAGAACTCCTACGCACGCCGACGGGCAAGGATCCGGTCATCCGGAAGTTTATGGAGCGGTGGAGTGTCGAGGAAATTCAACATGCGGAGCTGCTGAACCGGTTTCTTGAAGAGGCCGGGATTCCAACGAGCAAAAGATGGCAGGCCGAAGCAAAAGGTCGCATACCGTGGCGGTATTCGGTCGAAGCCTACCTTCTGGACTACGCTGTACGACCGTTTGGCCGTTACTTTCACGCCGCTCACATGGTCTGGGGGGCAATCAATGAAATCACAACGCTGCAAGGATACCGGCGTCTATCGCAACTTGCGGCCCACCCAGTACTCACAAACCTCCTGACCGGAATCATGCAGGAAGAGTCGATTCATTCAAATTTCTATTGGAGTATTGCGCGGCTGAAACTGAGTCAGGCCAAGTTCTCGCGCGATCTGGCACAATTTATTATCAGGAAGTTTTGGACGCCGGTAGGCCAGGGGGCCAAACCAGCGCGCGAGACTCATTACGTGATCGCTACACTATTCCGCGGTCCATCCGGTCTGGAGTTTTTCGAGAGAACTGTAGCAAGCCGCATTAGGAAGTTGCCCGGCTTTGCAGGATTCCGGGCGCTATCGGAGAAGGTTGCGCCCATCGTTGAGGCTTAGCGTCCACAGATTTCGCAGATTTGTCGTATCTTTAGCTCAAGTTCTTTTAAGTCCTAACGCCGATGAACAAAACCATGTGGCTCAGGTTTTCACCCCGGGAGGGGTGAAATGTTTATAGCCCGAGTTCATCTAATCCCCCGCGCCGTTCGGAGGAGCGGTATTCATGTTGACAACCACACGTCAAGAAACTCTCCGCTCCTCCGAACGGCGCCGCTCTCTTGTTGTGATCGAAGTCTAAAAATATTCCACTGACTACGGAGTGAGGATTTAGAAATGAAAGCGCCGAATCAGATATTTTGGCTTGTCTTATTGACCCATCCAGCTAGTCGACCTGCATTTGGTGCGGCTTCAACAACGCGATGAAATCCTGGGCATTCTGCGAAAACTAGCTGTGAGGTAAATTTACTATCCTCACGATGGAATTTGCTTCCATCATCTTTACGCCTGCGGGCACGATGATCAGGGCAGTGGCACCGGCGAAAGCGACAAAATCTGACGAGCCTCCCCATCTCAAGGATTCGGCTATGAGTTGACCACTGTCATTTGTGCTCAAGCGCGCCGGCAAATAACTTTCCCGATCCAGAGAACCCTTGGCCAGGTTACCCAGCATTGCCCACGCTTCTTTCAGCATCGGTTCTCGGGCGTTCTGCATGGCCAGTAGTGCAGTGCGCGCGAATAGATTAAAGGTAACCGCGACTGAAACTGGATTACCGGGCAGGCCAAACACGAGCGCCCCGGTGGGCAACCTTCCAAACACAGTCGGTTTGCCGGGACGTAAGCTGACCCGCTCAAAGAAGATTTCAGCGCCAAGCTCTCTCAAGGCTGTCTTGGTGAAATCGTAAACGCCCATCGAGACGCCGCCCGATGTGATAACTACGTCAAATCGCTCGGCCGCATCCCCTATCTGGCGTTTAAGCAAGCTTGTATCGTCCCCGGCAAGCGGTAATCGCTCCACAAGGGCCCCGGCTAATAATGCATATGCCGCGAGGGAGTGATTGTTAGAGTCGCGAATTTGATCGCGAGATGGTTGCTGGTCCACGGCGACGAGTTCACTGCCTGTGGCGAGTACGGCGACGCGCGGTTGCTCTGCGACTTTGACACGCGCATATCCAAATGATGCAAGCACCGCCATCATGCCAGCATTTATTCGTTCGCCAGCCGGCAGAACCTTCTCACCTTCCTTAATCTCAGCGCCACGCCGCACAATCGAACGCCCCGGTTCAACCGGCTCCGAAATCTCAACCTTGGAGCCATCTTCCACCTCACGCGTCAGCTCAACCTGCTGAACACTGTCAGCGCCCGAGGGAACTGGGGCCCCGGTCATGATCCGCACAGCCTCGCCTGCATGCAGCTCTTGGTGCCAACCTCTCCCAGCAGCCGATTCACCCACGACGCGCAAACTGGTAGGTGCCTGCTTTACATCGGCGGCACGAACGGCATAACCATCCATCTGGGAGCGATCGAAAGGCGGGAGATCTGAGTCGGCGATGATATCTTGCGCCAGAATGCGTCCCATCAAGCTGTCAAGCCGCACACTTTCTGGCGAAAGCGGTAGCGTGTTTGCCAATACAATCCGGATAGCCTCTGCAACTGAAATCATAGAGTAAGCGCCGATGATAGACCCTTATAAACTGAGGTTTGCAAACAAGCGCCCGGGACTGCACTTGTTTTGTCTTTCTATTGCGGCTGTTTTTTCTTGCCTAAGTGTCTTGAAACATCGATGACCAGGGTCATATGATCACAACTACGCAAATCGAAACCGACAGTTCTATGGTTTCGCCGGGACGCAGGAGTGTCCCCCCGGAACCTCCAACACTAAGGAGGTTAATTTATGCCCAAAGCAAAAGAGTTTTCTGTTCGCATGGACGATGAGCCGGGCGCTCTGGCAAAGGTCTGCCGAGCGCTGGCTGATAGTAACGTAAACATTCTGGCCTTCCAATCAATCCCGTGGGAGGACGAGAGCCTGGTCCGTTTCGTGGTTGACAATCCAACCAAAGCCAAATCGGTTCTGGACAGCCAAAAGCTCAAGCACAAAGAAGCGGAGGTTGCTCAAGTTAAACTTCCAAACCGGCCGGGCGAATTAGCACGTGCGGCTTCACAACTGGGTGAAGCGGATATTAACATCAACTATGCCTATAGCGGCATCGAGCCAACAACCAATTCGCCGGTCATAATCTTCGGCGTCGCTGATGCAGGCCGGGCTGTAAAGATATTGGATAAGGCAGCGTCGGCCGCTGCAAACGCATAGTTCCTAACCCTTGCGGGGCAGCGGACGAGCGTCTGCTGGTCCAACGTGGAACAGACTAGAAGCTGGCGCTAGTTGGAGGCGCCGGCTTCTTTGTTCATTACGCACGTTTGGAAAGCAAAAGGGCACAGTATAAAAAAATGCCCTTTTGCATGAGGCTAGTCACTGATTAGTGAAACTCACTTGCCCGCTGCCAGTGCCTTAACGTCAGCCGTGGTCAGCGGATTTCCGCCGATTCCCGACGACCCGCTTGAAACATCCTCAACGAGTACCAAGGTCTACTCCCGTAGGTTTTCACTGATCGTCCCGTATTCTTGGTCTAAAGGCCGGTTCTTGAGTGTTGCCAGGATGGAGGTGCTTTCCGATGTCTTGAAGCTCGTTAGGCTCGAGCGCGCTCTGTTCTTTAACGCAGAGTTTTCAGCTCCTTGGTGCCTCAGGTCGCGGCGCTCAAAGACATCGCACACTATCTTTCGCCCGGCGCAGGGCACTTGATCATCTACCTCTTAACTGAAGGCCGCGCAGCATATGCGCGCCTCGAGGATGACAGACGGGAACTTAGTTCATGGATCGCCCGCGCAATCAACTCCTTTTCTTCCGTTATTTGTAATCGTTGTTGTGAGGATCTCACAAGAAATTAGAATTGTGGCTTTAAGTTTCAGAGCAACGGTAGCTAGCCAAGGGTTGCCCCGGCGTAAGCCCCTTGACAGGCTTATTGCAATTCCCTAGACTGAATGTCTAGTAAAATTAGATGCAAATTTATCTATGCTAGGTATTACCATGAAGCTTGCACGGGACATAATGAGCCTCTCAACGTTTAAGCGCGACAGCAACAAGGTCATGCGCCAGATGAAGAAAACTGGAGAGCCGGTGGTTCTTACCATCAATGGCAAAGCTGCCGTGGTCGTGCAGGACGCTGAGAGCTATCAGGAGTTGCTCGAACTTAAGGAACGAGCAGAAACTCTGGCAGTATTGCGGCAGCGGCTGGAAACGCTGAGGCAAAAGAAAGGCCGAACGGCAGAGCAGTTTTTCGCAGACTTCTTCGCCAAGAATAACATTCCAAGCGAAGACTAATGAAAAAGTACAGTGTTCGGTTCCACCCTGACGCAGAATCAGATATCACATCGTCTTACCAATGGGGCAGTCGGGTTTGGGGACCAGAAAAAGCCAAAGCATGGCTCCGCCAACTCCGCCACGCCATTCAAACCCGACTGACCTCACTACCCCTGACCTGTCCCCTTGCGCCGGAGAGCGAGGACCTAGATGTTCCTATCCGGCAGCTGATAGTTCAACGCTATCGGATTCTATTTATCGTGGAGAAAAAGGAAGTAACGATTCTTCACGTCCGAGGCCCATATATCCCTAAGCTTCGGTCAGCCGAAGTGGTTGATGAGTAGCCCGAACCGAAAGAAATCCCGTATTTCTTTCTGCCATCAGTGCTCGGGTGTCCGGGGCGCAGTAAGGTGACAAGAATGGATTCGCTACTTGTTTGCGTCTGGGCGCGAAACTACCACTCATTCGCATGCGTCCCCGTTTGCATCATATTCATACGTGAGATCGCCAAGCACGGTGTGACCGCTCTTCTAGCAGGCTGCTGAAAAACCGGTGATTGGGAGCAGTTTCATCTTCGGCGTAATCATTTTCGTGCGATCTGCGTTGTAACTGCGAAGTTTAGATGACCATGCGATGCGATTTTGATCGGTTGTTACTTTGCGTGGCGGCCTTTTCGGGCCACCAGACACACTACTCCCTACACCGTTACCAGCTTCCTCATTCTGACCAGGTTATAAGCGGCAGTCGCGAAGATGAAGATCCAGTTCACCCGTGCGGTGCCGCGATGGCGCAGCTTGCGCAGCAGACGACCGACTTCAGCCAGCCGAAAATCTCTTCAATCCGTTTGCGCTTCTGTTGACTGACTTGATAACCCTCGTGGCGCGTCGTCCGTCCATCGATGGCCGACTTGCGATTGGTGTTGTTCTGGGCCACGTGCGGTGTCACCTGCAGTTCGCGCAAGTCCTTGACGAAATCATGCGTGTCATAGTTCTTGTCGCCACCCATGGTTACTCTACCTTCGCCGCTGATCTCTTCCGCGAAGGCCAGGCCCGCGTCGCGCTCCGCCGTGCCGGTCGCCAGCGTCGCGCAAGCAGAGACCGCCAAGCCATTGCGGTTCTCCATCAACAGATGGCCGGCGTAACCCAGCTTCGCCTCTTTGCCCTTGCCTTTGCGGCACAACATCGAATCCGGATCAGTAGTAGATTGATGAGTTTTGTTCGACCGCTTCTGGCCGTGAAAGTTTACTGTCGGATTACCGGGATCGTCTGGCGGCGGGTCGTCTTGCTTCTCCTTCGGCTTGAAGCTCTTCAGACTGGCCGCCGCTTCCAGCAAAGTGCCATCAACCGTGAAGTGCTCATCACTCAGCAGTTCATAGCCGCGCGCCTGCTCCAACACCGCCCCGAAGAACTGTTCGGCAATGTCGCCGCGCAGCAGCCGCTCACGATTCTTCGTGAAGGTGGTCGCATCCCAGACACGGTCGTCCATGTTCAGGCCGACGAACCAGCGAAAGAGCATGTTGTAATTCAGCTCTTCCATCAGCAATCGCTCACTGCGCACGCTATAGAGCACTTGCAGCAACAGCGCTCGCAACAACTTCTCCGGCGCGATCGAGGGCCGGCCCAGCCGCGCATAAAGCTTATCGAACTGCGGCGACAGTTGTACAAACACGGCATCCGAAAGCTTGCGGATCGCACGCAGCGGATCATCCTGCGGCACCCGTTGCTCTGGCGAGAGGTAACTGTACATTCCTGCTTGCTGAAGATCGTCTCCCCGCATCATGCTCCTCCATCGTTGATGTTGGACCATATTATAATTGACCATGATCATTCTGTGCGGAGAAAGTTTAGTTTTTCAGCAGCCTGCTAGGTCAGGGTCGTCAGATGAGAGGCGAGGTCGTATCCGTATTCGGTGACCACGCCAGTCGGAAGAGTCAACGAAGTGCGACGACCAATCGCATCATAGGCTAGCATCACAATCGATGCTGCGTTGCGTGATCTGGGTCAATCGATTGGCGTTGTAATACGTGTAGTTAACCGTGGGCTGTCCTGCAACAGTAGGTGCGCCGGCCGGAGGTGTCGTACGAGTTGCTAACGCTGCCTTGCGGTGTCGTCTCACTTGTTTGAGAACACAAACAAGACAGCATGAGTACACAATTATGACGGTGCTGCCTCACTTGCGTTGGTCATAGCAGTAGAGGGATGCCGCTTTGCAGACAGACTCCAACCATTAGATGAATCGCTGATCGAAATCTCGTTGTTTGATCCAGCGATTGTCGACGAAGTAACCTTCTGGCGAAATCGCATCATCCACCCGCCGCGTCGTATTGGAAGGTGGCATTGACACCTGGACCAGTCATTGACACTAATCGGTTGCGAGCATCCCACGTGTAACTGTTCGCGCCATCGTTTGTCAGATTGCCGTTGAGGTCGTAGCTGAGTGTCTGACTGCCGAATGTCAGTTGTTGATTCGCCGCGTTATAGGTGGCCGATGCAAGCGTTTGTGGCGTGAGGCTGCGCGCGAAACTACCACCCATTCGCGTGCGTCTCCCGCTTGCATCGTATTCATACGTGAGATCGCCAAGCACGGTCTGACCGCTCTTGTACGTCAGGCTCGTCAGATGAGAGGCGAGGTCATAGCCGTATTCGGTGACCACGCCGTTGGGGAGTGACAATGACGTGCGCCGGCCAATTGCATCATAGGCAATGGAGACGGTTGAACTGCCCTGCGTAATCTGCGTTAGGCGACTGCCATTGTCGTACGTGTAGTTTACCGTGGGCTGTCCTGCGACAGTCATGCTGGTGCGCCGGCCGGCATTGTCATAGGTATAGCTGAGCGAGCCCTGCGAGGTGGTACCGCCCAAACGATCGAGGTTGTCGTAACCGTAAGTAATTGTCCCGGAGAGCGAGTCAACAACCTGCGTGAGCTGGTTGACTGAATCGTACGTGTAAGTAATCGTGGAAGTGTCGGCGTATGTAACCTGAATTAAGCGGTCCAGCGCATCATAAGTGAAGTTTGTGATCTGACCCTTGCGAACTGTAGCCCTTTTCAGGTTGCCGTTGAGATCGTACTCGTAAGTGTCGTCATGGAGTAAAGGATCGCGCCGTGTGATGACACGGTCCATATTGTCATAGATGTAGCTGGTGACGCTGTTGCGCGCATCGGTGATACTCAGAATGTTTCCATTCGGGTCGTAAGCAAACGCCGTGACACCCTGCAATGGATCTATCCCACGAGTGGGTTGATTCAGGCTGTCATACTCATAACACGTTGTCTCTCCCAGGGGGTTGCTTGTGCGCGCAAGTCTTCCGGCGGCGTCGATGTATCGTGTAACGGTACGGTTAAGCACGTCGGTGATCGCAACCAGATCGCCCGAGTCGTAAGTGAATTGCACCGTGTGCTCGAGCGGATCTTCGGCGGTCAAGACCTGGCCCGCGGCGTTGTAGGTAAAGGTCGTTTGTTGGTTGAGAGAGTCGGTGACTGTAATTAATTTGCCATTGGAATCGTAGTCAAATGAAGCTGTGTGATTCAGCGGGTCAGTGACGCTGGCGAGATTGCCAAAGACCGGTTCATAGGTCATCGTCGCCGTGACGGCATTCGGGGTGTCCGCAAGCCGGGTGACGCTCGTCACGTTACCTTCAGCGTCATAGGCCATCGCTGTCTTGCGACTGAGCGGATCCGTGGCGCTGATGAAAATGCTACTTGTCTGTCGTATAGATTCACTCCCAACTGTCCCACGATGAGCGCGAGGCTTACCACGTTCCAAACGGCGATCATGTAGCTGACGCTCAGGTTGAACATGTAGAGAATCATCCCTGTGAGACTGAATAGAAACAACGCGGCATCTATCAATATTTTCCACCGGGCATCCTTGTCCAGAATACCGCTTGCTACAACGCACACTCCGAAACCCAAATAGAGTATCGCGTACCGGTAAAGGATGAATCTCATAACCTGACTCGATGATATTGGACCAGCTGTTGTTGTCAGCGTTGGCCTCCCTGCAGGGTCGGTGAAGGCTCAAAGCCGTTAAAATCGTACGGCAACCTTGATTGCCAACAAATCCCCGGATTCGTAAGTGAATTGCACCATGCGCTGAGTGGGTCGGTGGCCGTCAATACCTGACCCGCGGTGTTGTATGTGAAAGGACGTTTGCTGGTTGAGAGAGTCGGTAACGGGAGTCAATTTGCCACCGGAATGATAAGCCAGCGAAGCCGTGGGGTTCAGCGGATCGGTGAGGCTAGCGAGATTGCTAGATCCGAGCACCTAAAATCTCATTATGTCGCTTGCACCCAGGCCATAAGGCTGCCGATTACGGGTGAGTATCTTTATCCAAAGATACTCATGACCTTTGGAGTCCGGAATTTTCCCTGAAATCCAACGCCAGTCATCTCGGTGTTCAGATGAACTCAAAAAGAAATCGGCGTTAGGCATACCCCATTTATCCGGGTATTCCCGGCTTTTTCTCGAAACCTTCCGCTGCCCTTATTGCTTCTTCAATTGCACTCGAGAGAGCCTCGGCTTCTTCCAGTCCAAATGCGACCTCTACATCGCCATCTTGCATTGAGGACAGGCAAATAAATATTTGACCGGCCGCAGCGCGAACGATTGCGGACGCTCTGTCCCTGGACTGCGCATCAACGAGATTAATGGTGGCGATTTCTTTCATCTTCATTTCACCTCAATTCAGAATACTACCCTAGATCTCTAGGGAAGAGGATCGCCGGGCAAATATCTTTGTCGCCCTGCTGGGGTGTAAAGATGATAATGCGGACCTCGGTGCCAAGACGGAGCGTTAGGATGATAAGGATGTTGTTCGAATGTGATCTTCACGTGGTCAGAGGTTTGCCACATAACTTTGTTACGCCCAATGAATGCGCCGTCTGGAATACGCGTCCCCTGGATACCCAACATGTCGTCCATCGCAGCTGCGCTCCTAGGCCAGGTAGGACCGCCTCCCCTTGGCATGCCGGCGGCACCAGCGACAGCCATAGCCGCGCCCCAGGCCACGGCTAAGCCTTGCCCGACGCCGTATCCAGTTGAACTGGGATCGACGGCAGCGCCACCAGGCGTCAACCCTCTCAATGCGCCGATGGGACTCCATCCAGGAGGCAGCATTGCACAACCACAACCTCCTTGGCCATTCGCCAGCATCACTGCCGTGTCGGCAAGGCCTCGTGTGATATTGTCACCGAAGCCGGCAGCAACCTGGGCGCCATGGGCGAGGATTAGCCATCCCAAGTCGATCTTGTCTGTGCCAAAGGGATCTGTAAAGCTTATTGGATTGTTCTCAACATAGGCATAAAGGTTGATGCCTCCTGCCATGCCGATGGGGTCTTCCGAGAGAAATCGCTGCAGTTGAGGCGAATAATACCGCCCCCGATTGAAATAGAGACCTGTACCATCGTTTTCCCTTCCCGTGTACTGGGTGACGTTACTGTTCGAAGGCCCGGGGCTGGTGCTGGAACCGAACGCACCATAGCTGTATTCAGTCTGCAACGCGCCGGAAGCATCGGTAAGTGAAAGCAGGCTTCCCAACCCATCAACCAGCGGGCTCCATGTTCCGGTTGCATCGCTGCGGGTGTAAACTTCATCGATGCCGCCACTGAGAACGTTTGCATTGCCAGTTTGCGAAGATTGTTCCTGAACGACGTTTGCACCGGCGTAAAGGAAACTTGTCGTGGTGCCGTTGATAGTCTTGCTGCTTCTGCTGCCGGTAGCGTCATATTGGAAAGTGGCATTCACACCCGGACCGGTCACGGATGCTAATCGGTCACGAGCATCCCAGGTATAAGTGTTTTCGCTATCGTTTGTCAGATTGCCGTTGAGATCATAACTGAGCGTTTGGCTGTCAAATGTCAATTGTTGGTTAGACGCGTTGTAGGTTGCCGAGGCAAGCGCTCGTGGGGTCAGGCTGCGCGCAAAGCTGCCGCCCATTCGAGTCCGTCTACCGGCGGCATCGTATTCATAAGTGAGATCCCCGAGCACAGTCTGACCCAGTTTGTAGGTGAGGCTGGTCAATTGCGAGGCAAGGTCATAGCCGTATTCGGTAATCACGCCATTCGGCAAGGTGAGCGAGGTCCGGCGACCGATCGCGTCATAAGCGAGGGTCACAATCGAGCTGCCTTGCGTTATCTGGGTTAGTCGATTGGCGTTGTCGTAAGTGTAATTAACCGTAGGCTGGCCAGCCACAGTCATGCTGGTGCGGCGGCCGGCGGCATCGTATGTGTAGTTGACCGAGCCCTGCGGTGTCGTTTCGCTCGTTAACCGATCGAGGTTGTCGTAGCCGTAGGTGATAGTTCCTGAAAGCGAATCAACGACTTGCGTCAGCCGGTTGACCGAATCGTAGCTGTAAGTGGTTGTTGAGGTGTCAGCGTAGCTAACCTGAGTGCGCCGGTCGAGGGCGTCATAGGTGAAGTTGGTAATCTGGCCTTTGCGATCTGTGACCTTCTTCAAGTTGCCATTTAAGTCGTACTCGTAGGTTTCGTCACGCAGCAGCGGATCACGTCGCGTGATCACGCGGTCCATGTTGTCGTAGATGTAGCTGGTTACGCTGTTGCGCGCGTCGGTGATGCTAAGAACGTTTCCGTTTGGGTCGTAGGCGGAGGCGGTGACACCCTGCAAGGGATCTATGCCGCGAGTTGGATGATTTAAATTGTCATATTCATAACGCGTAGCGTCACCCAAGGTGTTGGCTGTCCGAGTTAGTCTGCCCGCAGCGTCGATGTAGCGGGTAACGGTCCGATTGAGCGAATCGGTAATAGCTACAAGGTCGCCAGAGTCATAAGTGAACTGCACAATGCGCTGCGAGGGATCTGTCGCTGTAAGCAGTTGGCCCGCGGCATTGTAGGTAAAGGTCGTTTGCTGGTTGAGAGGGTCAGTAGCGGTAATTAGTTTGCCAGTGGAATCATAAGCCAGCGAAGCCGTGTGATTGAGAGGATCCGTGAGGCTGGCAAGATTGCCAAATATCGGCTCATAAGTCATGGTCGCTGTGACGGCGTCCGGGGTGTCGGCCAGTCTGGTGACGCTGGTGATGTTCCCTTGCGCATCATAAGTCATTGCCGTCTTCCGACTGAGGGGATCCGTAACGCTAAGAATGAAATTGGTTCCCGCTTGGCGTTCGTAGCTGTAGGTTTGCTGCTCGGGCAGGCCCAGCGCAAGGGTGTCTGTCAGCGTGTAGCCGCTTGAGTTGAAGGTCGCGCGCCGCACGTGACCGCGGGGATCAGTGACATCAGTTTGCGTAACATTTCCAGAACCGCCCACAACGTAGGCAAACTGGAAGACTCCTGTGTCAGCCAGCGTTTGGCGGGTGATTCTGCCACTGCTGGGGTCATACTCGTTTGTAAGATAAACAACACCGCGTGGATCTTTGATAGTTGTCATGCGGCCGGCCGAGTCGTACGTATACTCAGTTATTCCTCCGCCGGCATCGGTGACTTTCCACAGACGCAAATTTGCGTCATAAGTGTAACTAACGGTTCGGCCAATGTTGTCCCTGGCTTGTGTGATGAAATTGAAATTATTCGGATCTCGAGTAAATTCAACCCAGCGACCATTTGGCGAGATAATTTTGCTGGCAGTGATTGTGATTTTGTTACCATAACGATCGGTGATTGACTCGAGCGAGGTATTGCCGCCAACTCCAAAGACGCCCGGGGTTATCCCGAAGTGCATTACTGTGCCGTTTCGGAGTTTGATGTCCCAGCTCATCGATGATCCGTTATTTAGTGATAGTGTCGATTTATAAAACTCTGTTGGAGTGGCTGTGTGTTCGCCCCAAACACCGTCAGTTCTGGCCGGGTCATGGTTGTAGCGAATGCGGCCACCGTCTGGAAGTATCAGATCACCAACGCTCGACGAGTCACCCACGATGATCATTTCATAAGGATGCGAGATGCCGATGCCAAATCCGCGAGGTCGCGTGTCCATCTGTCTGTACGTGCGTGACAGCACGATTGGCATGACATCTGGCAGCGCTAGATCGGTCTTGTGGTAAACGAAGAATCCTGTTCCCAGATCAACTGGATCTGCGCCGAAGGTATTGTTCCCTGGTGCCCCTGCGGGTCCAGGGCCTTGTGCCCACGGGACCATGATGGAGACGCAGTACATACTTTGCAGCTCAACCCCTGGATCCGGCACCACCTGTCGCCTGTCCGGTGTAACCGTGCCTCGGCCGTAGAGGTACCAACCAACGCCTGATGAATCGTAGTTCCAGAAGTCTACTCGTGCGCCGGCGGGAAGATTCTGGTAATTGGGAAAAATGATGCGCAGGCCCGGACGCTTCTCTCCATTCGGTCCTTCGACTCTGGCGCCGTGTAGCTGCAGCGTGTACAGAAGACCGTCAGTCACACCGGGCGGCAGCGGGAAAGGAGGACGATCAACGGGGATGGGAGTAATCGCTACCTTTGTGAGCTCTCGTCTTGTATGAGCCGCCATGTGGTGCATCCCGGATGGCATCCTTAAGACAGCGGCGCCAGGAATGCGCACCTCCATGCCCGGAACACGCGGCGTGGTTACGGCGGTCTCGCGATTTGTGGGAATCGACAGGCTGACAGCATTCTGCTCGTCAAGCACCGGAAGCCAGATCTTGTAACTCAAGACAGTAGTCTTGCCCGCAGCAATATCAACCAGGACGTCAAAAGTCCCATAGGTCTTGCCCGGTCTGCTTGCTGAGTGGCCGTGAATCGTAAGGCCGTGTCGACCCGACTGTAGAGAAGAAAGCAAGAAGCGGCCCGTGTGATCGGTGACGGTGGTTTTGTCACCGATTTGCAAAGTCACATTCGCTAGCGGATTGCCGCTCAGGGCCAGTACCTGGCCTGAAAGGGCGGTCTCTCCCGCCGCAGCCTCGAGTGCTGGGAGCGAGCCAGCCTGCGCTTCGGGGCGTCCGCTGCGCCAGTCTCCTTTCAGATGCTTCACTTCAGGAATCCAGCTATCGCCATCGATGATCTGAGGAGCCGTTCCACACATTTTCTCATTAGGAATCGAACCATCTCCCTTGGTTTTAAAACCAACTGTGGTGTATGGAAGTGGCCTGTTTTTCTTGTCTGTCGCTTTGTCGATGGTTAGGTGGTAAGAGCTATCGACGGCGAGCGGAGCCAGTGGCGTAATGAATGCGAGAATGCCCTGCTCAGCCGGAACAACTTTCGTAGCTACTGCGCGATGTGGCCCGAGGAGCGTGACTGTCTCAGGGCTGACACTTTCCACCTGCAAGCCGGTTGAGAAACGGAGAGCAATGCGCGTATTCGGGTCCACGTCCATCGCCCCATTACCGGGCGAGGAGAACTCCAACCGTAGTTCATCATTGTCTCGCAGGTCTTGAGGCGAGCCAGTCCAAATAACAGTTTGAGATTCAGGATCGTATATCTCTCCATCAGATAACGGTTCACCTTCTGAATTTGTTCCACCCGACAGAAGTACGGTGCCGTCTGCTCGGAGATGTGCAGTAGCCTTCTTACGTGGGAACTGCGATCTCGCGTCCAATACCGTTACTTTTCTATTTTCCGGATCCCACAGCTCCAGTTTATTCAGCAGCCGTCCTTTCTGGTCCGAGCCGCCGGCTACAAGCACACGGCCGTCTGTCATTAGTGTTGCCGTATGATAGGCACGCACCGTCAATCCTTTAACGGACAACTTCTGAAATGTCTGCGTTTCCGGATCGAAGAGTTCAGCCGTCTCAATTACGGATTGATCGCCGCCGATGCCCCCCAGGATCAAGACTCTGCCGTCCGGAAGCATTGTGGCGGTATGCCAGGCGCGGGCGCTATGAAGTTCTGTGGCCAACACAATTGTCGTGCCTGAGCGGTCGTCCTGGATCTCGGCTTTTGCACCTGGGCCATCCTTGCCCTCGCCACCCAGTAACAGCCAGCGTCCATCCTGAAGCAAAGTCGCGCTTTGACCTTCTGGTTTTTCCAGAGTCTGAACTGCTTTGGATGCAGGTGGCTTTGCAAATCGCGTGGGCGCGATTCTTTCTGCCCGGCGAGGCAACTCAATCCTTTTAGGATCTCGAGCAAACGCCATTAGCTGTCCGCACGCCAGGTACAGCGCCAGGATCAGGTTGAAGCCAAACGTGACTCGCTTTCTCATCTTCGTTTCTCCACAGTTGTGCAGTTTGCTTAGGGGCTGGTCAAGCTGACAGTGATACTGCCAGTACCAGCCAAATCGGGATCGATTACTATGGTGTAGGTTCCCGCAATCGTTAACGGCGGTGGACCAAAAGCATAGTTGCTCGCGCCAGTTGATAGCGAGGTGTGCACAGTTCCATCCGGCCGGAACAGCTTGAAGAAAAGACTTCCCATGGTGTTGTTGGACCAAGCAACCGTTAACTGTTGGTTGGCGAGGCCATCAAAAGTGAGCAGTATGGCCTGCCCCGGTGTGGCAACCGTGGCGGTTACGGGTGCTCCGCCAACCTGAATCGTGCTGGTTACGTCGGAGGCGTCATAAAGTGTCAGCGTCATGTTCCCGGTATTGTTCCCGGCCGGATCGATGAAGATCGAGTACGTTCCTGAAAGTGGAAGCGTCAGAGTGTCAACAAAACCGCTGGGTGGGCTCACATTGGCCACAGCGAGATCCGTGCCATCGGGCTTGCGTAGATATGCAGTGCTGAATCCAACTGTTACGCCGGTGATGTTCAAGCTCACTTTTTGACCGGCGGTTCCGGCAAACGTAAAGCTGGCATTCTGACCCGGCGCGGCGATTGCTATCGGCGTCCCAGCTCCGCCGATGGTCAGCGATGCGCTTACATCGGCAGGTACATTGTAGAGAGTTACGGTAACGCTACCCGTGTAGCTACCCCATGGATCTATCAGAATGGTATGTGGGCCTGTGGTATCCAGGGTTAAGGCATCGATGAAATCCCCGTTCCAACCACTGTTGATGAATCTTTGGACGATGCTGGTCCCGTCCGGTTTCTTCAGGTAAACGTCGTAGGCAATTCCAGCGCTGCTAAAATTCAGACTGACCCTTTGTCCGGCCGAACCTTCGAATGTGAGCTGAGCATTCTGACCCGGAGTGCCCATGTTAACTGTCACAGGCGATCCTCCGGCGACGATTGGCCCGATACTGTCAGTGGCGTCATAAAGCCTTACGTTAGTGGTTCCCGTAGCCGCGGCCCCCGGGTTAACTAAGACCGTGTAGGTCCCGGTAACAGGCAGAGTCTGTTTATCGATGAATGCTTCGGGACCCAGTCCCGGCGGATTGAAGAACGCAGACGCGAGGTCACTACCGTCTGGCTTCTTGATGGTCACGCTACCCGTGATTGAGGAGCCAGTGGTGACCAAACTAATTCCCTGTCCCTGGGTTCCGGCGAATGTGAGACTGGCATTCTGACCGGGAGTTGTGTTGCTCACGGGTTGAGCCGCGCCACCTACCGTTATTGACCCGCTAAGATCGGGAGGAACTTCGTAAAGCGATATGGGAGTGCCCCCGGTTGTCGTGCCATCACCGCGGACCACGATGGTGTAGATGCCAGTGGCAGGAAGAAGGAATGGCTCGATGAATTTTTGGTTGGCCCAGGAGACCAGTGTTTGAGACTGGAGAAGAGCCGACCCATCAGGCCGGTAAAAGTCCACATAACCATATGAGATCGTGGATGGGCCAAGGTTGATGCTAATCCGCTGCCCCGCGACGCCATCAAACAGCACCATGGCGATCTTGTTCGCGGTATTGATCACCGGCGTCAAGCTTTGCCCGATTGTCATTCTCGCCGTGTATTCAACATCTGCGGCAGTTCGAGGCGGCGGTGGCACAAAGAAATCACCGCCAGCGATTGCGGAACCATAAGGCGTGGTAACTGAGATCTTGCCTGAGACAATGGCCGAAACCTTGGCAACAATGCTTGTCGGCGCAGCCGTGGTCACTTGAGCGCGGACATTGCTGAATTTGACGTTGTTGTGCATCGGGATTGTCTGAAAGTTGCTGCCAGAAATTGTGATGGCATCGCCCGGCGCGCCGATTGTCGGGGAGAAGCTGCTGATGGCTGGCGCACCCGAGCCTTCTCCCACCGCAAAAGAGGTTCCGCTCGATGCGGAGCCATTTGGACTGAGCACGGTTATCGGTCCCGTGGTAGCTCCGGGTGGAACAACCGCGACAATCCTTGTTGCGGTGGCAGACGTCACGGCGGCCACGGTACCGTTGAATTGAACGGTATTTTGACTGGCCGTCGCGCTAAACCCGGCACCATGGATTGTGACGGAAGAACCGATTTGGCCGCCTGCCGGCGTGAAGTTAATGACGGAAACCTGATTTGAACTTTGCCGCGAGATAGATAGCAAGTTACCCACGGCATCGTAGGAATAGATAACGGTGTCTGTGGGACCAACGGTCGAAACCAGTCTTCCCAGGGGATCATAGATATAAGACATGGGGCCGCTTACAATGGTCTCGAGGTTGAGATTAACAGCGGTCGTTTCACCCGCGGTCACTGTCACCAGGCTGCGGCTTTTCGTGCCATATCCTGGCGCCGAAGCCTCGACCGTATAGGTTCCCGCATTGAGTTCAGCAAGCGTGTAGTTCCCCGCGCCATTTGTGGTTACGGTTGTGACTGTCGTCGTCCCTTGCAGCGCCTTCACCGTTGCTCCGGCGATTGGTGTTGTTCCCTCGGCGTTCACGACCGTTCCCGAAACTGTTCCGGTCGTAACAACAGTAAAAGTGATTCCGCTGCTGGCCTGCCCATTAACTGTCACCACAACTGGACCGCTGCTTGCTCCAGAGGGAACTGGAGTGGTAATGCTGCTGGCGCTCCAACTTGTTGGGGTTGTTGATGCGCCGTTGAAGGTGACAGTGCTAGAGCCTTGAGTGGCGCCGAAAGTGGTGCCGGTGATAGTTACAGAAGTGCCGACAGGACCAGAGGTCGGTGAAAGACTATTTATCTTTGGTGTGACGGTAAAAGTGAGTGCGTTGCTGCTCTGTCCATTGACGGTAGCAACCACTGGGCCGGTTGTGGCGCTGGCCGGCACTTGAGCAACGATGCTCGTGGCACTCCAGCTGCTCGGACTTGCGGTAACACCGTTGAAGGTGATGGTGCTGGAACCCTGCGTGGCCCCAAAGTTCGAACCCGCAATGGTTACCGCCGTACCAACCGGAGCAGAGGTGGTTGACAGACTGGTTATTGACGGTGGGGGAATAGCTGTTGGTATTACGACCCGGGAATCGTAGTTTCCGTTTAGGGTTCCCTCCACATTCAATACGCCATAGGTATTTGAAGTGGCTTTCGTGGCGACGTTGACTCCTACCCATAAGTAGAACCGGTCGGAGGTAGTCATCACAACACTTGCACTTGTAGTTCCTGAAAGTGTGTATGCCGTCAGTGTGCTAGTCAGTGCACTTGAACCGGTAGTCGTGCAGATCA
>Ga0209341_10001086_pt1 | contig 27316 bp, 19 predicted proteins | sample RifCSP13_2_FD_184020 | JGI IMG/M metagenome (GOLD analysis project Ga0209341, IMG submission 184020) | Soil microbial communities from Rifle, Colorado - Rifle CSP2_sed 13_2 (SPAdes) (version 2) | ecosystem: Environmental > Terrestrial > Deep subsurface > Rock core/Sediment | place: Rifle... | reverse complement strand
GATGAGATCGGCAGCTTTGTCGGGGTCGGCGCGTAACAACTTCTGCTCATCGTTGCCAAGTTTCAGCGGCAGATGCAGCAATCCGCCAAGCTCGTTCACCAGTTCATTCGCAGAGCGTTGCTGTCCCTCTTCTTCAAGGCGCAAGCCTTGCAAGAAGGTGTCCAGCGTTTCGAGCGTGCTGTCCATCTGCTGTTCTAAGCGCTCTTCGTTGCTCTCGATCAAATCTTGCAGACTGTGCAGCAGATGACCTTCCTCTGTTTGCAGCGCCTGGCTGGCTACATCCAATAATGCGGTGTGCGCCTGCGCGACCGTGCTGATCCTTTGCTCTTTGAGATGATCGATGAGTGTTTGCAGCGTGAACGATGGCACCAGCACGCGGTTAACCATCAGCGTCGGTTGGATCTGCTCCAACCAGGCCAGCAGTTTCCAGGGACCAACGACATCCTCGAGCGCGATGGGAACGCGCAAACGCACTTCTTCTTCCAGCATTCCGACCACATCTTCAGTGAGGTCCTCTTTGGTCATGATGCGATCGCGCTGCGCGTAAATGGTGGCGCGCTGTGTGTTCAGCACATCGTCGTATTCCAGCAGGTGCTTGCGGGCGTCGAAGTTGGCGCCTTCGACGCGGGTCTGTGACTGCTCGATGATGCGCGTGACCAGGCCGTATTCCAGCGGCACCGAATCGTCCATGCGCATGCGCTGCATGGCGGCCTCCACCTGGGCGCCGCCGAACAGGCGCATCAGATCGTCTTGCAGCGAGAGATAGAAACGCGAAGAGCCCGGGTCGCCCTGGCGGGCGGAGCGGCCGCGCAGCTGGTTGTCGATGCGCCGCGCTTCGTGGCGCTCGGAGCCGATGACATGCAGCCCGCCTAGTTCCTTCACTTTGGCCATCTCGTCCACGGATTTCAGGAAATATTGGATCTCGGCTTTGTAGATGCCGTAATCATCGGGGTTCAATTTGAGGATGGCTTCCTTCTGCTCCTCGAGCGTCATGTTCGATGGTTCGAGGTGGCCGGCTTTGCGCAGCACGCGGCTAACGGCGGAGAGCACCTCTTCGGCGATCTCGCCGCCCAGTTTGATGTCCACGCCGCGGCCCGCCATGTTGGTGGCGATGGTGACCGCGCCGTAGGCGCCGGCGCCCGCGATGATCTGGCTTTCTTCGGTGTGCTTGCGGGCATTCAGCACATTATGTGGAACGCCGCCCTGCAGGACAGCCGCCAGCCGCGGACCGTGTTCGGCTTCCAACCCTAATATGGTCAGCAAACGCGGCAGATTTTCCTCACTTTGCAGATTGAGATTGATGCCCATGTCGCGGGCATGCTGGCGCAGGTCGCCAGGGGTCAGCTTCTCCAGCGGCTCATAGAGTGGTTGAAGCTCCGGGATCACAAAGCCATCATCCGCCTTGTTGTTCTTCTCCAGCCAGACATCCCGCAGCATGACGGTTTGAAGTAGCTTCTGGATGTTTTCGGGGCGCAGACGGTTGGAGATGAAATCGGAAAGCTCGACCGATGTGGTGCCTACCAGTATCGGGCGGCCGATCACGTGAATGGCAACAATCTCTTTGATCAGGGCGCGCAGCTTGGCTTCAACGGTGCGGTAGACCACATCGGGGTAATCCTTGCGCTTCCAGAGCGTTGGGAGGTTCATCGGATCATCTTTTCGAGTGTAATAAGTAACCTTGTAGCCGCGCGCGTCGTTGCCCTCGATTTCTTCGAGTTCGGAGTCTGGGCGGGAGGCGTTGTATTCCAGGTTGGAGGGCAAGGCAACCACGTCCAATTTGTAGATCTTGTCGAACTCCTCGGCCTCGGTGAGGGCAGTACCAGTCATACCGGCGAGCTTCTCATACATGCGGAAATAATTCTGGATGGTGATGGTGGCATAGGTGACGTTTTCCGCCTCCACCTTGACGCCTTCCTTGGCTTCCACGGCCTGGTGCAAACCGTCGGACCAGCGGCGCCCGGGCATCAGGCGCCCGGTGAACTCGTCAATGATAATGACTTGCCCGCCTTGCACCAAATAATCCTTGTTGCGCTTGAATAGATACTGGGCGCGCATGGCCTGCTCAATGAAGCCCAATAGCCGGGCTTGTTCCGGGCTAATATCCTCGGGGCGCTCGGGATCGCGGAGCGCGGTGCCCAGCAGCTGCTCGATGTGCGTCTCGCCGATCTCGGTGGGCGTCACAGTGCGGTCTTTTTCGTTAACTTCGTAATCTTCAGGGTTTAGCCGCTTTACAACTTCGGCAACGCGCTTATAGTGTTCTGATTCATCGTGGGCGGGGCCGGAGATGATCAGAGGAGTGCGAGCTTCGTCGATGAGAATGTTATCCACCTCGTCGATGATGGCGTAGTAATGGCCGCGCTGGACGGCTTCGCCCAGGCGCATCTTCATGTTGTCGCGCAGATAGTCGAACCCGAATTCATGGTTGGTGCCATAGGTGATGTCGGCGGCGTAAGCCTGGGTGCGAGGAACCTGCACCAACTGGTGTTGGTCTTCGTGGGTGGATTCCTTCTTGAGGTCGACCCGGTAGCCCAGGCGCCCGGCTTCCGTGCGCGAACCCGCTTGCAGAACCCCTACGCTCATTCCGAGCAGGTCATAGATCGGCGCCATCCAGCGGGCGTCGCGCCGCGCCAGATAATCGTTCACGGTCACCAGGTGCACGCCGCGGCCGGTGAGAGCGTTTAGATACAGGGGCATGGTCGCAACCAGGGTCTTGCCCTCGCCGGTGCGCATCTCGGCGACCTTGCCTTGGTGCAGCGCCATGCCACCGATAAGCTGCACATCATAGGGCCGCAGGCCGATGCTGCGCTTGCTGGCTTCGCGGACGGCGGCATAAGCCTCGGGCATTATTTCGTCCAGGCTTTCGCCTTTGCCCAAGCGTTCGCGGAACTCCGATGTCTTGGCGCGCAGCCCTTCGTCTGAAAGGGCCTCGAATTGCGGTTCCAGCCCGTTGATGTAATCGACCATTTCAGAATAGGCTTGAATGGTTTGTTTGGTAGGATCGCCCCCGATGAATTTGGCGATATTTTTCAGCATTCTATGACGACTCCAGCGGCAGGTTATATCTGACCGCGGGCGATTATAGCCTTTTTAAAGAGGAAACCACGGAGGCACGGAGACAATAAGGGTTTTTATATTATTTAACTCTACGTGCTCCCTGCCTCCGTGTTCCCTTATCTTCCTACTTGTCTACTATTGGCTTAAAACATTCATTGTTTTAAGGTTCGTTTATATGACGCGGGAGACCTGAATGCTATAATCCAACTTGTCCAGTCATCGCATAGAAAAATGAATATAGACAATAAGAGTTTTCTTATTAATCTTCCTTCTTTAATCCTTCATCCTTCATCCTTCATCCTTACCTTCTAATGTCTTTCGTTCATCTCCACGTCCATACCGAATATTCGCTGCTGGATGGCTTCAGCAAGATTCCTCGGCTCATCGAGCGCGCCAAGCAATTGGAGATGCCGGCGCTGGCCATCACCGACCACGGCGCGTTGTACGGCGTAATAGAGTTTTTCGACGCAGCCAAAGAATCCGGCATCCACCCCGTGATCGGGGTGGAAGCTTATCTGGCTTCGCGTAGCATGAAAGATCGCGACCCCGAGGAAGACAAGAAGTCTTCGCACCTTCTCTTGCTGGCCGAGAACATGACGGGCTATCAAAACCTGCTCAAGATTGCTTCTGCTGCGCAGTTGGAGGGGTTTTATTATTTTCCACGCATCGATCGCGAGTTCCTGGCCGTTCACTCCGAAGGGCTGATCGCCACCACGGGCTGCTTGTCTGCCGAGGTGCCGCGTGCCATCCTGCGCGAGAATCTGCCCGAGGCCAAAGCCAAACTAGATTGGTATTACGAGGTCTTTGGTCCTGACAATTTTTTCTTTGAACTTCAGCACCACGAAATCCCTGAGCTTCATTCAGCGAACAGAACTTTGCGTGAATTGGGGCAACACTATCAGGCTCGTTACGTGGCGACCAATGACGTTCACTACGTGAATCAGGCCGACGCCCGGTTGCAAGACATCCTGCTGTGCGTGCAGACGGGCAGCCTGTTTACCGAGCCGCGGCGTATGCGCATGTCAGGCACCGATTTTTACCTGCGCAGCGTACAGGAGATGGAATCCCTGTTCGCCGAGGTGCCCGAATCCTTGTCGAATACCCTGCTGATCGCCGAACGTTGCCAGGTCGACCTGGGGCGCACCGGCTACCACCTGCCGAAGTTCGAGGTTCTCGAAGGTTACACCACGACAACCTACTTGCGCGAATTATGCGAGGCTGGATTGCTGCGGCGTATTGGTGACCGCGCCATGGATGAGGCTGTCCGTGAGCGCTTGGATTATGAGCTTGGCGTCATCGACAAGATGGGCTTCAACGCCTATTTCCTCATTGTCTGGGACCTGTGCCGCTATGCCAAAGAGCAGAACATTTGGTACAACGCCCGCGGCTCCGCCGAAGGCTCCATGGTTGCGTATGCCCTGGACATAACCCTCTTGAACCCTCTCGATCATGGGCTCATTTTCGAACGCTTCCTCAACATCGACCGTATCAGCATGCCCGACATCGATCTCGACTTCCAGGACGACAAGCGCTCGCGCATGATGGAATATTGCACCCAGAAATACGGTGAAGAAATGGTCGCCGCCATCATTACATTCAACAAACTGAAAGCCCGCGCCGCGGTGCGCGATGTTGGCCGTGTGCTGGATGTGCCGCTTGGCGAAGTAGATCGAGTGGCGAAGCTAATACCCAACATTCCGGGCAAGCCGGTGACCATTGCCGAAGCCCTTGAAACGCAGCCGGACTTCGCCGCCGAATACAAAAGCAAGTCTTACGTTAAAGAGCTGATCGACACAGCCCAGCAAATGGAGGGCGTGGTACGCGGCGCGGGTACTCATGCTGCCGGCGTGGTCATCGCCGATAAACCCATCATCGAGTACGTGCCCCTAAACCGCCCCACGGGCAACAATGCGGAAGAGACACCCATCAAAGTGCTCACCCAGTTCGAAATGTCGACGCTGGAGTCGCTCGGCTTGCTCAAGATCGATTTCCTCGGTTTGTCCACGCTCACGATCATGGAGCGGGCTTGCGCGCTGATCAAAGACCGCCATGGCGTGAGCCTTGACCTGTACAACATTCCGCTGGACGACCCTGCGGTGTATGAGATGCTGGGGCGCGGCGAGACAGCGGGTGTGTTCCAGTTCGAAGGCGCGGGAATGCGCCGCTGGATGATGGCCATGAAGCCGACTTCGCTGGCGAATGCCGTGGCCATGGTAGCTCTGTTTCGACCCGGTCCCATGGAGTTCATTCCCAAATATATCGATCGCATGCACGGCAAGGAAAAGGTGAGCTTCGCTCATCCTGCTCTTGAAAGCATTTTCGCCGAAACTTATGGCATCGCCGTCTATCAGGAACAGCTTATGTCCGCCGTCATGCAAGTGGCGGGCTACTCCGCCGCCGATGCCGATGATCTGCGCAAGGCCATTGCCAAGAAAATTGAGACCAAGCTGAAGAAACATCGCAAGAAATTCGTGGCCGGCGCGGTGAAACAAGGCATCGATGAGACCACGGCTGACGGGATTTTCGAGGACTGGGAAAATTTCGCCCGCTATGGATTCAACAAGGCGCACGCCACCGACTATGGCGCGCTTGCGGTGCAAACCGCTTATCTTAAACTGCACTATCCCGTCGAATACATGACCGCGCTGCTTTCCGTGACGCAAGGCGACACAGATAAGGTTGCGTTCTATGTGGCCGACTGCCGCCGCATGGGCATTGCGGTCTTGCCGCCAGACATCAACGCCAGCCTGTGGGGATTCGCCATCCAGGATCTGCCCGAAGGCGCCGCTATCCGTTTCGGGTTGGGCGCCATCAAGAATGTAGGGCAGGGGGCAGTGGAAGCTATTTTGGCTGGGCGCGGCACGCGGCTTTTCGACAGCCTGGTTGAACTGACGCGCCGCGTCGACCTGCGCCAAGTTGGCAAGCGGCCTTTGGAATATCTCACCAAAGCAGGGGCAATGGACGCGCTGGGCAGTCGGCACGCCATTCTCGAGGTGCTCGATCAGATAGTCGCCATGAGCGCGGCGCATTTCCAGGCCAAAGACGTTGGGCAGCTTACCTTCTTTGAAGGTGGCGCTGGCGCTGGGCCCGAGATCGCGTTGGCCGCAAAAGAAGATGAGCACGAAGCCTTCCGACGTGAACGCCTGAACTGGGAGCGCGAACTAATCGGTCTATACGTTTCAGATCATCCGCTGAACCCAATGATCGCTGAACTCACCACCGTCGTTACACATTTCTCGAGCCAGCTTTCTGTTGTCGAAGGCGAGGAGAGGGTGCGAGTGGCTGGATTAGTGAAGAGCTTCCGCAGCTTTCCAACCAAAAAGGGCAAGATGATGGCTTTTGTCGCCATTGAGGATCCGCAGGGTGTCATCGATTTGGTTCTCTTTCCCAGTACCTGGGAGCGCTACAGCGGTTTGGTGCAGCTGGATAAACTCATCGTGGTTGAAGGACGCATGGATAGCCAGAATGGCGAAGGCAAGGTCCTGGCGGATAGGATCGATAATAAATTGAGTGTCACGGTTCCAACGGAGCCGGGGAGCATGGGGGCGGAGGGGCAAGGGAGTAAGAGTGCTGGAGAGCCCGAGGTTTCAAATGCCGGAACGCCTGTGAGCAAGCTGGCTACGATAAAGGAGGACCGCAAGCCTTATTCCCCACGTCACGTTGAAGAACTGGCCGACTTATCCCTCAACGATATTCCTGAGCCGCCGGATCTATTCCCGCCTGATTGGGAATTGTCCGTAGACGATCATTTCCCGTTGGTGGGCGAAACCCATTCGGAACCGGAACCATCAGCTGAGACCAATTCCATTCCCGTCGCTATTGAGGAATCTGAGTCGGTCGTTGCCGCTTCTGAAGGCGAGAATGGCGAACAAGCTCCGAGCCTGCCCACAAACTCGGTAACCAACGAGATCAGCGCAGGGTTAGGCGCCGTGGTCAGCCCTTCGCCGCGCGAAGTTGGTGTACCCTTCGTGCCGCCGCGTCCCGCGCCGCGCGGCAGCGAGCGACAGCCGCGCATGCTCACCATCTACCTACGCAGCAAGGGAGACAAGGCGCGCGACATCCTCGCCATCCGACGCGTGCATGGCGCCCTGATCTCGTACCCGGGTGTCGATCGCTTTGCCTTCTACGTTTTCGAGGGCCGTAACGGCTATCTGCTCGACTTCCCCAATGACTCCACAGATCTCAACGAAGGTTTGATTGCGCGACTGGAAGAAATGGTGGGGGCTAATAATCTGCGAATTGAGCCGATTTTGTTGCACTAGTTTGCGCACGCTTATAGGAATACGATAACGGGGGAAAATCTTGTAACCTGAACTTTTTTCATTTGTCCCAATTTTGAAAAATCGAATATATTGATTTTCAAGTCATCCGATCTCATGCGATCTGGGCACGCCGCATGATCGGAATTATCAACCTGTCATGCCGCGCCAATTCTCGTCTGTTAGAATGCGACACAGAGAAAATGATTACACAAACGTTGCGCTAATCACTTTGCAAAAAATGAGACCCTCATGGCAAAGATAAACCGAATTGGTGTTCTGACTTCAGGTGGGGACGCCCCCGGCATGAATTCCTGCATCCGCGCCGTGGCGCGCACCGCGCTCTTCAATGGTTGCCAGGTTTACGGCATCCGCGAAGGCTTCGTCGGCCTGTTGCGCGGCGACATGCTGCCATTGGCGCCACGTGATGTGGGCGGCATCATCCAGCGTGGCGGCACCATGCTGGGAACGGCGCGCTCGGAAGATTTCTATGAAGAGAAAGGCCAGCTTGAAGGCGTGCGTATGCTGAGCGAGAATGCCATCGATGCTCTGGTCGTCATCGGCGGCGATGGTTCGATGCGTGGCGCCCGGGCGCTGGCTGCCAAGGGCGTGCAGGTGGTCGGCATCCCGGCCAGCATCGACAATGACATGTGGGGTACGAATATGGCAATTGGGGTTGACACAGCGCTCAATACACTGAGCGACGCTATCGACAAATTGCGAGATACGGCGTCATCCCACCGGCGCGCTTTCCTTATTGAAACCATGGGACGCAATTGCGGATATTTGGCGCTGATGGCAGGCGTTATTGGCGGCGCCGAAGTGATCCTGATCCCCGAGGCGGAGATGACGATTGCGGAAGTGGCTGGTAAGGTGGAAGACGCTTACAAGCGTGGAAAGACCCACTCGATCGTGATCGTTTCCGAAGGCGCTAGCATTAGAACAACGGACCTCTCCAAAGCGCTTGACGCAATGAAAGTCGGCTTTACCACACGAGTGACCATTCTTGGTCACATCCAACGTGGCGGCCGGCCTTCGGCATTTGATCGCTTGTTGGCAACGCGACTTGGTGTAAAGGCTGTTGATGGCTTACTAGCCGGACACAGCGATGTGATGTATGGACTGAGCGGCCGCGCCATCGAGCCGGTTCCTTTATCGGAGGTCGTCAGCCGCCAGCGAGAAGCCAACCTGGAATATTATGAAATGGCGAAGATGCTTGCTTTCTAGCGCATTCTGATTCCACTATCAAGCGAATGGCACTTTAGCAACAAGCGTTAGTTTTTTTTCGTTGCCAGAGAAATGTAATCAAAAACGGTCCTGTGATTCGTAAATACGAGCATCTTGGGGCCGGCTTTCAGGACATTTCCCCTTTCCTCTCAACAACCCGGAGGTGCCAGGTTCAACCAAACTAACTCTTCGCGATCACAATCACTTTATCTTCCGCAGCTAGCGTGACCATCTCCGACTTGCGCGGATTGGTATGCACCCCATAGGATTGGGTGGAATCGCCAGCTTGCGACGTGAGACGGTAACCGATAGCGGTTTCGCCCCTGCGCCTTGCAGCTTCGGTGACGGTATAGAGATTCACAGGCTGATTGGTCGCCACGTAATCGCCGGCCGGTTTCAGGTAGATCTCCGAACCCTCGGGATTGAAAATGTTGGCGAATACATCGAAGAGGTCCGCGTTCTCGGAGAACTGCGACATCATCAGGCTAACCAGCTGCTCGCTCACAATGAAATCGTCCACCTTCGCGGCCTTGGCTAGCTCGCGGTTGCGCAGGTCTCGCATCTCACTGACAATGGAGAAAGGCGTCTCGTCCCGCTCTTCCATATCGCGCAAGTGCAGCAGCGTGACCAACGTCTTGGCGTCGGCGTCCTGCACGCCCAGTTCCGAATAGGCCAGCACAATAATGTGATCGTGATCCTGCACCTTGATCTGATCGAGCAGCTCACGGTCTGTAGTGTCGCCCTCGCTCACAGTGAGCTTTTGATTCTTAAGTTTCTCGCCGACGGATTTGAGCTGCGCGGCGATGTTCGGGATATCTGCGACCACTGCGACTTCAGAGCCTTGTGCGACGTAATTATCCAGCTCGTGCACAATCGTAGCGCCTTTCTCATTCCACCCCAGTATCAAGCAGCGCGCCTCCTTAGGTTTGGCGGCCGGATGGCTGACTTGTAATGCTCCTTCGTCGACGGGAGCATTAACCAGCCCGGAGAGTTTCACCATGTCATCGTCTTCGGCCAGCGCAAAGATCTGGTCACCCGCCTCGATGCGCATGTCCATAGGTGGGTTTAGCAAACTGGCGCCCGTGGCTTTACGAATACCCATCAGACAGGAGTGCTCGTACATCAGCAGAGCCTCGCCGAAAGTCTTGCCCTCCAGGGCAGGCTCGTGTTTGAAATAGATCTCATCTCCCTCAAAATCCATCAACTCGGTGTATACCACCGATTGTCCGGATTGCCGTGTTGTTTGTGCAACGATGCGGGCGATCAGGCCGCCAATGAGCAAAGCTTGAACGTTATCTTGCTTGCCCACCATTTTGAGCACTGGCATATTCTTCGGCTCATGGATCTGCGTGACGATGTGATAAGGCTCGGCTCTTCGTTTGGGATTGTTTGTAATCGCCAGCACGGTCTTGATCACGTCGGTATCCGCATCAATCTTCTCCGAGGGCAGCACGATGATCGACTTGGCGGAATGCGGGCTGCAGATCTCGATATCGTTGGGGTCTATGGGCGATCCGCTGCGGCAAACTATGCGCGTCTTACCGCGGAGCGCCACCCGTTCGCGGATCTCGTCTTCCATTTCCACCTTGTCTTTGTCGGCCAGCACCACAAGGCGCGCGCTGGCTTGGTTTCTGTTAGCGATCACTAGTTCGTTAAGGATGGTGAATACCTGCGGGGACCAGCCCAATATCAAGGTGTGGCCGCGCTCTAGCACCTGTGAGCGACCTTTGCGCAGACGTTCCATGGCGGCTGCCAATCCGTTGTTGATCACGCCGATCAATGCGCTGACCACAAAGATTCCACCCAGCGTGACCAAGAACATCACTGAGCGGAAGCCCATCCCCGAGTCCCCGCAAATGGTGCCGGGATCCAGTGCACGCAACAGGCTTTCGCAGGCAGCTTCCACGAAAGACAGCGGTTTCGTGTCATCAGGCACAAACCTCGCCAAGGAGATTACTGCCGCCGCAATAAGAATGAGGGCAAGTGATAATACGAAGAGCAAGCCGATCAGCGCCGGCGTCCCGCGGGCCATCAAGTTGTCGAACTGGTAGCGCAAACGCTGGCGAAAGTTGGGCTTCATAGCGAACCTCCCGGATATTGTTGCGCATTATAAAAGCGATTCCCTTAATTATTTCCGTCCATGGGATGGCCTGCTCTGGGCGATGCCTAAGAGGGAGAAAATGGGGAAAAATTTCAAGTGCTGATTTGAAAATCACAGGGCTAGCGACAAGACGCGCCAGGCCTTCCACTATAATCGGAGCACCACCTCTCGTCCATGTCCGTCGCCTCTCAAGACACCGCCATTCTTTCTCGCTGGCTCGAAACAGCCCGCCAAACTCATCATGACATCATCATCGCTGGCGAGACCATTGGTGGCCGCCACGGCGAAGCCATGCAGCGGCCGGTTGCCTTTCAACTCCTGGGACCTATTTTGGTGATTCGCTTCGATGGCACCGAACGCCTTACGGTTTCGGACCCGCGAGATATCCAGCTGGATGAATGGAGCAGGCTGCAGATTTCGCGAGCCAGCGAAGTCCGTTATGGGCATCATTACTACGGGCGTCCGCAAACGTCGGCGAATTGGATCGAAACGATCTTCCGCAATCACATAGATCACGTTGAGATCATCACTACAGGGCCGTTGCTGGCTGGCGTGCGAACTATTCCGTTTCATGGGGGGCCCTTCATTCGAATCAATTAGCTTTCCAAATCGGCAGCTGTCTAAACGACGGCACAACTGTAATATAATGAAATCAGCTTTTGATCGATCTAAGGATGATAGGTTCTCCGTCTCTTGCTTGTCATTGATATTCGTATAGGTGTGAGGAGGTGATGCCGTCAATCGGTCTGGATTCGCCCAATATCCCCTTTTGATTTCAAAAGAAGGAGAAGATCATGTCCAAAAAACACTATTTTTCCTTTGCCACACTCGTTCTGTTTTCGCTGATCCTGGCTGCCTGCGCCCCAGCCGGGGGTGCCACTGAGGCGCCCGCCGATACCGGGGCAGAACCGCCTGCGGCGACCAGCGCTGACACTGGCGCGGATACAGGCGAAGTGGCCCCGCAAGTTGCTGCCCAGGGTGAGATCTTGCAACGTGTTCTGGATCGCGGTACGTTGGTTTGCGGAGTTCACACCGAGCTGCCCGGTTTCGGTTACCTGGATGAAGCTGGGAACAACCTGGGTTTCGATATTGACCTGTGCCGTGCCGTGGCAGCTGCGGTATTGGGCGACCCAACGGCTACTGAATTTGTGCCCATTACGGCTGCGGATCGTGGACCTGTCCTGCAAACGGCCGAGGTCGACCTAGTTCCCCGCAATATGACCTGGACCGCCAAGCGGGACGCGGAATGGGGCAACTTCACTATCGTAATGTTCTACGATGGGCAAGGTTTCATGGTGCGGGCCGACAGCGGCATCCAGTCCCTCGAGGACATGAATGGCGCTGCTATCTGCGTGACCAGCGGAACCACCACTGAGAGTAACCTGGCCAATGTCTTTGCCGATGCCGGATTGGAATATGAAGCGGTTATCTTTGAAGAGACGGGCGTGGTGTACAGTACCTACGACGAAGGCCGCTGCGATGTGGCTACCAGCGATAAATCCCAGTTGGCGGCTGTGCGAACCGGCCTCGCCAACCCGGATGATCATGTGATCCTGGATGTCACGATTTCCAAGGAACCTCTCACCCCGGCAGTGCCGCACGGCGACGACACCTGGTTCGATACGGTCAAGATCGTGATGTATGCTCTGATCAATGCTGAAGAACTGGGCGTCACCCAGGCCAATGTGGAGGAAATGAAGAGCAGCGAGAATGGCGCCATCCGCACGCTGTTGGGTGCCGGTGATGATTGGGGTTACACACAGCTTGGCTTAGACGCCGATGCGTTGGCACGCGCGATTGCGGCAGTAGGCAACTATGGCGAGATCTACAATCGCTATATGGGCCCCGATGGTTTGTCCTTCACGCTACCCCGCGCGCTGAATGAACTGTGGTCCAACGGCGGCCTGATCTATGCGCCACCGGTAAGGTAAGCCGATCAATTTATGTTGGTTGTAGGGATGCGGCCCTAGGGTCGCATCCCTTTTTGAAATATTCATGAGCAAGGTCAAGCAGATTCCTTTCTATCGCGACGAGCGCTATCTGAGCGCTGCGGCGCAAGTCGTCTCCGGGCTGTTGGTCGTGGCATTATTGTGGTGGTTGGGTGTGAATTTCGTACGGGCGGCGGAAGCCCGAAACCTTTCCCTGAGCTTTGGCTTTTTGGATAGGCCAGCCGGCTTTCCGATCAGCGATCCAGCTATTCCCTACACCACAAATGATAGTTTTGGCTACGCGTTCCTGGTTGGCGTATTGAACACTTTGCGTGTGGCTGTTGCCGGCGTTGTGGCGGCTACTGTCCTGGGGACTATGGTTGCCCTGGCCCGTTTGTCTTCGAACTGGCTATTGAGCAAGATCGCATTGGCCTTTATCGAATTCCATCGCAATATACCACTGCTGGTTTTGCTGTTCATTTGGTATTTCACCGTATTTCGCGAACTGCCCGCTGTGGGTGAAAGCATCGTGTTGCCCGGTCCGATATACCTTAACCAGCGTGGCGTGTATTTCACCTGGCCGCGCTTAATCGAAACCGGCTGGGTTTTTGCCGCCGGCTTGGTTTTGGGGATCTTGGCGTCCATAGCCCTTTGGAATATCCTGCGCGCGCGGCGTGAGTTAACCGGCAAGAAAACATACTTTGTAGAAGTGAGCATTGCCGCATTATTTGTGTTCCCCTTGGTTGGCTGGATACTCTCTGGCGGCGAGCCTTTTCGCTTCGACGTTCCCAGCTTGCAGGGCTTCAACATACGGGGTGGGTTGCGCCTTACGCCGGAATTTGCGGGCCTTTTCGTTGCCCTGGTGACATATACGGCGGCTTTTATTGCCGAAGTTGTTCGCTCCGGCATCCAAGCTGTTGACCGCGGGCAGTTGGAGGCAGCCCGCGCTTTGGGGCTTTCCGGTTTCCACGTGATGTCCTTTGTGATCTTCCCTCAAGCTCTGCGCGTTATCATTCCGCCTATGATCAGCCAGTATCTTAATCTCACCAAGAACACCAGCTTGGCACTGGCTATTGGATACCAGGAACTGTTCAGCGTCGGCAAAATTGCGATCAATCAGGCTGGAAGGGCCGTGCCGGTTTTCCTTATGGTGATGGCTGTCTATTTAATGATCAGCTTAATTACCGCGCTGGTTTTGAACCTCTACAATCGCCGCATTCAATTTGTGACTAGGTGATCAGGCAATGGCGGAAACTTTGACCCAGCAGCAAGATAGTTATTTGCCGCCGCCGGCGCCTCCGGGGGCGATCAAATGGATCAGAGATAACCTGTTTAAAGGCTGGCTTAATACCCTACTCACTCTGATCTCAGCCGTTGGTCTTTATTTTGCAATCAGTCGTTCATTGATATGGTTTTTTGCGCAGGCGGATTGGACTCCAATCATAAATTTCCCTATTTTGTTCAGCGTGGGCCAATACCCACGAGAGGAATTATGGCGAATAGGCGGGGTATTGTCCGCCTTGGCTTTGCTCCTTGGGTTTAGCTGGAGTCACTGGGGTGGCTTGCTTCGCGGAGTAAGCCTGTATGCGGGAGCCATGTTTCTGGTGCTTGGAGCGCTTCCCGTTTCCCATCCGGCTCTCACACCAAGCATGCGCGTCTTTCTTATTTCCCTGCCTGCTACCATTTTGCTTGCTTTTTGGATTGGAAGGTGGAGATTCGTCAGTAAGCGGATGGTTATGGCGCTGTGGCTCGTTTACCCCTTCTTCAGCCTACTCCTGATTCGAGGGTTGGCAGGCAGCGCGGTTCTTGAGTTGGTTTCAACGACTTTGTGGGGTGGGCTGCTGGTGACCTTTGTGCTCTCGATCGGTGGCATCGTGATTTGCTTTCCCATTGGCGTAGCATTGGCGCTCGGACGTCGCTCCAAACTGCCTGTGGTTAGCGCAATATCTACTTTTTTCATAGAAACGATCCGGGGGGTGCCATTGATCACCCTCTTGTTCTTGTTTTCTGTGGTCCTGGCTTTATTCTTACCTCCCGATGCTCGGCTGGATCGATTGTTGCGGGCGCTGATTGCTATGACCATCTTTAGCGCGGCTTACATGGCTGAAAACGTCCGCGGGGGTCTTCAGGCAATCCCGCCTGGACAGGAGGAGGCAGCCAAAGCATTAGGGATGAATGGTGTGCAAATTACGGCGCTGATCGTCCTACCCCAGGCGTTGCGCATCGTGATCCCTACGATTGTGGGGCAGTTCATCACTCTGTTCAAAGACACAACCCTGGTGTACATCGTTGGAGTCAACGATTTTCTGGGGATAGGCAGGTCTATTGTCAATTCTAATCCTGCCTATTTACAGGCACAGTTAGAGGTGTACTTATTCATCGCTGCTATTTATTGGATATTCAGTTACCTCATGTCACTAGCGAGCCGTAGACTTGAAACCTCATTAGGCGTCGGAAAGCGATAAGAGACATGCCAACCGGAAAACAAAAGCCGATTATTCATTGCAGAGGTGTGCACAAATGGTTCGACGAATTCCACGCACTGCGCGGCATCGATATGGATGTCTACCCAAAGGAAGTGGTGGTCATATTTGGCCCTTCGGGGTCAGGCAAATCTACCTTCATCCGCACGCTCAACAGGCTGGAGGAGCATCAGAAGGGCGTGATCACAGTGGACGGGATCGAACTGAGCCACGATGTGCGCAACATCGAAAAGATCCGCGCGGAAACCGGCATGGTGTTTCAACAGTTCAATCTCTTTCCACATCTCACCGTGCTTCAAAACGTGGCCTTGGCGCCTATTTGGGTGCGCAGATGGCCCCGTCGTAAGGCTGAAGCCGAAGCCCTAAGCATATTGGAACGAGTCGGCATCCCGGAACAAGCGCATAAATTCCCCGGGCAGCTTTCCGGCGGGCAACAGCAGCGCGTAGCCATCGCTCGGGCGCTGGCGATGCAGCCGAAGGTCATGCTGTTTGATGAGCCGACCTCCGCGCTGGATCCGGAAATGATCAAGGAAGTGCTGGATGTAATGATTCAGCTTGCCAAATCGGGGATGACTATGCTGGTAGTGACCCACGAAATGGGCTTTGCCCGTGCGGTGGCCGACCGCATGTTTTTCTTCGATCGCGGACAGGTGGTTGAATCAGGAACGCCGGATCAGATATTTAGTAAACCCAAGGAGGATCGTACAAAACTCTTTTTGTCCCAAATCCTCTCTCATTGATTTCAGTTATCCAGTCCCTTTTACCGGGGGCCATGGGCTATAGCCATCCTGCTTCTTTGCCACTTTCATAATGCACAGCCTGCGGCCAGCAAAACTCGCGGCAGGGGAGGAAACCCTGGTTAACGAGAGAGGGTGGGGATAGGGCTATCTTCCTAGTACAAACGGCTATCCCTGGTTAGTGCCAAAGGGGGATTGGGGAGATGTTAGACAACAGTAAAATTTGGTTATCTTACCCACCCAAGGGATTTTATGGTTCCTCTTACTTTCCCTCGCTTAGTTTGGCATCGGCGAGCTACCCCGCGCACTAAGGTCTACAATCCACCTCTTCTGGGTCTCATTAATGTTGTTACTGTTGTCTTTCTGGCCTACTACCTCTGGTGGAGGGCAACCGCCAGCCTCAACCCGCAGGCGCCATTCTTTTCCTGGGCGCTGCTGATCGCCGAAGGCTTCGGTGTGCTCAATTATTTACTCTTCGCCTGGATGACGCGCACAGTGGCGCCAGCGCGACCCTTCCTTCCCCCCCGGCCCGGACTGAGTGTGGACGTCTTTATCCCTACCTACAATGAAGACCTGGATGTTCTAGAGGCCACTATCACTGGCGCCGTGGGCATCCGCTACCCGCATCTGACCTGGGTATTGGATGATGGCCGCCGGCCTGAAGTGGAGGCTCTGGCCCGCCGACTGGGGGCCGATTACCTGACCCGACCAGATAACCTGTACCACAAGGCCGGCAATCTCAACCACGCCCTTAAACACACCACCGGCGAGTTCATCGCCATCCTCGACGCAGACATGGTGCCGCAGCCCGACTATTTAGATCGCACTCTTGGTTATTTTGAGGATGAGAAGCTTGCCTTTGTGCAAATGCCACAGGAGTTCTACAACCAGGATTCGATTCAACATGATCCGCTCAGCAGGCACTGGCACGAGCAAACCTTGTTTTTCCGCGTGATCCAACCGGGGAAAAATCACACGAACTCAGCATTTTGGACCGGGTCGCCGTCGGTGATGCGCCGCAAGTCGCTTGAAGATATTGGCGGCGTGGCCACGGAAACCGTTACCGAAGACATCCACACATCGGTACGGCTGCACTCCAAAGGTTGGATGTCCTATTTCCTCAACGAAGTGCTGGCCTATGGCATCGCGCCGCAGACCATTCATGCTTTTTTGCTGCAACGACTGCGCTGGGCGCAAGGCACCATGCAGCTCTATCGCAGCAAGGATAGCCCTTTCTGGAAACGGGGTCTAACTTGGCAACAGCGCATTTCGTATCTGGCCAGTTTCCTGGCTTATGCGGAGGCGATTCAAAAGATCCTTTTGATTAGCACGCCCACCATCATCATTCTCTTCGAAATATTTCCGATGAACGTGGATGGTTTCTCCTTTGTCGTGCACTGGCTGCCATATTTCCTCCTGACTATCCTGGCGAACAAGGTTGGCGGCCGCGGTTACTTCAATTGGTTCCAGACGGAGAAGTACAACCTGCTCAAAACGATCACTTTCCTGCAATCCTTCTTGTGGCTGATCTGGCCGAAGCCGCTGAACTTCAAGGTGACTCCGAAATCGCTGGACAACAATGTCTACAAGAAAGAACGCGCCTCGTTGCGCGCTTACATGGTTTTGTTTGGCGCCATCATCGGCGTGAGCTTCACTGGTATTGTCCATCTGTCTACGGGGCTCTCCACCGGCGTGCCCCTAACGCACTACGGAATTGCCATCATCTGGGCCGTATTCAACGCTGGCATCATCCTGCTCGGCATCCGCGACGTGTTGAGCAAAAAACACAATCGCAAAGATTATCGTTTCCCGTTCAAAGCTCCTGCCACACTGTTCAGCGCCGTCGAAAAAAGCCTGATTTCCGTCATGGTTGAAAATATTTCCCAGCATGGCGTGGGATTCAAAGTGAGCGACAGAGTGGAGTTGCCGCGTGATCAGCTTAGCATTTATTTTCAGATTCCGTCGGATGAATATTTGGTTCTGGCGTTGGGGCCGCTGAAGGTGCACAAACGCTGGTTTGGCCATCGCTGGGTGGGCGCCAAGTTCGATGTGCCCAGCGAGGGTGAACGCAAGCGGTTGACCGAATTGCTCTTCGTGAGTCTGCCTGGCCTCCTGCTGGATCGTGGCTATTCACCGGTCATGGATAAGAAGCCGGAGCGCATGGCGGTGCCTATTGAGGAGTTATTCCGCCTGACCGACGAGTCATTCCCGCTGCCAATCCCAAGCCGAAGGCGCGAGCTTGCGGTGAAGCTGAAGACAAACTAGTGAAAAACTAAACACTCCCGCATCGGCGGGAGTGTTTGCTTGAGCGGTTAAGGCTCTAAAATGGCAACGATCTCCGGATATGCTGCCCGGAAGTTGTCGCTCAGGGGGCATGGACCCATGCAGTCCGGGAACCACCAATCCACCAGGGCGCCGGTAGCAGGAACCAGCCAACCGATATTGATGCCGGTTTCGAAGATGGCCTGGGCGCTATAAGGATAGCCGACTAGGCTGGTGGACTTTTCGATAGTAATAGTGAGCAGCGGGGGATGATCGGCAAGTTCATGATAGTAGAGGATAAAGGGCTCGATAACACGGCTCCTGAGCTGCGCCTTTTCATCCGTGCTGAAGCTACCTTCCGCAAGGAATACAACTTCCGGCCCGGCATCCTCAGCTGGCGGAGGAAGCGTGGCTTCCGCGGTGGCTTCAGCCGTTGGCGCAGGTGGTGCCGCGGTGGTAACCGCTGGGGCTGCCGCGGTTTGGGCCAGCGCGGTTAGTGCAATAGCGACCTCTACCGTGCTTTGAAAATCTTCCTCCGAAACTGGAGCGCAGGCCGAAAGGACCAAGGCTGTCACGGTAAACAGGACAAAGATAAGGCTGGATTTCAAAGTTCCTCCATTATTTCAGGGATTAGATTTCCACAGATTCTTCGTAAACGCCAAAGACTTCTTTCAGTACCCCCATAATTTCACCGAGTGTCGCATAAGTGCGTACTGCGGCCAACAAGTGAGCCATTGTATTTTCAGTGCGTTGAGCGGCAAGACGCAACCTATCGAGCGCCTGGCCGGTAGCTCCGTTGTCGCGTTCCTGGCGCAATCTCTTAAGGCGCGCTATCTGGCGCTTCTCACCCTCAGGGTCCATCTCCAGCAAAGGAATCTGGTAGCCACCCTGATCATTGTAAGCGTTCACACCCACGATCAGGCGCTCTTTGGCGTCGATCTCGCGCTGGTACCTATAGGCTGCATCGGCGATTTCCCCCTGGAAAAAGCCGCGCTCGATGGCGGGCAACACACCGCCCAGTTCGTCGATCTGGCGGAAGTAGTCCAGCGCCTGCTGTTCCATGCGGTTGGTCTGCCCTTCCACGAAGAAGGAGCCGCCCAATGGGTCAACGGTGTTTGCCACGCCGGATTCTTCGGCGATGATCTGTTGTGTGCGCAAGGCAACAGTGACGGCGTGCTTCGAAGGCAAAGCCAAGGCTTCGTCCATGCTGTTGGTGTGCAGAGACTGTGTGCCGCCCAGCACGGCGGCCAGCGCCTGGATAGCCACGCGCACCACATTGTTCTCCGGCTGCTGCGCGGTGAGCGAGACACCTGCGGTCTGCGTATGGAAGCGCATCAGCCAGCTGCGCGGACTCTTGGCGCCAAAGGTTTGGCGCATTTCGCGCGCCCAGATGCGGCGCGCGGCGCGGTATTTGGCGATCTCCTCGAAGAAGTCATTGTGCGCATTGAAGAAGAATGACAGCCGCGGCGCAAAATCATCGATCGCCAGGCCGCGATCGATCGCCCAGCGTACGTATTCCAGGCCGTCTGCCAGCGTGAAGGCCAGCTCTTGCGCTGCAGTGGAGCCAGCTTCGCGGATGTGATAGCCCGAGATGCTAATGGGATTCCATTGCGGAAGATGCTGCGCGCCGTATTCGATGGTATCAGTCACCAGGCGCATCGAAGGTTCAGGCGGGAAGATATATTCCTTCTGAGCAATGTATTCTTTGAGGATGTCATTTTGGATTGTGCCCCGCAACTGTTCGGGACGAACCCCCTGTTTTTCGGCCGCGGCGATGTACATCGCCCAGATCGGCGCCGCAGGGGAGTTGATGGTCATGCTGGTGGAAACCTTTTCGAGCGGGATGCCGTCAAAGAGGATCTCCATATCCTGCAGAGACGAGAGGGCGACTCCGCACACTCCGAACTCGCCTTCGGCTTCAGGTTGGTCGGTGTCGTAGCCCATCAACGTAGCCAGATCGAATGCGACCGACAGACCGGTCTGGCCCTGGCCGAGCAAATACTTGAAGCGCTTGTTGGTTTCTTCGGCTGAGCCGAAACCGGCGAACATGCGCATGGTCCACAATCGGCTGCGGTGCAGGGTGGGGTGCACTCCGCGTGTGAAAGGGTATTCGCCAGGAAAACCCAGGTCGCGGAAATAGTCAAGATCGGCGACGTCGAGAGGTGAATACAGCCGCTCGATGGGCTCTGAGGAGGTGGTGACAAAATCCTTTTTGCGCTCGGGGAGCCGCAAGCTGCTTTGCCGCAGCGCAGTCTCTTCCCACTTATCTTTGTGGTCGCGTAATTTCTTCAGCGTTTCGCGGTCGTACATGCCATGGGTCCTCAGGTATTAAAACCAGTTGCATGGATTATAACGGCTGGGCGTGAACGAACGCGGCGGGCCTTTGCCCACGTCTAACTGCGACCGTTGTTAGCTATCGCTGGTACAGGCACACCCGCCATCATCATGCCCAGCCGGTTCTTGCTGGCTTTGGAGGCCGGCAGTTCTCCCACAATGCTGCCGCGATACATTACGGCGATGCGATCTGAAAGCGAGAGGACCTCATCCAGGTCTGTGGAAGCCAGGAGGATGGCACAACCATGGTCACGTTTATCTATCAGGTAACGATGGACCAGTTCAATCGAACCTACGTCCAGGCCGCGGGTAGGCTGGTCTGCAATCAGCAACTTGATGGGTTTTGCGATCTCGCGCGCCAGGATCACTTTTTGCTGGTTGCCGCCTGAAAGTGTGTAGACCTGGCTGTGAATATCCGCCGCTTTGATCCCATAGGTCATTACCAGGTGAGAAGCGTTGCTTTCAAACGCCGTTTCCTGGAGGGTCCAGCCTTTCGTAAAAGGCGTCTTATAGTAGCTCTTGAGCGCCAGATTATCTGAAACGGAGAACGGAAGAACCAGGCCGGTTTTCTGGCGGTCTGCCGGAATATAAGCCATGCCCAATTCAGACAGTTGCCGCGGGCTGGCGTTCTCAATAGTTCGGCCAAGTAGCATTACATGTCCTGCAAACGGCGGTCGCAAACCGGTCAGGGCTTCGATGAGCTCTGTTTGACCATTGCCTTGTACTCCAGCCAGGCCGAGGATTTCCCCTGCATGGACCTCCAGGAAAACATCGCGGACAACTTGCAGCCCGCGATCATCCAACACGGACAGATTGCCGACAACCAGGGCGGTCCTCCCCGGCTCGGTCTTTGCCTTGGGTACCGTGAACAGCACTGGCCGACCCACCATCATTTCGGCCAGATCGCGCTCGCTGGTTTCTGCCGGTGTGGTGGTGCCCACGGCCTTGCCGCGGCGCATCACCGTAATGCGGTCAGCCACCTGCATGACCTCTTTCAATTTGTGGGTAATGAAAATAATCGAGAGTCCGCTGTCGCGCAAATTGCGCATCACGTTGAACAAACTCTCGATTTCTTGGGGGGTCAGCACGGCAGTGGGCTCGTCGAGCACTAAAATACGCGCCTGGCGATAAAGCGCCTTCAAAATTTCTACACGCTGCTGCATCCCGACGGGCAGGTCGCCTACCTGTGCATCCGGATCGATGTCGAAGCCGTATTGCCTGGAGAGATCGATCACACGTTGCCGCCCCTTAGATAGATCAAGCAGTGGCCCGCGCTGATCTTCTTTTCCCAGCACGATATTTTCCAGCACGGTGAACACCGGGATCAGCATGAAATGCTGATGGACCATGCCGATACCCAGGGCCAAAGCGTCCTTGGGGTCCGCAATTTGCGTCTCCTGGCCATGGACGTAAATCTCTCCGCCATCCGGTGTGTACAGGCCGTAAATGATGTTCATCAGCGTGGTTTTACCTGCGCCATTTTCGCCTAACAGTGCGTGGATTTCTCCTTTACGCAGTTCGAAATCCACCATATCGTTGGCGAAGCCCCCGGGGAACCATTTAAAGATGTTGCGTGCCTCGAGGGCGAGAGCGTCAGTCATGTCTTTTGTTTCTCCTAGGCGGAAATTGCACCCCAGAGGCGCAGATCATATTGATCCATCACGGCGCGCATCAGCCCATAGGTGGCTTCCCCTTTCGCCACCACGGACCAATAAAATGACCCGTCACCCAGCGGACGTGAAAGGGCGATCAATTCGTTGGTAGTGAGCTGATTCTCCGTTACCCTTCCTAGTTTCAGGTTTCCACTAACTCGTTCCGCCAGCTTCATGATCATGGCAATGTGCGCAGCAGCGAGTTCCGTATTGAAACCCGGCTCTGCAGCTTCGCCGGAAATCGATATGCCATCCAGCCCCACAATATCGGACGAAAGAAAATAATCACCCAGGTCGGCGCGAACCTCGCGAAGAATACTGGGGAGATTGTCGCTCATACAATCGCTCCCTCGAGTTTCAAGGAAGAAATAAAGCGATCAGTGTACACACGTGCCTGGTGGCGCAAGTTTCCCAGGTTGGCAGATGTCTTGTCGGCAACAACGAAAATATAGTAGTTATCCCGACCCAGGAAACGGATCAACAGATAGGCATCCTCAGTGGTCAACAGGTTGTCTTGCAAGGATCCCGCGCCAAGCTTGTTGGTCGCCGTTTCAACCATTTTGACGAACTGATTCACTTGTTCCATCAATTCTTCCAATTCGACGCTGCTCGTGGAATACCAGTACAGGCCAGTGCCTCGTACCTGGGTTAAGCAGCTCAGCCGATGGCCCGCGATTTTTTCGCTGAATTGCTGCAGGAGTCCCTGTGGAGGCAGCACGGAGAATTCCTGGATGATTTCCACGAACTTCTTGTCCCCGCCGCGGGCTGGTTCCAGAACGGCGGCCCCGGCCGCGGCCTCCCCTTCCTCGTTTTCTCTTTCAGTGCCCTCATCGGCCAGGCGGGCCGCTTCCAGGAGCAAACTGGTCCAGCTGCGCGTGATGGTAATTTCGGGAGAGTCGACATCGGCCGTGAGGTCGAAGTTGCCTTGATCCCAATTCATTAATCTGTAAACAGCTTGTTCACCGGTCAGTGCGCCCAACTCTGCGTGGACAACATTTCCATTCTTGAAAAAAAGTTCGCCACGTTCCCCACCATTTTTTATGAGGGCGCGGGCGGTCTTGCGGTCCTGGCAGGTCAACTGGATCAGGTCCGCCACTGCCATGTCCTGCAGCTTACCCTTCATCGCCCACCTCTTTTAGCCTGGCTGCCAGGCGCTGCGCAGCCGAGCGATAGCCCGGTTGGTTGCGCGGCGGTAAGGCTGGCCGCGGTTTGGAATCACAATGGCTAGGATCATTTCGTGGCCGTTGAGGTCAAAGGGTCGGCAAACCAGCCGTTTTCCATCTTCAGCGAAGAAGGAGAATTCTGACGGCGTGCCGATGGTCAGTTGGCTGCGAACCAGATTGGCGGCCTCTGCTAACTTCGCCACCACAGCCGACTGTTTGGTAGGGCTGTCTCCATTGATGGTGCTGGAGGCGATGAGCAGGCCGTCTTTGCTGCTGAGTGTGGCGGCAGGGAGTTGAGCTTCGCGCGTGAGGTCGCTCAGTACTTGGGCTAATGGATTTGAGGACGAACCTCTTTGATCAAGCATAGGACCCTCTCATTATCTAAGCGATTTGGCGACTGATGCTTTGCATCACGCCCTGGAGTATGGTTTTCAAAGTGTCCTGGACGCCCTGCCCCTGAATGGCAGCCGCGGGAATGCGCGGCAACCCGTTCACTTGCATTTGGTCCGCTACTCGATCTACTGGCAAAGCCTCCGGCAGATCGATCTTATTAAACTGCACCACGGTTGGGAAACGAGCCGGCACGATGCCAAATGAAACCAGGTGGTCGTGCATGTGCTTCCAGGCCTTGATATTGGCCCCAAGGCTGTCTGCATGCAGATCGGCCACGAAGACAACGCCGTCGGCGCCTTGCAACACCAAGCGACGGCTGGACTCGTAGTTCGCTTGACCCGGGACAGTGTAGAGATGAATCTTGGGTGTCAGCCCGTTGATCTTGCCCAACTCGAGTTGCAGAAAATCGAAATACAAAGTCCGGTCTTCCTGAGTCTTAAGGGAAACCAACTCGCTGCGTTTCTTTTCGTCAACCCGCGAATGGATCTGAATCAGATTCGTTGTCTTGCCGCTGAAAGGCGGACCGTAATATACGATCTTTAGATTCAGTTCGCGGAGTTTCCAGTTAATTAACATATTCGTGCAAGGCTAATTCCAGAGGCCGTCAATTGCCTCGTCTAGATTTCGGTCAAGGCCGGCCAAGCCGGCATCCATGGCGTCATCCGTTTCGCCTGATTGAAGAACAAGGGAGGATAACTTTTCGCCGGCTTCGAGTGCCAATAGCCGCGCCCAGCCCAGGGGAACCTCTGTGGCTGCCTGCATGAACAGGACCAGGTCGGCGCCTGCCTCGCAGAGGAAAGTGTTCACAGTTTCCCCTTCGCGCAGGATGAGCTGTTGGTTCTGCGAGGCGCCAGTCAGGCGGGCGATTTCCTGGCTGGCCGCCAGATCGCCTGCCAAAAGAGCGGCGAGTTCAGCCATTGTTTCTTCGGCCATCCCCTCACCGGAAAACACCACGATGTGGCCGTTGCGATCGGCGACCAGAATGAAGCGGGCAGGCGCCTGTTTCTTGAGGTGCAAGGCAATCTTTTCGATCGCCGCTTGCTGTTCAAGCGTCACCAGAACGCGTTTTTGCATGAATTGGTGGTCGTTACCGTTGGGTGATTTGATCATGCCTTCTTTTCCTCACTCAATTTGTCTTCTTTATTGGATCGGGCGGCTTCGAATCGGCCTTCTAAACCCTTGGTGATCAGTCCCTGGTCTAGCGCTTCAGAAAAACTCAATAACGGTTCGGAGGGTTTAGGCTGACGGTTCTTTTCTGCAGTGGGTTCCACTGCGCCGAAGAGTTGATCCAGCTCGGAACTGATTGCGTCCTTTGCATCTTCGTCCATCAGGGGTTCATTCAGTTTCTTCTTGCTTTCTGCAAGAATGCTGGCAAGTTCGCTCACGGTTTGGCGTGCATAAAAGGAAACTGTGCCGATGCGTGGAGTGCTGGCGCTGTGCAGGAAACGCAATACCAATAGGGCTGAGTCGCTAACGCTCAAGGCGTAAACATCTTCTTCCGATCCCTGCCTGTGAATTAAGCTATCCGCGGGAGCCGTTTCTGCAAACGTGGAGCTCAATTGATTCAAGGCGGCAAAACTGCCGCCTAGCAATGAACTTATCTCGCCGATTTGGGTGAGTTCACTTCCCTTGTAGTCCAGGACCTGACCGAGGTGGGTAACGAGATAAACCGAGATAGCGCCAGTTTCTTTCTGTAGGTTTTCCAAAATCCCGCTGATGCGCTGAGATTGCGTCTCGTCTAGTACTAGGGCTGTTGTAAAGGGAGGCGCTTCCACACCAATGCTGGCTTCAATGTGTGCCAACAGAGATTGCTTATCCCAGGGCTGTGGGAAGTAATGGACATTTAGATCCGAATGTGTTTCTGCCAGCAATGCTTCGATTGGCTCGGCAAAGGTGGCCAGCATGATGACTTGTGCATTGGGACATAGCTTGCGTAAACCTTTGAGCAATGAAGCCCCCTGGGCTTCTGCAAACCTGTCCCCCGTGATCAGCAAGTCACAGGGAAATTTGTTGATGAGTGGAACAGCCTGCGGCAGGGTGGTAAATGACACGATCTGGTTGCCGGCCGAATAAGGCTTCAACCAGCCTTTGATGTCCTGGTTGTCGGTTTCATTCGGGTAAATAATCCCAACACGCATTTTTTATTTATTCCTTTAAAATACTATACGACTAACAAATATGCAAACCGAGGAGTGAATGCCTTCGCTAGCGGTTTCTTTAAATTATGAAAATTATAGGGCGAAATGTAAATAGGTGCTTTCTCCTATGAAAGGTATAGACAATATGTACTAGGGCTAAAGAAGGGTTTGGGAGTCAATTATAAGGCTTCTAACCCGCATGGTAAAATTAGAAAAAGTGAGCGGCGCAAGCCGCATAATAATCAGGATGGAGTTTCGCGGCCGTGCTAGCACAATAGAAACTCCTCAAGCGAGCGGCGTAAAGTGGCCAATGGGGCACCAGTAACATTCAACGCTGCTCGCTCGCTCTCATCGTCTAGTGGCCTAGGACGTGGCCCTCTCAAGGCCAAAACCGGGGTTCGACTCCCCGTGGGAGCACCTACAAATCCGTTACGAACCCCGCTAGTTCGGATGCAGTTGGTCTAGGAATTCCGCAAAACAACAAGCGCGCATAAACATATTTATAAAATAGTTCATACATTTTCTCATTTACTGTTAGACGATCTAGGGCGCTTTCCCCAATCCTTGATAATGGCCAACGATCTGCTAATTGAGGAATGGGCGAGAGATAAAGTTACTGATTCATTGCCCATCTCTGGTTTCGTACGGCAAATAAGAATTCCTACTTTTATTCATTCACCACTATAGCCCCAATTATACCTTGCGGATATGTTCATCTTTAGCCATTTGCTGGCTGGGGCCTTTCAGGTCAACTCGTCCTGGGAAAGCACGTATGCGTAATCACTGACGGCCAGAGCCATTTGGACATTCTGTTCCACCAACAACATAGTTAAACCGGATTGCTTTATCTCTATTAGCTGTTTAAAAAGGTTAATACCAAAAGCCCTAGGGAAAGCTCATCGAACAAGAGCACTATGGGTTCGGCCATAATACCTCGGGCAACTGCCAGCATCTGCTGTTCACCACCACTCAAAGTGCCGGCTTTCTGCCCTGCTCGCTCTTTTAGCCGAAACATTTCAAATACGCGGTCCAAATTCTGTCTTAGCCGCGCGGTAACCACAGGAATGACCAAAAGGAGATAGAGCAACAGCAACTGGACGCCTAAATCGCTCGACAGCTTTTTAATTGATTGCTTGACTGGTAGCAGAATATTCATGCGAACCTGTACTTGCTTTTTTAGTGATTCAGGGCAAAGAAGGGCTGCGAACATCTCAACAATACAGAATTCCTTTTGGGTCAAAAGAGGCAATTGTCCGAATGAGCGCAGGACTTGATAAGCAAGTCTTGGATCGAAAAGCCAGAGACTACTAATAGCACGCGTGTTCTAGATAAGTCGGACCTTACCATCCCTTTGTAAAAGCATAAGCAGACCAAAAAATACTAATCGCAAATTGCTAGCGAGCGACACAGGTTGCTGCTTCCCAAATATGAGCGAGGCGACACGCGCCTGTCTCAAAATATGTAATCGGTTTCTTTGCCTAAGCTGAAAAGGAAAATCTTGACAAGAAAGGGAATGCGCTTAGAATGCAGCAAAATAGTTGCGCACGCAACTAATGGTGACCCAACCCAGTTACGGTTAATGGCT
>Ga0209341_10001085_pt1 | contig 27334 bp, 26 predicted proteins | sample RifCSP13_2_FD_184020 | JGI IMG/M metagenome (GOLD analysis project Ga0209341, IMG submission 184020) | Soil microbial communities from Rifle, Colorado - Rifle CSP2_sed 13_2 (SPAdes) (version 2) | ecosystem: Environmental > Terrestrial > Deep subsurface > Rock core/Sediment | place: Rifle... | reverse complement strand
CCATGACCGAACACGAGGCGCACCACCGGGGCCAGCTCTACCTCTACCTTCGATGTCTGGGCATCCGCCCGCCAGAGCTATTCGGGCTCACTTCTGAAGACGTCATCGCCCGCTCGTCCCCGGCATGACCGGCAAAGTAGTAAGAGGTGCCACTGGCCCGGGCCCGTGTCCTGAGGTGTCTCGGAATTACCGAAGGGGCCTGGACAGGGCTGGATATGCTCACCGCGCTCCTTGCCTGATGAACCCAACGGGCAGCACGGGCCCGAGTTCAGTTTTGTCTTGATTCATGTGTGTTGCTCGTCGAGGGACTCGGGGAGGCGGTAGAGGCGGTCGACGTCGCGGTGGTCGGTGAAGCCGACGGCTACGCGCTGGATGATGAGATAGGGTGGGATGAGGCACACCGAAACTATTTCCTCAACAGGATGAAGGCGGTAGTAGCCAGGTAGCCGGCCACCAGCAGCGAGAGCCAGGACGCCCACGTGGGCACGACAAAGGTCCCGATCTGGGCCGGCCAGCCGTACATGACGCGGGCCAGATGCAGGATCGCAATAATGCCGAAGATCGTCCCACTGGCGGCGAGGTAAGTCTTCAAACGCATAGGCACGAGAATATTCAACCGGCCTAGACCTTGCTGTGCTTGGTCTTCCACTGGGTGGTGCCGTCGTGCAGGGGGGTCGGCGTGAAGTCGCCGAAGAGATGAGGGGCTTCCTTCTTCATGATGTCGGCCACCTTGCCGAAGACGAGACGGATCTCCACCTCGGCCCCGGGCTCGGTCCGCGCCTCGATCACCCACCGCAGCGTCCGGGCATTGGCGGTCCAGATGACGGTCGTCGCGACACCATCGGGCGCGATCCGGCGCATGGCCGAGGTGAGGACCTTCTTCTCATGGAACGGTCGGCCCTCGACCTCGAGAACATCGGCCAGTCGCCGTTGCGCCTCCTCGGTCTTGGCCACAACCTCCTCGAAGATCGCCAGCGCCTCGGGGTTGTCGCGGAACTCGGGCGGGACCCACATCGGAATCTCCGTCAGGCGGACGAAGCGGAGGCTCTCCTGACTGATGGCGGTTCCCGCCCGATGCCTGACCAGTTCATGGGTATTCCCGGACACTACCGGCTTCCCATTTCGACGCACAAACAGAAGGCCGTTCGGCACCTTCACACAATGGATGCTTCCGGTGTAGTGGACAATGCTGTCGTGTCGCTTTCGATTATGGTTCACGAGCGGGTGAGTACGCGTCTTGACCAGGGAGACGACATAGCAGGGACGCAGGTTTTTGAACACTTGGCCAGTTCTCATCCGGCGTTCCATACCGGTCCGGTCATCCAAACGGATGTTGGCTGACCATCCTGCCTTGATGGCAAGCACCTGGAGGTCATCGGCCATCTCAGGAGACGTGGTGTAGATGACCCAGTGGTGGGCATCCTTGCGTTTACTCCCATCACCCTCTACCAGGGCCTCGAGGAAAGTGCGGATCAAATGCGGACCCCACAAATGCACAAGGTTAGGTACTCGCTTGTGATGAGCACCACCGCTGCAGGAAAGAAGAAAGTCACGCAAAGCAGTGTGCTGGGTTCGAATACTCCCGCGCCCGGTTGCTGGGATGTAGGCCGGTAATCCCATCTCCCGGACGTTATCGGCCATCGCTTCAAGTGCCGGCCCTCTATTCTGTGCCATCACGATTTGGTGTCCGTTGATACTACCTTCGGCCAGCCAATGGCCCAGAAATCGAGCAAAAGGCGCAGCAGGGAACTCCGCCCCGGCATAATAACGTGTTATTGGACAGTCACGGCCGCGGCGGTGATAGGTCCGGTACGCAGCAGGTATACATACGATATCACTATCCTGACCTTCCCAGTGCGCGGTCTTCTGGTAGTGGACTCGCTTACCCAAAATCTCCGAGGCAAGTTCAATTCTGTAAGGCTGCTGTCCCCGCTTTGCCGCTTGAGTGTCGTGCCTTCTCACCCACATCCGATGTTGGGGGGTTACAAGCAGATCAACCTGTTCGGAACACACCCGATACATCGGCCCCTCGTATTGACCCTTGAAGTGCTCCTCAGCGCGCTGGTACTCCATCCTGTCTGTGTGGGGATTGAGGGTAGCGAATGTCTCAGTGCCGTCCACCTTTGGCCAGGGTTTCCACCCCTCGGAGGTCAACACTTCAGTATCAGCGTCGTAGCAGAACACCCGGCTGACATTGAAGAAGGCAAAGGTCCAACTCGCGTGTTCGAGGACGCTCCCGTGCTTGACGGCCAGGATATTCTCCAGATAGAGCTTGCTCCCCTCCCGGATCCTGGTGACGTTCGGATTGAGCCCCGGCTCGAAGGAGCGATAGCAAGACCGCCCGGCCACTTCAACGAGCTTCTCCGCCGCCGACGGGGCATCCGTCTCCCAGCGGGATGAGCCCACCGCCTGAAGATACGCGGCGAGCCCCTCCTCGTTGATCGCAGGCCGTGCCAGGAGAAAGACCTGCGGCTCTACCTGCTTCATTGCACCCTCCACTGCGGGCTATTGTGATGACCTGTACCGCGACCCGTCAAGGAAAATCCTCGCCCTCCACTCGCGCTCGGCCCGCGAGTCCTGTGGTCGGCCACCCCAGCCGTCCTTGGAGAATTCACCCCCCATTTCATCAGGAACGAGATACCGGTGGCGAAATTCTCCCCCGGGCGGATGGGCCACCGGCCTCCGCCGTCCGGCTTACCGATCCCGCGGGTCCTGTCGGCGATCGCAACACCAGCTTATGGAACCATCCCTCATCGGCGGACAATTCCGCGGGCTGCCGATTCACTGGCAACAGCACCCTTGGCCCCTCGCTCCGGGGCTTCCGCGGCGACCCTGCGCGGTCCGAAGGCCTTCGGACTCCCGCCCATGTCGCTCGGGGCCTGCAGGCACTGATGCCGTGGAGGGGTCCTATGCTTGGTCCGCGGGTGGCGGCGGCCAGTGCCCGCCCGCCCGGAGGAGAAATGCGCCACCGCCAGCTGTTTTCCCATCTGATGATTTATTGATGCGTGAGTTCTCCGAGGACGGACGGGCACGCCGCCGACAGGACCCGCGGGCCGCGCCGATCGGATGTGCTACACCCACCAACAGTTCCAAGGGACCTTCCTCGCCGTTGTCGCCTTCCCACCTCTGACGAAGGCTCGCTGCCCGAGCCGGTGAGTTTGAATGAGCGCTAGAAGGGAAGCGAGGCGAAGGCGAGGAGGTAGCGACCCAGAAACTCGCCGAGAAACACGGTGAGAACTGCAATATAATAGAAGCCGGTTGCCGCCTGCACGTTGGGGAGGCGCAGGCAATTCAAGATGACCAGCGCCACCGCCAGCGACGCCCCGATCCCGACCAGCATACGCCCAAAGACGAGGACCCAATGCTCGCCCAAGAGGCGCACCCACTCTCCCGTGACGTCCGACTGTCCGAAGGCGTACACCAAAACCGTAAAGAGAGCCGGCAGCGCGCCCTGGATGAGCAGGACTACACAAAAGACATTGGAGAGGCGCCTGATCAACGCGACCGGCAGTTGGGGCTCGTTGAGGTACCGGTGGCCGAGGAGGAGCCCAATCAGCGCCGTCCCGAGGAGGAGAGCCGAGGTCACGGCGTTCGCCGTCCCTATCGCGATCCCCAGGGACCCGGCTCCGGCAATGGGATACTGCAGGACGTCGGCGACCAGGAGGGCACCCCCGGCTACGATGACGGCACCGTGCAGGACCGCCGCGCCGGGGCTTCCGGGAATGAACCAGGCCAGGGTGAAGGCGGAGAGTAGGATGATAAACGCCGCGGTGGACCACCCGGCGATCCCCTCCTGTCCGCCGGACCGCCACAGGGCCAGCCCCTCGAGCAGGAGCACGATCAAGCCGCAGATCCGAAAAAACTGGCGGCTGATGGCCCGATAGGGAATCAGGAGCAGGGCCACCATGCCGCCGATTGCAATCTGGTGCAGGAACGAGACGAAGGCCCGGCCCAGTGGTTCCATCGTCCTCAGTACGCCCGAACCCGCGCCTGGACCCTCTCCGTCAGCGGACCCGTGAGCGGCCCGCCGTGTCACGCCTTCCGGTAGATCTCGGCGCCACTCTCTACGAACTCCGCCGCCTTCGCCTTGAGCCCCTGCTCCAACGCCTCCGCTTCGGATACGCCGTGGCTGGCGGCATACTCCCGCACGTCCTGGGTGATCCTCATGGAGCAGAACTGTGGGCCGCACATCGAGCAAAAGTGAGCGCCCTTGGCCGCCTCCGCGGGCAGCGTCTCGTCGTGGAGTTCGCGTGCCCGATCCGGGTCCAGCCCGAGGTTGAACTGGTCGGTCCACCGGAACTCGAAGCGCGCCTTTGACAGCGCGTTATCGCGGACCTGGGCGCCGGGATGTCCCTTGGCCAGATCGGCCGCGTGCGCGGCGATCCTGTAGGCGATGATGCCGTCCTTCACGTCGTCCCGGTCCGGGAGGCCGAGATGCTCCTTGGGGGTGACGTAGCAGAGCATGGCGCATCCGTACCAGCCGATCATCGCCGCGCCGATGGCGGAGGTGATGTGATCGTAGCCGGGGGCGATGTCGGTGGTGAGCGGCCCCAGGGTGTAGAAGGGCGCTTCGCCGCACACCTCGAGTTGCTTGTCCATGTTGATTTTGATCAGTTGCATGGGAATGTGCCCCGGCCCCTCGATCATGGTCTGCACGTCATGCTCCCATGCGATCCGGGTAAGCTCGCCCAGAGTATCAAGCTCGGCGAACTGGGCCGCGTCGTTGGCGTCGTAGATCGAGCCGGGGCGCAGGCCGTCCCCCAGAGAGAAACTCACGTCGTAGGCCTTCATGATCTCGCAGATCTCCCTGAAGTACGTGTACAGAAAGCTCTCCTGGTGGTGCGCCAGACACCATTTGGCCATAATCGAGCCGCCCCGGGACACGATGCCGGTCATGCGCCGCGCGGTGAGCGGGATATAGGCCAGGCGCACGCCGGCATGGATGGTGAAATAATCCACGCCCTGCTCGGCCTGTTCGACGAGCGTGTCGCGGAACATCTCCCAGGTGAGCTCCTCGGCCTTGCCCCCCACCTTTTCGAGCGCCTGGTAGATCGGAACCGTCCCGATAGGCACCGGGCTGTTGCGGATGATCCACTCGCGGGTCTCATGGATGTGTTTGCCGGTGGAGAGATCCATCACCGTATCCGCGCCCCAGCGCGTCGCCCAGACCATCTTGTCGACTTCTTCCTGGATCGAGGAGGTGACCGCGGAGTTGCCGATGTTGGCGTTGATCTTGACCAGGAAATTCCGCCCGATGATCATCGGCTCGCTCTCGGGGTGGTTGATGTTGGCCGGAAGGATCGCGCGACCCCGGGCGACCTCCGCGCGGACGAACTCGGGGGTGATCACCGGAGGGATGCCGGCACCGAAGCTCTCCCCCGCGTGCTGATGCGTGAGTAGCTGGGACAGGTGCTCCCGCCGCTGGTTCTCACGGATGGCCACGAACTCCATCTCCGGAGTGATGATGCCCCGCCGCGCGTAGTGCATCTGGGTCACGTTCCCGCCTGGTCTGGCCCGGCGCGGCCGAGGGCGAGCCGGGAATCGGACGGCCGCCAGCGCGGGATCGCTCAGGCGGCTCTGGCCGTACGCGGAGCTCGAGCCGGGCAACTCGTCCGTATCGTCCCGCTCGATGACCCACCGCGCCCGCAGGGGAGGCAGACCGGCCCGGACGTCGATGCGGGCAGCGGGGTCGGTATAGGGTCCGGAGGTGTCGTAGACATGCATGGGCGGGTTCTTCTCGGATGCACCGAACCGGGCAGGCGTATCGGATTGCGTGATTTCCCGCATCGGGACCCGGATATCGGGCCGTGAGCCCTCCACGTGGATTTTTGTGGAATGGGGGAACGCCGCGGTGGACCGTTCACTCATACTTCACCCCTCGAAAAGCGACCTGCGATTGACGGCCGAGCCTCCGCCCGGCCGGACCGGAACGCCGGGCGAGCGTTACGGAAGTTCGACCAGAACATCCGACCCTTCGACCTTCACGGTGAAGCTGGCAACCTTCACCGACGGGTTCTTGACATTGGTCCCGGTGGTCACATCGTATTGCCAGCCGTGCCAGGGGCAGGTCACGACGGTGTCGTCCACATCGCCTTCTCCGAGGGGGCCGCCCCGATGGAGGCACGTGTTATGGAGCGCGTAGAACTTCCCCCCCACGTTAAACAAGGCGATCGGGTGCCCATCCGCTTCGACGACCTTCCCCTCGCCGGGCGCAAGATCCGTAACCTGACCGACCTTGACCTTTTTTCCCATGGTCCTCCCCTTCCCTGTGGCCGTGAGAAAGTTTGCAGTACGGAAAAAGAAAAGCGCCAGGAATTCACCGGCGCTTCACCTCGCGGCGCTGACCCGACGATTCCCTCCGCTGGCATTATCCAGATCAGGTATGACGGTCGTCCCGCGATTACCGGGACCTCTCAGCCTGCCTCCGCAAGCTCCCGTAGCACTGTCAATTGTCGATTCCTACTTACCACGCCCCCCGGGAATTGTCAACTTCGCTGCCCCGCGGGCAGGGGTCCCCCGTCGGATCCCACCAAGGGCGCCGCCCGGTGGGGGGGGAAGCAGGAGGCTTCGCACGGGCGGCCGGGGGCCTCGGAGGATGCAACGGACATGGTGTGTGGATCTACGCTGGGAGCAGGGAGGGGCGCCGGCCTCTGCCTATGCCTCGCAGCCGGCAGGACGCCGCAAAGAGGAAATGTCCCCCTCAGAGCGGAAGGGCCGTGTCGGGAATCGGTGGCCGATTCTCGTGCTCCGGGCGATGCTCTTCCGAGCACCCGGGGCACGCCAGGCCCTGGTACAGGCCGTGGTCGGCGCACATCGCTTCGGGGATTTCGAGGACCGGACTCATGTCAGACCTCCGTGATCACCGGTCAGCTGCCTGGCCTCATTGCCTCCGTCACGGAGACCTATAAATGCAAGGCGGATGCCGACTCGACTGAAAGCCGCACCCAAAAAAAGAGCGAGGGTCCCCACGAACGAGGACCCTCGCTTTCGGGAAGCCTGACGGGCGGAAAGGTGACCGGGTGGGTACCGAAAATGGCCGCCTGCCGGCGGGTCTTACGGCTTCACCACCCACCACCGATTTCCGGCGCCGTGCCCGGTGGTGTCGCCCGCCTTTTTGTCCTTAGCGTAGTAATACAGCGGCTTGCCCTTGTAGCCGTATTGCTTGGAGCCGTCATCCCGGGCGATAACGCCGAGCGAGCCGGTGGGAGCCGGGTCACCCGCCTTCGGGCTGAAGGGAGGCCAGGCCTTGGCGCACCCCTCGCTGCAGGTGCTCTTCCCGGGATCCTTATCGTTGTCGAAGACGTAGAGCGTCATCCCCGCCCCATCCACGAGGAAGCTCCCCAGCTCCTTCGCCGTCGCCGTCTTGAGCGGAGCGGGCGGGGCCTGCTGGGCCACCGCGACTGATCCCGCAACGAGCCAGAGTCCGAAGGCGAACAGCGAGAACAAAGGCAAGTACATTTTCCGTCCGGTCCGCATCCTCTCTCCCTCCACAAGGTGTTCGAAAAACGGGTTAACGTCGCCCAATCGACAGGTGCCAGATCCAACCCCCCGCCAGGCTCCCCGCTGGCGCTGTGGCTTTTGGTCAGGAGCACCGGGGTCCCGCCCACGTCCAACCGGCACCGGCCACTCCCTCTGACGTTGACGAGACCGAAATTGTTCACGAACCCACCCTGGCTAAAGCAAACGCACAAAGTGCGTTTGCTTTGAAGCAATGGAGCAGTGGAGCAATAGAGCAATGTTGGAGGCAAAACGCTCCATTGCGGTCTAATGTTCTTTTGCTCGATTGTCACAAGGTGAAATGCGTTTGTATGAGTTCACGCCCGAGGAGGTCGGCGGCGCTGTCCTCGCCTTCCCCCGCGCCGCTCGCCCCCCGGGGGCCGAGGTGACGGGGCGGTCGCGATAAAGAGCTCCTCCCCGGGCCACTCCACCGGAATCTTGTGACTGATCAGGGTCTCGATGGCCGGCAGGGCAAGGACGTACTCCTCGTCGGCCAGCGTCATGGCCTTCCCCGGCGCCCCGGCCCTGGCGGTCCGGCCGATGCGATGGACGTAATCTTCCGCATCCTGGGGGACTTCATAATTGACCACATGGGTCACGCCCTCGATATGGAGACCCCGCGACGCGACGTCGGTCGCCACCAGGATCGGAAGCTCTCCCCCCTTGAAGGCCTTCATCGCCTTGAGCCGCTTCCGCTGGTCGAGATCGCCGGTGATGGCCTGGCTCTCGTAGCCGTGCAGGGTCAGTCGATCGGCGAGCTCCTGAGCCACCCGCTTGGTATTCGTGAAGATCAGCACCTTCCGTCCCCGCTCCCGCCTCAGAAGCCCCAGGAGGAGGGAAAACTTCTCCTTGCGGGCCACATGATACAGCACCTCCTCCACCTGGGGGACCGTGAGCTGGTCGGGCGTGGCGGAGATCTTCACGGGATCGTTCATGAACTCGTAGGCAAGCTCCATCTCCCGGTAGCCCAGCGTCGCCGAGAAGAGCAGAGACTGGCGGGCGTGATACGGCGGGAGGCGGCGCAGGATGTACCGGATGTCCGCGATGAAGCCCATGTCAAACAACCGGTCCGCCTCGTCGATCACCACCACCTCAATCGCCTTGAGGTGATAGACCCCCTGTTTCAGATAGTCGATGAGGCGCCCGGGAGTCCCGACGACGAGGTCGACCGGCTGACGCAGGGCCGCCCGCTGCCGCTCGTAGTCGATCCCCCCGTAGACCGCGAGGAAGCGCAGAGGCGTGAACTGGCCGAGCAGCCGGGCATCCTCATAGATCTGCAGTGCGAGCTCCCTGGTCGGAGCGACGATAAGGGTCCGGGGCTTGCCCGGGGCGGCCGACCGCCCACTGCGCAGGAGGCGGGTGAAGCAACCGATCAGGAAGGCCGCCGTCTTGCCGGTCCCGGTCTGGGCCTGCCCCGCGACATCCCTCCCCTCCAGGATGGTGGGCAGCGTCAGCTCCTGGATGGGCGTGCAGTGCGTGAAGCCGGCCGCCTCGATGCCTTTCAGGACCGGCTCAGGGAGATCGAGGGTCCGAAATGCAGCCGGCATAGCCATTCCGTGTTTCCCCGCCTCATACATCCGAACTAATACAAACGCGTTTCATCTTGTGACAATCGAGCAATAGAACATTAGACCGCAATGGGGTATTTGCCTTCCTAGCTTACTCTACTGTTCCACTGCTCCATTGCTCCAAAGTAAACGCACTTTGTGCGTTTACTTTAGGCGCCTACGAGCGGAGCAGGGCGCGAACCGTGCGGAGGCTGTCGCCGATTCTTGGACCATACCAGGAGAGAACCTTGCCGTCCAGGAAGTGGACGCGTCCGGTGGCGAGCGCGGGGATGAAGCCGGCAAAGGGCTCAAAATCCACGAGGTGTCGCGGATCGAACGCGTACGGCTCGTCGGGGAGCAGGATGACCTCGGCGTCGCGTTGAGCGACCTCGGCAAGCGAGATCTTGGGGTAGCGATCGGGGGTGTCGGCAAAGATGTTGATCGCGCCACACGTCTCGAGCACGTCGTGGATGTACGTGTCGTGATTGATGGACATATACGGTTTGCGCCAGATAGGACAGAAGACCCGCAGTCGTTTTCGGCCCCGGACCTCCTCGGTACTCTCCCGATACACTGCTTCCACGGAAGCCGCGATGGCGCTCGCCCTGTCCTCGGTTCCGGTGAGCTGACCCAATGTCCGGATCATCGCGATGCCCTGCACGACCGTCCGGGGATACGTCGTATAGACGGCAACTCCCATCCCCTCCAGTGCCTCGACATCGTCGCGCCGGTTCTCCTCAATATTGGCCACAACCAGGTCCGGCTGCAGCGACCGGATCCGCTCGAGATCCGGATTCTTCTGCCCCCCCACCCGGGCCTTTCCCCCGACGCGATCCGCGGGCTCGGTACAGAACCGGGTGACGCCGATCAGGCGGTCCTCGAGACCCAACACATACAGGGCCTCGGTGATACTCGGGACCAGTGAGACGATCCGGGAGGGATACCGGGGGAGGCGCACGCACCGCCCCGCCGCATCCATGACCTCGATGGTCATTGTCCGGCCCCTGATGGCGCACGTGACACCCCCGGCGGAGGCGTCACCGCAGACGAGCGAGAGGCGAGCGCGCTAATGGTATGAGTAGAAAGAGGTGAGGGCTCTCCGGGCAAAGGATGCCGTCAGGGACAGGTCCCTGAAAAAGGCGACGACCACGCGCCAGGGTCGGATCTGCCAGAATCGCCACGCCCGCACGTGCTCCGACGTCCTCTTCCAGAACTTCGCCAGGTCCTGCCGGGAGTAGACGAGCTGGTGGTTCAGGGGATCGAACGTGACGTACCGGACCAACAACCGCGACGGCAGTCTCTCCTTGAAGCCCGCGTAGGCCTCGCGCCATTCCCTCACCGGCAGTCCCTGCCAGGCTTCCCGGTGGAGGCGCAACAGATGGTCGAGCCATTTCCCGGCCGGACCGTCATCCGCCACCAGCCGCTCCCGGAGCATCTGGATCCGGCTCTGCGCGCCTGCCCATTGGCGCAGGAAGGCATCGAGGTCCTTCCGGCTGACCAGGATCTTCGAGGCTGCCTCTTCAAAGGGATCGAGCAACGCCCGGGCCTTTGCCGGCAGGGATACCTTGGCGTTGGCATACACCTGCTGCCACTCCGCGATCCGCAGGGCACGCCAGATCTCTCCCTGAACGCGTTGAAGCTCCTCGGAAAAGCGCCGCTCCGCCTCGCTCTTTGGCCGGGTCTGCAGCCAGACCTCCTCCATCTCCTTGAGGAAGCGGGCCCAGGCGACGAAGAGGCGGAACACGTCCTTGGTCCGCTTGAACACGTGGACCGGCCACGCATCCACGCGGAAGCCGGGTCGCCGGGGGCGCCGCTGCTTCAGGCGGAAGAATCCGGCGACCATCGGATGCTCTCGCTCGATCAGTGACGCGTTCTTGTACCAGATGAGGTTGATCATCACGTTCCAATAGGCGACGGGGTTGTGGCTCCACTGGGCCAGGACCCTGATGAGGTTCTCCTTGCTATAGAAGGCCTTCCACGTGTTCTCGTAGGCCCCCGTCCACTCCTCGGCGGTCATGTGCGGGTGCTGCACCGTGGCGTGGAAAGAGTCCCGCTTGTTGAAATCCGGGTCCATCCACTCCCCCCGCTTCTTCATCTCGAGGTGATCGTGCGATCCCGGCAACGGCGTCAGCATGAAGAACGACGCGATGTCCGGATGGATCACCTCCATGAGATACTGGATGTCGCGGGGGACTTGCTCTTTGGTGTCGAAGGGCAGGCCGATGATGTACCCGACGTGGACGGCCACACCCGCCTCGTGCCACTCGCGGATGATGTCCACGTACTCCTCGACCTTGTTCTGCCCCTTGCCCTCGGCCTTCAGATTCTCGGGATTGACGCTCTCCATGCCGATGAAGACCTGGGAGCAGCCCGCCTCGGCCGCCAGGCGGACGAAATCCTTGGGCTTTCGCGCCAGGTCCACCTGCATGCAATAGGTGATCTTCATTCCCTCCTGCCGTAGGCGAATCAGGGCTTCGAAGGTCTCGCGCCAGAGCTTTTTCCGCGCGAAGTTATCGTCGGTAAAAAAGTAGAAATCAATGCCGTGCGTACGGTAATTGTGCCGGAACAGCTCGCCGATCTCGTCGGGATTCCGCTCCCGCATCTTGCGCCCCTGCACGTTGATGATGGTGCAGAAGGTGCACGCGAACGGACAGCCGCGGGAGGTGTCGACGGTCCCGAAGGTCGATCGCGCGAAGTGCCGCATCGAGCTCGGGCTGACCACGGGCATGGGCGCCCGCTCGATGTCCACGAGGTTCTTGAGATCCTGGGCAAAGGAGTAGATCGGCTGGAGCTGCCCGTTGAGCGCATCCCTCAGGATCCCTTCCCATTTCCCCTCGACCTCGCCGGAGACGACGACGATCGACTCGCGGAAGAGTTCCTGGATTTCCGGCTCGTCGGTGCTCAGCATGTTCACGGTGCCGCTGGTATGGAAGCCCCCCATGAGGACATCGATCCCGTGGGCCCGGAACTGTCTCCCCAGGTCAAAGGCGCGCGGAAACTGGTTGGTCTGGACGCCGACGAGACCCACAACCATCTTGGTCGCCGGGCGGCGGCTCCACCGCACAATCTTCTTGACCGGAATCTTCTCCGCCGTTTCATCGAAGACATCCACGCGGATGTCGATGTCCCCGAAGACGCGGCGTCTTTTCACGTCCTCCGTCAAGCCCCGCAAGACGTTGAGCGTGTTGCTGGGGAGGACCCCCTTCCAGAAGCGGATGACATACCCCTCGTCATCGTACTTCGAGGCCTTGATGAGCACGACGTGCAGGGTCTGGTACTTTTGTGCCTCGGGGAGGAGGTCAACGCGCTCCGCATGCGGAAGCGCGGGGCTCACGTCCATGACGGCCAGCGGTGCAGTGCTCATGCCGTACCTCCATTCTGGTGCTCGCCGGACTCCCTCGGGAGGACCGGAGAGGACTATCGCAAAATCTCGTATCGCGTGCTCCGGACGCGGGGAACGAACCCGGCGTCGCGGATGACCCGTTCCATCTCCTCGTGCGATGCCATGAATTTGGCCCCTCCGGCCGAGACGACCCGCTCCTCGAAGATGGTGCTTCCCAGGTCGTTGACGCCGTAGTGGAGGGCGATCTGCGCGACCTTTGGCCCCTGCGTGAGCCACGACGCCTGGATGTTGTCGAAATTATCGAGCATCAGCCGGGCCACGGCCACGGTCCGGAGATAATCGAAAGCCGAGGCCCGCTTCCCATTGAGCTCGGTCCCGTCCGGCTGAAAGTTCCACGCCACGAATGCGGTGAAACCGCCGGTCTCGTCCTGTAGGGCCCGGAGGCGCAGGAGATGCTCCACGCGCTGCGCAGCCGTTTCCACTGACCCGAACATCATCGTGGCGCTCGACGGAAGCCCGACCTGGTGCGCCGTCCGAATGCAGTCGAGCCACTCCGCCGCCGTGTCCTTGAGCGGCGAGATGGCCTGGCGCACGTCATCAACGAGGATTTCCGCGCCGCCGCCCGGGATCGAGCCGAGACCGGCCGCCTGCAGGCGCAGCAGGGTATCGCGCAACGACAGCCGGGAGATCTTTGCCAGATAAATGATCTCCGCAGGCGAGAGGCCATGGATGTGGACGGGGAAGCGCGCCCTGATGGCCCGAAAGCTGTCTTCGTAGTAATCGATCTTGAGGGCCGGGTTCAGACCGCCCTGGAAGAGGACCTCGGTGCCGCCGTGATCCACGAGTTCCTGGACCTTCTCGAAGATCTCCTCCCGCGACAGCACGTAGCCCTCGTGGTGGCCGGGCAATCGGTAAAAAGCGCAGAAGGAGCACTTGACCCAGCAGACGTTGGTGTAGTTGATGATCCGGCCGATGACGTAGGTCACCTCGGGTTCCGGGTGCTTCCGCCGCCGGACGGTATCGGCCAGGAAGGCCACCCACGGCAGATCGGTCACGCGGAAAAGAGCCAGGCCATCGTCATGGCTGAGCCGCTCACCGGCCAGGACCTTGGCCTCGATCCCCTTGAACTGTGCGGCCCCGTTTCCCGACATCAGCACCTCGCCGACACGATCTTGAGGTTCATGGGTCCGACGGCCGACGGCCGCCTGCTGACGGCTGACTGTCCTGCGATGACGTTGTACAGCGCGTCCCGCTCGACCGGAACGCGCCCCGCCTCGGTGATCAGGCCCAGCAGGTCCTCATGGCTCAGGGCCTGGCGATCGGACGTCGTCCCCAAGGCATGCGTGATCTCGTAGTGATTCACGGTCCCGTCCAGGTCGTCCGCCCCGTACCAGAGGGCCAGCTGGGCGACCTGCGGCGTGATCATGATCCAGAAGGCCTTGATGTGGGGGAAGTTATCCAGGAGAAGACGGGCGATGGCGATCTCCCTTAGATTCTGTTGGCCCGTGGTGACCGGGATGTGCGTGAGCTCCGTCCGGGCCGGGTCGAAGGCCAACGGGACAAAGCACTGGAACCCCTTGGTCTCGTCCTGGAGGTCCCGGATGTGGAGGAGGTGCTTGACCTTTTCCTCGACGGTTTCGATGTGGCCGTAGAGCATCGTGGCGTTCGACTTGAGCCCCGCCCGGTGGACCTCTCGGGCCACGTCAAACCATCCCTCGTTATCCAGCTTGGCGCGAAAGAGTTCTTCGTGCACCCGGTCGCTGAAGACTTCCGCCCCGCCGCCGGGCACGCACGCCAGACCCGCCCCCCTGAGGTCTTCCAGGACATCCCGGAGGGGCTTCTTGGCGGCGCGGGCGATCTGAGCAAGCTCGATCATGGTGAAGGCCTTGATCTGCGCCTCGGGACGGGCCGCGTGGACCGCCCGGAGGATATCCACGTAATACTGGTACGGGAGCTTCGGGTTGATCCCGGCGACCATATGGATCTCGCGAATCACCTGATCGCGGTATTCGTCCAGCCGCGCCACGATGTCCTCCGGGCTGAGCACGTAGCCCCGGGGGTCCCCGGGCGGCGCGTAGAAGGAGCAGAACTTGCAGAGCTTATTGCAAATGTTGGTGTAGTTGATGTGGAGGTTCCGCACGTAGTAGGTCGCGTCGCCGTTCATGCGCTGCCGGATCCTGTTGGCCAAGGCCCCCACGGCGGTGAGATCGGGGGTCCGGTACAGGCGCAGCCCGTCCGCATAGGTCAGGCGCTCGCCTCGTTCGACCTTCTCGGAGAGATCACCGAGCCCCGCCCGGGTGTACAGCGCTTCCACTCCGAACCCTCCCGGCTCAGGCGTCACCGCTCACGGGGGTCCGACCGTCCCGCCGAGGGACTCCGCGTGAACCGTGAATCGCCTCGTGTGACCGATCCTACTCGCCGAGAACCTGGAACTGGATGCTCCGCTCCTGCGGACCGTCGAGCTCCGCGAAGATGATGCTCTGCCACCGACCCAGAATCACCTCTCCGGCGCGCACGGGAATGGCCAGTGTCCGGCCCATGAACATGGCCCGCAGGTGCGAGTCGGCATTGCTCCGCGTGCAGTCGGAATACTGAGGATCGTTGTGCCGATAGTAGGCCGTATCTTCGACGAGGCTCGTCAGGATTTTCTTCATGTCCTCGATCAGGGCGGCTTGAAACTCGTTGATGAACAGAGCCGCCGTCGTATGCAGGATATTCAGGAGGACGATTCCGTTGCGAATCGCATGCCTGCTCAGGAGCTCGCGCACGGTCTGGGTGATATCCAGAAACTGCAGGCGCTCCTTCGTCTCGAGCGAGATGGTCTCGTACGCAATCCTCATCAACTGCTCCTTCTGGCGCGATGGTCTGCGTCATCCGATGCGACGCATGCTCAGACCGAGGTAGACAATCACTGCTCCCACGATCGTCGCCGCAAGACTCCACCGTTGCAGACGCTGCAGGAGCTCTCCCTGTGTCGCGGACGATTCCGGGCCAGCCCCCCCTCCCTCGAGCGACAGCCCCCGCAGCAGCTTCGGACCGAGGGCGAAGAACTGATAACTACTGATCATGATCAGGACGAACACGAGCAGGAGCTTCAGTGCGACCACGCCGAACAGGCGGGTCACGTATTCCGCTCCCAGCATCTCCTTCAGTGAGGTCAGCGCCACGGCCCCGGTGAGGACCAGCACCCCCAGGCTCGCCAGGCTCACCGGATGGAAGATACGGATGACGCCGGCCACTAGGCGCAGGCCCTCCTCATCGAGGCCCCGCCGTCGAATGACCGGGATAAGAACCGCCCCCAGGAATGCGGTTCCCCCCAGATACACGGCAACGGCCATGGTATGGAGGAATGCGAGCACCACGTTGGGCCCGCCCGGGGGACGCCGACCATCCGGCAGATCCGGTCTCCACTCCTCCACGTCCCCACGGAGAAGTTGATCCGTGAGTCTAGCCGGTTTCGTCCCCCCCGTCAACGTGTATCTTCCCTCATGGGGACCGGGGTTGCGGACCGTGGATAAACGCGCGTATCAGACGGGCTATTTCCTCCGGTTGATCCTCGGGGAGGAAATGTCCGGCGTCCTTGATGACCACCAGCCGGGCACCGGCAAGGCGATCCGCCAGCTGCTGCCCGTACTTGGCGTCCTGATACGCATCGGCCTCCCCCCAGAGGATGAGCACGGGCAGGGCGAGCTGCTCGATCTCGCCGGCCCGGATCAGGAGATCCCGATTGTTCAAGGCCCGGGCGCACCGGAGGTAGGCTCGCCTGCCCTCCACCCCGTCGAAGGGGCGGACGTATTCTTCCACGAGCGAGTCGGTGACCCGGTCCTGGTGGACGATGCCGCGCAGCAGCGCCTTGCGAAAACCCTTGCGCAGGTCGATCCGCTCGATGATGGTGTCCCAGGCCGCGTCCTTCAGGCGATCGATCTCGGGTCCGGGCCATGAATCGTAGGCGACCGTATCGATCAGGACGAGACGCTTGACCAGCTCGGGTCGTTCCAGGGCGAGGAGCTGCGCCACCCCGCCGCCGATGTCGTGCCCCGCCACCGTCGCGTGGGTGAGTCCCGCCCGCATCATGAACTCCGCCACGTACCCGGCCTGCGCCCGGACCGACAGGTCCGCCTTGGGCGCCTTGTCGGAGTTTCCGTAGCCGAGGAGATCCAGGGCGCAGACGGCGCAGTCCTGGGCGAGGAGCGGGATCACGTGTCGCCACAGATGCGTGGAGGTGGGAATCCCGTGGAGCAGCAGGATTGGCTCACCCCGCCCCTGGCGCACACAGGCGATCTCCCCCGCGGTGATGGCCACGCGTGCTTTGTCCATGTGCTGCTCCTGTCGAGCCCGCGGTCCGTGGGGACGGCGCTTCCAATCACTTCCTCCCCGGCGCGAGCCCCATACTATAGGCAAAGATGCCGCGGGCCACAAGATCCATTTCCCTGCTCAGCCGAAGCGGCCGATGATGATCAAACCGGCCGCAACGAGGGCCGAGGCCACGAGCTTCTGCCGGACACCTCCTTCCTGCAACCGCCAGGCCCCCAGCAGGACGCCAAAGATGACGTTTACCTCGCGCGCCGCGACCACGTAGCCCACATTGGCGAGCGTCATGGCGGTCAGGACCAACCCGTACGACAGGTTTTGAAATCCTCCCGCAACCAGGGCCCGCCCACGGTGGTGCGGGAGATCGACGAGGATCTTCCGGCCCCGGCTGATGAGGAGCCACGGCGCCAGGAGGAGAAAGCTCGTGAGATGGAAGTACACGACGAAGGGAAGGGGGTGCACGATGGCGACGCCCAACTTGTCCACGGTCGAGTAGATTGCAATGGTCACCCCGGTGCACAGCGCCCGCGGCACGTGGGCTCCCCGGAGGAGGTCGAGGCCCCCACCCGGGGACTGGTGCAGGAACAGGAGCCCCAGCACGATGCTCCCGATCCCCACGAGTCCCAGGGCGGACGGCCGCTCCCCGATTACCAGGGCCGCCAAGCCCACCACGAGGATCGCGCCGGAGCCGCGGGCGAGTGGATAGACGAGGGACAGCTCCCCCCGGTTATAGGCCTGGGCGAGCGAGACATAATAGAGGGCGTGGATCACCCCGGAGCCCACGATGTAACCCCAGCCCTGTCGGGGTAGGGCCGGCCACGGACCGAGGATGAGGACCGGCAGAAACAGGAGACCCCCCGCCCCCAGCATCCACCAGAGGAACAGCAGCTTGTCCTCGCTCTGTTTCGCGAACATGTTCCAGGTGGCGTGGAAGAAGGCCGAGGCCACGACGAGGGCGAGGGCCAGCGAGCTCACGATGCCCCCCGCGTCAGGAGCATCGCCGCTACGACGCCGGCCACCATGCCGGCCATGGCGTTCCTCGTCCAGGCCGCCACCGCGATCGTGAGACCCCACGCGACGACCCGAAGACCCGGGATCGGGAACCCGGGTGACGGGGTGCCCGCGGTGAGCCCGAACCACACGAAACTGGCGATGACGGAAAAGGAGATGAACTGAAACCACCGGATCATCCGGCGCGAGAGCCGGACACGATGGGCCAGGAGGAGCGGGAAGACCCGCAACACGTACGTGCCGAGCCCCATCCCTAGGATGATGGCGACGCGCTCTCCCACCATGCCTCCAGCCCCATCGCTCCCGTGGAGACCACGACGGCCGTCAGAATGAGCCCCCAGCCCCGGACGAGCGTCTCCACCAGCGGGGTGGCGCAAAAGGCCGCCACCACCACGAGGATCGACCGCCCCTCCCGGAGCTCAGACGCGAGCAGGGCGGTCAGATATGCCGGGAAGATGAACTGAATCGCCTCCCCGAAGCCCTCCGGGATGCGGACCCCGAAGTGGTACCCCGCCGCCGTTCCGATCAGATAGCAGGTGTAGCTCGGGATCGCCACCCCGAGGAAATAGCCGAAGTTGTCGGGCGCGGATTTTCGCTGAAAGCGGAGGAACGACAGGGCGAAGGTGCTGAGACTGATGAATTGGGCGCCTGCGGTTAGCGCCGCCTTCCGGACGCGCGTGAAGTGCGGGAGCAGGGCGAAGCTGAGAACGGCAAACCGGAGGTTGATGAAGATGGTCCCCAGGAGGATCTGCACCGCCTGCCCGCCGAGAGGAAGCAGCTCGATGGCAGGAAACTGCGCCGGGGCGGCGAAGACCACGGCGGACATCAGCAGTGCCTCGCCCGAGGTGAGTCCCCGCGCGTGGGCCGCGAGCCCGAAGGCGAACATGATGGCGAAGAAACTGACGCACACCGGGACCGCCGCCCGCGCGCCTGCCCGGAACGTCGCCCACCCCTCACGGTCCATCAGCACCCACCTGGCGACCGCGACCCACACCGGGAGCGGCGGTCAACGGACACCGCACCGCAGGACGAGTCGGCGCTCCACCATCGGACAACGCCCCGGCGGAAGCACGGATGCCCCTGACAAGAAACGGGCATCACCGCCATCGTGATGCCCGGCGCACGTGCCAAGAGGCTACGAACGATACGCCTCGCCCACGGCCTTCGCCACTGCCGCGGCGCCGTCGCAAACCATCCCCTGCTGCCGATAGAGGACCGCAAGGCTCCCGTGGGAGACCGGTCTCGGGCGGCAGTCGAACACCGCTGCGAACTCCTGCGCCGTCGCCTCCGCGACCATCTCGACCGGCACCGTCCGCCCGAGGAGGGCGGCGATGGACGTCATCCGCACCCCGCTCAGGCCGCAGGGGACGACCAGATCGAAGAAGCGGAGATCAGTATTCACATTCAGGGCAAAGCCGTGCCGGCTCACCCACCGGGTCACATGCACGCCAATGGAGGCGATCTTGGCCTCCCCGACCCACACCCCGGTCCGTCCGGCACTTCGCTCTCCGTGAATACCGTACCGATGCAGGGTCCGCATCAGCACCTCTTCAAGCCTTCGCATGTAGTGGTGGAGGTCCTTCCCGTGCCGCGTGAGGTCAAGAATAGGGTACCCGACGAGCTGTCCGGGCCCGTGAAACGTCACATCGCCTCCCCGCTCAGTCTCCCACACCTTGATGCCCTGGGCTCGCAGGAGATCCTCGTCGGCGAGGAGATGCCCCCGTATCGCTCTCCGTCCCAGCGTGATCACCGGCGGATGCTCTACGAGGAGAAGGCAATCCTCCACCAGCCCCTGTGTCCGCGCAGACGCCCAATTCCGCTGTAACGCGAGGACCTCGCCGTATTCCGCTCGACCGAGCCATTCCACGATACATTCGATCTTGGACCTTGGACCTTGGACCTTGGACATCGGACCTCCCCTACATATGGATCGGGCGGCCGAGGGCGGCCAGACAGGCCTCACCGACCGCCTCGGAGAGGGTCGGATGGGCGTGGACCGATCGATGGACATCCTCCAGCGTGGCCTCCAGCGTGCGCGCCATGGTGGCCTCCGCGATCATCTCGGTCGCCTCGGGACCGATGATGTGCAGTCCGAGGACCTCGCCGTACTCGGCCTCCGCCACGACCTTGACGAAACCCTCGGTGTCGCCGAGCGCCACTGCCTTGCCGCTCGCCTGCAGGGAAAACCGTCCCACCTTGACCTGCAGGCCCTTCTCCTTGGCCTGCTCCTCGGTCAAGCCGACGCTGGCCACCTGCGGCGAGCAGTACGTGCAGTTCGGGATCTTCAGGGGATCCGTCCGGCGGACGTCCTGCCCCGCCATTCCCTCCACCGCGACGATCGCCTCGGCCATAGCCCTGTGGGCGAGGAGCGGCCCGGCGACCACATCGCCGATCGCATGGATGCCTGTCCCCGAGGTTTCCAGTCGGTCGTTGACCGCGATGAAGCCGCCCCGGTCCAGCTTGACCCCGGCTTCCGCCAACCCCAAGCCCTCGCTGTTCGGGATCCGGCCGATGGCCACCAGCACCACATCTCCCGTGAGCGTCTCGCGCTTCTCCTCCCTGGCCACCTGCACCCGGACCTGCTCCCCCTCGACGGCCACGCCTTCAACCCTCGTCCCCGTGCGAATCGTCACCCCGCGCTTGGCGAGGATCTTTTCGAGGAAGCGCGAGATCTCGGCATCCTCGACCGGCAGGAGCCGCGGCAGCATCTCGATGAGCGTCACCCCGGAGCCGTACGCGTTGTAGACGTCGGCAAACTCTACGCCGACCGCGCCAGCGCCGATGATGAGCAACGACCGCGGCACGGCGGGCAGGCTCAGGGCCTCGGTGCTGGTGATCACGCGCCTGCCGTCGATGGGCACTCCGGGCAGCTCCCGCGGTCGAGAACCGGTCGCGAGGAGGATCCGCGCCGCGGAGAGCTCGGTCACCTGCCCGTTTCTTGTTACCCGGACGCGGCCCGTGCCGGCGAGCAGTCCCTCACCCGGCACCACCGTGACCCGGTTTTTCTTCATCAGATACTCGACGCCCTTGGAGAGCTTCCGGGCCGCCTGCTCGCTTCGCTGGACCGCCGCCGAGAAATCGATCCGGAGGTTGTCGAAGCTGAAGCCGAACTCCTCCCCCCGACGCAGGAGCGCAATCACCTCGGCGTTGCGGAGGAGCGCCTTGGTCGGGATGCAGCCCCAGTTGAGGCAGACCCCTCCCAACCGGTCCCGCTCGACGATGGCGACCTTCATCCCCAATTGGGCCGCCCGGATGGCGCCGACGTAGCCGCCGGGGCCGCTCCCGATCACGATGAGGTCATACTGCTCCGGCATGTCGTCCCCCTTTCACCGCGCTGGTCAATCAACACGTTTCGGAGGGATGGCGTCTCAGCTCACCAGGTGGAAGGGTTGTTCAAGGAAGATTTTCAATCGATGGAGGAACCGGGCGGCCACCGCGCCATCGAGGACCCGGTGATCCGCGGAGAGCGTCACGCGCATCCGGTCGGACACCCGCACCGCGCCATCCAGGACGACGGGCCGTTGGACGACCGAGCCCACGGCCAGGACGGCCGCCTCGGGTGGGTTGATGACGGCGAGGAATTCGTCCACGTCAAACATCCCCAGGTTGCTGATCGTGAACGTGCCCGGCGTAAAGTCCTCCGGCCGCATCCGTCCTGTCCGGGCGCGTTCGACCAGCCCCTTCGCCTCGCGCGCGATCTGGGTCAGGGATTTTCCGCCGCAGTCGGGGATGACGGGCGTCACCAGGCCCTGGTCCAGGGCCACGGCGATGCCGATGTTGATCTGCCTGTAGACGCGGAGCGTCCCCTCGGCAAACGAGGCGTTCACCTCGGGAAACTCCAGGAGGGTTTTGGCCGCCGCCTTCACCACCATGTCCGTGACCGAGACCTTCGCCCCATCCCCGAACGTGACGTTCAGTCCCTGCCGGAGCTTCAAGGCCTCGGTCATGTCGATCTCCGAGGTCACATAGAAGTGCGGCGCCACCCGCTTGCTCTCGGCCATCCGACGGGCGATGGTCTGTCGAATCCGAGAAAGCTCCCGTTCCTCATACGGGATCTCCTGAGCCGCGACCGCAGGGACAGGCGCCCCGGAGGCCGGCGCCGGATGGGGGACCTCGGCGGGCCGCTTGGCGACGAAGGCCTCGACGTCCTCCTTAATGATCCGGCCTCCCGGGCCCGTGCCCCGGACCTGCCGGAGATCGACCCCCTGCTCCTGGGCAATCCGTCGGGCGACGGGAGAGGCCGCAATGCGCTCCCCCCCTTCTGCGACGGGGACTGCCCCGGCCCTGGCCTTCGGTGCCTCGACCACCGCCGGAGCCGCCGTGCCCCGCAGGGGCGCCTTCTCGTCCAGGTCGGGGATGGCCTCATCCCGGTCCGCGATGATGGCGACGACCCGCCCCACCGGCACCGTCTGTCCCTCAGGGACCAGGATCTTTCGCAGGACGCCGGAGTGGTAGGCTTCCACCTCCACCGTCACCTTCGTGGTCTCCACGTCGGCGATGATCTCGCCGCGCTGGATCTCATCCCCCTCCTGCTTCCGCCAACGGACGATGGTCCCCTCGGTCATGTCGTAGCCCATCTTGGGCATGACGACTTCGGTTACCATCTCGCTCTCCCCTCCCCGATCACTCGTTGCTCGTCACTCGCGGCTGGCCCCTCATGCTTTCCCCAGAACCTCTTTCACCGCCGTCAGGACCCGCTGCGCATCCGGAATCGCCGCCTGCTCGAGATTCTTGGCATAGGGCATCGGGACCTCCACCGCCGCCACCCGCTGGATGGGGGCGTCCAGGTCATCGAATGCCTCCTCCTGGATGCGGCTCGCCACCTCGGCCCCGATGCCGTACGAGCGCCAGGCCTCCTCGACCGTGACCGCGCGGTGGGTCTTGCGGACCGACCTGAGCACCGTCGCCATGTCGAGCGGGCGAAGCGTCCGGAGGTCGACGACCTCGGCCTCGATCCCTTCCTGGGTCAAGCGGTCAGCCGCCTCCAGGGCGACCAGCGTCATCCGCGAGTAGGCGACGACCGTCACATCTTTCCCTTCGCGCTTGACCTCGGCCTTCCCTAACGGAACGAGATGCTCCCCCTCCGGCACCTCCCCCCGGACCCGATAGAGCAACGCGTGCTCGATGAAGACCACCGGGTCATCGTCCCGGATGGCACTCTTGAGCAGCCCCTTGGCATCCGCCGGCGTCGCTGGAGTGACCACCTTGAGCCCAGGGACGTGGGCGAACATCGCCTCGAGGTTCTGCGAATGGGTCGAGGCGAGCTGGGCTCCCGCGCCACCGACCGCGCGGATCACGAGCGGCACCGCCATCTGCCCGCCGAACATGTGCATGATCTTGGCCGCGTGGTTGATAATCTGGTCGGCGGCGAGAAGGGCGAAATTGATCGTCATCAGCTCGGCCACCGGCCGGAGGCCCCCCATGGCGGCGCCGACGGCCGTCCCGGCAATGATGCCCTCGGCGATGGGCGCGTCAAAGACCCGCTTCTCCCCGAAATCCTTGGCGAGGCCCGACGTGACCCCGTAGGCCCCACCGTACGCCACCACGTCCTCACCAAAAACCAGGACGCGTTCGTCCCGCTTCATCTCCTCGCGGAGCGCGTGGTGGAGGGCCTCTCGATAGGTCAGCATCGGCATGGCAGTTCTCCCGGCTCAGGGATTCGCGTATATGCCCTCGGTGAGATCGGTGAGGGGCGGCTCGGGGCTCTCCTCGGCGAACCGGACCGCCTCCGCCACCAGCTCATCCGTCTCCCGCTCGATATGCTCCAGGTCCTGGTCGGTCAAGACCCCTTCCTCTTTCAGCCGCTGCTGGAACAGGACGATCGGATCCCGCACCTTCCACTCCTCCACTTCCGCCTTGTCCCGATAGAGGATCGGATCGGCCATGGAGTGCCCGCGGAAGCGATACGTCATGGCCTCCAGACAATACGGGCCGCCGCCCCGGCGGGCATGCGCCACCGCCTTGAGGGTGGCCTCGCGCATCGCAAGCACGTCCATCCCATCGACGCGCTCGGCCGGGATGTCGAAAGCGGCCGCCTTCCGGTACACCTCGCGGATCGCCGAGGCGCGATGGACTGCGGTCCCCATACCGTACAGGTTGTTCTCGCAGAGAAAGACCACCGGAACGTTCCAGAGCTTCGCCACGTTCAGGGACTCATAGAAATACCCGATGTTCGTCGCCCCATCGCCGAAGATGCAGAGGGTGACCTGGTTCTTGCGCAGATGGGTGCCGGCCAGGCCCAGCCCCACCGCCACGGGGATATGCCCGCCCACAATGGCCCAGCCGCCCAGGAAGCCCACGGACACATCGAAAAAGTGCATGGAGCCGCCGTGACCCTTGGCCACCCCGGTGGCTTTACCGTAGAGCTCCGCCATGCACCGCTTCGGATCCATCCCCTTGGCAATGGCGTGGCCGTGATCCCGGTAATGCGTGATGGCGACATCCTGCGGTTCGAGCGCCGACATGGCGCCGACGGCCACCGCTTCTTCGCCATTGTACAGATGGAGGAAGCCCGCAACCTTACCGCGGGCGTACAGCTCTCCCGCCTTATCCTCGAACTTCCGGATCAGGAGCATCTGGTAAAGGAAGTGCAGGAGGGTCTTCTTGTCGAGGCCCGATACCGAGGTCTTTGCTCCGGTCTTCCCCCCCATCCCACTCTCCTCCTTCGGGTTCAGGCCCCGAACTTCGTCAGGCGCTCGGCATGCGCCAGCGCGAGGGGGAGGATGTCCTTTCCCCGAAGGTGCCCCAGACCTCCCCCGAGACATTCCCGCTCTGAAAAGCCCTGCGCGGCGTCGGGCCGGCACCACCGCGACGCGAGGAGTACGGGCACCGGATGCCAGCTGTGGGCCTGGAAGGTCGTCGGGGTGGAGTGATCGCCGGTCACCACCAGCACATCCGGCTGAAGCGCGATGACCGACGACAGTTCCCGGTCCACCTCTTCGATCACCGCGACCTTCGCGTCGAAGTCCCCGTCTTCTCCGGCCGTGTCGGTCCCCTTGACGTGCACGTAAAAGAAATCGTACCGCGGCCAGTGCTGCCGCAGAACGTCACACTCGTCCTTCACGCTCGGCCCGGTCTTGAGCGCCTCCATCCCGGCCAGCTTTCCGAGCCCCCGATACATGGGATAGACGGCGATGGCCGCCGCCCGGAGCTGGTAGAGCTCGCCGAAGGTCGGCAGATTCGGGTGCTTGGCGAAACCCCGGAGCAAAACCATGTTGGCGGGGTGCTGGTCTGTGAGGAGAGACCGCGCCCGCTCGATGAAGACGTTCACGAGCCCTGCCGTCCGCTCGCCCTCCGGGGTCCTCGCCGCCACCTTCAGGGGCGCCTCCCCTAACCGCTGCGGATCCGATTCGGTGAGCCGATCCGAGAGGCCGTCTCCCCGGAAGAGGACCACGAACCGGTGCTCCTTGACCGGGCGGACGATCACCTCGATGCCGGGGATCCGAATGGTGTCGAGCAAACGTGACAGTTCGATGCAGCGCTCGGTAGAGAGCCGCCCCGCGCGACGGTCGGTGACACGCCCCTGTTCATCCAAGGAGCAGAAATTGCCGCGGGCGGCGACATCGGCGGCCGCGAGCTCGAGGTCAATCCCCAACGCTTCGAGCACGCCCCGCCCGATCCGGTACGTGAGCGGATCGTAGCCGAAAAGCGCCAGATGCCCCGGGCCGCTCCCCGGCGTGATCCCCGGCCCCACCGGATCGGCCAGCCCCGTGACACCCTGGGCGGCGAGCGCATCCAGATTGGGCGTGCGCGCCGCCTCGAGCGGCGTCGGGCCCCCCGGCGCGCGCGGCAGATCGCCCAAGCCGTCCAGCACGAGGAGGACGATCTTGCTTTCCGCCTTGATCGCCAGGGTTTTGAGCGTCTCCAGATCCATTTCCTATCCGTCAAACCGTCCAACGTCCAACGTCATTGCTTTCTGGTCTCCATCCAGCCCGTAAGGCTCTGGGCACGGAACCTTGCACGTAGAACGTTGAACCTCGGACCCTATCGATGGTACCGGGACAGATCCTCCTGCAACCGATGCAACACCTCGGGCCGCTGCTTGGCCGCCTCTCGGACATTGAGGTTGAGCTTGGCCTTGTCATAGATGAAGCCGTCCCGGGTGTAGCATTCCAACTCGTACTCCTTCCCGAGAAAGATGGCGTCCTCGGGGCAGGCCTCCTCGCAGTAACCGCAGAAGATGCACCGGAACATGTGGATCATGTAGACCTTGGCGTACCGCTCGCCGGGCGAGACGCGCGCCTGCTCCGTGTTCTCCGCCGCCTCGATGTAGATCGCGTCCGCGGGACAGGCCACCGCGCAGAGCTCGCAGCCGACGCACCGCTCGAGGCCGTTATCGTCGACGACCAGGAAGTGGCGGCCGCGGAATCGGGGGGCCACCGGAAGCCGCTCCTCGGGATAGGGGACCGTCTCCTCCTTTCGGAACATATGCTTGAAGGTGGTGAACATCCCCTTGGCGATGGCCGACAGCATGTTCATCTTATGCTCGAATCCCGTTCACAGTTCACGGTTCACAGTTCACAGACAAGACCGAGAGATACGAACAATACGTGAACCGTGAACAGTGCACCGTGAACCGCTCAGGGTTTGTTGACTTCCCACCACTTGGGCATCTCCGCCACCGGGTAATCCTTGCGGAGGGGATGCCCTTCCCAGTCCTCAGGCATGAGAATCCGCCGGAGGTCGGGATGCCCGGCGAACCGGATGCCGAACATGTCGAAGACCTCCCGCTCGTGCCAGTTGGCGGTCGGCCACACGTCGGTCACTGAGGGGACCTCCGTTCCCTCCGGCACCCGAACCTTTACCCGGATGCGGTCGGCGCGGGGGACCGAGTACAGGTGATAGACCACCTCGAACCGCGGCTCGCGCTTCCCGAGCCAATCCACCCCGCAGAGATCGGCCAGGAAGTCGTACCGAAGATCCGGATCATCCCTGAGCACCCGGCAAATCGGGACGATCGCCTCCCGCTCGACGGTGATTGTCACCTCGTCCCGAAACGTCGCCACGTCAAGGATGGCGCCGGGAAACGCCTGGGACAAACGCTCAACCGCCGGGTGGACCGTCGGTGGGGTGGCCTGCTGATTGCCCATGCAATTCCCTTGCCTCAATGGCCCGGGCCTGCTGGCCGGCATGGTACGAACTCCGAACCAGCGGTCCCGCCTCGACATGCTGGAAGCCCAGCGCCTCCCCCATCGCCTTGAATTCGCGAAACTCGTCGGGATGATAAAACCGCGCGATCGGCAGATGATTCATACTGGGGCGCAGATACTGACCCAGCGTGAGGATGTCGCAGCCGGCCGCAACCAGGTCACCCATGGTGGAGCACAGCTCCTCTCGCTCCTCGCCCAAGCCGAGCATGAGCCCCGACTTGGTGCGCATCGCGCCGTCGAAACGCTTGGCGCGCTGGAGCACCTCGAGGGACCGCTCGTACTTGGCCCCGGGACGCACCACCCGATAGAGCCGCGGCACCGTCTCGGTGTTGTGATTCAGGATGTCCGGTTTGGCCTCGAGGACCTCGTGCAGGGCCTCCCAGTTGCCCTTGAAGTCCGGGATCAGGACCTCCACCGTGCAGGCGGGAGAGGTCGTGCGGATTGCGCGGATGGTGGCGGCGAAGATGGCCGCCCCG
>Ga0209341_10001082_pt1 | contig 27354 bp, 20 predicted proteins | sample RifCSP13_2_FD_184020 | JGI IMG/M metagenome (GOLD analysis project Ga0209341, IMG submission 184020) | Soil microbial communities from Rifle, Colorado - Rifle CSP2_sed 13_2 (SPAdes) (version 2) | ecosystem: Environmental > Terrestrial > Deep subsurface > Rock core/Sediment | place: Rifle... | reverse complement strand
TGCCGGAGACGTCCTCCACGACGGTCTCCGCGCGCAGCACCTCGGCGTACCCCCGCGCGATTTCTGATGCGTGTTTCCGTCCCGCCGCCGAGAGTCGGAGGACGATCACGTCCCCGATCCGCTCCCACTTCCTCGGCGCCGCATCCCGAGGGACTCCGAGCGACGCGAGCCGCTCGCGCAGCACCTCGGCGGGATCGCGGGGCTCCGAGCGTGGATCGAGGTCGGCGACATCAAGGAGGGACCCGCCGTAGCCCGCGAGGTCCACCGAAGGGTCCTGTCTCAGCGGGATGAGGACTCGGCCCGACTGCTTCGTGATGCGGTGGGTGCGATCGATGACGCCCTCCGCATGGAGCACCCTCCTCAGCTCCTCGGCCTTCGAGTACGCCACGGAAACGACGCGCACGGGCGGATGCATCGCGGACCCCGGTAAGGCCGTTTCCCCGGACAACCACCGCGATAGCTATATGAGGGCCGACCCGCTTCGCCGCGTCCAATGCGGGCGCCTGCGCTGGCCGTCGCCCTCCTCCTGCTCCTCGTCCTGGCATCCCCCACCGCGTCCGCAGAGGACTTCGGGGCCGTGGGGAAGGTCAACAAGCTTATCTCCGTGATCTCGACGCCGGAGCTGGAGCCGGGCCAGAGCGGCGCCTTCACCTTCCAGCTCAACTCCACGTACACGTCGAACATCACGAACGTGCGGCTCAACGTGAGCATCTACGCCTACGCGACGATTGACGGGCAGATCCCGGTGGACCTGAACTGGCCGTACCCGTACCCGAAGATCCGCGAGAACACGAGCGGCGGGCACGACTATGCATGGACGCGGCCCTCGATCGCCGCGGGATCGCGGCTCAACCTCTCCTTCACCGTGGAGACCGCGTCGGATAGCGACCTGATGCCCCACGGCTCCGTCTTCTCCCAGTCGAGCTACTTCGTCCGGTTCTGGCTCGAGTTCGACGGGAACGTGAGCGGCAACCCGACCCGCTTCCGCATGGCCTCGAAGGGCTACTTCGGCAACGCCGCATGGGAACGGGCGACGAACGCGACGTACACGACCCCATGCGTCGCGCCCTACTGCCGCGGGAACCTGAACCTCACCGTGCTCGGCGTCGACGGGGTCCTGCCCGACTCCGCGTTCGGTGTCAAGGAGCCGATCCCCCGTTGGCCCTTCTACGCGCTTATCGTCCTCGCGGTCGTCTTCCTCGTCCTCGCCTTCCTCTTCTGGGTCGAGGAGAATCCGGGTGCGTATCCGAAGGTCGAAGCCTGGTGGGCCCGCACACGCGGTCGGCTCGCTCGACTGAAGCCGTGGCCCCGGACGAAGAAGCCGCCTCAGCGCGCCTCCTGAGGGAAAGCTTTTTAGCCGCCCCTCCTTTGCTCGCGCCGTGGCTGAGGTCGTGTTCCCGCGGAAGGTCGCGTTCGCCTTCTACGCGCTCCTCTTCCTCGCGGGCGTATCCTTCTACCTGATCTGGGGCTTCACCTACGGCGCGTGGAATGTCTTCGCCGCGGACTGGATCGGCGCGTACTCCGTCGTCGCGGTCCTCGTGGGCTTCGGGATCCTCGGGATGCTCTTGTACCGGAAGTAGGGTCAACGAAGGACGGTCGTTGCGCCGATCAGGAACACGAGCAACAGGTTCGCGATGACCAGCGCAATCGTCACCTGGTCGATCCCATCCCGGATCGCGTAGAGCACGGAAAGCTGGGCGGCACGGTTCGGGTCCTGGACGGACACCATCTCCAGGAACTGATCGACGTTCGATCTCGGCCGCTCGCCCGCTCGCGCGTACCAGATCCGAGGCGGGTAGGACGGCGCGCCTGACTGCGGTTGCGGTTGCATGAGGCCCCTCCTGCGCGGTGCACGCGGGTCCGGCGCGATAAGGGTCTGGACACGGGGTCGTCCGGAGGGAGACCCCGTTCAGTAGGCCTTCGCCGCGTATACGACCTGTGTCGTGGGCTCGCCGCAGACGATGCACGTCCCCTCGAACGGCTCTGGGTAGAAGGGGGTGCCCAGGACGCTCATCGAGGTGCGCTCGCCGATCGTCTTGCCACAGGCCTCCTTCCCGCACCAGCCCATGCGGTTGAGCCCGTCCCTGGCCTGGTCCAGCGAGCTGATCGTGAACGTGTTCTCCTTGAGCATCTTCTCCGCCTTCTCCCAGAGGGCGATCTGCATGAGCTCGATCAAGGACCGAAGGCGCTCGGGCAGGTTGCCGCGGGGCAGTTCTCGTTTCTGCCCCGTATCCCGCCGCGCGACGGTCACCGCGTCCCGGGCGAGATCCTTCGGGCCGAGCTCCACCCGGAGGGGCACCCCGCGGGCCTCCCAATAGTAGAACTTCTCCCCGGGGCGCAGGTCGCGGTCGTCGAGCTTCACGCGCATGAGCGGGCGGAGTTCCAGGAACAGCCTCTGGGCCTCCCGGAGGATCTCCTCCTGGCGGCCTTTCTCGAGGATCGGCACGATGACCGCCTGGATCGGGGCGACCGCCGGAGGGAGGACCAACCCCTTCTCGTCCCCGTGGATCGCGAGGATCGCGCCGAGGAGCCGTTCGCTCATCCCGTCCGTGGTCTGGTGGACGAAGTTGTGTTCGCCCGTCTCCGTCTCGTACGTAACGTCGTAGACTTTCGCGAAGTTGTCTCGGTACTGGTGGAACGTGGCCACCTGCAGCGTGCGCCCGGACGGGAGGAGGGTGTCCGTCCCGAGGCTGTAGTGGGCCCCGGGGAACTTGTCCCAGTCCGGCCGCTTCGAGATGAGGTAGGGCAGGCTCAGCAGGCGCATGAGCCGTTCGTTGATCTGGAGGTCCTCCCGGATCTGCTGCTCCGCGTCCTCGAAGGTCGCGTGGGCCGTGTGGGCTTCGAAGAAGTGGATCTCCCGCACGCGCATGAACGTCCGGGTCATCTTCGTCTCGTAGCGGAAGACGGGGACGATCTGGTAGACCTTGAGGGGGAGGTCCGCGTGGCTGCGGATCCAGAGCTTGAACATGGGGTACATCGCCGTCTCCGACGTCGGGCGGAGCACGAGCTTCACGTCGAGCTCGTTGAACCCCCCGCGGGTGACCCAGAACACGTCGCCCTCGAATCCCTTGACGTGCTCCGCCTCCTTGTGGAACTCCGTCTCCGGCACGAGGACGGGGAAGTTGACCTCGCCGTGGCCCGTGCTGTCGAACTCCTCGCGGATCGCCTGGTCCACGAGCTTCATGATCGACCAGCCGTAGGGCCGCCAGACGTTCATGCCCTTGATCGGGTACCGCTTGTCGCTGAGCTCCGCCCGCTCGACGACCTCGTTGTACCACTCGCTGAATTCCTCGTCCTTCCTCATGGGACGTTGGGCCAAGGAGAGGCCCGGATAATACCCTTGCGGTGAGCGTCTCCTCCGAGAGGATGGATCACGACGGCGGGGGCTTCACGAACAGGTAGCCGCAGAAGAAGCAGGAGTCGTCCTGGGACCGGACCTCGGTGCCGCAACGCAGGCAGCGCTTCATCCCTGGAGATGGAGGCGCGGCGATGGCCGCCGTCCCCGTCGGCGGCCCGGGCGGTGTCGGGGGCGGTGCCCCGCTCCCCGCGATGGGCTCGCGGGACTTCCGTCGAGCATTCCACCACGCGAGCAAGACGAAGGCGACGATCACGAGGGCGACGAGGATCGCGATGAGGACCGCGAAGGGCGTGGACCTCTGGATCACGAAGCCCGTGGAGGCGCTCGCCTTCGCGCCGTACGGATCCACCGCGTCCACGTGGACGGACGCGGACCCGTCGCTGACGTCGGGCACGGTCCATCCGGCCGTCGTCGCGCCCTCCGTGCCGGCCACGAGCGGGTACGAGCTCCCGCCGTACGTCACGTTGACCCACACCCGCAGGTACGCGCTCAGGAAGAAGTCGTCCGACATCGACCACATGAACGTGAAGGATTGGCCGCCGGTGAGGACCTGACTCCGTGCGGGAGCGAGGATCTGCAACGCGATGTTCGTCGAAGGAGGACCGCCGGGCTCGTTCGAGAGCCGGTACCCCAGCTGCACGAGGAGACTGCCACAGGGGGACGTCCGGTTCAGCATCTGGCCGGGACCGGGCGCGGTCGCATCCCCGAGGATTGTGTTCCCCGGCTCCCAGGAGAGGGTGCCGGCGCCGGTCGCGTTGAACTCGAGGCGGTCCGCGGCGATGTCCGCTCCTCCCGCGGGCGCAGCGCCGCCCCCGGGGTTGCGGTACACGAGCTTGAGCGCGTCCCCCGTGGCGGTCAGGAAGGAGGCGGACGTCAGGTTCACGCGCAGGGCCGTGGCCGCGGGGATCGCACCCGCGAGCGGGACGCTGCCCCCGTGGTACGTCCCGGGCCGGTCGAGCTCGAGGAAGTAGTCGAACAGAGACACGGGCGCCGCCGTCGGATTGCAGACGAACGCATACTGGTTCCCGCCGCGGGCGGGCTGCGTGACGATGCCCTCGATCCGAAGGGCGCTCGGCGAGGTGCTCGGGGAGGCCAGGTGCAGGTCGAGGGTCAGGGTCGCGCTCGGGGACCAGATTGCAGTCTCCTGGAAGACCTGCGTCAGGTTCCAAGGGGGGCCGGCGGCGAAGATGACCGTCTCGCCGAGGTCCGGCCCTTCCTTGATCGTGGGCGTCTCCGGCGTGCTTGCGTTGAGCATCCAGTTCCCGGCGATGAACAGGGAGAAGAAGCCGGAGGCGTCCAGGACCGTGGAGCCGTTCGAGTAGTCCACGCCGTCGAAGAGAGCCCGGATGGGCGTGCCGATGGGCAGCGGCGCGTTCGAGCCGTCCAGGGCATGGCCCTCGACGACCATCGGGATCGGCGGCGGGGCCCGGGCCGCCATCGGGAGGGACGCCGCGGCCAAGAGCGCGACCGCGCAGACGAACAGGAGAAGACGCCCGGGATTCACACCCGAGTCGCGTTTCGCGCGACGCGCGGTCTGCACCTGACGTGCGACCCGCCTGCGGTTACTTATACGTTTCCCACGGAGTGGTCGCGGGCCGTCCGGCTTCCCTTGCGGGCGCTCTTCATAGAAACCTTTTAACGCGCCCGGCTCATCGACGGCCCGCGCCGGGACCGCCATGGCTGAAGTCGTCGAGTGCGTGCCGAACTTCTCGGAAGGCCGGAAGCGGGAGGTCGTCGATGCGATCGCCCGCGCGATCGCCGCCGTTCCCGGTGCAACGGTCTTGGACCAAGAGATGGACGCCAACCATAACCGCTCCGTGATCACCTTCATCGGCAGTCGGGCTGCGGTCGCCGAGGCCGCGTTCGCGGCCGCGAGGACGGCCGTCGAGCAGATCGACATGAGCCGGCATCACGGGGAGCATCCCCGCGTCGGGGCGCTCGACGTCCTGCCCTTCGTCCCGATTTCCGGGGTGACGATGGACGACTGCGTCGGCCTCGCTCGCCGCGTCGGAAAGCGGATTGCGGACGAGCTGCAGGTGCCCGTCTACCTATACGAGGCCGCCGCGACGCGCCCGGACCGGAAAGCCCTCCCGGAGGTGCGGCGCGGGGAGTACGAGGGCCTCAAGGCCGAGATCGAGACGAACCCGGACCGGAAACCGGACTTCGGCCCCTCCCGGATGCACCCGACCGCCGGCGCATGCATCGTCGGTGCGCGTCCTATCCTCATCGCGTGGAACGTGAACCTCGCGACGAAGGACGTCGCCGTGGCGAAGCGCATCGCGAAGGCGATCCGCGAGAGCGACGGCGGCCTGCCCGCCGTCCGGGCGAAGGGCTTCGAGCTCACGGACAAGGGGATGGTCCAGGTGTCCATGAACATGGTCGACTACTCGAAGACGAACCTGGTCCGGGCCTTCGAGGCGATCCGTTCCTTGGCCCATGACGCCGGCGTCGACATCGCCGAGAGCGAGGTCATCGGCCTAGTGCCGCTCGACGCAATCCTCCAAGGTTCCGAGGCGTACTTCAAGCTCGCGGGATTCAAGCGGAGCCAGATCCTGGAGACGAGGCTATGGGAGTGAAGGACCAGACCGTGGAGGCGTATCTCGCGGCGGTCGCGGCCGCCACGCCCACGCCGGGCGGCGGGAGCGTTTCGGCCCTCGCCGGCGCGCTTTCCGTGGCCCTGAGCCGGATGGTCGCGGGCCTCGCGCGCGGCAAGTCGGGCTATGAGGGCGTGCAGCGGGACCTGGAGCGGCTCGAGGTGCGCGCGGCCCCGATCCAGGCCCGGCTCGAGGCGCTCGTCGAGGAAGACTCCGCCGCCTACGAGCTCGTCCTGCAGGCGATGCGGATGCCCAAGGCCACGCCCGCGGAGAAGGCCGCGCGGGTCGAGGCGATGCAGGCCGCTTACCGCGAGGCGACGAAGGTCCCCCTCGAGACCATCGAGCGCTGCGTGGAGGCCCTCGAGATTGCGAAGGCGGCCGCGGAAACGGGGAACCGCAGTGCCACCACGGATGCAGGGGTCGCGGTCCTCCTGGCCGAGGCGGGGGTGCGCGGCGCGAGCCTCAACTGCCGCGTGAACCTGGCCTCGATCCGGGATGACGCTTTCCGTGACGCCGCAGAGGCGAGACTGGCCGAGTTTCTCCGGATGGCGGAACGGCTGGCACGCGAGGCCATGGCGCTCGTCGAGGGGCGTCTCTGAGGTCCCGGTCAGTTCGCGGCCTCGACCGCTTCAGGCTGCGCCGCCTCGGCCTCGGCAACCTCCGGCTCGACGAGATGGCAGGCGACCGAAACGTTGTCCGTGATCTGCTGCAACTGGGGCTCGGAGGGCTTGTGGAGGGTGAGCTCGAGGATCCCCGGCTTCGATCGGGTCTCGCGGATCGCCCCCAGGGCGGGTCGGCCCAACGCGACGGTCTGTAACCGCTTCCGCAGGTACGTCTGCACCCGGCCCGGATCCGAGGTCGTGAGCGTCAGCGCGAACGCGCCCGCGGTCGCGACGGCCGTGACGGACTTCGCCTCCTGGAACGTCGCCCGGTCCTCGGCCAGGAGCTTGCCGAGTTCCGCGCGGACCTCTTCCGAATCCCAGCCGCAGATCCCGACAGCCATCGGACATCGCGGATGGAAGCGGCATCCGCTTGGTATGTCCACCGGGTTAGGCCGCTCCCCGTGGAGAATCGTCTTCTCCCGATGGATGGTCGGGTTGGGTGACGGCACGACGGAGATGAGCGCCTTCGTGTAAGGATGGCGGGGGTTCTGGATGATCTCCGGGCCGCTCCCCATCTCCACAATCTTCCCGAGGTACATCACCGCGACTCGGTCTGCGATGATCCACGCGAGGCCGAGGTCGTGCGTGATGAAGAGATACGTGAGATTTCGACGCTTCTTGAGCTCCAGGAGCAGTGCGATGATCTCCGTCCGCACGCTGGCGTCGAGCATGCTCACCGGCTCGTCCGCGACGATGAAGTCCGGATCGACGACGAGGGCCGTCGCGATGCCGACCCTCTGCCGCTGGCCCCCGCTGAGCTCGTGCGGATATCGGAACATGTACTCGTTCGCGGGCCGCAGCCCCACGTCCTCGAGCGCCTTCGTGACGACGGCCTGCGCCTCGGCCTGGCTGGAGGTGACCTTATTCGCGATGAGAGGCTCCGCGACGATGTCGTAGATGGAGAGCTTGGGGTTCAGCGATTCGTACGGGTCTTGGTAGATGATCTGCACGCGCCGTCGAAGGTCGCGCATCCGTACGCGGCCCTTGGCGGCCGGCCCCGCCAGATCGTACCGCTGCCAGAACGCACCCATGGCGGCGCGTATTTCGAGAGCCTCGAGCGCGGGCCCGCCCTTCTTCCGGAGCTGCGCGATCTGCGACTCGAGCCTGCGGATCTCCGCGTCGGCATCGGGACGTGCTTCGGGCGCGAGTTCCCGGAGGCGGGCCTCCCGTCCCTCCCGTTCCGCCCGGACCCGCGCGAGCTCGAGGCCCGTGAGACGCTTCGTCTTCTCCTCGAGCGATCGGCGGAGCTCCTTGACGCGGCCCAGGGTGGCGGGATTGCCGCTTTCCTCATGGCCCCGGAACCGCTCGATTCGTCGCTCGAGCCGGCGGACCCGCCGCGCGGTACGCCTCACCCTAGCCTGCAGCGAGGTCGCCCGCTGGGCCTGGTATCGCGCCTCCCTCAGCTCCTTCCCCGCCCGCTCGAGCTTCCGCGCGCGCCTCGGCGTGAACCACGCTCCCTGGCTATCCATGAGCTCGAGGCGACGGCGGTCTTTGGAGAGGATTCGGACGAGGGCAGGATCGACTCCCTTCCCGAGGTCCTGCTCGCGGTCCTTCAGGAACGAAACCATCTTCTCGATTCGCTGGCGCCGGGCGTCGGATGCCCCGCCGCCCGGATTGCGGAGGGCCGCGATCTGTCCCGTGAGCGCCCGAATCTGCGACCACGCCGCTCCCGAATCCTTCCCTCCCGAATCGGGGGACTTGATAACGAGCGGCTGGAGCACCCGCAGCCGACGCTCCATCGTCAGGTACCGGTTCCATTCCTCCGGGGGCGCGTCGAAGAAGATGTTCCCGCTCGTCGGCTCGTTGAGTCGGATGAGTCCCTTGCCCGTGGTGGTCTTGCCGCAGCCCGATTCCCCGACGAGGCAGAAGACCTCTCCGCGCTTCACGTCGAACGAGATCCCGTCGACGGCCCGGACGTGCTTCGCCTCCTTGCCGAAGAGTCCCGCCAAGAGCCCGGTTCGCACGTTGAACCAGATGCGAAGGTCTCGGACGGTCAGGAGCTGGTCCACACGAACACCTCACGTGTGCGGCGCGCGCAGCAGGCATGCGGCGACGTGATCTTTCCCCGTCTCGAAGAGTGGAGGATCCCGGACCTGGCAGTCCGCGAAGGCCTGAGGGCATCGTGGGTGGAAGCGGCACCCCGCGGGAGGCTCGAGGAGGTTCGGGGGTTGCCCGGGGATCCAGGGCGGGAGGTCCCTGGGACCGTAGATGTCCGGGAAGGAACGGATCAGGCCCTGCGTGTACGGATGCTGCGGCTCGAGGAAGACCTCCTCCGCCGGGCCGTACTCCGCAATCTTGCCGCCGTACATGATCGCGACCTTGTCACAGGTCTCGGCGATCACGGACAGGTCGTGGGAGATCAGGATCATGGAGAGGTCGAGCTCTTCCCTGAGGCGCTGCAGGAGCTCCAGGATCTGTGCCTGGATCATCACGTCGAGCGCGGTCACGGGCTCGTCCGCGATGATGATCTTCGGCCTGCACGCGAGCGCCATCGCGATCATGACCCGCTGCCGCATGCCCCCGGAGAATTCGTGCGGGTAGTCGTCCTTCCTCTTCGGGTTGATTCCGACGAGCTCGAGGAGCTCGTCCACGCGCGTCTCCGCCTCGTCGGACGCGACGACGTCGTGGATCGTGATCGCCTCGGCGATCTGCCAGCTTACGCGCTTCACCGGGTTGAGAGCGTTCATCGCCCCCTGGAAGACGATCGCGATGTGCTTCCAGCGGATCTTCCGCAGATCGGACTCCTTCAGGGTCGCGAGGTCCTTCCCCGCGTATTGGATGTGGCCGCCGATCACCCGCCCGTTCTTCGGGAGGAGCCGGATGATCGAGAGGGCCGTGGTCGTCTTGCCGCATCCGCTCTCGCCCGCGAGCCCGAGGCTCTCCCCCTTCTCAAGCTTCCAGGAGACGTCGTCGACCGCCCGCACGGTCCCGGAGCGCGTGTCGAAGTAGGTCTTCAGGTGATCGACCTCGATGAGTGCCGTCGGAGTCACCTCTCGCGGAGTTTCGGGTTGAGGATCTCGTCCAGGGCGTAGCCAAGGAGGGAGAATCCGAGGATCACGAAGACGAGAGCGAGGCCAGGCATGATGATCCAGGCCCAGTGCCCGTTAATTGCCGCGCTGCTCCCGAAGGCGTCTTCGAGGACCACGCCCCAGCTCAAGTTCGTGATGTCGACCTTCCCCAGGAACGCGAGCGTGCTTTCCGAGAGGATCGCGACGGCGACGGTCAGGATCGTGTTCGCGAAGACAAGCGGGAACACGTTGGGGAAGATGTGCTTCCTCAGGATGGAGAGGCTGCTCGCACCGGACGCCTTCGCGCGCTCGACGAAGACTCGCTCCCGGACGCTCAGCACCTGAGCCCGCACGACTCGCGCCGTGAAGTTCCAGCTCGTGAGGCCGATGGTGAGGATGATCACGTTGAGGCTCAGGGTTCCTCCGAGGATCTGGGCAAGGACGATGAGGAGCGCGAGCCACGGGAGCGAGAGCAGGATGTCGTTGACACGCATGAGGACCTCGTCACGCCATCCGCCCCAGTACCCCGAGATGAGTCCGACGAGGGTTCCCAGGACGGCGGCGATCACGCTAGCCATGAGCCCGACCACCAGGGAGATCCGGGATCCCCAGATGACGCGGCTCAGGATGTCGCGTCCGTTCTGGTCCGTGCCGAACGGGTGTTCCCACGACGGGTCGACGGTCGCAAGGTACCTCCCTTGGCCGTCGGTGAACGAGTATTGCGGTGCCGGGATCGGGAGGAAGGGAGCGATGATGGCGAGGGTCACGAAGAACGACAGGATCCCTAGGCCGATTCCGCCCATCCTGTGGTGGATGACCGCGTCGAGGATCTCGTTCAACCGCTTCATCGCGAGCACGAACTTCTCGCGCCGGACCTCGGACATCCCGAGCCTCCGCCGCAACCAGTACCCGAGCGAGCCGGATGGGAACGCCATGGGGAGCCCTCACGCCACCTTGATTCGCGGATCGATCTTGAGGAGGATCAGGTCCGCCACGAAGTTCGCGACGACGACCGCGATGCCCCCGAGCACGACCACGAACTGAAGGACGGGGAAGTCGAACGCGTTGATGGCCTCGATCGTGACCCAGCCAATGCCTCGGTAGGAGAACACGTACTCGACCTGGTACGCGCCGCCGAAGATGAACGCCATGTCGAGGGCGATGAGCGTGACCATGGGCGGCAGCCCGTTGGGCAGCACGTGCCTGCGGAGGATCAGCCGCTCCGGAAGGCCCTTCGCCCGGGCCGTGACGACATAGTCTTCGGTCATGGCGTCAATTAGGGAATTGCGCATGACGAGGGACACCCCGGCGACGGTGCCCAGCGACAAGGTGGCGGCGGGTAGGACGATGTGGTAGAGGGCGTTCATCACGTGGTCGATGTTCCCCCAATTGAAGACGGGTATGGTGAAGTCGTACTGCTGCCCCGATGGGAACACGGGCCACCAGTTGAGCCCGAACTCCTGCTTCGTGAACCCGAGCTGCATCATGAGGGCGAGCCAGAAGAACGGCATCCCGTAGAAGAACAAGCTGAACCCGGTCGCCGCGATGTCGAACGGCTTCCCCCGCTGCTGCGCGGAGATCGCCCCGAGGACCATCCCGATGATGATCGTGATCACGGTCGACGTCCCGATCAAGAGGAGGGTCCACCCGAGGGCGGGGATGATCACGTCGACCACGGGGGTGTCCTTCCAGTTGAAGCTCGTCCCCATGTTCCCGGTGAAGAAGTTCTGGATGTAGTTGACGAACCGTGTCAATAGGTCCAGCGCGTTGCCGTCCTGATCGCACAGGCCCAGGCGGATGCACGTGTTCTTGCGGATGTCCGGCGAGACATTCGGGGCGCGCGAGATCAGGTCCAGCGGGTTCCCCATGACGTTGATCAGGAAGAAATTCAGCGTGATAATCCCAAAGATCGTGATCATGGCGTTGCGCAGACGCCGCAGGATGACCCGCTGAATCTCACTCATGGAGGGTCATCCCCCGTTCCCCACTTGACCGCCCCAGCCCACCTGAAACCCAATTCGAGTCGGCTTCATAAGCCTTCGGGCTCCGGGCCGCTGGAGGGGTGTGGGCGATCATCGGCTAGGACTCCTGCCGCTCGCGTCGGACCCTCCATGCGAACCGCGCGATGAGGACGGAAGGGAGCCCGAGGACGGCCACGAGCGTGCTGTAATCCCACCAATCCCAGGCGGGGGGCCCCTTCGTTTGGAAGTTCGTGACGAAGATGATGACGGTCTGCAGCTTGGTGTGGTTCAGGGTGATGGGTGGACCGCCGGAGACGTTCTGCTGGAGATACGCCCGGTGATCCGTCAGCCTCACCAAGACCGTGTAGTTGCGGAACTCCTCCGAGCCGATGCTGCCGTACACATGAGAGAACGAGACGGCGCAGACGTTGCGGCTCTGGTTGTCAAGCGAACAACCCGATGCGGTCGTCGGGTCGATGGTCAGGTTGCTGGAGTTGCCGTCCGCCCAATCGATGGACACCTCGAGGGTGTCGTTCTCGGAGTCGCTCACCAGGATCCTCACCACGACCGTCTCGTTCACGCGGAAGGTGTTGTTCCCGGAGGTGGTTCCGTTCTCGCGGGTCACCTCGAAGCCGAGGAGCAGGGGCGGGAGGTTGAACGACTGGATGAACACCCATCTTGACCCGTTCACGGTGCTGCTCCCGTCGTCGACAGAGACCGTGAGGGTGTAGTTTCCGGGTTCCGTGTAGTTGTGCTCCTGGAACACCTCGAACCCCGGTGTGCCCGCCCCCGCGGTCACGTTCGTGGCGACGGCGGTTCCGTCTCCAAAGTCCCATAGGATGGTCATGTCGTCGGCGTCTTCGTCGAACGCGTAGGCCCGGAGCGCGATGGGGACTCCGACTTCTCCCGTCGAGTTGTCGAGGGCAACGAACGGAGGCTTGTTGATTCGCACGTCGATCGGGACGACGGCCTTCGTCCAGTGCGTCGTGAAGTTGGCGCAGGTCGAGTCCAGGCAGAGCAGCTTTTCACCGTCGGTCGACCAGAGGGTGATGTTGTACAGGCCCGGAAGGGCGTACGCGTGCGTGGCCACCGTCCCGTTCGCGTCCCGGTTCCGAGTCGGGTCCCCGATGCCTGTGCTGTCAGTCTTGTTATCGAAATCCCAGTAGGAGGTCGTAGGACTGGCCTCCCGGTCCGTGACGTTGCCCTCCATCAGCACCGGCTCGCCAACCTTCCATACGCTCCCTACGGCCGGAAGATCGATGCGGACCGCCGGCGGAGCGTCAAAATCAAGGTAGAACTCCGTCGTCGAATTTTCCGAGACGTTGTTGCCCATCCCGTCATCGATCCACACACGGACGATGATGTCCACGAACCGCGGCGTCTCGTTCAGGGGGAACTGGCTCAAGGGATACTGGTGCGTCACGCTGATGGCGAGGACATCATAGAGGGGCCCCGTCGTGTTCACCGTTCGGGTGCCGTCGCCCCACTCCCAGGTCATCGTGACCGGATCCGAGTCGGGGTCGTAGACGGTAACGTTCTCATACACGAGCGGAACCACCGGATTGACGGGTCGGATCGGCTCATTCACGGGGTTAATCGAGGCGATGCCGATCGACGGGGGAAGGTTGTAGGTCACCTGGACGACGAACAGAAGTTCGCCAGAGGGACTGGACTCGTTCGCATCGTTGGTTACGTTGACGAACACGAAGTACTGTCCGCCCGTGAAGTTTGCGTTGGGGTTGGGCTCCGCGTAGGTCCACGTGGTGTTCACGCTCACGGGCTGGCCGACCACCGGCGAAGTCACGTTAATCGTACGGACCGGGCTGTCCGGATTCACAACCCCGCTCATGCTCCAGTAGTCGAAGAAGAAGGTCACGCTCATGTTGTTGTCCGTCGCGTCGGACACGTTCACCTGGAAGCCGATGGACACGTTGGCGTACGCGGCGGGGGCGAAGGCGTCGTCGCACGCGTACGACGTGTTCAGCCGCGGGTTGGGGATGAATCTGCACGCCTCGATGACCGGGGCGGCCGCGGGCGCGGGAGGCACGACGCTCGCCCGAAAAGCCGGGCTCGTCGACAGGAGGACGGCCAGAAGGGACACGGCGAGCAGGAAGAGGACGCTGGGAAAGCCTCGTGGACGTCCGGACCCGCGCCGAAACCGAACGCTAGCCCCCATGCTCCGCCCCGAATCTCCCCACACGAAGAAGATCGTCGCCGTCATTGCGTTTTCCCGTAAAAAGATAACGAACTGACGGTACTGAGTCCACTTCTGTACCTGCAGACCACCGAGGCGCGTCGTCGCCCCCGCGGCACGGGCGCATGGCGAACCCCTCCGGAGGCCAGTGCGCGCCTATCCACAAAGAAGCGGGATGCGCCGGATGTTATCGAGATGGGTAAAGACGGCAAGCTTTAAACAGGGTCGTACCCATCCCTGGATGGGTTCGTGGGGTTGGGGGGCCGCTCTCACACTTCCACGTATTGGAGGAAGGAGTGTGGACGAAGCAGTAGAGGCCGTTGCGCCTCGGATCCAGTGGGCTCGCATTCTGACTGTCCTCGCCTTGGTCGCGCTCGTTGCGCCAAGCTTTTCGCTGCTCGTCGTGAACTCGACGGCAGCGAATGCGTCATCGAGCGCAGGGCCAACGCCGTCGGCAGTCGGACCGCGTCATGACATGTTCCTCGGGACGGTGGACCTGACCATTCAGACGACGAATCCACTCCAATACACCCTCGTCGACGAGTACTACATCCTTGGAGACGTCTACAGCTTCCTGATCAATTACGATAGCAACTGGGGACTGGAACCCGACCTCGCCGTTCAATGGGCCCAGGTGAACTCGAACCCATCGACGTGGGAGTTCCGCTTGGCCCACAACGCATACTTCGTCGATCCACGCGGCTGCACGTCCGATGGGCAGGGCCACATCGTTGACTGCCCCACGAAAACGAACGTCAGGGCCACGGATGTCAAGTTCACTTTCGACTACGTAAAGCAGTACAGGACCCAGACCTCCTATTACGTCGACCTGGTGGAGCACATCGCCAGTGTCGAGCTCACCTCGGATCCATATTTCGTACGCATCGTCTTTGACGGCCCCTACGCCCCCGCAATGGCCACCTTCACCGGCGTCCCCATCCTGCCGGAGTACATCTGGTCGCCGGGCGGGGTCGATGTGGCGCCCGCCTGGACGAACGCGCTCCCGCTTGGCTCCGGGCCCTACATGGTCCGCCCCGTCGGGACCACCTTCGCAATGGTCACCCCGCCCCCGCTCATCTTCGATCGGAACCCGGTCTGGCACGGGAAGGAGGTCCAAGGTCGGCAGGTGTTCCCGGACACGATCTTCTACGAATCGTATACGACGTCCGGGGCGATGGCCGTGGACCTTACTCTGGGCAAGATCGACATGGCGCTCGGCCCGAACGCGCAGGACTACACGACCTTCCTCGCCGGAAAGCCGGGCATCATCCGCCGGTCGTTGTACGATGGGTTCGAAGCCGAACAGGCCATCAACGTGCTGCCGGACGATCTGCGGGACTTTTTCGCATCGATTTCGAATCGCCCGTTGAACCTGGGCCACACCAACCCCGTGCTCCTCAACCAGGTCGTCCGTACCGCGATCCACATGGTCACGGACCGCAACAAGATGATCACGAATGCGCTGAACGGACTGGGTCAGCCGGGGGACACAATCGCCCCTTCGTCATCGCCGGTGCACTTCTCCGTGGCAGCCTACAGCACCGATGATAAGAACGGCGACGGCAACCCGTACGACTTCCCGCCCTTCGCTCCGTTGGCCTTGGAGCAGTTCCCCGACGGACCCGGGGCGATCCCCCAGGCGCGGACGATCCTGGTCCAGGCCGGGTGGGCCTATTCGTGCGCGACGGGAGCCCTGCAGACCGGCGTCGAGTTCCCCCTCTGCCAGAGGGATGCTGGAGGCAGGATGATCAACCCCCTGACCTTCCGGTTCTCGACCTTCAACACGGAACCCTGGTGGGAGACGGCGGCGAGAGGCGTCATTGAGGACGCCGCGAAGGCGGGCATCCAGCTCGTCCTGGAGCTCGTCAACGGCTCCCAGATGTACAACCTGTGGTACCGGCTCGATTACGAGGTCTGGCTGTGGGACTGGGTCTGGACCCCGATCACGGACATCTCGACGTTCATGAGCGTCCAGACGTGTCATGGCATCTCCACCTTGGACAACGACAACGGATACTGCTTGGTCGATCCCGTGACCGGCCGGTGGACGTTCGACGACCTGTACAACCAGACGCTGGTGGAGACGGACGCGGCCACGCGCCAGGCCATCGCCAACCAGATGAGCCAGCTGATCTACGGCTTCGCGTCGTACAACCTGCCCTTCTACCGGGCTGAGCTGTACGGCATGAACGAGGTCCGGTGGACGAACTGGGTCGATTTCAACGCGAACCGCGCGGTGCCGCCGGACGCGGGGAACACCCCGATCCTCGGCCAGATCGTCTACCCCGTGTCGGCGAAGCCGCCGCAGTTCACGCTTTCGAACTTCGAGGGCGTCGAGGGCCAGCCCGTGCAGTTCTCCGTCGCCGCGATCGACCCGCAGGGCGGCCCAGTGCGCTACCGGTGGGACTTCGACACGTCCTTGGAAGCAGGCGGAGCCGGCGTGAATGCCGACGCCATCCCGTACAACGACGACCAGGGAGGCAACTCCGCCACGACCACGTGGACCTATCCCACGGCGGGCACGTACGGGATCGCCCTGCGCGTCAGCCAGGACGGGGGCGACTTCTTCACGGTGAAGAAGGCCCAGGTCACCATCCACGCCCAGGGCGTGGGGAACCCCGTGATCTCCGACATGTCGTTCAGCCCGTTCGATCCGACGACGTCGGCCGGGGATCCAGTCCAAGTCGCGGCGTCTGCGAGTGACCCTGCCGGCCTGGCCCTCACGCAGTACACATGGAACTGGGGCGATGGCTCCACGCCCGTGAACACCGTCGTCCCGACGGCGTCCCATCAGTACGCCACGGTAGGGACCTTCACGGCGCAGGTCACCGTGAGGAACTCCGCGGGAGCGACCCAGTCGCGTTCGACGATCATCCCGGTCGTCGCGAACGTCGCACCCGTCATCGCACCGCTCCAGTCGCAGGTCGTGACCGTGGGCACCCCGAACACGTACGTCGCCTTTGCGTCGGACGTGAACTCGCGGGACACGCTGACCTACTCCTGGACCTTCGGCGATGGCTCGACGGGCACGGGGAACCCCGTGGACCACACCTACGCATCGATATCGACGCCGACGTTGACGGTCACGGTGTCAGACGGACACGGGCACACTTCGTCCCAGAGCACGACGATCAACGTCGTGTCGGACAGGAACACGGCCCCGAGGATCAACTCCCTCACGCCCAGCCTGACCGCGACGTATACGACGCTCCCGATGCAGATCACCGCCGACGTGACGGACCATGAGGGCAACTCGCTCGACTGGAAGTGGGACTTCAACAACGACAACGTCGTCGACCTCCAGTACATCACGCCCCCGAGCAGCCCTGACATACCCCAGATCCGGACGGAAACCTATCTGTACACCAGCCCGAGCAACAACCAGAGGGCGGCCCTGACCGTCACGGACATCCCGCCGACGGGAAACCCCAGGTCGGTCTCCGCTACGACGATTCAATTCGCCGTGGCGGCGAACGCGGCGCCGACCCTGACGGACATCGTCGCCTCGTCCACGATCGGCTCTCCCGGGGACCTGCTGTCGTTCTCCTCGACGTCGAGCGACGCGGACGGGAACCGGATCTCGTACGTGTGGGACTGGGGCGATGGGACGTCGACCTCCGGTCAAACCGGGCTCGGTGGAGGTCTCATCGCATCGTCGCATTCGTACGCCTTCGACGGGAGCTACGTGGTCGTCCTCGCCGCGAATGATGGAAGGGGTGGCGAGGCGCGCAGGTCGATCCTGATCACGATCGTGCCGAAGGTCACGATGTCGATCACCGTGACGTCGGCCCGGCGGGAGATGATGTCTGCCGAGGTTGCGATCGTCCACGTGAGCCTCCTGCGGACGAGCGATTCGGCCCCGGTGTCCACGGCGACGCTGACGCCCTCGACTCCCTTGGGCGGCACGTTCAGCTCGGTGCGCAACCTCGGTTCCGGCAATTACGAGTTCGACTGGGCCCCACCTACGGTCACGCGACAGACGTTCGCGCCGATCAACGTGATCGCGAGGGCCCCGACGTACTACGACATCTCGGGCCGCATCGTCCTCCTCATCGATCCGAACAAGACGGACATCATCAACCCGACCCAGTTGTTCCTCTTGGTCCGATCGCCTGCGACATCGCTGCCCGCAGGGACGAGCATCACGGTGACCGTGTACCTGTACACGATCGAAGGGTACGTGGTGTCGGGCGCCACGCTCGCCGTGCTTCGCGTCGGTCCGGGGACCGTCACGCTCGCCATGGATCAGCTGAACGGCGTCTACACGTTCACGTACACCGCTCCGGCATCCGTGCCAGGGCCCACCGGCGTCCTGATCACGATCAATGCCTCGAAGCTCGGGTACGCGAACGGGACGGCACGTTTGGCCCTCACGGTGACGCCGTGACGGCACTGAGGGAGAGTCTGTGAGGTCGCATCGGAACCGTGCCGACACAGGACCCAGGCGGGTCCAAGGGACCCGCCACATTTCCTATTTTGAAGAACGCGGCGGGGTGTTCTCAGTCTTGATTGCATCCCGCTTGCGTTTCCCCGGAACGAGGGTTCCGTCCGCGTTAAGTGCATCTGCTCCTGGTCTCCAGGCCGTTCTGCGGCCGGAGGGGCCGGGGAGCTAGGGAGGAGGAAGTCATGAAGAAGGTTTGGCTGTGCGTCTTGGTGGGCCTGCTCGTCTCGAGTATGCTTCTCGGAGTGGCAACGTACGCCGCGGCGGAAGGATCGACCGCGGGGACGTTCCCCACGCGGACGATCTCCGTGGTTAGATCGGCTCCCGGAGGCCCGAGGACGGATACGTTCACGGTCCCCATCGCGCCGGACCGTAACGGTTTCTGGTCCGTGATCGCGGAATCGATCGCGGGGTCCTCCGTCATCGTCGAAGTCTCGAGGCTCGATGCCGGCATACCCACGCTCGAGAGTTCGTCGAAGCTGCGCTTCGCGAACCAGGAGTCGACGCCCACGATGATGGTCGCCGGGCTCATGTATCAGGCAACGTTCACGCCCTACGGCAAGGCCGGGACATCGGTCTTCCTTGAGCACTTCAACGCCCCGTACCCGCCCGTCGCCGCGTTCACGTTCGCGCCGACGGCCCCGATTGCAGGCGAGGCCGTGACGTTCGACGCCTCAATCTCCTCGGACCCGAACAACGACATCGTGTCCTACGCCTGGGACTTCGGGGACGCATCGAGCGGATCCGGTGTCAATGCGGTTCACAGCTACGCGTCCGCCGGGACCTACACGGTCACCCTGACGGTGACGGATGCCACAAGCTTCTCCGACGCCGCCTCGGCGTCGATCGACGTTGCGCCGGTCCCGAACGCGCCGCCGAAGGCCGACTTCTTCGCCACGCGGAACCTCATGGTGGTGGACGTGAACGGGGCCGCCTCCTCAGACTCCGACGGAACCATCGTCGACTACATGTGGACGTGGGGCGACGGCAGTTCGGAGAGCAGCGGCACGAATCCGCTCGCGTCACATACCTATGCGACTCCGGGGAGCTACTCGATCTCCTTGCTCGTGACGGATGACGACGGAGCAGCCGGTCTGGCCACGCACGAGATGACCGTGAACACGATGACGGAGGACTGGACGTTCTTCGACTTCTTCAACGTGCCCTACGGCGAGTGGTGGGACATCCGGCAGTACTACGGACTGAGCGGTGACGCGCCCCTCGGGGCGGAGTGCTTCGCCAGAGACACCTGGTGCACGCCGTCGGACCCGTTGATTCCCGACGTGGCGTCCTACCCGTACACGAGCTGGGCGAACACACCCGCCGGGGACGCGATCGTCGCGGCGCCGTACCGGTTCTCGGCGGACATCCGGCAGAACCCCGCGATGACGGTGGACAACCCCTTGATGCTCCCCCTGTGTGCGGACCTCGCCGCCGCCGCGGCCCTCGAGGGAGTGACGATCGTCTGTCCTGCCTTGCCGCCGAGCGGGGGCGCGATCTCGATCAGCGAGCAGATCGGATACCTGACGTCCGCGAGGGCGAATGACCTTGCCATCTCCGGTTGCCCGGACCTGACCTTCCTGAACGACGGCTTCATGACGGAGCTGCGTGCGAACATCACGATGGACGGTGCCGCCGCCGCGAAACTCTTCGGCGTCACGGATCCGGCCGAATGGGCCTTCGGGACCTCCGATACGTCCCTCCTGAGGTCGGGCTGCGGGACCGGACTCCTCCTCGACCCCAACTCCGGTGTTGTGGAGAAGGGCCTGAAAGCCTGGTTCGAGGCGCAGGGCAACGGCCCGTACGACATCCAGAGCGCGTTCGGGGCTCCCTTCGGTGGCGTTCGGGTCCTACGACGCTGTGACCGGGCAGCACCTCCTGAGCTTGGACATCGTCACCTGGGGGGCCGAGGCGCTCTTCGCGCGCTGGGCCTACTGGGGCGCGACGAGCTATCTCGCGGGCCTCGCTGGCGGCGCGCCTGCGGGCTGGTGGGGCATGGAGCACCCGTGGACGGAGGATCTGCACTTCGACGCGACCCTCGGTGCCGCGGCCTTCGACGCCTCCGTGAGCGGTGCGATCCAGTACCACTTCCGCGCCTCCGGAACCCCGGGAGGGGATGCGACGTGGTACACGGCGGACGACGTGCCGCAGTGGGTCTGGCAGCCCGTGCTGGGAGATCGCCTCCCGCCTTTGCCGAACCACCTGCCCTCGGAGCTCGCGGCGTACGCGGGCCTGACGTATCTGCACACGACGCCCGGGAGCCACCGGTACGGCACCGCGTTCGCCTACGACTACGTGCCCGCGGTGTGGCAGCTCAACGCAGGCGAGACGCAGACGTTCCGGTTCCCGGCCGGCGCGGTCGTGCTCTACGATCCGTTCCTGTCCGGACGATTCGACAACCCGCGCGCCCTCGTGGCGATCTCCGCGGGAATCGTCCTCGGCTCGACCGTCCCGGCGAGCGGGGTCGGAACGTACGACGCGTTGACGAACACCCTGAGCGTCATCGGACCTACGGTGATTGGTCCGTACCCGACGACGGCAACGGGCAAGCCGCGGGAGAGCCGCCCGATCTACAACCTCGTGCGCGGGTAAGACCATGAATGGCGAGCCGAACGCGACTCGCCACCTTTCCCCTTTGTCCGGTTAAGGAGGGAAAGCATTCACACGAGGGTGTGGCAGAGAGGATTCTGGATGGCCGTGGCGGCGTCCCTCCTTGTTCTTTCCGTCAGCTCCGTCGTCGTGAATGCGGTGACCCCCTTCGGTCCGAACGTCCGTGTGAGCGCCGAGCCCACGTTGGCCACGGAGCGCAAGCCGGCAGCGGCTGCGGATGCCTTCGGGAACGTCTACGTGGTCTGGGCGCAGAACCGCAACGGCGACCCGGACCTCTACTTTGGGAAGTCCGCGGACGGCGGAATCACCTGGAGCGCCCCGACACGGATTGGCGGGAACCCGCCATCCGGATCGACGCAGGACCGTCCGTCCGTGGCCCTCGGGCCGAACGGTGAAATCGTCGTGGCATGGCAGGACGACCGCCTCACCTATTTCGACTTCGACATCTACGCGAGCATCTCCTTCAACGCCGGCGGCACCTTCACCACGCCCACGAAGGTGAGCGATGGACCCGCCGGGATCCTCCAACTCGCACCGGCACTTGCGGTGAACAATCGGGGCCATGTCGCCGTGGCTTGGCAGGACTACCGAACCGGCAGCGGCGCGATCCGGTTGAGCACGGCGACCGTTGGGACGTTCGGGTTCGGTCCGAGCGTGCGCGTGGACGACGACCCGGGCCCATGGACTGCGGCAGCCCCGTCGGTCGCCGAGACCGCCACCGGAACGATCTACGTCGCGTACCACGACAACCGGAGCGGTTCGGCCGACGTCTACCTCGCCAGGTCCCTCGACGGCGGATCAAGTTTCGGCGCGAGCGTCCGAGTCGACGACACGGGCGCGGCGGGGTCCGCCCAGGGCCTGATCTCCATTGCCGTAGACGGGCTCGGCAGGATCTACGCGACTTGGGAGGACAGCCGCGCTGGCGAGGTCGAGACGGACGGCCGCCCCATCTTCGACATCTACTTCGCCCTGTCGACGGACGCCGGCGCGTCGTTCTCGCGGAACGTACGCGTGGACGACGGTCCCCGGAAGTCGTCCCAGGAGGCCCCTCGAATTGCCGTTGGCGCAGCGGGGACGGTCTACGTGGTCTGGGACGATGCGAGGAACACGGACTGGGATCCGTACTTCTCGTACTCGACGAACGCGGGCGCGACGTTCGCGCCGAGCATCCGCGTCGACGATGCGGGGGATTCGACGACGGACCCGCCCCTTCAGTACGATCCCCAGGTCGTTGAGTCGAGGACCGGGCTCGTCTTCGTGGTGTGGGAGGACAACCGCGGTCCTACGGGGGACATCTACGGGGCGACCGCGTACCTCGCGGTGGGTTCGGGGCTCCATGTGCGGATCGATCTCGATGCGGAGATGGCCTGGCCGGGGGACGCCGTCGGGCTCACGGTTCGCGTGACGAGCAACGGGACGGCGGTGGACGGGGTCTCCATCGGCCTCGCTTCCAGCACGTCCGGCGCGTTCGGGGCCGTCCAGCGGACGGGGCCCGGGGTGTACCACAGCTCCTTCACGAGCTCTCCATCCACTCCCGACGGGACGGATATCGTGCTCACCGCGACGGCGCAGAAATCCGGCTACGTCACGGGGGCGAGCCAGGCCCTGCTCCATGTGCGGAAGGTGATCCTCGCGGCGGTCGAACCGACCTGGGATCTCCTGGCCGTCGGGCAGACGATGCAGGTGCGGGCGAGCGCAACCGCCCACGGAACACCGCTGCCCGATGCTGCGGCCCAGTCCGGGGCGGGGGGAGCAGGTACGATCGATCCCGGCTCCGGGATTACCGACGCGCAAGGGCTCTGGTCGACATGGTTCACGCCCGCGAGCGGCGCCGGTGGCTCCGACGCGACGATCACGTTGGCCGTGAGCAAGGACGGCTACCTCCCCGCAACCGCGCAGGTCGCGGTTCCCATTCTCGCCCAGCCGCGTCCGGTCGACGTTCTCCTGACCTCAGGGATCCGTGAGATGATGTCGCGCGAGCGGGCGAACCTGCGGGTCGAGCTCACGAGCGGAGGGGTCGGGGTGACCCGGGCGATTCTGTCGCCCTTCTGCGTTCGTGGCGGGACCTTCTCCGCGGTCACGGAAACCGGCGCCGGTGTCTACCTGTTCTCGTGGGACGCGCCCGACGTTCCGTCGATCACGTGGGTTTCCATCGGTGTGCGCATCCAGCGCGGGGGATACAACGACGCGAGCGCCAAACTCGCCGTGCTCGTCGACCCGAACATGTCGAACCCGACGGACCCGACGCAGCTGTTCGTCGCCGCATACTCGGAGTCTCCCACGGTCCAGGCCGGGCACTCGGTCGGCGTGACGGTCTATGCGTACACGATGCAGGGATACACGGTGTCCGGGGCTTCGATCACGGTAGTCGTCGCCGGCGGCCTCGGGTCCGTCACCGCTCTGGTCGACGAACTGAATGGCAGGTACACGTTTGTGTTCACCGCGGCGTACGTGACGTCGAATACGGGAATATTCCTGCGCATCGACGTGAGCAAGCTCGGGTATGCGACGGGCAACACCCGGGTCGCACTCCTTCTCCTCCCGTGACGTGACCCGCCGAGCCTGCGTTATCGGATCTGTACTTTGTTATCGCAACCGGAAGTGAGAACGACCGCCCCGGGAATGTTTAAGAACCCACACGCATTCCCTACATTGAGCCTCGACGAGCCCGCGTGGGCTGGGGTGTGGGTTGCATGAGGAGAGCGATGGTTTTAGCAGTCGTGATGATGCTGGTTTTGGGCGCGTTCGTGATCGCCTTCTCTCGCGGCGCGGCCGCAGAGGGGACGGAAACGGGCGTATTCCCCGACCGCACGTTTGAGATCACGCGTTCGCCGCCGGGTGGGCCGAGAAGCGACACGTACAACACGTCGATCGTCCCGACGATGTCGGGTCGATGGTCCGTCCGGCTTGAAAGCCTCGCCGGCTCGGCGATGATCATCCAAGTGTACCGTATCGACGGCAGCATCCTCGTGCTCGAAGCCAACTCCAAACTCCGCGCGGTCGGGACCTCGACGGTCCCCATCTCCCTCTTCGCTGGAATGATGTACCAAGCCCAATTCACTCCTTACGGCAAGGCCGGCACTTCGGTCCTCACGGAACATTTCGTGGTCAACGTGCCACCTGTCGCCTGCTTCACGTACTCGCCTGCGAACCCCATGGCGGGCCAGACGATCCTGTTCGACGCGAGCTGTTCCACGGATTCCGACGGCCAGATCGTGGCCTATGACTGGGACTTCGGCGACGGGTCCACCGCGACGGGAGTGACGACGAGCCACGTCTACTCCGCGGATGGAACGTTCATCGTGAGCCTTCGGGTCACGGACGACTTCAGGGCCTACGCAACCCACAACGAGTCCATCGTCGTGGCTCCCAGGCCGGTGAACCGGCCGCCGACCGCGTCGTTCACCTTCTCACCGAGCTTCCCCCTCGTGGGCGGGCTCGTGTCCTTCGATGCCTCCGCGTCGTCCGATCCTGATGGCGTGATCGTCGACTACATGTGGACCTGGGGCGACGGCAGCTCCGGAAGCAGCGGGGCAAACCCGATGGCGACGCACACCTACGCCGCGCCCGGCACGTACACTGTCGTCCTCGTTGTGACGGACAACGGCGGCCTCACGGCCTCGGCCTCCGCGAGCCTTCGCGTCCTCTCCCCGCCGACGGCGTCGTTCACCTTCAGCCCTGCGAGCCCGATTGTCGGCGAGAACGTTGCGTTTGACGCGTCCGGGTCGTCCGACGCGGACGGGATGATCGTGTCGTACGCCTGGGACTTTGGCGACGGCAGCACCGGCACCGGGGTCACGATGACCCATGCCTACTCTGCCACGGGCACGTACGCCGTCGTCCTGACCGTCACGGACAACGACGGCCTTACCGCCACCGCGACGAGGAGCGTGAGCGTCGGCGTGCAGCCGATTCCGCCGACCGCCGCGTTCACGTTCAGCCCGGCCGCGCCCCTGGTGGGCCAGGCGGTCTCCTTTGACGCCTCGACGTCGTCGGATCCGGACAACGCGATCGTTTCCTACGCCTGGAACTTCGGAGACGGGAACACGGGCAGCGGCGTCACGGCGACCCATGCGTTCGCAACCTTCGGCACGTTCATGGTCACCCTGACCGTGACAGATGCGAGCGCGCTCTCCGACAGCGTCACGCACGCGGTTCGCGTCCTCGCAGCGCCGCTGGCCGCCTTCACCTTCAGTCCGTTGAACCCCTTCGTCGGTGACACGGTGACCTTTGACGCCACCACGTCCTCGGATGCCGATGGCGTCATCGTGTCCTACGCCTGGGACTTCGGCGACGGCAGCTCCGGCACCGGTGTGATGCCCACCCACGCGTACTCTGCCATGGGCACGTACGACGTCGTCCTGACCGTCACGGACAACGACGGCCTTACGGCCACGGCGACGAGGAGCGTGAGCGTGGGCGTGCAGCCGATCCCGCCCACGGCGTCCTTCACGTTCAGTCCGGCCAACCCGCTGGTGGGCCAGGCCGTCACGTTCGATGGGTCTGGCTCGAGCGATCCCGACAATGCAATCGTCTCGTACGCCTGGACGTTTGGCGATGGCGGGACGGCGAGCGGTGTGACAGCCTCGCATGCGTACGCGACCTTCGGCACGTTCACGGTCACGCTGACCGTGACGGATGCAAGCGCGCTCTCCGACACGGCCTCCCAGAGCCTCAGGGTCTACGCGGCCCCCGTCGCCGCGTTCACGTTCTCGCCCTCGGCGCCGCTCACGGGCGAGCTCGTCACCTTTGACGCCACGACGTCCTCGGATGCTGATGGCATCATCGCGTCGTACGCCTGGGACTTTGGCGACGGGAGCACGGGGAGCGGCGTGACGGCAACGCATGCGTACTCGATCGCAAGCACGTACACGGTCGGCCTGACGGTCACGGACAACGACGGCCTCACGGCGACGGCCAGCCGGCCGATTGCGGTCGGGCTGCCGCCTCAGCCGCCGACCGCCGCGTTCACGTTCTCACCCGCGAAACCTCTTGTGGGAGCCGCGGTGCTGTTCGACGGTTCCACGTCCTCGGACCCGGACAACGCCATTGTCTCCTACGCGTGGACCTTTGGAGATGGAGCGACCGGCAGCGGAATCACGGCCAGCCACGCGTACGCGTCCGCAGGCATCTACACGGCCACGCTCACGGTCACGGATGCGACAAGCCTGAGCGGGTCCGCGACGCACTCCGTGCAGGTGTACTCCGGGCCGACCGCCGCGTTCACGTTCAGCCCCGCCGCACCGCTCGTGGGCGAAGCAGTGTCCTTTGACGCTTCGACGTCGTCGGATCCGGACGGGACGATCACGCTGTACGCCTGGACCTTCGGAGACGGAGCGACGGGCGGCGGCGTGACCGCGAACCACGCGTACGCAAGCTTCGGCACCTTCACGGTCAGCCTGACCGTCACGGACAGCAACGGGTTCACGTCCAGCGTGTCCCACTCGGTGACGGTTCTGGCGCCGCCGGTGGCGTCCTTCACCTTCAGTCCTGCGAAGCCTCTCGTCGGCGCGACCGTGTCCTTCGACGCCTCCTCGTCGAGTGATCCGGACGGCACGATCGCCCTGTACGCCTGGACGTTCGGGGACGGCGCGACGGGCAGCGGGAACACGGTGACGCATGTCTACGCCGCCTTCGGAACGTACACCGTGGGACTGACGGTCACGGACAGCAGCGGTCTCACCGCGAGTGCCAGCTCACCGGTCCGGATCTACGCCCTGCCGGTTGCGAGCTTCACCTTCTCGCCAGCGCAGCCTCTCGTCGCTGCCTCGGTGTCCTTTGATGCCTCAGGCTCGAGCGACCCAGATGGCACAATCGCGTCGTACAGCTGGACGTTCGGCGATGGTGGGACGGGTGTCGGGATTGCGCCAACGCACGCCTATGCCGCCTTCGGAACGTACACGGTGCAATTGACGGTCACGGACAGCGACGGGTTCACCGCGAGCACGTCGAGGTCCGTGCGGATCTACGCAGCGCCAGTCGCATCGTTCACGTACACGCCCGCGAAACCCTTGATGGGCGCGTTGGTGTCGTTCGATGCCTCCGGGTCCACGGACCCCGACGGCACGATTGCGTCCTACGCGTGGACCTTCGGAGATGGCTCGCTGGGCGTCGGGATTGCGCCCACGCACGCCTACGCCACGTTTGGCACGTACACCGTGTCGCTGACGGTCACGGACAGCGACGGCTTCACCGCGAGTACCTCCATGAGCGTGCGAATCTATGCTGCCCCGACGGCCGCCTTCACGTTCTAGCCAGCGCAGCCCTTGGTCGGCGCCTCAGTTTCGTTCGATGCTTCGACCTCGAGCGATCCCGACGGCACGATCGCCCTGTATGCTTGGATGTTCGGGGACGGAGCGACGGGTAACGGCGTGACGTCAACGCACACTTATGCCGCCTTCGGAACGTACACGGTGCAGTTGACGGTCACGGACAGCGACGGGTTCACCGCGAGCACGTCGAGGTCCGTGCGGATCTACGCCGCGCCAGTCGCATCGTTCACGTTCTCGCCAGCGCAGCCCTTGGT
>Ga0209341_10001080_pt1 | contig 27383 bp, 24 predicted proteins | sample RifCSP13_2_FD_184020 | JGI IMG/M metagenome (GOLD analysis project Ga0209341, IMG submission 184020) | Soil microbial communities from Rifle, Colorado - Rifle CSP2_sed 13_2 (SPAdes) (version 2) | ecosystem: Environmental > Terrestrial > Deep subsurface > Rock core/Sediment | place: Rifle... | reverse complement strand
AGTGGATTCATCGGGGCAGGGGCCGGAAATGAAGATACCCCACATGAGTCGTCGATATTTCCTGAAAAATATTTCGTACTCGGTCCTTGCGTCAAGACTCGACCTCATCGGGGAATCCATCCCGTTCGACGGGAAAAAACCTTTGATCGTGCGGGTCCACGATGCAGGCGCAAGCCGCCCGTGGGATTACCATCGAAGCCGGCCGTGGGACCACACGGTCGAGCCGGGTTCTCTGGAGGATATTAGAAATTCAAGATTCCGCAGTGACCGTTACTACGATCATATTGTTGAAACCGTCGTCGCCTCGATGGTAAGGCGTGGCTTGACGGAGCTCACCGGGACGGGTTCCACCAAAGAGGCATGGGGGCATTTACTGACCGATTACAGGAAAACGGATCGCCTCACGATCAAGATCAATCTAAATAATGCAAGCTACAGCGAGGAGATCACGACCAACCGGATGGATCAGACCATCCCGTTGATCAATGCGGTGATTGCGGATCTCGTGGAAAATCGTTTGTTCGCGGAAAAAAATATCACCGTGGCCGACCCCAGCCGATGGATCCACCCCTTGTTGTTGAAAAACAGGTGCAGGTTCAGGAACATAAACTGGGTGGATAGCCGTTCATCGGATCTCTGGGATCACAGCGAGACCGTGGAATTTACGATCGACAAACCGGTTCGCCCGCCGGGCGACAAGTTCCCGGAGAGTGTTCCGTTCTATCTTGCGAATGCGTATACAAAGACCGATCACATCATCAATCTTTGCTTATTGAAGAACCACGGATGTGGAATCACCGGCGCGATGAAAAACCACTTCGGCGCCATCCCCCCCCCCTCCCCGAAATATCTTCATGACGGCCTTGGAGAAAAGGGGTATATCGCGGATCTTTGCAACACGAACAGCATAAAGAACAAGGTTCGGATCAACATCTGCGATGCCATTTTCGCAAACTGGCACAATAATGTCTGGGCTCCCCGCCCGTGGAAAACGTTTCCGAAGGAATCCCCGAACTCGTTGTTCTTCGGGACCGATCCTGTCGCTTTCGATTCCGTCCTTTTACAGCACATTACGGATGAGGTGAACGTGCAAGGAGATAATGCGCCCAAGTGGGTGCGGGAAGGGATTGAGCGACATCAATTCCTTCACCACGCGATGGCATACCATCGGTTAGGGATACACGAACACAAGCCGTTCAAGAGAATCGAATACAGGCAGATGGAACATTCCTGATCTTGATATGGAAGCCCGGAGGAGGTTTCAGTACACCTCACCCGAACCCTGGCAACCGGATGTCCGCTCGCCGGCGCGAAGGACATGCAACCTCGTGGTCCCCCGGATATCGCCAGGCAAGAACATCCGCATTGCGGCGTAAGCCAGGCGTTTTGCAAAGGAGCGAAGGCCGGACCTCATCGAAAACTCGCCCAGCAGGTGCTTCTCGATTACATCCAGGCCCGCCAAGTCGATGAGATGCTCGAGTCCCTGTCTCCACATCATGGCAATGTGGCGGTTTTTCTTGACCTCGTCTTCGCCGAAGATCGATGGGTAACCTCTCGACAGCCACTGCAATCGCGCCTGGGCCGACTCCACATTGGGGGTCGAAAGGATGATCACGCCTCCCGGCGCGACCAGACGAGCGGCATCACGCAGGAAACGCGCGGGATTTTCAAGGTGTTCGATAATCTCGATGCGGCAGACAAGGTCATATGGCAGGCTGCCGACGGCCGAGAGGGCAAAAGGGTGATCGAGATCGATGCGGTACTTCGGCACCTCGAGCCGGCACTTGTCGTTCCATGTTGTTACAGATACCCGCATGCCGCCGTCCAGTAATTGTTGGGCAAGGACGCCCTCCCCGGCAGCAACGTCTAGAATGCGACCCTCTCTCTGCAGGGTCCTGAGCGCGTACCGCGTGACAAATTCATGGGCGGCGATGTCTGACTGGATCCTCAAATCGCCGTAGAACCAGTAGCCAGGGTTGTGCGGATCTTCGTGATATACACGGGGACGAATCAATGTTGACATATCCGTGGCTCTCCTCGATTGTCGCCGGCGTATATTCGATTTCCGAATGAACCGTTCGAATCCTGCTCCGAATCAAACCCTAGTTCACTTGGAATTTGGCGCTTTGTTTTCTATAATAAAAAAAAGTAGCAGAAATAAATTAGTTGCCGGATTACGAAGTTGTTATTGAAACACAACGATGTAAGATTTACGGTCGTCTCCAGCCAAGAAAACACAACTGCGTGTAGAGGGTGCCATCAACGAAATCCCATTATTTTTTATATCATGGATATTTATCGGGCAGTACGGCATGCCGGCAGTCAAGGAGTGCCATAAATTCAATCGGCATGTAAATTGCTTTTTACTCCCCGGGGATAGAGCATTTTGATCTTGAGGTAGGCATTTTAGCCGACAAGGAGCGCGCAATGAGGCACACCATCCGTGGAATTTCCTCTAATTTGTTGATTCTCTTGCATCTGTTATTTCTGCCGGTAGCGGCGGCTGCATACGATTTATCAATAAATTTTGATGGCACACCCCCGGCGCAATTTCAGGCCAACCGTCCAGCGGATCCAGCATACGTTCCAACCACCCTTTCTGGTGCTTCCGGTAATGCGTATAGGTGTGTCGTACCATCGGGGGCAAGAGATTACTATTGTGGGTTGAATATATATACCAACGATACACCATTAACCAATAATGTGTACGTACGCTATTACATTAAGTTCGAACCGGATTGGAGATTTGTTGAAGAATTTAAGTCAATTATTTTTGAGGGTGCTGGGGGAAGATCGTTTTTGAACTTCAACCCTATCACGCAAACTACCGCCAAACTGCAGGTATTGATCTACCCTGACGGCGGCCCGTGGCATGACACCGGGGCAACAATATCCAACGACGGTTCATGGCATTGTGTAGAAGCCCGAACATACCGGAACATCGGTTCACCTGCAAATGGAAGATTTACTGTCTGGTTTGATGGCGTACAAGTGTTGGATTTGAATCCACAAAATGCGGGAAATGTTAATGTTGCCTATCTGACCCTTGGATATCGCAACGGTACGGCGAGTAACGATATGCACATTCAGTACGAGGAGGTTGTCGTTGCCGATCATTATATCGGCCCGATTAGCGGAACCCCCCCGCCTATTTCCCCCTCCCCTCCCGGGAATCTCCGGGTGCAGTAGTGCCCCCCGGCTCCGGTCAACATGATCCTCCGAAAGGCACCTGCATGAGGATCACGTTCGTCGCTCTGGCAGGACTGCTCCTTCTGAGCAACCCTGGATCCGGGATGGGCCAGGTGATCTTCGAAGAGGGATTTGAGTCTGGAAACGGGGCGAGTTTCTCTGGAAGCTCCTATGGCTCCATTACCGGCAATCCGCAATACATCGTCCAAAGCAGCGTGAGAGCCGCCGGGAATTACGCGTTGCAGCATCACTTCAACTTGGGACAGGGTGGATCATTCGCAACGAAACTTTTCGGAGATAATCCGGAGATCTCAAATCCAAACAATAATCACTATCAGGAATTGTACGTCCAGTTTAAGCTAAGGTATAGCGAGGGATACGACTTCAGCGCGGGGAATAATAAAATCATGATCATCGGCACGGAGGACGATCGAAGACACGATGCCATCTGCTGCAACCCATGGGTCGCATCCTATAATACGCTTTATATCGCGAACTCGGGGAGTTCAGGTTCCTTCAATGTCGAAGGGAACAACAAGCGAGCCCCAACCGGCCAGTGGTACGGGCTAAGTCCCAATCGATCCGGATACGGCAACACCAATCCGTTCATCACAGAAACCGGACGGTGGTATACGATCGAAGTCCACATCCGCCTTAACGATCTTAACCAGAGCAACGGGATTTTTGAAATGTGGATCGATGGAATTAAAATTTCCGAATATACGAATGTTACGTATCGCATTCCATGGGATGGGACCGCCGGATCCAACTTCAATTATGGCGTCAATTTCGTGATGCTGTCCAGCTACCTTAATTCGGGATCCCCGCAAGCGCAGGATATTTTCTATGATGATATCAAGATAAGCACAACCCATATCGGAACGGGATCCCTACCGGTATTAACCCCATCCTCACCCAAGATCCTGAGAGTGGATTAACCTCTTCGCGTCCGTCCATAGTACATCGTACAGCCCCATCATCTTCTCAACCCTCTTCCTGAAATTGAATTCCTTCTTCACAAACTCCATGGCGTTACGCTCGAGTTTACCCTTCAGATCCTCGTCCCCAAGGACGAGGGTGATGGCACGCGCCAACTCGTCGGCCCTTCCAGGCTGCACAAGCAACCCCGTGACCCGGTCGATAATACACTCAGGCGTTCCCCCCACCGCGGTTCCGACGGTCACAACGCCCATGCACCCCGTTTCCAGCACAACGTTCGGCAGACCCTCCGTGTAACTCGGTAACACATGCAAATCAAATATTGAAACGAACGATTTGACGTCTGCCTGGTGGCCGACGAACACGATCGCCTCTTCATACCCTCCGTATCGGCTTTTCAGGTCCTCCAACTCGGGACCCTTCCCAACGAAAACCAGGCACGCCTTCGGATATCGCTTCCTTACCTCTCTGAAAGCATCACATAAATCCCGCTGGCCCTTCTCGGGGCTGATGCGCCCGATACACCCGATGATCGGAGTCCGCCCAACCAGATGAAGACGTTCGAGTAATTCCCGATCTCTGCCCCGACTCGCGTAATCCTCACTGACGATCGCGTTGCGAATCGTAACTACCTTCTCGGCGGGAACACCGTAACCCATTAAACGATTTCTCATCGCATCGGATACCGCAATCACCCGGTCCATGCGTTTGGCAGTCGCAATCGCAAGCCAACGATAAAAAATCGCCTGAGCCGAATTTTCTATATAACCATGCTGGGTCGTAACGATCTTCCTGCCGGTCATTTTCGACGCAAGGTAACCGATGACGTCAGCCTTGTATCCATGGGTATGAACCAGGTCTACCCGTTGCTCCAAGATCAGACGACGTACCGCCCCGATGTTTTTGAATAAAGAATAGAATTTGCTGACGCTCCTCGATTTCCTTTCCTCGATCCCGAAAACCCTTACTCCTCTTCCGACCAGGTCTTCGACATATCGATTTTTCCCGCCTTGGTCGAACACCGCAACCGACTTGACATATCTCCCGTTCTCCGTGAAGCGGCACGAGTTCAGCACGGTTTTCGCGGGACCCGAAAGGTGATCCGCATCGAGGAGGTGCATGACATGTCGAGGCCCCATCATTTAAAAGATGATCGTTCGTCTACCGCCATCGCTGCCCGCCTACATCGCAAAGTCGATCAAGGAGCGACAAGCTCCTGGCGGAAATGTAGACACAATAGAGCAGGACCAGGCACGGTAGTCGCCAGTTGAGCGTACCTCCGTTTCGATATAACGCTGCTCCCGCCGAAAGTACCAACAGGAGGAACAAGTACATGCCCAAGGCCCGGTACGAGAATAGAAACACCCCGGGGAACACGCCAATCAAGGCAATGCCGTTTACCAGAGCCAGGATGGCCGGCTTTGATCGCAACATGAGACTGACCGACTGAAAGTCTCCGTAACCATGCCACCGCTCACGCCGGAAAAAATCTTGAATCGTCTTTGGCGTGCCACGATGGATAACCTTCATCTCCTTCATGGGAAGGATTCCGAACCCACGGTCACGCGCTCGTTCGCAAAACTCCGAATCTTCTCCAGACACCAGGTTCTCGTCAAATCCACCGATTTCGGTAAATAGTGATTTTGGAACAATCAGATGCCCACTGTTCACATAACGATCGCCAACGTCCGTCTCATCTGTAAACCATGCACGCTCGATCATGGTCCTCCGTTCATGGGCTTGTACTCTCGAACCCGAAACAAATGGCCCCTGTTGCTGAAACCTCGTGAACAATCCGGGAAGCGCTTGGATCCACTCGGGAGTCAAGCTGATGTCGGCATCCAAAAAAACAAGCACCTGTCCTTTAGCGACCATGGCGCCATTGTTTCTTAACGCTCCAACCGTAATCCCCGGCTTGACCAATGTCGTTAGGCCCATCTCGCGGGAAATCGAACAAGTCCGATCGGTCGACCCATTATCAATGACGATGATCTCGAACCCGATGGAATCGGAGTTGCCTCTCCACAACAGGACGGTCGTACGAATGCTCTCTACCGTCTCCCGAATGTGAGCCTCTTCGTTAAACGCTGGAATGATAAAGCTGAGCTGAATCCGGCCTGCTTCACTGTCCAACATCATACGACCGGGGATCAAACATCGCCCTCTCCATCTTCATCATCGATAAATACAGATCCTCGTATTCCGACACCATCCTCGAAACGGTGAAGTGCTTCCCCTGTTGAATCCGAGCCCTCCGTCCACACTCACTTCGTAGCTCTGTATCATTTATGAATCGCTCGATTGTCTGAACCATTGTTTCCGTGTCTCCGCGATCTACCAGAAATCCCGTGACCTCGTGGTCAATGATCTCTGGAATATCCCCGACTCTCGTGGCGATGATCGCCTTCCCGGCGGCCATCGCCTCCAATAGCGCAATCGGCATTGCTTCCCACAATGAAGGCATGAAGAAGATGTCATAGGCTGGTAAGGCAACCTCGGATGCCCGTTCAAGGTAACCAAGGAACACAACCTTCCCGTTCAATCCCATCGCTTCACATTTTGCCTTCAACTCGCTTTCAAGGGGACCTCCACCGGCGATTACAAACTTAACATCATATCCCTTCTGTAAAACGGTCCTTGCTACTTCCAACAGGTCAGAATATCCCTTTTGTTCTATAAGGTTGCCGATACTTCCTATTAAGGTCGTCCCGCCGCTTGTTTCCCGAATCAAACGGTCCAACTCTCCCCTGCAAGGCATGCGCTGCTTCGCTTCCACGATCCCGTTCCAGACAGTCCTTATCCTTGTGTCGGGAATTCCGTAAATTTTCTTCAGCACGTTCATTTGAGAATTCCCGACGGCAATCAACTGATCAGGAATTCCCGATAACATTTTCTCAATTACCATGTATCTTTTTGTATAATTCGGATAGTTACCGTAATGAAATGTGTGTATATGTCTCAAGGACCGATTGATCTTCCTACACACCGCACCATCGATAAATGAATGAGTACAATGGGTATGGATGATATCTATATGGTTCTCACGAATGATCTTGGAAAGCCTCACGGCCGTGAGGTATTTTGCCACCCCTTGGCCACCCCCTTCCACGCAGTCCACAACAAATCCGTCATCACGCAACGACTGTCCAACTTTCCCGAGTGATCTCAAACAACATGCACGAACTGAAAATATCCTATGGTTCAACTTTCGGTAGAGACTGTCAATAACCGTCTCCGCTCCCCCATAGTGTAACGATTGACTAACTAACAGGATATTGAGTCGTCTCATATTCTTCCTATCTGTTCGTACATTATAACGATTATTGTCGCGGAAATAGCCCGTGCATAAGGGATCGGGAGCGAGATCAATGGATCTGTATCAGCGATGATATCGTATAAGATGTACTCATTTTTCTGATGTACTGGGTATCCCCCTGCGTTGGAACCCGGATACCGCGACTATATAGCCAATTCTAACAAGCGCGTGCCAGAACCACTTCCTGTTCCGAAGCGCTTCACAGTATTTTCGGACAGCCTGCTTATTGTCGCCAGAGCGTCGATAGCTATATCCCAAGCCACAGAGTCTACTTCCCTTGTAATACTTGAGCATATCAATTTCTTCTTTGTTGTAGTTGGTATCAGTAAGATGCAAATCAACAACGGAGATGTTGCCATAAGTTTGGCGTTGGACGTCATTCGACAGGTTGGTTCCATGACGACCGATCATGGTAAGTTTTTCATCAATGTAAACGAAATCTGTTGTTCTGCAACTTCTAAGGCTGAAATCGAAATCTTCATTGGTTGCAATTTTTCGCCACATCCCAACTAATTCAAATATTCGTTTTCTTACGACTATAGCGCTTGGGAACATTGGGTATCCTCTGAGCAGAAGCGAGAACATATCTTTTCTTGGTATCGTGAAATATTTGTGGTCGAAATACGTATGTCCCCGTAATATCTCATAGATAACGGGAAATATTTGTGAGTTTGACAAGGCATAGAACGCTCCGTCGACCCATTCAAATCGAGAGAAATCAGAAAAAGCGAACAGGGAATCTTCGTTTCTAGAGAACGCCTCAGCTATAACCTCAAGTTTTTCGGGTACCCATTTGTCATCCCCGTCGAGAAACGCTACCGATCGCCCGCGGCATTGTTCAATCGCAGTGTTCCTTGCTGCTGCCGCTCCACGGTTTATTTCGTGGCGTATGACCTTTATCTTATCTTTATACTCTAGAAGTGATCTTGCCGTGTCGTCCGTGCTGCAATCGTCGACAACTATAATCTCGACGTTTTTGTATGTCTGGTTCAAGACGCTCTGAATTGCCGATCCAATGAACTTTGAACCGTTGTATGTTGGAACAACCACGGAAATAACATCATCCATCCGTTTCTCCTTTCAATTCCCCGCGGCCTGTTGTTGTAGCCTCGATATAATTGAGATGAGCAGGCCGTTTGATGGATAAGCTGTCCTATTCACGTGGCATTTATTAAAACGGGAACCCTGCATAATCGTATTCAGAGATATTCACTCAGCAATTCAATCAATTCCGCGTTTGTCCTTTCTATATTAAATTTATCCATGACGGATTTTGCTGCGTTTAATCCAAGATATTTTATTTTATCAACATCGTGAATTAAATTATTCAATATATCCGTTGCTTCCTCAAGGTCTCCTGGCTTGTATAACACGCCATTCAAACCGCTTGTTATAGCTTCCCTGTTTCCGCAATTATCAGGAACTACCGCTGCCAATCCGGCGCTCATATATTCCAAGATGGAAAGTGAAAATGCCTCACCTGATGAAGCCTGAATGCCGATATCGCACGACTGTAATAATTTTGGAATATCATCTCTCATTCCTGCAAATATAAATTTATTCTCAATTTTGTAATCACACGCCTCCTTTTTAAACATCATCAAATCAGGTCCTACTCCACAGTGCAGAAAAAAAACATTTTTTTCCTTCAGGCAATTAATTATCCGATCAGCGCACTTCAATATAAAATCTATTCCCTTGTACTGAGTAGCCCGTCCGGTCGTGATAATAATTCTGGCATCTTGCGGAATATTGAATTCGGCATGGGTATAATATCGATATCTTTGATCAATATTGATTGGAACTATGCCATTTAATACATAGAAACATTTTTTTTGTGGCAAGCACCCACTGGTAATAAATCGCTCATAAACGAATCGTGAAACACCAATATATAAGTCACATGAAATGACTTCCAGCATGTAAATACATTTTTTTATTGTTCTTTTGTATGCAGAGGGCTGGGGACGTTCGCCCGGAGTGTGATCGTGTAATACAATGTTTTCAACGCCCCAATTTCGCAACAGTAAATAGTAAATGTCCCAATATGGCCGGTCTGTCAGATAGATACTTGTTATTCCATTCCCTATAATTAAATTTCTTAGCTCCCTTATCCCGTTAAAAGACCGATCGGAAAAATCATGATTCAATATGGTGATAGGTGCGCTTAGAATATTTTTCGGGATAGACGTAATTATTGGATATATAAGGAATACTTTTCTTCCTTTCCCTGCAAAATATCGGGCTATCTCCACCCAGAAATTTTCCATTAACCACCATGCAAAACCAACGCTGGATTCGTAGTTCGCTACCAGCAATATATTTCCTTTTTCACGCACCTTACCTTTCATTAGTTATTACATTTCCTTTATCAACTATGAATGAGTTTGCGCCCGCCTCACGATCCCTACCTCGCGGGAATCGTTCGGATCGGTTCCTCGGAGAGAACCCTGGTGGCTACGGTCAACGCCGACAGGATATAGAGATGCGGATACCCCACTCCTCCCAAAAAGATCCCGCCAACAGCGTATGCAACAAGCGCCATATTTAGATATAAGGGCCAGGCGCTTGCATCCATTCCCGGATTATCGCGCGATGCAATGCTGTGTCTCGACCTTACGTTGTCCCGGTAGTTCACGAATAATATCGATAACATCGTGATCAGTCCGATGAAACCGTATTCACCGAGAACAGAAAAATAGATACTGTGCACGGAATACCACCTCATCGATGGCGCATCGTCCGGCCTGTATTCCCGCCCATAGGCGGTATTAAAATTCCCGGCACCGACCCCTAACGGATGCTCAATCGCCATCTTCGTTGCCGCTTTCCATGCGGTTATCCGGCCTAATGCCGATGTGTCCTCAGTGTACTTTCCAATCGTCTCCATTCGATCAATATATTGACTCGGAGCATAGGCAGCTATTCCGACCGCGACAATCAACATCGCAAATAATGGAATTAACCTTCGACGTGACGTAACTACGTAATACAAAAGGGAGGAGGCCATGGCCAATGTGGCTCCACGCGATGCGGTCCCTACTACTCCGAATATCAAGATGGCGCAACTAATAATCCCGACGAACTTCAGAATCACCCGTTTCGATATGATAATCAAATAAAAGGACATGGGAACCACAATCGCCAAGGCCCACCCGAAATCGTTTCCATCTCCAAGAAAGTAGCCTGCCTGAAATGATTCCACTCTTTGGTGTGAGGTAAGAATGTCGATGTTCATCAGTACAAGAACCACATGAACCGCCACGAATCCAATTATAAAAGCATTTAACCTCTTCTGATGGTTAAAAACATAGATCACAATGGAGAACAGAAGAATATAACCTATTTGTCCCTTAAGAACATTAAAGGCATAATATGTAATATTTGCATATGTCATTGACAGAAACGTCAGCGCGATAAATAGAAGAAAAAGCTTCGTCTGTTGCCTTGAATATAACTCTGACACACCACGTCGAAACACAAAATAAAGAAAAAGTGACCCGACCATCAGAAGAGGAATATGGAGGGTCTGAACAACAGGAACGAAATACCCGATCCCTAGATACTCGATACAGATAATCGCGAAAAAGAACAAACCGGCCTTCACTTGGTCCTTCTTGGGTCCATATAATGACTATCGTACTCCTTCACAATCTGCCGAACACTGGAGCGGTATTCAATTAATAGCTGCACCGCAAATACCCCGGAGGGAAGACTGGCCCCATAAAAACGGAATCATTGGCTTATGTACGCCTCTGCATATCGTGAAAGTCGTGTATAAGCTGCTTCCGATAGATGGCTTCCGTCATCTTTTGCATATTCCTTTTTCCTCCTTCCTTCTCCGTCGGCTAATAGAGGCTGGAAATCGAGGAGGGCGATTCCTTTTTCGCGGGCGAATTCCCTGGTCCATTGATTGGTAATGAGTACCTGCCTGTTGACGTAATCCTGATAACTCTCCACTCCTGTTATCCGCCCTATCCACGCAGCGATTGCCTCCTTGATGCCGCTCCTTCCCCTGATGGTCACCTCCGTGGCGATGATGGGCTTGATCCCGTTCGCCCTCGCCAGGTCGACCATCTCAGCGATGCTTCTGCGCGTTCTCTCGAGTGTCGGATCGATCTCCACCCGGGTTGATCGGAAGATGTCGTTGATGAACCCCCAGATAATGACGACATCCGGATGTTCATCAACCACATCTTTCCTGAATCGCGCCAACATCTCGAAAGACTGTTCGCCGTTAACCCCTTTGTTGATTATCGTAATATTTCGCGGCAAGAAGTCAGTCCATCCTCTTGCGTAGGACGCTCCGATGATGACGATACTTCTCCTTCTCGCCGATGTTTCCCCAGGGGATCCGGTCTTCACGAGATTCCTACCCCCGATCTTTGCATGATCGATGTTTTCGTTTCCGATCGAAATTGCAGCCGCGCATGATATTAACAAGAGCATTGTCGCGATCATCCGACAAGTAACTATTGTTTTCATGTATAGGAAGTAACGGGAACGGCGAATGCAACTCGACCTTTACCGCATCGGTCGGTTTCCTGCGAAGGTGGGCTATCGCATGGCATCGGCACAACGTCGGGCAGTGTCTCCGTCCTCAAGCAAGACAAAAGCTCGTCGAAGGTAATCCTCCACACCGTTTCCCGGAGGAGCGTCCAGGTGTGCCGCCGGATCCAAGTTCCGAGTCAGGACGAGGACTCCCTTCCGGTGAATATTATTGTAATAGTCGATTGTTGCCGGCTGACTTCTGCGGCCGGCAAGCATGAGCCGGCTGTACCGTGGAAGAGACTCGAACAGGAGATCAAGGACACCGGCCTGGCCACTCAAGTCCACCGCAGCGACTCCGTAGCCATCCGACATGATCCCACGTAATTGTTCAAGGCAAGACTCCGATTCGTCGCTCCGGACCGATACCCACGGGAGCGACGGTCCATGTTGCGCAACTTCACGCCCAAGCCGCACCACGGGAAGCGCTCCGCAGATTGTTGCAGCGACTGCTGCGATCGAAGAAAGTACACCGTTACCGGTCACTACGGCGATCTCTCCCAGTTCGAGGTGAAGTTCTTCCCAGACAGCGAGCATCGTTGCCAGCATAGGTGCGGCGAGTGCTGCGTCCGGCGTTATCGTCGGAGGCACCGGAACGATGCGCCATTTGGAGGGATCACGATCCGCATCACTGCTCCGTGACAACACGAACCCGGTGAGCCCGCCTTCCGCAACCGCAGATATCCGTTTTCCCAGGAACCAGGATTCCCGATCTGAACCATCGGCCGGATCATGTCGCCGGATCCACTCGATCGTGTCTCTTCCGGTCATAATACCCTCACGAATCAACATCATCCGGATAGGATGGGACCTCAAGCGCCTTCCCCTCTTCCAGGGATCGATACGCAGTTGAAATAAATGCAAGGTTCTCCCAGGCTTCCCGCCCGGAAATCTCCGGCGTCGCATTTTCGCGTATTGCCCGAGCGAATTCGCGCACCCAATCGGCGGTCCAGCTTCTTTCGGGAAAATTTTTCAAGTGGTGAACTTTGCCCGGTCGTAATCCATCGATGGGTCTCGTCGAATAAACATGGAGACCGGCAGAATCCAGGACGATCGTTCCATTTGTCCCCCAAATCCGCTCCTCGGCCTGGTCCACTCCTCTCATGATGGAACTCGCACTCAAACTGCCGATGGCCCCGTTGTCAAACCGGTAGCTGATGCTGACGATATCCTCTACCTCTGCGGGTGAACCGAGAGTCGCGTACTCGCAGTAAACCCGCCTGACCTTTAAACCGGTGATGTACGCCAGATAGTCGGTAACGTGACATGCATTCATAATCAAAAACCCACCGCCACACTTGGCCTTCGATGCACGCCAGTCGTCCGGTGAATTGCTGCGTGCCCCTGTCCAGTAACCAGGATCCTTGTATTGATGCAGCAGGATTTGCACTCCCGTGATATTGCCTAATGCCCCTGCCGCCACAAGAGCTCTTGCCTTCCGGATCCTTGGAAGGTAGCGGAAACTGTAGTTCACCGTCAGTTTCACCCCATGCCGCCGGCAGGCCGAAAGCATGGTGTCGGCTTCCTCGAGGTTGTTGGCGATCGGCTTTTCAACCATGACATGCTTGCCGGCTTCTGCCGCCTGGATACTTAGGGACCGATGCAGGTGGTGCGGTACAGAGATCAGGACGGCCTCTATTTCACTGTTGTTGAGTAACTCCTCATAGGTCGAGAAGAAACGGACTGACAGCGCTCTTGCCATATCCCGGGCAACCTTTGCATTGACGTCGAATACGCCCATAACACGGGACGCCCCTGAGTGCATCGCTTCGGATGCGTTACGTTGCGCGATTGCGCCGGCCCCTACAATTCCAATTCTCAGAAGATCCATCTCACCTCCTCAAATTGGTCATATCATTACGACTGGGGGGCCGTAATGCCTGGTTTCGATTCAACGCCGGGTTTCCAATGGATGACGATTCCTACATGTCGATCGCCTCCATGGCTCAGTATCTCGTAGACCATGTTGCACTCCTCCGGTCGCACACGCCATGTGACCAACTCGTGAACACTTAATCTCCTTTCCTGAAGCAATCGGAGGAAAAGTTCTCCTTCCCTTCTGTAAGTCCACATGGTCGTGCTCGACTCTTTCTCAGGTATTGCAGTTATGTGCGCGCCTATGAAATCCAGGGAGCGGCACTGTGCCAGGTTCCAGAGGTCGATGTCCCGGATAAGGCCGCGGGACGATCCAAGCAGGACGATACGGCCGCCGGGTTTGGCACTCTTCATGGCTGTTTCAATGGCCTGCGGCGTCCCAACCGCCTCGATCACCACATCGGCCTTGATCGACTCGGTAGAGGACGGCGCCTCACGGAGCGACACGTATTCGTGCGCACCACATGGAGCCAACGCCGTGCTCCGCCTGTTGGCGCTTGGAGCCACCGCGATCACGCGGGCAGGTGAGAGTAATCTCGCGAGCCGATTGGCCATTTGACCGATGATACCTTGACCGATGACGGCCACTCTCTCCCCGGGACGAATGGCGGCCTTCCGGATCCCCTGTAAAGTGATGATCCCCAACTCAATGAAACTCGCTTCTTCGAAGGGTACCCCATCGGGAATCCGGAAGAGGAATTCGGGACTAATTGTATCGTGGCTGACGTGTTTTATCCGCCCGGCAACCCGGTCGCCGATCTGAAAACCGCTCCTTTGCCCTGATTTCACTACGGTGCCTGCGGAGCTGTACCCGGGCTGATAGGGAAAGTTACGCCTTGCACCCGGTAGCCCGCATAGAACCGCCCTCTCGGTCCCTGGGCTCAATGTGCTGCATTCCATTTCCACCAAGACCTCGTTTTTCCCCGGTGACAGGAACTCATACGGCTCGAGATGGGCAATCTCAAAGTCCAGAAACTCCACTCTCCTGGCTTTATGGACCCGCCTTCCTTTCACTACCCCTTCTGCCTTTAGCAATGTCCCGAAAACGATCCGTTTCACCCCCGGGCGATAGTCCGGTGGAATCTTCTTGTAGATTGCGCCGAGCGCCTCAATTGCTGCTTGCTTCATGATCCTTCGCCCGCCTCGCTCCTGGCCGCGGTGTCGGTAGTCGAGGGGATCGATCCCCCCTCTCCCGCACCAGCCAAGTGTTAATTATGGGACCTCCACCGGTTCCATTCCTTTGTAATTTCACCTTCTTTCGGAAGGACCTTTCCCTGACAGGGAATGGAGATAGAGTGACGTTATTCTCTTTGCCGTATGACACAGTGCGAATTGTTCCATAATGGAAGCTCGTGCATTGTTCCCCAATTGAAGCTGTAAACTTGGATTGCCGAGGATCATTTTCAGCGCTCCGGCGAATTCTTCTATTGATTCAGGATCCAGCAACATGCCATTCACCCCGTTCTCGATCAGGTCTTCCGTTCCACTGATTCGGGACACGATGCATGGCAAACCGCAGGACATCGCTTCCAGCAGCACATTGGGCATCCCTTCCTGCTTTGACGGAAAGAAGAATACGTCGGCGGCTCGAAGGTACCGATCAATACATTCGCGATATCCGGTAAACGTTACGTGGTCCTGCAATCCGGCTTCGCGCAATAACCGATGCAGATTGCCTGTGTATCCGCCTGGATTGCTCTCATCCTCCTTCGGCCACGGGCCCACAAGTGCAAGGTGGGTCGTCGGATGATCCTTATGGATTTCGCAAAAGACCCGGACGATGAGTTCCACATTCTTCCTGGGGATGATCACCCCGCAAAACATAATCAGAGGCCCGACTGGAAATCCGAAGCTCTTCTTCAAATCCCCTTTCTCCCGGCTGGACCCGCACGGACGGAAACGTTCGGTATCCACCCCGTTCGGGATCTTGACGATGACGTCGGGAGGTAACCCCTTGGCCAGATATTCCTGCCGGATCTGTTCGCTCGTGGCGATGTAACGATCAAACCGCATGAAGAAGAACTTGTTGACCCTCCCCCAGATCCTCCCATGACGGTGGAATGCGATATCGGAGTTTGCCATGGCGACTTTGAGGAAAGTCGGCTTTCCCAACAATCTCCCGATGCATCCGACGGGGCCATGTTGGAGTGTCCCGTGCGCGTGGATTACATCAAAGTCTTTCCGTTTTCGGAAGAGAAACCAGCACAGTGTCAACCAAAACGAGAGGATTTGATAATCCTGAGATTTCAATACCTTGAGCCGGAACACCTTGATACCATCCATCGCCTCTTCCGGGAGTCGATTGGAAAGCATCGCGGCAACGACGATCGTCTCCACTCCCATCCGATTGAGATAACGACAAAGGTTTCCTGCCTGGATTGCGGATCCGCTATATTCCGGGGCGTAATAAAAGCTGACCATGCACGCCCGGATGGAGTTGCCTCTATCGGGGCGGCAGTTGATTGCTTGAGTTTCAAGCAATAGCGGTATGCCTCCTTTCGAACCGTAATTCCTGAGTGATCAATCTATCCGATATCGGACACCGCTACGATACAAAGGCGTTATTTTGCTGCCTTCTCGCGGTCCCAGAAAATTCCTGCGTATTCGTGAAGGGCACGATTCGACAAATTAAGGTACAGAGGCGATGGTAAATATCCCGTGGCCAGGTAATTTCTACGTGTCAGGAAGTCTGTGGGAGCGGGAATCGGATGCATTCCGAATTTCACGAAATTGTTGATCGATCGATGCATATGTCCGGCGGATGTTACGAGTATGATTTTTTTCTCTTTCAAAAGAGGTGATAGATTTTCTGCGCTTTTTATTGTACTGCTGGAACGCTTCTCGATTACGATCCGCTCGTTGGGGACCCCCAGCGACACCAGTACATCCTTCATAATCGAGGGAACCTCCTCCTTTCCTGAAATAATAATTCTCCGCTTTGGGTTCATGCGGAAAATCCTTGCGGCTTCGAGAATACGGATCGCAGAGGTGCCATTTACGTAACTACTCAGAGGCGTCTCGTCGTTCCGTTCCGCGTACCCGGCGAGTAAAACGATATCTTCTATGTCTCTATTCGCCGCACTCTCCTCATAAGGGGGGTAACGGAACTCGAGACTTCCCAGCAGCCAGAACGCAACCGGCCCCGTTCCGAACACGAAGTAAAGGGTCAAGGCGGTTGCGAATACGTAGATGGATTTTCTCCGTTGACTCTTCCAGAAGAGCAGCAGTACCCCACTGAGCAACAGGAAAGAAATGGCCCCGGATGGTTCTATCAGTACCTGTCCCAGTTTTTTTAATATATCGACATCGAACATGGCTTGTCCTATGATAATATTCGATCTACCGGTAATTTTCCTTCAGCCAATCGCAGGTCCATTTTAACATCTCTTCCCGACTCTCGGGGAAAGACAGTATGTGATTTGCATTCTTCAATATTCTTACATCGATATACTCCATGTGATTTCGATACATACTATCGTAATATTGCCAGAACTTCTCGTTATATTCCCAATGGAGTCGGTCCATCTCGCTGAAGATAAGTAGCAACTTTCTGGAAGAGAAAATCATTCTTTGAAAGGCTAAAGGAAACAACACGTTCAAATTTGAATTTTCTGGCGCTGAGGGCGCGACACGCTTTTGCGAAGCAGGCTTCGGGGACCTCTTGAACAGAACCTGCCAGAGGACTCGAAAATCGCTCCTGAAGGAAAAAAATCTTTTCCATGCCGTGATATCCCTTATTTTCCCGATATACAAGTTCCGAAGCCTTTCCGCCTGTCCTTCCGTAATAAATTTCGCATGATTCACATGAGTGCCATCCTGAATCACAGGAATACCCAGTCCGAACAATCCGACAACCCTCGAATCGCGGCTACCGGTGATCAGACCGGTGATCGCTCCCCCGCACAACCCCCCGAGAACGAATTTCCCTATACCCAGATCCTTCTCCACGTAATCCATCGCCGAGATTACATCGTCGACATACCGCCCCTGCTGGATCGACCCGTATAAATCCGCAACGAACGTTTCCTCCACGTCCCCTTCCGAGTCCCCCAGTCCGTGATAATCGAAACGTAGTACAACATACCCTTCCATCGCATAACGGCGCGCCATCTCGACATAAAGGCGGTGAGGTGCGATACGACTTTTTATCCCGGGGGAGAGAAGGATTATCGCGATATCTTTGCGGTGGACCCCCAACGGGGAATGCAGCATTCCGTACAGGACCAGATTCGTCCTGTTCTTTATAACGACCGGGACGATGTCAACCACGACTTGAATCCATCCACTCCAGCGTGGCGCTACAAAGATTCACTGCCTTGCCGTTGTATGTCTTGATTTCCCTCCAAAACGGCTCTTCACGGACATTTATGATCGAAGATCTTGCGATGCTTTTCCCGAGATCGAATACCCTCTTCTTGGCCGGCCCTCCGTGGCTGTCGATCTGGACAATAAGGGAATCTTTTTCACACCTGATATTTCGTTCATTCAATCGGATATCGGAGATCCCTTCGTACAACCTCCTGCCGATTTCATACCCCTCCGCATTGACGGTCTTCCCTTCCATCAGATCCTGGATCAGCATACGTCGGTCTTTTTGAATTTCCTTGAAGATCGCGGTCTGCGTCATCAGGTTGGATCGCAGGATCTCCTGCATATATTGATTGCCGTCAACAATGGGATCCCACAGAATGAGGCGCGCCACGTCGTTCCGCTCCGCGGCGAGAGCGGCAAGGGTAGCGCCGAACCGGAGTCCGACAAGTCCCACACCGTCCAATCCCGGCACCATCGTTTTCAACATACGAATCGCACAACCGATGTCCGATAACCACGTCTCCACGTCTGCTTCTTCAAAATTTCCTTCACTGTCTCCGTTTCCAGTGTAATCGAACCGGAGGACGGGATCTCCCCTGCGCGATAATTCCCGCGCGAAATCGACGTAGACCCTCTGTGCCCAGAGTCTTTCCTCCGCAAACGGGTAACAGAGGACATACCCGTTGACCGGAGATTCCTTTTCCACTCCATGGAGCATGCCGAAAAGACGACAGGCACCGTTGACGAAAAAAAAGGGGGTTTCATTCTTCATGACGATTCGGAAAAGGAGGTCCTATTTCCGGTTCAATGCCGGCACCAACTTATACAGGGCACCCATGTAACCGAGACGTTCCTGCTTTTTAAAGGAGAGATACCATGCCGGGACCAGATAGACGGGCAGAAGAGAAAACACCCTCGCAATAAATCCTGCCAGGCTCGCGGCGGGGAGCCGCGATTCGACCAATACGCAACAAACGAGGAACGGAACGGAGGACACGATCGGGGCAAGATAGGAGCCGAAAACATACTTCCTGAAATCCACTGTTACTACCTTGGATATGAAGTAGGGATAAGCGAAGAGGGCCGTGGCAAGATGGGGGATAGCGGTCCCGACGGCGACTCCGACGATCCCCCAGAATCGGATGAGAACGATGCTGAGGATGAGGTTGGCAATCGCCTCGACGCATCGACATGCCGCGCAGACCTGGTGCTTGTTCATCCCCTCCAGTAAAGCCTGGGTTGTGTATTGGGCGACCGAAAAAAGATGGGCAACCGCCAGTACGATCAGAACCTTGCCCGAAAGGGGCCCGTACTCTTTGCCCATCCACAAGGAGATGAATCGTTTCCCCATCGTCAGGAAAACGATGGAGATAGGCAATGCGATGATGAGCGACATTTTGGTACCGCGCATCAGAACGTCGCTTATCTTATCTTCTTCCCCGCGCGCCTGAAGTTCGCTGGTCAATGGGGCGAACATCTGGGTCATCTGGTTGACGATGCGTCTCATGTATTCCGTCAAGGATGCTCCTATGACGAAATAAGTAACATGCGCAGGTCCGAGCAGGATCCCGATTACGATGGAATCGGAATAATAGACGATTTTCTGGCCTATGTATGTTATGAACGATTTGCTGCTGTAGTTGAAAATCTTTCTATACCACTCGGCTCCGTATTTCCCGAACCGGATTTCCAGCTCCGGTATTTCCTTGATGCAGTAATGCCTTCCGTACATGCTGGAAGCCAGGTTCATCACGAGATGCAACAGACTGAGGGCGATCAAGCCATAGCCGTTCCCGAGAAGAATGACGGTCAATACCGCCTTGATGATCGCGACCAATATGTTGACCTTGGCCAGAACGTCGTACCTTTGAATTCCGAGAATGATACCGAAATACACGCTGAATACGAGTCCCTGCGCGATATTGAAGCCGGTAATGACAATGACCCATTGTGCTATCGGGATCGTATCGGCGGACACTTTGATTAAATACGGAAACAGGGTGGCGAGTCCGATGGAAATGACGAAGCAGGCAACACTGGTGAGTCCATAGATAGAAAACGCCGAACTGATAATGCGGTTCAGGGAATCCGTATCGTTGACGGCGCGGTATTTGGCGACATACCGGATGGTGGATTGCCGGACGCCCATTTCAAGGAGCCCAAGGTATCCGGTCATATCCATGATGATGTTCCATACGCCGTAGTAGGTGTTCCCCAGTTTCCGCACGACGTAAGGGGACAGGAAAAAGGAAATCAGTAAACCAAGGAACATCCCTGTCCAGTTCGAAAGCAGGTTCCGGAGAAATTTTTCCGATGTACTCATGAGAGGGAGTATGTTCCTTCTACTTCCAGGGAATTACCTTTTCGTGGGAGACCATATCTCCTGCCGGAACCCTATCGTATATTTCATCGTCGCGAACAGGATCGCGACGTTCGAAAGACAGAAATAGTAAGGTATTTTTGACAGAGGGCTTCGACTCATGCGAGTTCCAAGCAAGGAAACGCAGGCGGCAAGGTAAAAAATGCATTGGGCGATGAAAATCACCCCGTAAAATCGTTCTTTTAGAAGGAAAACATTCGAAAGAAAAAGGAGGATCATGAAGAATGGAACCAGCCACCGGGAAACCTTGTGGCTCCAAAGGAAAAAGGAAAATATCCCGTATCGGCAGGGATTGAGAAGGGCTTTCTTATAGTACAACGTGGTCATCCCTCGAAGGATGGTCCGCTCTTTCCTGCGGAACTCGTCCTTCGCTTTCTTCGCGCTTGCCATGTGTCCTGATGCCGTGGTTTCGGTGACGGCCCGATACCCTTGTTCGACGGTCGTCAGCGCCGACAGGAAATCGGGAGCCATCCCCTCGAGGAACGACGGACAGATTCTCCGCCTCTGGGCGTAGAACGATCCGCTTGCCCCGACAATCGAGTGGACCTCCGATTCAAGGTTACGGAGGTACAACTCGTATCTTCCGTAGATCCCTTCCCCGCCTCCGTCCAGAATGCGATCCGATCCCGAAACGCACCCGATCGAATTCTCCCGGAATCTTTTTACAATGGCCAACAGGGAATCGGGTTCGAGGAGGATGGAGGCGTCCGTGAAGACGACGATCTCCCCCGTCGCGACGGCAATCCCCGCATTTAACGCCTGCGACTTCCCCCCCCGGTTTTCCATCGGAATGAATATCACCCCGTGGTCCAGGTATTTCCGGACAAGGGCATTCGTCGCGTCCGTCGACCCGTCGGAAACGATGATGATCTGAAGGTTCTTTCGAGGATAGTCCAGCGACAACGTGTTCCGGATCTTCGCCTCGATCGTTCCTTCCTCGTTGTGCGCGGGGATCAGCATGGAGACGGTCGGGGTGAATTCTCCGGAAGGCACGCCTTCCTTTTTTTTCCCGACCCGGAATTTGCCGATGATGAACAGCAACAACGGGTACCCGAAATAGGGATATACGATCATCAAGAGGGAAAACCAGAAAATCGGACGGCTCATTCCGGTTTGTCCTTCGGCTTCACCGCCGGGTTGCGCTTCCAGGCCCACTGGAGTCGATCCGCCTGGCGAAGGAAATATCGCCCCGCCCGCAATGCGGGTATCCAACCGGGGGGGGGTGGGACGTTTGCATCCACCGAAGCGTATCGTCCCTTTCCGAGGAAACGACCCTGGCGGAGTTCTTCGATCACATCCGTCTGCCGTGCCGGCAACTCCCGTTTCAGTTGCAGAAAAACTTCCCGGAACCTCCGGACGTCGTGCATATCGAGGCCGGTGTACGCCATCACCCGAGGATTCCGCTTTCGGACGGACTTCCACAGGTCCATGGATCCGGCATCGGGGAGATAACGGCTGTCGTACGCGGCGTTCCAGACCTCGATGCCGTCGATCGCGTGTACGATCTCTTCTGGAATGCGATAACGGTTTCTCGACGGATGTGCGACGATCGAAAGGCCGCCGAGGCGCAGCACTTCGTCGACCGCTCTCGCGATTCTTTTTTCCCGGACGGGGTCCCGGATCCCCACGCAAAGAAGGTGGACACCTTCATCTTGCGGGAAAGCGTATTCGAACCCCGGGATCACCTTGACGTCGTCCCCGGAATGGGCATCGCAATCCCGAACGACCCGTTGAACGGAATCATCGTCCATCATGTCCGCGTGTTCCGTCACACAGATGAATGCGAACCGGTTCTCCCTGCTGAAGCGGACCAGTTCCTCCAAGGAGGACTTCCCGTCGAAGGAGTGGTCCGTGTGGACATGAAACAGACCCCTCATCGGCGATGCCCTGGAGAACCCGACCGGAACCTTTGAGATAATTCGTGGAGCGACGGCCGGAGATCGTCCCATGACTCGATTTCGTAGTGGAGGTTTTTCCCGGAAAATCGGAAAAAATCGAATATGGCCTGCATTCTTCCGGGATGACCCTTCGGGAGATGGAGACTCTCCCTGTTCTTTAGCAGGAGCATCATCAGGGAGTCCACGTCCCCCCAGAACCACCGTGTCTTGACACCCTCCTTGTACGAGAAGATAGGATCAACCGTCTCCCCGTTCACGATCCGTATGAGGATCTCGGGAAAGTCGACCTCCGCGTCGATGGCAAGTTGCAGGGATCCCCAGAACCGGCCGTTGATCTCCATCAGTTTCGGGACGCCGTCCCTGTCATCCATCTTGAACTCCACCATCGCGACGCCGTGCCATTTCAGGTGGTCGAGCAGTTTCGTGGTGTAGGCCCGCGTCTGCGGGGAAACCGGAACGCTCTCCCGGAGGACGCTGACCCCGCCGGAAGGAGGCTTCTCCCGGAGCCGACGATGGCCGAACAGCGCGACCATTTTCCCGTTTTGATAACAGGTGAAAACCCCGATCCCGGGACCGTGAATCCTTTCCTGCAGGAGAACCGGAAATTCCCAAGTCCCCTTCTTGCGTAAGATGACGGACAATTCTTCCGGGTCCCTTGCGTAGGAAACACCCATCGCCCGCCATCCGTTCTCCGTTCGGACCCTCGATCGGTACGGCTTGACCACAACCGGAAAAGAAATGCCGGCCATCGCTCCGCCATCTACGTCTTTGTCCTGAAGGATGCGGGTCAAGGGAACCGGAACGCCGAGGCGTTCCGCGAGCCGGAGAATCTCCAGTTTGTTCGAGGCGATCCGGAAGGCGTTGCCGTCCGGGAAGGGGAGACGGCATGATCCGCAGAGCTTTCCGGCGTTTTCCGTCACCAGGGCGGTGGTGATCTCGGTCACCGGCAGGAGGACGTCGATTCCCTTTTTGCTGACCGTGCGGAGTAGATCGTCCAGGAAATCGTTCGGGTGATTCATTGGGTCCGGGTATATCCACCCTTCGCTGCAGTACCTGGAGACCGACGCAAGAGAAGGGGAGGTTTTTTCGCCGACGACGATCCTGTGCCCCTTCTTTCCCAGCGACCGGGTGATCGCCAGGGCGGCGCGGTTGTCACCGTCCGTGATCAAGACATTCATGGAGGCGCGCGCTTCCCTAGATCATCCCGAGGATCGATGAAAGGAACATCGGAACTTCCCGGGTCACGTCGTCGTGCACATTCATCCGTTTCAGGGAAAGCGGATCGTCGTCCGCCCCTGCGAATCCTCTGCGGGTTCCGAAAGCGATCTCGTATCCGCACTCTCCGATACACTGTCTCACTGCCGGGTCGTTGTCTCCGTTGGGGTAACTGAAGGCATACACGCTCTTTTGGATTCTCCCTTCGATGATTCTCCTTGAATCAAGAACCTCCTTCCGGACTTCGCCGGCGGATACGTTCGTGAGAATCTCGTGATTCAATCCATGTGATCCGAAATCGATCCCCCCCCGGGACATCTCCTCGATATCCTCCCATGAGAGAAAGGAATCTCCCTCGCTCGAAGGGCCCCCGATCGTTCCCATGCAGGCTTCGATCGCGTTGACGATCGGCTCAATGCGACTCAGGGGCAATTTCTTCAGGGAACGGATCTGCTCCCAAACCTCTTTCCTGAATTTCCCCTCCGGCAGGGCCGACAGCTCCTCGATCTTTATCTCTTCGGGTAGGGTGCCGTACCGGGCCGGGATACCGGGATCCCTCCGCGCGGCCCCGCGAATTCCATGCAGAGCCGAGAAGATCCTCTCCTGCCAAAACCGTTTTCGGGTGCCGATATGCCCTACCGACAGGAAGATGACGGCGGGGATCTCGTGTCGTTTCAATATCGGGTAGGCATGCGTATAGTTGTCCTTCCATCCATCGTCAAATGTGACCAGGCACGAATTCGTCGGAAACGGATTTCTTTCCTGCAAATGTCGCCTGAGGGATGCAAGGGATAGGAGGCGGAAGTGTTTCCTCAAGTACGCCATCTGATGTTCAAAGGTCCCGGGGTCGACCTGCATTCCTTCGTACGTCCCCACCGCCGCTTTCTCGTCATCCAGCGGGATAACCCGGTGGTACATGAGAACGACGACGCGCTCCCGAAGCGCCAGTCGCCGATACACACCGGTGGCGCCGGAGGCAAACAGTACCCCCGCGGCAAGCCGCCGTGTGGCGTACTTCAGGTCATCCGTCACGCTCAGACGGTGCACGGATCGCAATCTTCCGCCGTCTCGATCTTCCGGATCCTCCGGAAAGGAAACGCGGAAGTGCCCCGCCTTCGCCGCGAGGGAGCAGTATAGGCGGAGATATCGTCCCAGCCGCTCATTGTGCAGGAGGGAGGAACCGCGGGGGCCCTTCCACCCGTCCGCCTCAATCCGGAATGGGGTGTTGAGGCGAAGGTCGACATCTCCGGCAGGCGGGCAGAGGGTCCGTAGCTCAACCCGTTCTTCCTCCTCCGCCCTTCGAGCCGTCGATCCCGGCAAAGGGGAGCGATCGCGACGATCCGGCCTCCACGGGAGAAGATCGCGATCCGGAGGTCCGATTCGCCATGTAGTGTCCGGGCGCAGGCATAAGACCACTCGGATCCAAGCACGTGATTGTTCGTCGCTCCGGCGAGACGGTTCCACTCCCCCTCGATCTCCTCCATGCAACGTATGTGACTTTTCGCAAGAAGGAGGACCTGCTCTCGTTCTGCCCGGTGACCCCGGTTCACGGTCGTTTCAACACCCATGAAAGCGGCGTCGGTGGTTCCGGAAAGGAGGGCGAAGAAGGCCCAGTCCTCGTGTAGCCGGAGTTCTTCATCAAAATTGACATTCCGCGGCATAGCGTTCCTTCGGACGATGGTGCTGCTGTCGATGAGGATGCCAGCAATCCTGGCAGTTTCCTGGCTCCAGTGTCGGTCTGGAACGAGTTTATCAGGGACGACTACTTAACGGAGTAGTACCATATGCAAAAATGAAATATATAAATAGGATCTATTTTGAAATTACCTGTAAATGCTATCGATTCCTCTATTAAAATCAAAATTCTTTTCCCGTAACGCAGGCAAAATAGCATTGAGTATATCGACAACATAGGAATGATCGTCATGCAATAGAAGGATATCTCTATTTTTTGCACTTTTGATGATCGATTGTATAATAAAATCAATTTTTGCGTAGCGATTTTTTCCCCATTCCCCGCCTCCCAGCGACCAGAAAATATTTTGCAGGCCGATTCTTCGAGCAGCCAGTAAACCAGGCAAGGAGATGATTCCACGTGGGGGACGGAAATATCTAGGTTCAACTCCAGTAATATTACTGATGATCTCTTGACATTTCAAGATATCGCATCGAAATTCCGAGTATCCTGATACACGGTCGTTATAATGGGCATAAGTATGGTTCCCAATTTTATGCCCATCCTCCACAATCTGTCTCACTATGTCAGGATATTTTTCAGCCCGGTAACCAACCAGAAAAAATATAGCCCGAATATCATTATTTTTCAATATATTTAATACAGTCGGAGTGATCTTTTCATCAGGACCATCATCGAAAGTAAGAAGGAGAGAATTGCTTTCTCTCGATTTCCATAGGGGAAGACGGCGCTGTATAAGGAGATTTGGTATACATGCACTTATGATACCCCTTATCGTACAAATCATACCCAATAGGCCTTTGGTGTGGCGAAGTGAGGCAGGCGCCCAAGCCCCCGATTCCACACATAAAAGGGACTGTCAGATCCCGAAGAGTCCATGTGCTCCGTTCGGGAAAAAGGACGGGGACTCAAGGTCGCCGTGAGAATCGCGGCATTCGTGTGGAAAGGAATTTGGAATTTCAAGCGCACTCTCGCCGCACAATCTCGACAATTCTGGAGAGATCGCCGCGGCGGACGTATTGATGCGTTGGCAAAGTAACGATTTGCCTTGCGAGCGTCCCTCCGCCGGGCAAGCGGCTCTCTTCCTCGGAAAGACCGATGCGAACCTCCGGAATATCGTTGATGGCCCCAGGATAGGAAGGCGAAGCAGAGATCCCAAAACGATTTAATTCGGCGATGCAGCGATCCCTGCACTTCTCGTCAAGGATGCGAACGGGAAAACGGAGGTAAACGGGAGAGGTCTTGTCCTTCGTCGTCGGGAGGAGAAGGCGAGGCGTCCCTTCCAACCCTTTCATCAAGAACTCCGCGTTTGCGATCCGGGACTCGTTGATCTCCCGAAGACGTTCCAGAAGACGGACACCGAGCTTTGAAAGGAAGACCCGGTATTTTTCGATGGGATACTCTTCGGAATAGACGGTGGATCCGAGTCCGAGGAACGGAAGGCGATTGGGAATCCAGTAAAGCCCCGGTCTCAGGAAGGCGGCGTAGAGGATCACTTTCATGAAGTTCATGAAGCTTCCAGATAACCCGGACCTCGGGAGGCGCTCCGATTCGCCTCGTAGCACGTCCGCCACCTCGTCAAACTGCGTTACGATGACCCCCCCTTCGATCGTCGTGATGTTTTTCCCTTTGTCGAGACTGAACAGTCCCGCGTCCCCAAAGGTTCCGGCGAAACGCCCATCCACCCGACCGCCCATGCATTGGGCGGCGTCGTCGATCAGGCGGATATCGTGACGCACCGCGATACGTTCCAGCGCCGGCAGGTCGTCCGGTATCCCATAGAGGTTCGACGTAACGATGCAGAGGACGTTCGAGAAGTCCATTTTCTCGAGGCATCGAAGGTCGTATCCGAACGATACGCTGTCGACGTCGCAAACGCGGACATCGAGCCCCGCCTTCCTGATCGAAGCGGGGACCGAGTAGCAGGTATACGAGGGAACGACCACTTCCGTTTTCCGGCGGTCCGACAGCGCCATGAGAGAACGCAAGATGAGCGTCATCCCGGCTCTTCCGGAA
>Ga0209341_10001079_pt1 | contig 27385 bp, 20 predicted proteins | sample RifCSP13_2_FD_184020 | JGI IMG/M metagenome (GOLD analysis project Ga0209341, IMG submission 184020) | Soil microbial communities from Rifle, Colorado - Rifle CSP2_sed 13_2 (SPAdes) (version 2) | ecosystem: Environmental > Terrestrial > Deep subsurface > Rock core/Sediment | place: Rifle... | reverse complement strand
GAAGCGTCCCTTCGACGGAGTGCAGGTTGGCCGACCGGTATTCCAGTTCGGCCAGGCGCGCTCGCAAGTCCGCATTCTCCGCCATGAGTTGGGATTTCGTTCTGGATGGCATCGTTACACCCCCAGTTTCAGGTGTGTACTTCAGCCGGTTGCCGGTTGCTGATAATTGATATCATAATATTCTGCGAATTGTCAACATGGCAGTTCCTACCACAGTAATTCTGTCCGCCGGTTTCAGGCATCGGCATCTGTCCGAAATGCGGGCCGCTGTTTGTCTGATTCTCGGACCGGTGTTTGTCCTATGGCTTAGAGCATCCGGAGGATGGAGGTGATGGCCGGCGGTTGTTCCTTCTTCATTTCGGCGGCGCCACCGAGCCGGCGTAGAACACTTCGCACCGCCCCCCCAAGAGTTTTTTCGCCTGCTTGAGCAGCTTGAGCGCCGGCCCCGCGACGGATTGGAGGATGCTCACCTTCTCCACCTCCGGTTTCCGGAAAGAGCCGCGGATCCTCTGGCGCACTGTGGCGCATCCCTTCCCGTCGACCACCGCCATGGTGACATCGTTGAACCGTTCGTTGGCGAAATCGAGACTCCCCATGAGCGCGATCCGGTTCTCGCTCGTCGCCATCGCCACGTCCTTCGCCCGCGCAATGCCGCGTTCCACCTCCCAGTCGGAGACGAGCGCCCGGATCCTGCTGCTGCCGCCAGATCCATGGAAGAGGCTCGCGAAGTTATATCCCTTCGTGATCAGCGGGGCGAAGGGGCCAGCAATGAAGAAAACGCCCACGTCGACGAGGTTGAAGCTCTGGCTGGATTCGTATCGAGAGAACGTGCGGTCGAGGTCGACGCCGTCGAGCGTCAGGTTCTCGCCCCGAAGGGAGACCTCGCCATCCGCGGCCTGCTTCATCTCGTTCGCGGTCTTTCCCCGCATCGACAGGGTGGCGGAGAAGTCCATCGACCCTTCCGCGATCTTCTTCGGCGACAGGACCTTGAGGAACTCCTCGATGCGGAACCCCGACAGGGAATAGCGGCCGTGGTAAAGGGGGACGGAGCCCGAAAGGTCCGCCCGGAGGCTCCCCGACCCTTGCCCTCCGAAGAGGCGCATCGTAACCGGATGGAGATCGAGGACGCCGTCCTTCCCGGCCACGGCGGACTTCAGGTCGGAGACGACGAGGTCCTCTGTCCGGACCTCCCCGATCCCGGCGGTCCCCGAAAAGGAAATCCTCCGGAGAAGGTCGGCCTTTCCGTCGCCCCCGACGGCGAGGTTTTCCACGCCCAGGGCGAGGCGATCCGCCGTCACCTTCCCTCCGGAGCCGGAGTAGACGAGCCGGTCCGCGGTGACCGGGCGAATCCCGTACAGCCCGTCCTTCCCCTCGATCCGGAGTTTCAGGTTCGAGACCGCCAGGCTCCCCTTGCGGAACTCCTTGCAGGCGAACTCTGCCGTAAGGGAAAGGCGTTTCAGGAAATCCGGGCTTTTCCCCTCCGATAGCCGCAGGCGGCTCACGTCCAGGTTGAAGTCCCCGGCCTCGAGTACTTCCCCGGTTCTTTTGTCCGCGTAGAAGAGGGCGCCGTCCGAGAGGGAAATTTTCGCCACGTCCAGAAAGAATCGCGTCACTTTGGCCTCCTCGGCCGTCTTCTTCCCGGCTTCCTCCTCCGGTGTTTCGAAGTTGAATTTTCCGTCGGTACCCTGCTCGATGGAGATCCGGGGGCGCTTCATACCGATCTTTACGATCCGGACTTCCTTGTGGAGGAGGGGGAGAAGTTCGATCCCGAGGATGGCCTCCTTCGCAGAGGCGACGTCCAACCCCCGGTTCCGGATACGCACATCCTCCAGCGTGACATGGAAGCCCGGGAAGAAGCCGATCCCCAGCCTGCCGCCGATGCGGACTTCCATCCCCAGGGCGTCGGAGGCGGCCGCCTCCAGCCCGGGCTTGTGCGCGTTCACATCCACGAAGAGAACCAGCGCGACCGCCACCAGGATGAGGAGCGCAAAGAGCCCCCCGGCCGCGAAGAGAGCGATTTTCCGTTTGTCGGCCATCCGCTTTCCCCGACCGACGCCAGCGTCGCCGTCGCTCGATTCCGATCGACGGCGTTACCTCAATCGATCCTCTGGAAGTCGATGTACCCCCGCTCCACGTCCGTGTGGACCAGTTGCACGCGGAGCCTTTCGCCGACATCGGCCCCTTCGAAGCCGTGAATCAGCCTGCCTTCCACGGGGGGGTGAAGGAGACGGACCCATGTCCCCTTGTCCGCTGCGCCGGTGACGATCGCATCGAACCGCTCCCCGGTTCTCGGCGCCAGCAGCATGGCCGCCGCGGATTTTCGGACCAAGCGCTCGACCTTGTTCGCATCGTCTTCCTTTTTCGTGCAGTGGCGGCTAAGCTCCGTCAATTCGTCGCGGCCGTACGTCATCGGCGATCCCGTGATGGCGGCCTTGAGCAGCCGTTGGGTGATGAGATCGGGGTATCGCCGGTTCGGGGCCGTGGAGTGGGTGTAATCCCTGACCGCGAGCCCGAAATGACCGGGAGCCGTCTCCTCCGGAAATTCGGGAACGTATTCGCCGGCCCCCATCAGCTTGATGATGGTGAGCGAGAGATCGGGAAAGCGGAGAGGATCGGCGGCCTTCCTTCCCGCCAGAAACTGCCCGAGCGCCCTCGGATCGGGCTCCGGCGGAAGCGTTGCGCCGTATCGGGACGCCACCTCGACGATCCGCTCCCACCGCTTGGGAGAGGTGACGACGCGCCGCAGGGAGGGATACTTCCTGGCTTTCAGGTACCGCGCGGTCACCCCGTTGGCCGCGATCATGAAATCCTCGATGAGCTCTTTCGCACGATTCCTCCGCTCGGCTTCCAGGTCCCGGATCACATCCCCGTCGAACACCGGGCGCGCCTCGATCGTTTCCAGGTCCAGTGCTCCGTGCTCGTGCCGGAACGCCTTCAGCCGTTGAGCTACACGGTCCTGGATGCGGAGGTTCTCGGCGAGCCCCTCGACGACTGCGATCGGGCCCGGAGCGGGTCCTTCGCCTTCCAGCCAGGCCGCAACGCTGTTGTAGGCGAGCTTTGCGCGGTTGCGGACCGTCGCACCGTAGAGATCCGAGCTGCGAAGCGACCCATCTTCGCCGAAGACCATCTCGATGACGATGGCGGGGCGATCTTCCCGGTAGCCAAGCGACGTGAGATCGGTCGACAGCTTCTCGGGAAGCATGGGAAAGATCTCGGCGGCGGTATAGACCGAGGTGGTGTTCTGCCGGGCGTGATCGTCGATCGCCTTGCCCTGCCTGACGATGGCGTCCACATCCGCGATCGCGACGAGGATCTTCACCGCGCCCTCCCGCATCGTCTCGGCAACGGTGAGCTGGTCCAGGTCCCGGGAGTCGTCATTGTCGATCGAAGCCCAGGGGAGGTTGCGCATGTCGCGCGGCCACCCGGAACTCCCGGCTGCAGTCGCCCGGATACCGTCGAGCTCGGCGAGCGCCGCGCGGGAGAAATCGGGCAGCAATCCGCGCTCGATCATCGCCCGGCGGGCGATCCGCCTCAGGGTGGAGCGCTGTCGGCCGGCGTCCATCTTCCTTGATCCTCCGGGGGCAAAGATCCTTCGGGGGCTCATGGCCCGAGGCCAGTATACAATGGATCATAAGGTTCGATGCGGCACAGCCGCTCCCCGCCCCAAGAAACGGGGATCGGGTTTTCCCCATCGATATGTGGTATTTTAAAAAAGCAAGCAAAGGTCCGCAGTCAAAGAGATCCCGAGAATCATGCTCATGACCTCATTTGCGCCCCTGCCGCGGATGCCCTCTCTCATAGAGAGCCTCCCAACGTTCTCTATGTCACCTCTGGCCTTACTCAAAAGCAAATCCTGATCCATAGAAGGAGACCTCCTACTTGAAGGTGAGCGGCAAGTCCATTCTCGGGATCCTGCCCCATTTGAGAGCAAACCTCCGCGGAAGCGGATTGGCAAAAAAGTTCGCCGGCGACGAGCCTCCGCTGCGATCGGAACTGTTCAGCAGCGACCAGATGAAGCTGCATGGCAAGACCTTGGCGGGCTCGCACAAGTTGGGTCCGAGAAGTATTCGGGACCGGCTTCTCACGCGGCTGGCGGAGAATGAAGACGTCCTGATGGGAGCCTGCAACCTGCTGACGGCGGCGGTCAAGGCGAACCGCCGGATTGCGCCGGCCGGGGAATGGCTGCTCGACAACTTCTATCTGATCGAAGAACAGATTCGCACGGCCAGGCGACACTTGCCGAAGGGGTACAGCCGGGAACTGCCTCGATTGCTTTCCGGCCCATCGGCCGGACTTCCGCGCGTGTACGACATCGCCCTGGAGACGATCTCGCACGGCGATGGACGGGTGGACCCGGAAACTCTCGACAGTTTCGTGGCGGCCTACCAGACGGTCACCTTCCTTACGTTGGGCGAATTGTGGGCCATCCCGATCATGCTGCGCCTGGCGCTGATCGAGAATCTCCGACGCGTTGGAGCGCGGGTCGCCGCCGGCATGATCGACCGAAACCGCGCCGCCCATTGGGCGGACCAGATGACGGAGATCGCCGAGAAGGATCCGAAAAGCCTGATTCTGGTGACCGCGGACATGGCGCGGTCGAACCCGCCGATGGTGAGCTCGTTTGTCGCGGAATTTGCGCGCCGGTTGCAGGGACAGAGCCCCGCTCTGGCATTGCCGCTCACCTGGATCGAGCAGCGACTTTCCGAGTCCGGCCTGACGATCGAGCAGCTGGTGCGGTCGGAGAGCCAGCAACAGGCCGCCGACCAGGTTTCCATCGGCAACAGCATCGGCAGCCTCCGATTTCTGGGAGCGATGGACTGGCGCGAGTTCGTCGAGAGGATGAGCGTTGTCGAGCAGGTGCTGCGTGAGGACCCTGGCGGAGTCTACGGCAGGATGGATATTGCCACCCGTGATCGCTACCGTCACGCCGTGGAGAAGATCGCGAAGAGCAGCCGGCTATCCGAAGGCGAGGTGGCGCGCAAGGCGATCCATTTATCCGGCGAGGACGCATCCAGGAGAGGCAGGGACGATCGGGCGGCCCATGTCGGGTTCTACCTGATCGACAAGGGATTGCCGCAGCTCAAACGAACGGCGGAGGTGCGCTGGTCTCCCCTGGAGGCTCTTGCGCGAAGGAGCCGCCGGTTTCCCTTGCTCCTCTATCTCGGCACGATCACGCTGATCACGGCGATTTTCACCGGGAGCCTGTTGGCGGAGGCGCATGCCGGCGGGTACCCGGATTGGCTGCTCGCACTGATGGGGTTCCTCTCGCTGCTGGGCGGAAGTCAGCTGGCGGTGGCGCTGGTGAACTGGCTGGCCACGTCGCTGGTGACGCCGCATCCGTTGCCGCGAATGGACTTCTCCGAAGGAATTCCGACGGAATCGCGCACCCTGGTGGTGATCCCGACGATGCTCACGAGCGCTCCCGGCATCGAGGATCTGGTCGAGGCGCTGGAAGTCCGGTTCCTCGCCAACCGGGACGACAACCTGTACTTCGGCCTGCTGACGGATTTCCGGGATGCGCACGAGGAAACGATACCGGAGGACGAGCCGCTGTCGCGGCTGGCCCGGAAGAGGATCGAAGAGCTGAATGAAAAGTACGGGGGTGCAAAGAGCGACACGTTCTTCCTTTTTCATCGCCCGCGCGGATGGAATCCCCGGGAGCGGGTCTGGATGGGGTATGAGCGCAAGCGAGGCAAGCTTGCGGAATTGAATTCTCTTCTGCGCGGCGGCTCAGGGGATCGCTTTTCCCTCGTCGCCGGCAAGACCGCCGTTTTATCGAACGTGAAGTACGTGATTACCCTGGACACGGATACGCAACTCCCGCGCGATTCGGCGCGGCAGTTCGTGGGAGCCATGGCGCACCCGCTGAATCGTGCGCGGTACGACGAAGATTCGCTGCGTGTCTCCGAGGGGTACGGAATCCTTCAGCCCCGCGTAGCCGTGAGCCTGCCGGGCACGAACCGGTCGAGGTACGCGCGACTGTTCGGGAGTGAGCCGGGCATCGATCCGTATACGCGCGTCGTCTCCGACGCCTACCAGGACGTGTTCGGTGAAGGCTCCTTCATCGGCAAGGGGATCTATGACGTGGATGCGTTCGAGCGGGCGCTCAAAGGGCGTTTTCCCGAGAACCGGATCTTGAGCCACGATCTTCTGGAAGGGTGCTACGCGCGGGCGGGGCTGTTGAGCGATGTGCAGTTGTACGAGGAATATCCATCTCGCTACGGCGCGGACGTGAGCCGTCGGCACCGCTGGATTCGCGGGGATTGGCAGATTGCGTCGTGGTTGGTGTCGCGCGTTCCCGGACCCGGCAAGCTCCGTCAGAGGAATCCGCTCACGATCTTGTCCCAATGGAAGATCCTCGACAATCTTCGTCGCAGTCTCGTGCCTTCGGCGTTGACGCTGATGTTGCTGCTGGGCTGGATGGTCTTGTCGCCGCTCTGGTTATGGACCTTGGCGGTGATCGGAATCCTCCTGATTCCGCCGTTGGCTGAATCGGTTCTGGAACTGTTCCGGAAGCCGGACGACGTGCTGCTGAGGCAGCACCTCGCCGCCACGGTACGCTCGGCAGGCCGGCACTTCACCCAGGCGGCATTTACGCTCATATGCCTCCCCTACGAGGCGTTTTTCAGTCTGGATGCGGTGGTTCGCACGGTCTGGCGGATGCTGATCACGCACAAACGACTTCTGGAATGGAGTCCGTCGGGGGATCCGGACCGCAATCGCCGCGCGGACCTCGTCGCCTCTTTCCGGTCCATGTGGATCGCTCCCGTGATCGCCGCTGCCGCGGTGATCTCCCTGGCGCTTTCGAGGCCGGTTGCGCTGGCCGTGGCCGGGCCCATACTGGCCCTCTGGTTTGCCTCCCCCGCGGTCGCCTGGTGGATCAGCCGGCCGCTCGCCCCAAGGTCGCCTCGGCTTTCGGCCGACCAGGCCCTCTTTCTCCGGAAGCTTTCCCGAAAGACCTGGGCGTTCTTCGAGACCTTCGTCGGCCCGGAAGATCATTGGTTGCCTCCCGACAGCTATCAGGAGTATCGCGTCGCCGCGGTTGCGCATCGCACGTCGCCGACCAACATGGGGCTCGCGCTGCTCGCGAATCTGTCCGCGTACGACTTCGGCTACCTTCCGGCCGGACGACTCATCGAGCGCACGGCGAATGCATTCCGCACGATGGAATCCCTGGAACGGCACCGGGGCCACTTCTACAACTGGTACGACACGCAGTCTCTCAGACCGCTGCCCCCTCGCTACGTTTCGACGGTGGACAGCGGGAACCTCGCGGGCCACCTGCTGACGTTGCAGCCGGGTCTGCTCGCACTTCCCGATCAAAAGATCCTGGGAACGCGATGGGTGGAGGGCTTATGCGACACGCTCGGGGTCCTCGTGGACGCAGCGGGAGGATGGGCGAAGGCACAGCTCGCGGAACTTCAGAAGGATCTTGCGTCCACGGTAGGTTCCCGGCCGACGACGCTCTCGGCGGCCCGGTTGTGCCTGGACCGGCTGGAGGCGTCCGCCGAGGACGTGATCCGTAGTCTGGAAGGCGACTCCGAGAGCCAGGCGACGTGGTGGGCGCAAGCCTTCGCCCGTCAATGCCGGGACATCCGCGATGACCTGGCGTTTCTCGCCCCGTGGATCCTGCTGCCGGCAACTCCGGGCGGGCCCGGCGACGTTCCCGGCATCGATGGGATACCGTCGCTGCGCGACCTGGCAGGACTTGAGGATCGGCGCGAGTGGCCTGTTGAGCTTCGACGTCCCATCGCGGAGGCAAGCCGTCGCGCCGGCGAAAGGATTGCGGCGATCGACCTCCTTGCGCTGCAATCCCACGAACTCGCTCGTATGGAGGTCGACTTCCTGTACGACAAGACGCGTCGACTTCTGGCAATCGGGTACAACGTGGGGGAGCGCCGTCGGGACTCGAGTTTCTACGATCTGCTGGCTTCGGAAGCGAGATTGTGCAGTTTCGTGGCGATTGCGCAGGGACAGCTGCCGCAGGAGAGCTGGTTTGCCCTGGGGCGCCTGCTCACTTCCGCCGGTGGAGAGCCGATCCTCCTTTCGTGGAGCGGTTCCATGTTCGAGTACCTCATGCCGCTCCTGGTGATGCCGACGTACGAAAACACGCTGCTCGACCGGACCTGCAAGGCGGCTGTTACGAGGCAGATCCAGTACGGGGGGCAGCGCGGCGTACCGTGGGGCATGTCGGAATCGTGCTACAACATGGTCGACGTTCGTCTCAACTACCAGTACCGCGCATTCGGCGTGCCCGGGCTGGGGCTCAAACGCGGACTCGCCGAGGATCTGGTCGTTGCTCCGTATGCGTCCGCCCTGGCGCTGATGGTGGCGGCCGAGGAGGCATGTCTGAACCTGCAGCGTCTCGCCGCGGAAGGGGGGGAAGGAAAATTCGGCCTTTATGAAGCCATCGACTACACCCCTTCCCGCCAACGACGCGGAGAATCGAGTGCCGTGGTCCGGGCCTTCCTGGCGCATCACGAGGGCATGAGCCTCCTCTCTCTGGCCTATCTGCTCCTGGACCGTCCGATGCAGAAGCGATTCGAGTCGGATCCGCGGTTCCAGGCGACCACGCTGTTGCTCCAGGAGCGGGTTCCCAAGGCCACGGCGTTCTATTCGCGCGCCGCCGAGCTCTCCGATTTACGTGCGACCTCCACCGGCCTGGAGACGCGGGTGCGCGTTTTCAACAGCCCGGACACGCCGATTCCGGAAGTGCAGTTGTTGTCGAACGGCAGATACCACGTGATGATCACGAACGCCGGCGGCGGTTACAGCCGCTGGAAGGACATCGCGGTCACGCGCTGGCGCGAAGACGTTACCCGCGACGGCTGGGGCACGTTCTGTTACCTCCGCGACGTGGACAGCGGAGAGTTCTGGTCGACCGCCTATCAGCCGACGCTCAAGCGACCGGAGAAGTACGAAGCGATTTTCTCGGAAGCTCGAGCGGAATTCCGCCGCCGCGATTACGATTTCGACACCCATACGGAGATCGCCGTCTCCCCGGAGGATGACATCGAGCTGCGCCGAATCCGCATCACCAACCGCTCACGGAGGCGCAGAGCGATCGACGTGACGAGTTACGCGGAAGTCGTTCTCGCATCGCCTGCCGCGGACGCTTTGCACCCGGCGTTCAGCAACCTCTTTGTCCAGACGGAGATCATCCCCCAACGCCAGGCGATCCTCTGCACCCGCCGGCCCCGCTCCCTCGATGAGCCGGTGCCCTGGATGTTTCACCTGATGGCCGTGCACGGGGCGCAAACCGGAGAAGTTTCCTATGAGACGGACCGCATGCGGTTCATCGGCCGCGGAAACACGGTCGCCGATCCGCAAGCGATGAGAGGATCCGAGGCGCTCTCGGGCAGCCAGGGCTCCGTGCTCGACCCGATTGTCGCGATCCGCCATCGGATCACGCTCGATCCGGGAGAATCGGCGACGATCGATATCGTCTCCGGCGCCTGCGAAACCCGCGACGCCGCTTACCACCTTGTCGGGAAATACCAGGATCGGCGCCTCGCGGATCGCGCCTTCGACCTGGCGTGGACGCACGGACAGGTGGTCCTGCAACAGCTCAATGCCACGGAGGCCGACGCGCAACTCTATGCACACCTTGCCGGATCCGTCATCTACGCCAATTCCTCTCTGCGCGCCGACGCGAGCGTTCTCATCAAGAACCGCCGCGGGCAATCCGGCCTATGGGGCTATTCCATTTCCGGCGATTTGCCGATCGTGCTGGTGCAGATCGGAGACCCGGCCAATATCGATCTGGTGCGCCAACTTGTCCAGGCCCACGCGTACTGGCGCTTGAAAGGACTGGTGGTGGACCTGGTGATCTGGAACGAAGATCGCGCCGGTTACCGGCAACTGCTCAACGAGCAGATCATGGGGCTGATTGCCGCAGGCATCGAAGCTACCATGACCGATCGACCGGGCGGCATCTTTGTGAGGCTCGGGGAGCAGATATCGAACGAGGATCGCGTTCTGCTGCAAGCGGTCGCTCGCGCCATCCTCACCGACAGCCGGGGGACGCTGTGGGACCAGATCCACCGTCGCCGCCCGGCGGAAGTGTCGGTCCCGCCCTTCACGCCCGCCCGAACCCATCGCGCCGAAGCCCCCGCGGCCGCCGAGCCGTCCCGCCGCGACCTGATCTTCTTCAACGGGATGGGAGGATTCACGCCGGATGGGCGGGAGTACGTGATTTTGACCGCACACGGGCAAGTGACGCCGGCACCGTGGGTGAATGTGCTGGCAAACCCGAACTTCGGAACCGTTCTCTCGGAGAGCGGCCATGCCTACACCTGGAGCGAGAATGCCCACGAGTTTCGCCTCACTCCCTGGGACAACGACCCGGTGAGCGACTCGAGCGGGGAGGCCTTTTACCTTCGTGACGAAGAGAGCGGCCACTTCTGGTCCCCCACTCCGCTGCCCGGCCGCGGGGCGATGCCGTGCGTCAGCCGGCACGGATTCGGCTACAGCGTCTTCGAGCACACGGAGAGCGGCATCCGCTCGGAGATGTGGGTTACCGTGGCCCTGGACGCGCCGGTCAAGTTCACGGTATGGAAAGTGCGAAACGAGTCCGGCCGATCCCGCCGGCTCTCCGCCACGGGATACGTGGAATGGGTGCTGGGAGATCTGCGGCCGAAATCGGCCATGCACGTGGTCACCGAAGTCAACCCCGACAGCGGAGCGCTCTTCGCGCGGAACCCCTACAACACGGAGTTCGCCGGACGGGTTGCCTTTTTCGACGTGGACGATGCGATTCGGACCGTAAGCGGCGACCGGACGGAGTTCCTCGGGCGCAACGGCACGCTTCGAAGTCCGGCCGCCATGACCCGGGCGCGGCTTTCCGGCAAAGTAGGGGCCGCTCTGGATCCGTGCGCCGCGATCCAGGTTCCCTTCGAGCTGGCCGACGGGCAAGAACGTGAGTTCATCTTCAGGCTCGGCGCAGGGCGGGACGCCGAGGACGCAAGGAACCTGGTGCATCGCTTCCGTGGGTCTTCTGCGGCGCGTGGGGTACTCGAAACGGTGTGGCAGTACTGGAATCACACTCTCGGCGCAGTCCATGTGGAGACCCCCGACCCGTCCCTCAACGTCCTGACCAACGGCTGGCTCTTGTACCAGACTCTGGCGTGCCGTCTCTGGGCGCGGAGCGGATACTACCAATCGGCAGGCGCGTTCGGTTTTCGCGACCAGTTGCAGGACGCGATGGCGCTCATCCACGCCGAGCCGCGCCTCGTGCGCGAGCACTTGCTCCGCTGCGCGGCCCGTCAGTTCCCCGAGGGAGATGTCCTGCATTGGTGGCATCCCCCCTCGGGCCGGGGCGTGCGCACACACTGTTCGGACGATTTCCTCTGGCTTCCGCTGGCGACGTGCCGCTACGTCATGAACACGGGGGACACCGGGGTGTTGGACGAGCCTGTCCACTTCGTCGAAGGCCGCCCGGTAAACCCGGAGGAGGACTCGTATTACGATCTGCCCGTCCGGTCGGAAGAAACGGCCAGTTTGTACGAACACTGTGTGCGGGCCATCCTGAGGGGCCTCAGGACCGGGAGGCACGGCCTGCCGCTCATCGGCTCCGGTGACTGGAACGACGGCATGAACCTTGTGGGCGAACACGGGAAAGGCGAAAGCGTCTGGCTGGGATTTTTCCTTTATGAAGTGCTCCTGCGGTTCGCCGAGGTTGCCCGCACGCGTGGTGACCTGTCCTTCGCCGAACGTTGCCGGAGAGAGGCGGGTCAAGTGCGCCTGAATATCGAGCAGAACGGCTGGGACGGCGAGTGGTACCGCCGCGCCTACTTCGACGACGGCTCGCCGCTTGGGTCGGCGAGCAATCCCGAATGCCGGATCGATTCGATTGCGCAAAGCTGGTCGGTTCTGTCCGGGGCAGGAAACGCCGAACGCTCGCGCATGGCGATGGAAGCGGTGGACCGGCGCCTCGTTCGCCGGGACCATGCGCTGATCCAACTCCTGGAACCGCCGTTCGACAAGTCGGATATGAACCCCGGCTATATCAAAGGGTACGTCCCGGGCGTGAGGGAAAACGGCGGACAGTATACTCACGGGGCGATCTGGGCGGCGATGGCGTTCGCCGCGTTGGGCGACAGCCGACGCGCGTGGGAACTGTTGGCGATGATCAACCCGGTGAACCATGCGAGATCTCCGGAGGGGGTTGCGACCTATAAAGTGGAACCCTATGTCGTCGCGGCAGACGTCTATGCGCTCTCGCCCCACGATGGCCGCGGTGGATGGACGTGGTACACGGGCTCGGCCGGCTGGATGTACCGGCTGATCGTGGAATCCCTCCTGGGCTTACGGCTGGAAGTGGACAAGCTGCGTTTTTCTCCATGCCTCCCCGCGGACTGGAAGGCATTCAAGGTGTACTACCGGTATCGCGAGACGGCCTACGAAATCGATGTCCTGCAACAGTTTGCCGGGAAAGGCGAGACGAGCGTGACCGTAGATGGGGTTGCCCAACCCGACCGGGCAATTCCCCTTGTCGACGACCGCCGGAAACATTCGGTCGAAGTGGTGATCCACAACCGTTTTTAACTCTTGTGTAAGGACCGATCGCGATCGCAGACCATTTCCCCTGTGAGGAATTGGTAAGCATCGCAACAGGCGGCCAACACGGAAAACAGGCAACTACCGGAAAAAACTGGTCGGGACGGCCGGACTTGAACCGCCGACTCCTTGCCCCCAAGTCGCTCCTCGTAACTTTATGATTTATAAGCAGAAATTTGGCTTTAGGAAAATCAGCAGGTTGCGGTGCCCACCCCATCCACGCGGATCACCCCATCCACGCAATCCAGGCACCGGATGGTCACAAATCGGTCACAAACGGTGAATGAGCGCTCATCCAGCCGTCATACCGCAATGTCCAGATGGATCGAGTCGTACGGGACCGACGGCTTGACCTTTCCCCGCAGCGTTTTCGTCTTTCTGAGTTCGACAAGTCCCAACTCTTCCAGGATGGATAGGTCGGCCGAAACATTCTTGACGTCCCTTTGGATGATCTTGGCCAGCTCGTAGACCGAGTCCGGATTGCGTTCCTTGATCGTACGCAGGATGGCAAGCCGCTGGTCGGTGAGGGCCCGCCGGAAAGCACGAAGATCGATGAAGTAGAGACCCTCCTTCTTCGATACCAGCTTTCCCCGCTCCAATGCCTTGGCCGCCTTCGCGAAATCCCCCATGACCTGATCGACGCTCCGGATCCCGATGTTCAGTTTCTTGATCTTCATTCCTTCGCCCTCCACTTCGAGACATCTTGTAGGAAATCCCGGATTAGATGATCGACGGATGTAAATGCGTAGGACTCCTCCGTGTCGGCATAGTGCCGATGGTCGCCGCGCCGCTCACCGTTGTCATAGCCTATGATCCGTTTCCGCTTCTCGATATAAACCAGGGAATACTTATAGCCGTGAGGCATGTACGCAGATTGCGGAACCCTCCAAAGCTTCACCTCGATCATTCCCCCGTCAGCGAAACGTAATCGGGAATGGCGGATCAAGGTGGCCTTCATGGGGGTAATGATATCACCCCTATCAGGTGATTACACGAAGAATCTATCGGAAGAATAGTTCCCAATCGATGCGTGTCCGGTCGAAATAGGGGCAACTTCACAGACCCATTGCCTGCACTGCGGGCAGGAGATCTTCGAGCCGATAACCGAGGAAGATCATGAAAGCGAAGGGCTTCAAACCATGGTCGGGACGGGCGGACTTGAACCGCCGACTCCTTGCGGACGCGGCGCCTGCATGAACGTCTGCCCCGTCTACCGGACGGTGGGGGGACACTCGTACGGATGGACGTACCCGGGACCCATGGGGATCGTCCTCACGACGCTTTTGACCGGGATGGCCAAATCCCACCCCCTCGTGGACGCATCCACGCTTTGCGGGGCGTGCGTCGAGGTGTGCCCCGTCCGGATTCCCCTGACGGACCTTTTCCTCAAGTTGCGGGAGCGCAGGGTGCGGGAAGGATTCTCCAAGCCGATGGAGAAACGGGGAATGCGCATTTTCGGGAAGGTTGCGGCATCCCCGTCGCTGTTCTCGGCAGGGCAGTTCCTGTCACGCACCTTCTGGCCGTTGGTGCGTGCATTCGGCGGCAAGGACGTCGCAGGACGCCTTCCCCGCCCCGCGAAAGTTCCGTTCCACCGGAGGGTGCCATGACCTCGCCCGACCTTGTCCGCCGGTTCCTGGAGAACGCAGGAAATGCCGCTGCGGGAACGCATGCCGTTTCCGACGCCACGGACTTGCGCCGCGTCCTGTCCGAGATCGTGCCCGGTACCGATCCGGTGTTCTGTCCGGGGTTGACGGATAAGGAAAAGGCGGCGGCGCCGTCCCTGCCATGTCGCGCGGCGGATTATGCGTGGGCAACGGCGACCGTGGAAGAGGTGTACGGGGCCATCGCCGAGACGGGAAGCCTGGTCTGTGTAAGCTCCGGCGGGAGGGCGGTCCAGGCGGGCCTGTTGCCGGCGCACCACGTGGCGATCGTTTCCCGCGAAAGGATTTTCGCCACGCTGGACGACTGCTTCGCCTCCTTCCCGGAGGACCCGCCGACGAACATTACCCTGGTCACGGGGCCCAGCCGGACGGCAGACATCGAGTTGACGCTTGCGATCGGGGTCCACGGCCCGGAGAAACTGGACATTATCGTATTCTGAGCGGGCCCCGTTTCGAGGCCTGGAGGCGAAGAGGGTTCCGAACTTTCTCCTGGAAGCGGAAAAAACCCCTGGGATACGAAGGGGACAATTTTTTCCGCCCTTGGTATTGCCTCCGCCGAATGATGATACACTATCCTGCACACGGAGCACCGAATTCGGGAAAAACTTAGCAATGGCGGGAGCCTTTTCTCCGAGGCCCCGGCCGAGGAGGTACCCATGAAAGAAGTGACATTCATCCGCCCAAGCCTAGCCCAGGAATTCACGAAAGACATCCTCACATCCGAGACGTTGACCCGGTTTGCCGAGATCATTCGCACGCAGGTCGCAGACGGCCGATCCCTGGAAGAGGTCCGCCGGGACCTCGTGGAGGCCCGGCCGGCGAAGCAGGCCCGGCTGGATGCCGGCGAACCGCTCGACTTCCTTCCGGAGAACGAGGTGATCACCTTCCTCGACGGGACAACGATGACGGTCAAGCAGATCCGCGAGGCCGACTGGAAAGTGAACGGGCAGCCGCCGCAGCTCAACGGGCGGCGCGTCCAGCTCACCGGCCCGTGCTCGGATCCCGCCATGGCGATCGGCGCCATGAACACGGGGCAGCAGTGGATGGCGGACAGCGAGGACGCCGCCGCGCAGTCCACCGACAGCCCGTTACGGACACAGCGCTCCCTCAAGCTTCTCTGCACCTGGACGCCCGAGGGCAAGCGCGCCCTCGATGGAGTGGGCGGCAAGCACCTGAAGCCCGAAAACGAGGTGGCGATGATGATCTACCGCCCCCGGGGCCTGCAACTCGACGACCGACACCTCCTGGTGGATGGGCAATCCGTTTCCGGAGGCTTCGTGGACGCCTGGTTGTTCCTCAGGCATAACGCGAAGGCGCTTTTGGACCGCGGCCTGCCGGTCGCCTTTTATCTTCCCAAGCTGGAGTGCGTGCAGGAGGCCGACCTCTGGCACACCTTCCTGTACGAGACGGAGAAGGCGCTGGATCTTGCGCCCGGGACGGTCAAGATCTACCTCCTCGTGGAGATCATCAACGCCACGTATCAGCTCGAGGAGATGATGTACGCCTTCACCCGTCCGATCCGTGACGGCCGGACCGGGAAGGCCGTCCCCGCCTCCCGCTTCATCGGGCCGAATGTCGGCCGCTGGGATTACCTCGCCAGCATGTACCGGACCTCCCGGGCCGACCTCGCGGGCATTCCGCCCGACACGAACCTCGTGACGATGGACGGGGCCAGGTTCCTCGCGGTGTACGAACAGTACGTCTCGGACATGGCGCGCAAGCGCGCCGCCGTTCCCTGGGGCGGAATGTCGGCCAACATATTGCTCCGGGCCACCCTGCGCCCGGGGGACTTCGAAAAAATCGCGGGTACGGAGGGTGCGCCGGCCCTGTTGAGCGCCCTTCAGGCCGCGGGGTACCTGGATTCCAAGGGGAACGTCACCGAGAAGTTCCAGGCGGGGGCGGACACCCTGCCCGGCCTGCCGGCACCCTACGAGCCGCAACGAAAGCAGATCATCGGGATCCTGGAGGCCTACGTCGCGCGGGCCTACAACAACAAGGTCGCCCTCGAGAAGGCAAGCGACGACAAGACCCGGGAATCGGGGTTGCGGCTGGCGAAGGACGGCGGGCGCCGTTGTTACTATGGAGCCTGGGTGGCGACGCCGGACATGGTCGCCGTCATCCAGCCGGTCTTTGAGAAGGCCGCCAGGGAGGGCCTCCTGGCCGCGCTGGACACCGCTCCGACGAGGACCGACTGGTACAGCAAGGAGCTTGCGGCCGGACTCCGGGCGTTCCCGGAAGGGTTGGTGACCGAGGCCGGCATCCGGGAGGACATCACGATCACGCTCCAGTACATGGCCTCCTACCTCCAGGGGAGTGCTGCGGCGGCCGTGACGAGTCCACAACTCAAGCTGCAGCTGATGGAGGATCTGGCCACGGCGGAGATCCGCCGGGCCGCCCTTTGGAAGCGTCTGCACGCCGGGGCCGTCCTCCAGGGAGAGGGGCCGTTGGCCGGAAAGCGACTGACCGAGGAGGTGTTCCTGCGGCTCCTGGACGAGGAGGCAGGAAAGCTCAAGGGCAAGTCGGTCGGCACGGCCAAGGAAATCTTGAGGTTGACGACCACCGCCAAGAAGCTCATCCCCTGGATCTCCGATCCCCTAAACGTCGTGCTGGATGAAGAAAGTTCGGAGGTGATTTCCGCCGCCCTCAAGGCGTACTTCGACACATATGTCACGACCGGAAAGAGGCTTGGCAGGGTGGCGGGAGCGGATCGCCGGTAGGCCCCTTACATCCCGGCAGGTCCGTTGGACACGGAGAGGGGAGGTGTGCGGACGAACGGGAAGCACGGGGTCGAACTGCTTCCGCAGAAGGTGTGCCGGCAGGAACCTGCGCCAAAACCGAACGCCGGAACCGCGCAATGCTCAACGATTCGGATGGAATCAACCCCGCCCGACAAAAGGCATCTTGGTGGCCATGACGGTCATGAATTGCACGTTCGCATTCAAGGGAAGGCTGGCCATATACACCACCGCTTCCGCCGCGTGCTCGACCTTCATGGTCGGCTCCGCGGAGATCGTCCCGTCGGCTTGCGGTACGCCGTCTTTCATTCGTTTCGTCAAGTCGGTCTCCGCGTTGCCGATGTCGATCTGGCCGCAGGCGATATCGTACTTGCGGCCATCGAGCGCGGTCGATTTGGTGAGACCGGTGATGGCGTGCTTGGTGGCCGTATAGGGAGCGGAGTTCGGCCTGGGAGCGTGGGCCGATATCGATCCGTTGTTGATGATCCGGCCGCCCCTGGGCTTCTGGCTCTTCATGATCCGAAACGCTTCCTGCGTGCACAGGAATGCGCCGGTGAGATTGACATCCACCACGGTTTTCCATTGTTCGCAGGTCAGATCTTCCAGGAGGACAGGCGGAGCGCCCGTGCCCGCATTGTTGAACAGCAGGTCGAGCCGGCCGAATGCCTCCTTGGTTTTGGCAAACAGGGCGCGGACGGAAGCGGGGTCCGTAACATCGGTGGGCACGGCCAACGCTCGCGTGCCGGCCGGCCCTGCCTGGTCGACCGTCGCTTGTAATGGCTCCACCCGCCGTCCGGCCAGAACAACGGAGTACCCCTCACGGAGAAGGGCAAGCGATGTCTGCTTCCCGATTCCCGTTCCTGCGCCGGTGACAATGGCCACTTTTCCAAGGCCGTTCATGGGGCAAATCCTTATTTTTTAGATAGTATAGTGCCATTCCGGCCGGATTTTCCTGTTTTCCTGAGATGGCCGGGATATCCCGGAAATCCTTCCGGATCTTGCGGTTCGCCGAACCGAATCCCCCGTTTCCGGCATCCGATAATCGCGGGTCCCCGGTCCGTACGAATTCGCCCGGATGGAAATCTATGCCCCAGGAATCCGGACCCGGTTCTCAGGAGGAAGCCATGAAGGATGTAAAGAAGCGATTACAGGAGCAAATCCTATCCCTGCAAAAGTCGTGGAAGGAAGATCCGCGATGGAAGGACATCAGGCGACCCTACCAGGCCGAAGAGGTCGTCCGGCTCCGCGGCTCCCTCCGGGTCCACCATACGCTTGCCGAAACGGGTGCCAGGCGCTTCTGGGATCTCCTCCATTCCGAGCCCTACGTTCCCGCCCTCGGCGCCCTGACGGGCAATCAGGCGGTCCAGCAGGTGCATGCCGGTCTCAAGGCGATCTATGTAAGCGGATGGCAGGTGGCGGGCGACGCCAACTCCGCGGGTCACATGTACCCGGACCAGAGTCTCTATCCCGTGGACAGCGTCCCCAAAGTGGTCTCCCGCATCAACAATGCCCTGATCCGCGCGGATCAGATCCAGCACATGAACGGCGGCGACGGGACCCACTGGTTCGCGCCGATCGTCGCCGATGCGGAAGCCGGCTTCGGCGGTCCGTTGAACACGTACGAGCTCATCAAGGCGATGATCGAAGCGGGGGCCGCCGCCATCCATCTCGAGGACCAGATCTCTTCGTTGAAGAAATGCGGGCACATGGGCGGCAAGGTCCTCGTTCCCTACGGTGTCTTCATCGAGAAACTCGTGTCGGCAAGGCTTGCCGCCGACGTGCTCGATGTGCCGACGGTGATCATTGCGCGGACCGACGCCATGGGAGCCCAGCTGATCCGCGGCGACTTCGAAAATATCGACAAGGCGTATCTTACGGGCGAGAGGACCGCCGAAGGGTATTTCCGCGTGCGGGGGGGCCTGGAGTTCGCCATTGCCCGGGCGTTGGAGTATGCCCCGTTTGCGGACATGGTCTGGTGCGAGACCTCCACGCCGGACCTGGGAGAAGCGAGGGAGTTTGCCCAGGCGGTTCGGGAAAAGCATCCGGGGAAAATGCTTGCGTACAATTGCTCGCCGTCCTTCAACTGGAAGCGAACCCTCGACGACGCCACGATCGCCGAATTCCAGAACAGGCTGGGCGAGATGGGATACAAGTTCCAGTTCGTGACCCTGGCGGGTTTCCATACGCTGAACGCAAGCATGTTCGAGCTCGCGAGAGGCTACAAGAAAGAGGGGATGACCGCCTATTGCAGGCTCCAGGAACGCGAGTTCGAACTCGAGAGAGAACAAGGATATGCGGCGATCAAACATCAGAGCTTCGTCGGCGCGGGATACTTCGACGCCCTGCAAATGACGATCACCGGGGGCCGGGCGTCCACCATCGCGCTCAAGGGTTCTACGGAAGAAGAGCAGTTCGGCGAATCTACGGGGGTTCGAAGCGTCGAACGATAAGCCGGATTCGGTCCCCCGAACTCAGTGACAACGAGGGATGACGTAGGGTCCTTCCGTAACGACGGCGATTTCCGGGTCTCCATGGGCCTTGACGCTGGCCATGACCGCCTCTTCGATCGGGGAAATCCAGGAACCTGCTGAAATTGACCATCGCATTGGCCACCGACAGACCCAGTTCCCTGCCGGACAACGAGTCCACGTCTTCCTTCGTGTAGCCGTACTTCCTGTAAATGCGGCCGACCACCCGCAGTTGCTCCTGAACGGCCGGCGCAAAGAAAACGGTGTAGTAAGGATTCATCAGGGCGCAGGCCCGGCCGTGGCTTAAGACATCCACCAGGGAAAAACCGGACAGATGGGCTCCCGATGTGCCGCCGATCATGATGGCGTAGCCGCCAAGATCGGTTCCCACCTAAGGCATTCGAACTCCTTCGCCAAACAGAGAAATGGCCCGTCCCGTTTGGAGTGGGATGGGACGACCGTCTAGGTACGGACGGCGATTCCAATGGCGATATCGGTGACGTTGGTGCCGGTCGGACCGGTGACGACGAGATCCGACAGCGCCTGCAGGAAGGGATAGGCGTCGTTCCGGTCCAGGTGGGCCTCGGGGGAGAGCCCGAGCGCGGCGGCGCGGGAGATCGTCGTGCCGTCGGCGAAAGCGCCCGCGCAGTCCGTGGGACCGTCGATGCCGTCCGTTCCGCACGACAGGACCGCCATCCCCGGCATTCCGTCCATATCGACGGCCGCGGAGAGGACGAACTCCTGGTTCCTGCCTCCTTTCCCCTTCCCGCGCACCGTGACCGTCGTCTCCCCTCCGGCGATAAGGACGACGGCCCGGGTGGGCGGTGCCGACTCTTTCGCCTTTCGCAATTCCTCCACGAAGGCTCGTGCGCATTCGCGGGCCTCCCCCCGAAGAAATCCCGGAAGGATACGGACGGCGCCTACTCCCTCTTCCCGCGCGGCGTCGGCCGCCGCATCGATCGCGACCCGGTTCGAGCCGATGACGGCGAGGGAAACACGCTCGAGGGCGGGGTCCCCCGGTTTCGGGGTCTCCGGGATCATCCCCGATACCCCCGCCTCGATGTGCGCCCTTACGGCATCCGGGATCGCATCGTACAGCTTTCGTTCGACGAGGACCTTCCTTGCGTCGCCGTAGGTCGCCGGATCGGGGGAGAACGGGCCGGAAGCGATGACGGAAGGGTCATCGCCGGGAACGTCGGACAACATGAGCGCCCACACCCTGGCGGGATACGCGGCCCGCGCCATCCGGCCTCCCTTGACGCGGGAAAGGTGTTTCCGGACCGTGTTGAACTCGATGATGTCCGCTCCCGATCGCAGCAACAGCCGGAACACCGCCTCCTTGTCCGAGGGAGAGACTCCCTCGGGAGGAGCGGAAATCATCGCGGAGCCGCCGCCGGAGATCAGGGCGATCACCAGGTCGTTCTCTCCTGCCCGGGAAACCACGTCCAGCATCGCCTGCGCGGCCTCCCGGCTTCCCTCGTCGGGGAGAGGGTGCCCCGTTTCGATGAGCCGCACGGCGTCCAGGGACCCTCCCTCCCCCTTCGGGACCGCGATCGCCCCCGCGGCGACCTTCCCCTCGAGCGCCAAGGCCGCGGCTTGTGCCATGGGACGGCCGGCCTTCCCGCCGCCCACGAGAAAAATCCGCTCGACGGAGGACCACGGGAGGATCGAGCTTGCGCCGCCACCGGATAAGGCGATTCCTTCCGAGTCCCGCCGGAGGGCCAACCGGACCAGGCGCGCAGGGTCCACGGAGGCGACCGCCGCCAGAAAGAGGTTCGTGAGGAGCGATCTGGCCGGAACCTTCATGCCGCACTCCCTTCCGATCGGAGCTCCCTGCGTGCCACCGCTGAAGCTATTGGCGGACTTTCCCTTTCCGGGTGAATTGCAGATAATCGAGGGCTTCCGCCACGCCTCCTTTCGAAAAGGGGATGCCGGCGAGGGCGAGACCCATTTCCACGCCGGAAAGGGTTCCGGCGAGCATGAGGTCGTTGAAATCGCCAAGGTGGCCGATGCGGAACACCTTCCCCTTGACCTTTCCCAATCCGGTGCCCAGGGACATGTTGAAGTTCTCCAGGATCACGCCACGGAGATCGTCTGCATCATATCCCTCCGGCATCAGGACCGCAGTAAGGGAGCTGCTGTGTTCTTCGGGGTCGGCACAAAGGATTTCGAGTCCCCATGCCCGCACGGCCCGTCGCGTCGCCTCGGCGAGACGGTCATGGCGGGCAAAGACGTTCCGCAGTCCTTCCTCTTCCAGCATCCGGATGGCTTCCTGCAAACCGTACAGCAGATTCGTCGGAGGGGTGTAAGGGAAGAAGCCCGACTTGTTGGCCGCAAGGATCGGCTCCCAGGCCCAGTAGGATTTTTTCAGCTTTGCCGATTTCGATGCCTGCCGGGCCTTTTCGCTGACGGCGTTCAGGCCAAGACCAGGCGGCAGCATCAGCCCCTTTTGGGAGCATCCCACGGTCACGTCGACTCCCCGCTCGTCATGGCGATAATCGATGGATGCAAGGGAGGAAATCGACCTCCAAGCCGAGTTCCGTCGCCAGATTTCGCCATAGTGTCGCAAAATGCCCGGTTTCAAACATCAGGATCTTATCCCCAGGCGAGAGGGTGTTGACGAGTGCCGCCTCCCAGGCGCCGGTGCCGGACGACGGGTAGACGATGACCGGTGCGGAGGTCTGGAATATCCGCTTGAGACCTTCGAGCACTTCAAGAGAGAGTCGGGCGAATTCGGGACCGCGATGGTCGATTGTCGGCCGGCTCATGGCACGCAGGACCCGGTCCGGAGCATTCGTGGGCCCGGGAATTTGAAGAAAATGACGTCCGCTTGAAAAAGCCATGTTCCCCCCTCTCCTGGAAAGACCTATGTGCGTCAGTATTGTGCCCTATGGATCCCGGTATTTCCCGATTCCGTAGCACGATCTTTTTCGTTTCGCAATATCATTGCCACTATGGCACAGGAGCTACCCCGACCGGCGTGAGGACTACAGGAATATCCAGGTGACCAGCACGAACAGCGGAAGCAGCACCGCGGCGGAGTACATCATGTACCCGAAAAAGGACGGCATGGCCACTCCCGAGGCCTCCGCGATCGCCTTGACCATGAAGTTCGGGGCGTTGCCGATGTAGGAGTTCGCCCCCATGAAGACCGACCCCGCGCTGATCGCCTTCAGGACCGGCGCCGAGATCCCCACCACGTCCGCCGGGCCGGAAAGGCCCTGCGCGAGACTGAAGAAGGTCAGATACGTGGGGGCGTTGTCCAGGAAGCTCGACAGTATCCCCGCCGCCCAAAAGAAGTGCCACGGCCGGACCACCCCCAGCTCCCCTCCGCGGGCCGAAAGGATCAACAGGGCGGGGATCATCGTCGCGAAGATCCCCGCGAACAGGATGGCCACCTCCTTGATCGGGTGGTAGGAGAACTGGTTCCCCTTCCGGATCTGCTCGGGGGTCTTCCACGCCGACACGCCGGTTGCCGCCGCCATCGCCCCCTCCCTCCACGGCGTCGGAAGGAAGACCGCCCCGATCACCACCCCTAAGAGAAGGAAGTTCCACGATCCCTCTAATGAGAGGGGCTCTCGTCCACCCCCTTCCGGGGTGCGTCCATGTTCCCCTCCCCCTTCCGCCCGGTACGCATGACGGTCCAACAGGTAGAAGACCCCGATTACCATGCCCGCCGTGCCCAGCCAAAGGGGCCACAGATTCCCGACCGTCCAGAAGAACGGCACCCCCTTGAGGTACCCGAGGAACAGGGGAGGGTCCCCGATCGGTGTAAGCAGCCCCCCGATGTTGGCCACCACGAAGATGTAGAAGATGATGATGTGGGACCGTTTCTCCCGCCCCTCGTTGGCGCGCAACAGCGGCCGTATGAGCAGCATCGACGCCCCCGTCGTGCCGAGCAGGTTCGCGATGACCGCCCCTACCCCGAGGAAGGTGCAGTTCACCGCGGGCGTTCCCCGGATCGTCCCCTTCAGAAGGATCCCCCCGGAGATCGTGAACAGGCTCCCCAACAGGACGAGGAAGGAGACGTATTCGAGCGCCGTGCGCCACAGCTCGCCGGGGGCCGCGATAAGGAACCAGGCCGCCACCGGCAGCCCGAAGGCGAGGCTCACCTTCCCGAAGTGCCTTGCCCAGAACCGGGAGGCGAACAGCGGGAACAGGGCGATGGAGAGAAGGAGGCCCGCAAACGGAAGGACGGACAAGAGAGGGAGGGCATGGCCGAGAGCCTGATGTTCCACGGCAGGAATCCCGGTCTACATGTAGAGGAACATGTGGAAGCGCTTCAGGTCCAGCAGGCGCCCCGTGATCGACGACCCGAAGAACTCGTTCCACCGGCGCTTCCCCCACCCTCCCAGGACGACCGCGTCGGCCCCTTCCTCCTGGCAGAACGCGAGGAAAGTCTCCACTTTGGTGCCGGAAACCACCCTCTCTTCCCAGCCGGCGTAGCCCGCCTCCGTGAGGATCTTCCGTAGCTTGGTGTGCAACTCCACTCCCTGTTCCGGCGAGTCGTCCACCACGAGGAGGATGATCCGACACTTCTCCTTCCACAATCCGAAATGGGCCATCGCGCCAATCGCCCTCTCCGTCCGGAGTCCCCCGCCGCATCCGATCACCACGGTTTTCACCGGGCGATAGGGCGACGCCGCCAGGAGGAGGGGAATGACCCTCTCGTTCATCAGGGAGAGGACCAGCTTCCCGGGTTCGTCCCTCCCCTCGAACGAATATTGCGAGGAAAGACCGGAGACCAGAAGGTCGCACCCGGCCGAGGCCTTCTCGATCTCCTCCAGGGGATCGCCCGTCTTCACCTCGCCCGTGCACGGGACGCCGGCCTCCCGGCATCTTCGGCCGAGTTCCAGGACCTCCCGGCCCTTCTCCTTCTCCTGCCGCTCGGCGATCTCCTTCTCGGCCATCTGCGCGATGTGGATCGCCCCCGGCGGCGCGCCCGACTCCGCGCGCCGGATTCCCTCGCGATCCACCACCGAAAGAAGCCGGATCTCGGCACGAAGGGCGCGGGACGTGTCGATCGCCAGGCAAGCCGCGTCTTCACGGAAGGAGTCGATGGACACGGGGACCAGAATCTTCATCGTGTTCCCTCTCTTCCGATGGAGGCAAAACCCTCCCCCACCCACAACGAATGACAATTTTTAAGGGCCTGATGTAAGGTGCGGTTTCCCTCCCTCCGTAGTACACATCATCCGGCGTCACGTTGCCAAGCGATTCGTGATGCCGCTGTCCGGCAGAAGCTTCGCACGGTTTTCGATGGAAACCTGGTCCATACTCGTGGTATCGCACGCCCGCTCCACGACCTCGCTGAACGCGTCCGCATCCAGCGCGTTCTGGAGCTTCCCGCCGCCATCGTCTCCATCCAGACCGACGGGGAGTTCCGGGAACAGACATCCCCACCTGCATGTCCTGGCGCCCGCGGGGGCCTTCCGGACGGACGGCTGTTTCGTCCACTCCCCCGTCTTTGATACCGTCGTCCTGCGGGGCCTGTTCCAGGCCAACGTTCTTTTCCTGCTCCTGAAACTGACGGCAATAGGCCGCCGGAAGCGGCGGCGGGCGGCGTGGCGGGGTCATTGATGTCGGGCAGTTCGATCCGGCCCCCGAAACACGACGGCCGGATAGGTTCCCAGGGCCTCCCGACCATCCCTGGAAAAAAGGAAATGCCTATCTCATTCTGGCCTGTCGCACATCTCACCCCATGCCTTGATGGACTCGCTTGCACTCCCCGACGCTCCCCCCGGGGACGGGAGAATCGGGAAAAAATTGGTAAGTTCCTGGTAAGTATTGACGCAGGCTGCCATCAAGACAAACAGATAACTGTATGAAAAGACTGGTCGGGACGGCCGGACTTGAACCGGCGACCCCTTGCTCCCTAACACCTGGAAAGGGTCTCCGGGAAGCAGCCGAATCGACTGAAGTTCCACATTTTCAGGCGTTTACAAACATACCGTCGGTATACGGAGTATAGAGAAAACCGGTTGTACAGGCAAGGTAGTGGTAAACTTTCGGTAATCTTCGATGAGCGGAGATTCATCGACGATCTGCGCGACGTCGAAAATTTCTCCGCTTCGAGCCTTGAGTTCGTTCACCATCCCGTTGGCTTGCTTACTCTCTTCCCATTGGGCAACACAACCGGATCCGGAAACTGATGTGCCAAGTACCGTTCTTTTCGGATCTGGAAATGCTTCGAGACGAGCTGTGCAAGTTCTTTATTCTTGCGCTTGTAAGGAAACGCGAAACAGATTTGCTTGGAAGGGAAAAGACCGGCCGCTGTCCTGACAGCCGGGGCCAAATCGGTATCTCCTGTAACAAGGACCACCGTATCGGCCTCATCTTTGAGAAGAATTTCGATCAGTCTCACCGACATCGCAACATCGGTTTCCTTTTCCTCGTAATGAGGGTTATCCCGGTTACAGGTCCGACAATGGACGGTCTTGTATTTAAACCTGCCAAGCACAGGGATAACATCAGTGGCCTGAAGGCATTCCAAGTAAAGGCGGTGTCTGGCCGTCACGCCCGGCCGGTACGCATCCAGATGAGACGCCAATGCTGAAAAATAATATATTTTTCCAAGGGTTGCGCCTGCCCCAATGACCGGCAGGAATGAATACAACAAAGATCGCAGATTCAACCATTTGGTAGATCTGCCACCCAGGTCCGTCGAGGCAGCTTTGGCGGAATGGTAGACGTTGAATCCATCTACGAGGAAGGAGGTACGATTCATCCTAAGGACGGAAAGAAAAAACCCTCCAGGTCGCAACCCGGAGGGGGCCAGTCGGGTCCGTAAACCTGACTGGGGATGACATTAATATCATCGACAAGGGCGCGTCGAATGTCAATACACTACCTAAAAGGAGCTTTTCGGCCCGTGCATAGTCATTCGGCTCCTTCGTGGCGAGCGGGCGCTCCATTCCCGCATACTCATGTTCGCTCATGGCATCTCCGCGGCGGGTCGCCTCCTTGCCTCACGCCTGGCTTCTTTCTTCTCACGTTCGAGACGCAACCGATCTTCGATGGACAAAACGGAGCCGGGGCAAGGCCTGCCGAACGTCTTGAGGTAGAGATGCTCGATGTACTGCCGTAGCGGCACCTTCCACGGCTCCTGCCGGTGGTTGTCGAGTTTGCCGAGACGCTCCGGATTCATCCCCAGCTCGCGAGCCATCTGGACCTGAGCATGAGAAAGGTGGTGGCGCTTCCGCGCCTCGATCCACGCCTGCATCTTCCGGTTCGCCTTCTCTTTCTTCCGGCCCATTCGCTTCCCTTCAGCGGCGGCTATTCCGTTCATGCCGGTCCTCTTTCCATGCCTTCCGCGCCCTGGCCTCGCCGATCACGAAGCGCACGCCCTGGTTGTCGGACGGATTGAGCCAGAGGATCCTGTCGAAGACGCGCTCGTCTTCCTCGAAACGCCCCATACGCCAGAGACACAGTCCGAAGCCGTGCATGCACCGCAGAAATGGGCGATTGTCGATGAAGCCCCAGCGAAGCACGCCTTCGAAGCCATTGCCGAGGGACAGATCCCCGATGCGCAGCCCGACCTCGTAATGACGGATCGCTTCCTCCGGCCTGCGGTCGAATGCAAAATTCCCCAGATGGGAGTGGGCGTCGAGGCAGCGCAGGTCGGCTTGGCAAAGCTCCATCAACATCTTGTACGCTCCCTCGAAGTCCCCCGCGGTCTTGAGGTCATTGGATTTCGTTATGGGATCCTCGAACGGATCGTCCGGATCCTCGCCGGGCAGAACCTGCTCCATCTCGAACGCCGGGCGGGGCCCCCGGGCGATGATCGGCTTCGCCCACTCCTCGATCGGCTCGCCTTCCTCGCCCCAGCATTCCTTATCCGGATCCCAGACGCCCTGTTCCACGAGCCGCAGCGGAACGAGACCGAGCGCGGGCACGTCCAGTCGCGTGGACTCGATCTCTCCGGAAAGGTACGGGTGGCCGGCATAGGTCCACTGCTTTCGCG
>Ga0209341_10001078_pt1 | contig 27386 bp, 24 predicted proteins | sample RifCSP13_2_FD_184020 | JGI IMG/M metagenome (GOLD analysis project Ga0209341, IMG submission 184020) | Soil microbial communities from Rifle, Colorado - Rifle CSP2_sed 13_2 (SPAdes) (version 2) | ecosystem: Environmental > Terrestrial > Deep subsurface > Rock core/Sediment | place: Rifle... | reverse complement strand
ATGCGCGTGCCCTCCACGAAGCGCCGCGCGCGCTCCTCGCCGGTGCGGCCGTCACGCGCGGCGGGCACGAACGAGACCATGCCACCGGGGTAACGCATCTGGCGCGCGGCTAGGTCAGCGGCGGGGTGCGCGCGACGGCCGCTGCGCAGGCCGGGGTAGTTGACGCTCGCGACATCGTCGCGCGCGGCGAGCGCCTCGGCCACCGCCTGTGCGTTCTGAGCGTGGCGCTCGACGCGCAGCGCCAGCGTGCGCAACCCGCGCAGGACGAGGAAGCAGTCGAGCGGGCCGGGCACGGCGCCGATCGCGTTCTGCAGGAACAGCAGCCGCTCGTACAGGTCGTTGCGCGACGTGGCGAGCACGCCGCTGATCGTGTCCGAGTGGCCGGACAGGTACTTGGTCGCCGAGTGGAAGACGACGTCCGCGCCCAGCCCCAACGGCTGCTGCGAGAGCGGCGAGGCGAAGGTGTTGTCGACGACCAGAATGGGCCGCTCGCCGCGCGCACCGGCGTGCGCCGCCAAGCGTTCGGCGACGGCGGCGATGTCGATCACGCGCAGATGCGGGTTGGTCGGCGTCTCCAGCCAGACCATCCGGGTCTGGGCGTCCAGGCCGCGGTCCAGCTCCCCGGCGGCGTCCCCGGCGAAGTCGTGGTAGCTGGTGTCGACGCCCATGTCGCGCAGCACCCGCTCGAAGTAGCGGAAGGTGCCGCCGTAGACGTCGTTGACGCACAGGATCCGCTCTCCGGGCAGCGCCAGCGCGGCGATCACAGATGTCGTGGCCGAACCGCTGGCGAAGGCCAGCCCATGGCTTCCGCCCTCCAGCGCGGCGATCGCCTCTTCGAGCCGGGCGCGCGTCGGGTTGCCAGTGCGGGCGTATTCCCAGCCGCCGCGCGGCCGGCCCACGCCATCCTGGGCGAACGTCGCTGTCTGGTAGATCGGCGGTGCGACCGCGCCGGTCAGCTCGTCGGGCGCCATGCCGGCGTGGACGGCCAGGGTCTCCGGTCGCCAGTTCGGGTCGGCAGGGGCGGAGCCGTCGGGCTTGTCACCCGTGACGGGTCGGTCGGGGAGCGGCTGGTCGGTCATCCGCGATCGAGGATAACCGACCGGCTACATCAGGCCCGCAGGTCGCGCCGGCTGATGCCCCACGCGCCGAGAGCGATGCCGCCCACGGCGAGCACCAGCGAGGCGACGATGCCGCCCCAATCCCACACGCCGATCATGGGGTGGCCGTAGTGCGACGTCAGCGCGAGCTGGCGAACCAGGTCGGGCAGGTTGAGCAGCACGCCGAGGATCTGCACGAACCAGGTCACGATGACGAACACGACCACGAAAGGCGCCGCAAAACGGGTGCCGAACAGGCCGCCCACGGCCAGGCCAATGCCCACCAGCGCCGAGGCGTACAGGCCGAGCACGAGCGCACCGACCACCGGCGTGGCGACATCGCTGCCAGTGGTCGAGACGCCGAGTCCGATGCCGGCCGCGGTGAGGACCACGAATACACCGACGCTGACGAGCATGCCGATGCCGCCGGCGATGGCCCAGCGGGCCCGCGCCAGGGGAGTGGCGAGAACCATCTCGAGTCGCCCGGACGTCTCGTCCGAGGCCCAGCCGGCGACGAACGTCGCCGCCGCCAGGCCGGCGAGGATGACGCCGAACTCGACGAACAAGAGCTCGAGGAACCCACCTGCCGACGCGAAGTCAACGTTCGGGAAGACGGTCGACAGGATCTGGACGAACTGCGGTGAGTCGCCCAACTGGTCCATGAATCCCTTGGCGGCGCCGCCCAGCACGAGCCCAAAGAAGCCCAGGCCGATTCCCCAGGCCAGGGCCGAGCCGAGGTTGAGCCCAGTGGCCCGCGCCACGGGCCCCGAAAGGCCCAGCAGCGAGCGCGGCATGGAGGGTGTGGGCAGGGTGCTGGTAACACCGATGTCGCGCCGGGCAAAGGCTTCCACGCCGACGGCCAGCAGGATCACCGTCGCGACGGCCACCAGCGCGACGGACGGCCAGTCGTACTGGGCGCCCAGCGCGACGTGGTTAGACGTCCAGCCCCACCAGGTCAGGTTGGCGAACGGCGCCAGCTCCGGCACGGGCGCCTGGTAACCGTTCAGGATGAAACCGGCGAAGGTAACGAAGCCGCTGATGCCGGCTGCGGCGCCGCGGCCAAAGAAGGGCGCCAGGGCAAAGGCAAGGGCGCCGGCGATGAGCGCCAGGAGGCCCAGCCAGATTGCGTACCCAAAGGCGGACAAGACGCTGATCTCGTCGCCCGGCAGGACCGGGTAGGCGTAGCCCGCGTAGGCGATCGAGACGAAGGCCACGAAGACCGCCAGCCCCAGCATCAGCACGTGACCGGAGAGCTTCTCCATCGCCACGCGCCGGCGCGATCTGCCGGTCGCGGCGACGAATTCGAGGCTGCCTCGGGCGGCCTCACCGGCGAGCGTGCCCGACAAGGCCAGGATCGACCACAGGCTGACGACGAGCGGGAAGAAGGTGCCGTACTTGTACTGCAGGTAACCGCCCATCGTGCCGACGTTGACGACCTTGCCGGCGAGGCCCTGCAGGATGGGTGGCACGGCATTGACCAGGGCGTCGAGCTCGGCACGCGACTGCGGTGTGTTGAACTCGGTCACGATCGCCTTGCTGACACCAAGGAAGACCAACGCGAGCAGGCCGGCGGTGATTATCGTCGCGCGGCGCGAGTCGCGCACGGTCTTGGCGAAGACGCTGCCGAAGCCGTACAGGCGGCTACGGAGCGAAGTGGTGGAGAGGGTCTGCTCGGCGGTGGTCATCGTGCGCCCGCCTCGGCCGCCTCGGCCGCCGGCCGGCTGTACTCGGCCAGGAAGGTCTCCTCGAGCGAAGGCTCGCGGCTGACGAAGTCGGACAGCTCGTACTTGGCCGCGGCACGCACGACCGGCGCGATGTTGCCCGACACGCGCATGCGCAGCACGTGGTCCTCGGCGACGACGTCGCTGACGCCGGGGAGCGCCTCGAACTCGGCCGCCGGGACCGGGCCGGTGAAGACCAGCTCGACCTGGTGGTGAGCCAGGTCGCGCAACGCCTCGGTCCGGTCCACGCGCGCCAGGCGGCCCTCGCGGATGATCGCCACCCGGTCGCACGTCTTTTCGACCTCGGACAGGATGTGCGACGAGAGGAAGACCGTCCGGCCCTCCGCCTTGGCCTCGCGGATGACGCCGTAGAACTCCTGCTGGATGAGCGGGTCGAGGCCGGAGGTCGGCTCGTCGAGCAGCAGCAGGTCTGGTTTGTGCTGGAGGGCGATGATCAGGCCGATCTTCTGCTTGTTGCCCTTCGAGTACTCCCGAAACTTGCGCGACGGGTCGACATCGAGGCGCGCAATCAGGTCGGCTTGGTAGAGCTTGTCGATGCCGCCGCGCAGATTGCCGAAGTACTCGAGGGTCTGGCCGCCGGTGAGCTTGTCGTACAGCGCGAATTCGCCCGGCAGGTAGCCGATCCGGCGATGGATCGCGACTGGGTCGATGGTGGTCTCGATGCCGAAGACGGTCGCCCGCCCGCTGGTCGGCCGGATGTGGTCGAGCAGGGTGCGGATCATGGTTGTCTTGCCCGCGCCGTTGGGGCCGAGGAAGCCGAACGCCTCGCCCTCGTTGACCTCGAGGTCGATGTCGACCATGCCGCGGTGCTTGCCGTAGTACTTGGTCAGCTTCTCAGTCTGGATGACAGCGGTCACCGGTGCTCCTTTCGCGGGTCGGGGTCAGTCGAACCAGGTGCTAAGAGTCGCGTCGTCGATCAGGTGCAGAGTGCCGGGCTGCACGCCGAGCAGGCGCTCGAGGGCCGTGGAATAGGTCGCGAAACGCTGGCGGACATGCTCGAGATCGATCTCGCCGGCCTGGCGCGCCAGGTACAGCTCACCGGCCTCGTCACCGGTATCGAGGATCAGCGCGAGGATGACCCGGGCCAGGTGCTCGGGGTCGGCCAAGGTGAAGACGCCTTCGGCGACGCCCTGGCGGATGATCGCGGCCAGGTGCGGTGTGACCAGCCTGACACTCTCCCGGCGCAGCTTCTGGCGCACGATGGCGTTGTCGTCCGAGTACCAGACGCGCATCAGCGCGACGAGAAACTCCTTCTGCCCGGCCTTGAAGCTGGCGATGGTGGCGAAGTAGCGGTGCAGCTTGTCGATCGCCGACAGATCCGGGTCGGCCACGACATCGGCCACGGTCGCCACGCCAGTGATCGCCATGCGCGCAACGATCGCCTCGAGCAGCGCGGGCTTCGAGTCGAAGTAGTGATAGAAGGCGCCCTTCGACGCGCCCACCTCGCTCAGCAGGTCGTCGATGCTGAACTGTTCGTAGCCGCGCGTCTGGATGAGGCGCTGGCCGGCGTCGACGAACTCGTCGCGGCGCAGCGCGTGGGTCTGTGGGTTCACCGTCCGCGGGGCCATTTGCCCGATGCCTCGAACTTCACGTATAACAAACCGACCGTCGGTCTGATAATAGGACAGGTAGTCAACTCATGGCGGAGGGCCACGTTGCCCGATCGGATCGGTCCATCCGGCCTGATCGGGAAGTCCAGCGGGCCGCGGTAGGCAGCACTGGCCAGCTGCTCATCAGGCGAGCAACTTCGACGCCGACCGCCGGCTCTTGGGCGGTCCCTCGTGGCCCGAACGCGGCTCCGAAACGGCTCGAACCGCCCGCGTTGGCGCCAGGAGCGTCGTTGGCCAACCGGTTGTAGTCGAAGTTGCCCGCGTTGTGAGCATCGGTTGGTCGTCTCGGCTGCGCGATTCGGGCCATAAGGCACGTCCGGGCCGAACCAGGCGCATGGGTACAATCGGGCCAATCCGGACCACGGCCCCAGTCGCGCGGCCCGCAACTAGGAGACTCCCTCACATGGCACGTCCCAAGGTCACCGTCATCGGCGCCGGCAACGTCGGCGCGTCAGTCGCCCAGCGCGTGGCCGAAGGCGGCCTGGCCGACGTCGTGCTGATCGACATAATCGATGGCCTGCCGCAGGGCAAGGCGCTCGACCTGGCCGAGGCGGCGCCGGTCGCCGGCCACGACATGGCCATCAGCGGCACGAACGACTATGCCGACACAGCCGGCTCGGACATCATCGTCGTCACCTCGGGCCTCGCCCGCCAGCCGGGCATGAGCCGCGACGACCTGCTGGCGAAGAACGCCGGCATCGTCCGCTCCGTGGTCAAGCAGGCGGCGGCGCACTCGCCCGAGGCGATCATCATCGTCGTCACCAATCCGCTCGACGCGATGTGCCACATCGCGCTCGAGGCGAGCGGCTTCCGGCCCGAGCGCGTCATCGGCATGGCCGGCGTGCTCGATTCGGCCCGCTTCCGCGCCTTCATCGCGATGGAACTCGGCGTCAGCGTCAGCAGCACCCACGCCTTCGTGCTCGGCGGCCACGGCGACACGATGGTGCCACTGCCGCGCTACTCGACCGCCGGCGGGGTGCCCATCACCGAGCTCATGTCCGCCGAACGGATCGAGGCACTGGTGACCCGCACGCGCAACGGCGGCGCCGAGATCGTCGCCCTGCTCAAGACCGGCAGCGCCTATTACGCGCCGGCCGCGGCGGTGGCCCAGATGGTCGACTCGATCCTCAACGACCGAAACGAGATCCTGCCCTGCGCCGCGTACCTCAAGGGCCAGTACGGCGTCGACGGCCTGTTCGTGGGTGTGCCGGTCAAGCTCGGCCGGTCGGGCATCACGTCAGTGGTCGAGATCGAGCTGACCGCCGACGAGAAGACCGCCTTCGACAAGTCGGCCGCCGCAGTGCACGAGCTGGTCGAGGCAATGGAAAGGCTGGCCGCACAACCAACGGCGTGAATGCCGGCGGGCGCTAATCTGGCGCGAGTGCGATGCCGGTAATCACGATCTCGCGCCAGTTCGGCGCCGCGGGGGTGCCGGTCGGCCGGGCGCTGGCCGACCGCTTGTCAGCCGAGTTTCTCGATCGCGCGATCGTCGCCCAGGTCGCCCTGCGCGCGGGCATCCCCGAGCAGGAGCTGGAGAGTTACGACGAGCGCCTGCCCAGCCTGTGGCAGCGCGTCGCCTCTGCACTGGCATCGAGCTCACCCGAGCCACAGCTGCCAGCGACGCCCTACCCCGACCACCTGGCGCCGCTGTCGGTCCACGAGCGGTTGGTCGAGTTCACCCGCGCGGTGATCGAGGAGGCGGCCGAACGCGGCAACGCGGTCATCCTGGGCCGCGGCGCGGCGTTCATCCTGGGCAAGCGGCCGGGCATGCTTCATGTCCAACTGCACGCCTCACTCGACGCGCGCGTGCGCTACCTGCTGGCGCGCGTCGAGGCCATTCCACCCGAGGCGCGGCCGGAGGAGAAGTCGCTGCGTGAGTTGTGCCAGTCGATCGACGCCGCCCGCGCCGAGTACGTCCGGCGGCTGTTCGGCGCGGACTGGCTCGACGCGACGCACTACGACCTGGCCATCGACACCGGGCGGCTGGGCGTGGCGCGCACCATCGATCTGATCGAGGGTGTGGTGCGCGCGAGCCCGGAAGCGCACGAATGAGGTCGCCCGAGAACGAGGATCCGGCCGCCGAGCCTGAACTTGACGAGCTGCCGCCGACCGAGCTGACCTTTTCCGCTCCACCACCCACGACCCGCCTCCCCGCCGGCCTGAGCGCGTTCCGCCACCACAACTTCCGGCTGTTCTGGGGTGGCATGGCCATCTCGCTCATCGGCACCTGGATGCAGCAGATCGCGCAGGTGTGGCTGGTGCTCCAGTTGACCAACGATCCGTTGGCGCTCGGCGTGGTCGCCGCGGCACAGTTCACCCCGGTGCTCTTCCTGGGCCTGTTTGGCGGCCTGGTGGCCGACGCGGTCAGCAAGCGCCGCGCACTCGTCGTGACCCAGATGGCTGCCGGCACACTGGCGCTGGTGCTCGGCCTGCTGGTCGTGGGCGGCAACGTGCAGGTCTGGCACGTCTTCGGGATCGCCCTGCTGCTCGGGGTGGTCAACTCGTTCGACATGCCCATCCGCCAGGCCTTCGTGGTCGAGATGGTGGGCCGTCGCGATGTCGCCAACGCAGTGGCGTTGAACAGTTCGGTCTTCAACCTGACGCGCATCATCGGCCCGGCGGTGGCGGGCGTGACCATCGCCACCATCGGCCTCGAGCCGCTCTTTTTCGTCAACGCGATCAGTTACCTGGCCGTCGTGGCCAGCCTGTTCCTCATGCGCCCGGCCGAGCTGCGTCCGCCCACTGAGCGGGCAGTCTTCGAGCGCACCTTCCGCTCGGTCATCGATCGGCTGGTCGAGGGCCTGCGCTATACCCGGCGCGAGCCGAGCATCTTTCTGGCCATCACCGTGCTCGGCGTGGTCTCGACGTTCGCGCTCAACTTCAGCGTGCTCATCCCGCTGCTGGCGCGCGACATATTGGGTGGCGATGCCGACACCTACGGCTTCCTGATGTCCGCTGCGGGCCTGGGCTCGCTGGTCAGTGCCCTCACCATCGCCTTTGGTCAGCGCCCAACACTGCGCCTGCTGCTGTTCGGCGCGGCGGTCGTTGGGGTGGGCATGATCGGGCTGGGCCTCTCGCACTGGTTCCCGCTCAGCCTGGTGCTCATGTTCGTAGCTGGCTGGGGCACGATCGCGATGGCCGCGACGGCCAATACGATCATCCAGCTGACCGTGCCCGACGTGCTGCGCGGGCGGGTGATGAGCGTCCATACCACCGTGTTTGCCGGCTCGACCCCGTTCGGCGGGATCTTTGCCGGCAGCGTCGCCGGCCTCGCCGGGGCGTCCATGGCGCTCGCTGCGGGCGGCGTCATCGCCCTGCTCGCCGCGGCCGGCGGCTACCTGCGCCTGCCCGGCCGCGCGCCGATGGGGCCGCTGACGGCGTTGAGCAGGCGCCACGCGCGTAATCGCTGAGCCGCCGCCGCGGCGGAGCCCGAAACTAGGGTCATGCCACCGGCGCTGATCGAGCTCGCTTTCGACCCGCTGCTGCACATCGGTCAGCTGACCATCCGCTGGCAGACCATCGGGGTCACCGTGGCCCTGCTCGCCGCGCTCGCCATCGCCGCGTTGATGGCGCCCGACGTCCGCGCGCAGCGACCCTTTTTCCGGCGCCGCCGGCCGGACCTGCAGCCGCACTTCCCGAGCGCGCCGCAGGTCGATCACACGGGCACGGACGCGTCCGGCCGGCGGCTGCGCCTGGACGACATGTTGCTGATCATCGCCGGCGTCGTCCCAGGCGCGGTGATCGGCGGCCGGATCGTCCACGGTCTGGTCTTCTTTGACGCGTACGCGGGTCAGCCGCAGAAGCTGTTCGACCCACTGGTGGGCACGCTGTCGCTGCTCGGCGCGGTGCTCGGCGGCCTGCTCAGCGCGGCCTACGTGGCACGACTGCTGGGCGCACCTGTCCGCCGCTGGGCTGATGCCGCCGCTGTGCCGCTGCTGCTCGCGCTGGGCCTGGGCAAGCTCAGCCAGTTGCTCGGCGGCAGCGGCCAGGGCCTGCCCTTCGACGGTTCATGGGCGGTCGCCTTCGTCGGCGGTGGACCGTGGGTTAGTCTCAGCGCCGATGTGCCATCACATCCGGCGCAGGTCTACGAGGGCCTGTGGCTGCTGGTGGGCATCGCGATCGTGTTGCTGCTGGCCGGCCGGCGCCACGCGCCGGTGCGCGCCAACCCGCTCGTCGCCTGGGCCGATCGCGCCGGTCCGCCGGGCCGGCTGTTCGCCCTCGCGCTGAGCTGGTTCCTGGTCGGCCGGGTCGTGGTCGGCTTCACCTGGCGCGACGAACGGCTGGTCGGGCCGCTCAACGCCGAACAGGCGCTCGCCCTCGTCGTCCTGATCGCCACCGGCCTTGGCTATTGGCTCGCGCGGCGACGCGGAAAGACGCCCGCGCCAACCGGCGCGGCCTGACCGGCCGCCTGCCTGTCTTGGTCCCTCGCGCTATCGTGGGTGCGATCAACTACGCCTCTGCGGCCACGCCGCGGACAGCCGCCCGGGAGCCAGCACGATGACCGAGATCGCCGAACGCCCGCTTCAGACAACCAGCGCCGAAGTCGAGTTGGGGCGGGTGTCGCACTGGATTGGCGGCCGGCTCGTGGAGGGCACATCCGGCCGGCGTGGCCCGGTCTACGACCCGGCTACCGGTCGCCAGGCGAAGTGGGTCGATTTCGCCTCCGCCGAGGAGGTTGACGCCGCCGTCGCCGCGGCGGCCGCGGCCTTCCCGGCGTGGCGCGCTACGTCGCTGTCGAAGCGGACCGAGATCATGTTCCGCATCCGCAACCTGGTCGACCAGCACCGCAAGGAGATCGCCGGTTTCCTGACCGCCGAGCACGGCAAGGTGCCCTCAGACGCGCTGGGTGAGGTCGCGCGCGGTCTCGAGAACCTCGAGTTCGCGACGAGCATCCCGCACCTGCTCAAGGGCGGCTATTCCGAACAGGTCAGCGGCGGGATCGACGTCTACCAGCTCCGCCAGCCACTCGGTGTCGTGGCCGGCATCACGCCCTTCAACTTCCCGGCGATGGTGCCGATGTGGATGTTCGGCAACGCCATCGCATGCGGCAACTGCTTCATCCTGAAGCCGTCGGAGAAGGATCCCTCGGCGTCGGTCTTCATCGCCGAGCTACTGGCCGAGGCGGGCGTGCCCGAGGGCGTGTTCAACGTCATCAACGGCGACAAGGTGGCCGTCAATCGGATCCTCGAGCACCCGACCATCAAGGCGGTGTCGTTCGTTGGCTCGACCCCGATCGCCAAGTACATCTACGAGACGGGCACGCGCAACGGCAAGCGCGTCCAGGCGCTGGGCGGCGCCAAGAACCACATGGTCGTGCTGCCCGACGCGGACATCGACATGGCCGCTGACGCGGCGGTCTCGGCCGCCTACGGCTCGTCCGGCGAACGGTGCATGGCGGTCTCAGTCGTGGTCGCCGTGGGCGACGTGGGCGACCCGCTGGTGGCGGCGATCAAGCAGCGGTTGCCCAATATCAAGGTTGGCCCGGGCTCCGACCCCGCGTCGGAGATGGGCCCGCTGGTCACGCGCGAGCACCGCGACAAGGTCGCCTCATACCTCGACAAGGCCACGGACCAGGGCGCCACCGTCGTCACCGACGGCCGCAAGGATGCCGCCTATGAGCACGATGGCTTCTTCCTGGGCGTGTCGCTCATCGACAACGTCGAGCCGGAACACGACTCATATCGCAACGAGATGTTCGGTCCGGTGCTCGAGGTGATGCGCGTGGCGACCTACGAGGATGCGGTCAAGCTGGTCAACGACAACCCGTACGGCAACGGCACGGCGATCTTCACCCGCGACGGCGGCGCCGCGCGGCAGTTCCAGTTCGAGGCGCAGGCGGGCATGGTCGGCATCAACGTGCCCATCCCCGTGCCCGTCGCGTACTACAGCTTCGGCGGCTGGAAGGACTCGCTCTTCGGCGACCTCAACATGTACGGACCGGAAGGCGTCCAGTTCTACACGCGCTCGAAGGTCGTCACCTCGCGCTGGCCCGACCCGGGCACGTCCAAGGTCGATCTGGGCTTCCCGCGCACCCGCTGAGCCGGGGCGGTCGGCCGCCTCATCGACGCCCAGATCACGCCGCCGTCGTCCAGGTCGACGCTGCCGACGCCGACTTTCTATTTTGAAGTCGACACCTTCGCCTCCGGAAGCAGCGCCGGCCTGCACCCGAGCCGGCAGGAGCGCGAGCGGCTCGGCGTCGCTCAGCCGGGGCAGCTGGACGGCGCGGGTTCGACCGGCGGACCGAAGACGCTGGTGTTGGCGCCCGGCGCCGGCAGGAGTGACAGGAACTCCTCCGTCCATTCCCGATCAAGGGTCAGGCTGAAGTCGAACAGCAGATCGCCCACGGCGTACACGAAGCGCGGCACCCGGGCAGCCGAATCTGCCGGCCATTCGCCCAGGGCAACGATCGGCCTGCCCGCGACGGTCATCTCCGGAAAAGGCGGCGGGTGCTCGCGGGCGGTGCCCAGAACGCGTTTACGTAAGCCCCTCTCAGCCGGGTTGTGTCCGCGCCGGCCAGCCGATACAGGTTGACCCGCATGGCGTCGGGTGGGCCGGCGACGGCGTAGGCAAGCGACAGGTGCTCGATCTCGCGACAGGCACTGGCCAGCAGCCGGCCCATCTCTCCGACCTCGCCGAAGTTGAAAGCCTCGTCGCCGTGCAGACTCTCAGTCCTGTAGGCGAGGCCGCCAACGCCCAGCGGCAGGGCATGCTCGAGCGGCCAATCGGCGTGCTGGCCCGACGGCGGCGGAGTGTCCACAGGAACAAAGGCGGTCGCGACCGGTGTGGCGCGTGGCGTGGGCGACGCGCCAGGTGGCGTGCGTGACACGATCGGCGAGCCGCACGCCGCGACGAGGAAAACGGTCGCAAAGACCAACCGAGCACGCATGTGACGCGATGCCATCCTCCACAGCTGGGATTGCCCTGCCAGATCGTACGCGACACGGTGCGCCCCGGCGCGACAAGGCGCGACAAGGCGCGACGAGGCGCGACAATCAGCCCGTGGCCGGCCGCTACCTCGAGGACTTCCAGATCGGCGAAGTGATCTACTCGCCCGAGAGCTACGAGGTCACGCCCGAGCGGCTGGCCGCCTACGCCTCCGAATACGACCCGCAGCCCATCCACCTCGACCCGGACGCGGCCGCGCGCGAGATGTTCGGCGGCATCATCGCCAGCGGCTGGCACACCCTGTCGGTGACGATGCGCCTGATGGTCGGCTCGCGCCTGTTCGAGGCGGGTTCGATCGTTGGCGTGGGCGTGGATCGGTTGCGCTACCTCCAGCCGGTCCGGCCGGGGGACGTGATTCGCGCGCGGGCCGAAGTCATCGAAACCCGCCCATCACGCAGCCAGCCCGGCCGCGGCTATCTCGTCCTGCGCGTGACCAGCCTGCGCCAGAACGATGAGCCAGCCATCACCCAAGACTGGACGGTGCTCGTCCCGCGCCGACCGGAGTCCTAGGAAGGAGCGACTGCGGCCGGCTCCTTGTCTCGAACTCGTCGCGCGCGCACACTCCACCGATGCCGGGTGGTCGAGGGGGTCCCGATCGTTTCCTGACCAGCGTCCTGATGACGGACATCGTCGGATCGACCGAGCACGCCGCCGAGCTCGGCGACAGGTCGTGGCGTGCGATCCGCAGCAGCCGCTGACCTACCCGCGGCCCGATGCACTGGAAGGCCATCCACGCATCCAGCTCTTCGACCGGCTCCTGATCCGTCCGCGACGGCATAGGGAAGAGGCCCGGCCGCTGGGCCGGGACTCTTCTCGCTCAGCTCGGATGGGAGTGCTGGCTAGAAGTTCTTGTACTCGTACCAGCCGGCTCCACCTTCGCCGTAGTACTTGCCGAGACGCTCGCGATATCCAGTGTCGGCGAGCATGCTCTCGTCGAACTCCGGAGTGCCCTTGATCTGGTCCTTGGTTCGATTGACCACCACGCGCTTGTTCGGGTGGTCGACCAGCGAAACGACTCCGGCCGGAAGCATGACCTTCTTGCCGAGGATCCACGGGCCGGTATCGACGATCAGGTAGCTGCTGCCTGTGTCCCAGGTTGCCTCGTCCACCTTGCCGATCGACCCGTCGATGGCGTCGATGCCATACCCGGTGATGTCACGGCCGGTCCAACTCTTGTCCGCGTAATCCCACGGACTCCAGCGGACCATCGTGGTCGTGCTCTGGTAAGCCATACGTTTGGCTCCTTCCCCACCCATGCCGAAGGATGACCGGCAGCCTTCTGATTGCCTCACGAAGCCCCCACGGCACGGGCGAATTCGTGACAGCCCTAAGCTTCTACCCGTGCGCGGAACAGGCGCCTAACCGCCCTTTGCAAGGGAGGTTGCCAAGGCATTACAACGGCATATCGAGGGCGGGCTTCCCAACGGGCGGCGCGGCATCGCCCAGACCGGCACGCTCGGCGAGCCCTCCGAGGTGCGCGCGCATCTGCGGTGCCGCCGACGCATCCACGCCGGTGCGCTCGACCCGCCATGCGGCGAAGTACACCAGCCGCCGGAAGCGGGCATAGCGGGCGGCCGCTATGAAGCGGGCCACCCCGGTGGCGCTCCGTGCCTGGGCCAGGAGGCGGCCCAGCATCACCAGCGAAACTGCTGGGTATCTCGACACCCGGACCGCAACCCAGCCCAGCATCCGCCATTCGAGCAACACCACCAAGATTGCGCCAACAAAAACCGTCAGCAGGGGCAGTTTTCCGCTCACCGTCACGAGGTCGACGAGCGCCGCCAGTGGGGGCATGGTGCCACGGCCGGCGCCCAGGAATGGGTCGCTGGCAAGCGTGTTGAAAAGCCCGTGGTTCAGCACCGCGAGGACCGGACCAACCAAGGCAATCAGCCACGCGGACCGGCGGTGACGGAACAGGAACGCCACGCCGAACGAGAGCCCACACAGCGCCGCCCACAGCCCATGGTTGAGGCCCAGGCCGTCCGCTCCGATCGGCGAGATGGTCGGGGCGAGCAGGCTCCACGGCTGGGTCTCGAACCAGCCGCTGCCCGAGTTGGCCAGTTCGCCGACGAAGGCGTCCTCGTGAAAGGCGTAGCCGGCACCGACTGCGAAGCCGATGAGCAGCCCGTCAGACGCCGCCGGCTGGAGGTTGTCACCGCGAGCGACGAAGAAGTAGTACGCCGCCACCGGCAGCAGATAGGCAACCACGTCCACTATCGGGACAAGCACCGTTGGGACGAGCGAGTTGGCGCCCGTGCCGAGCATGTCGGCCGGGACCCAGGTCAGCGCGATGGCAAAGAGCACGACGGGGAACACGCCCACCAGCCAGAAGGCGCCCAGGGACGGAATCGACACCGTTCGGGTGCTCGCCGTGATCAGCAGCAGGACTACCAGGACGTAGGCGTGCTGGGCCAGGCCAACGAGCGATTCGAATGGCCCCGGCCGCAGGAAGAACCCAAAGTCGAGAATGATCAGCAACAGGGCAACGGCAGCTGCGGCAACGGCGATCTGTTGCCACCGCGACATGCCGCGCAGGGGTGACCATCAATCCTGCCGCACGCCGCCGAAGTACCTGGGTGTGCTGGGTGCGTTCTGGGGTCCCGCCCACCAGTCCTTGTGCTCGTCGACACCCGTGTCGCCCGCGACAGGGGGATCAGGCCAATAGCTGGGGTGAACACCGCTGTTCTTCCACTGCTGCGACTTCCGGTCGTAGTCGGCGTGCGCCGGCGAGCCGGAGTCGTACGGATTGTTGCGATCGTGAACCTGCGAATGCTGGTAGGCCGAGCCGAACGAATCGCGGGCGGCGCCCACCGCGCTGGTGGCCGTCCCGGCAACTGTGCCGGCAGCTGCGCCGGCCGCCGCCGCGGCGCCGAGGCCAAGGGTAGTCAGGCCATCGAAGAAGTCGCGCGCGTAGTCCCGGACATAGCAGATGAGGCAGTCGTCGAGCAGGGAAATCGCGGCGTCGAGGACGTCCAAGCGCATACCCTACAGCGGCGCTCAACGCGAATACAACCTGATCTGCCGGGGCCATGCGTTCGACCCGGCGCAGTCGAGGTGTGGCCAGCTCGCCCGATGTCGCTTGGCCTGCGGGCAGCTCGTCCCGCGCCGGAGCTGATCAGGCCGTCGCAGGGAGAGGTGGCGGAGGCGGTGGCGGGCCGTCCTCGACGGGGCGCCTGAAATACCAGTTGGTCTGGATCTGCGAGGGGGCCATCGCCCCCGGCTGGAGATGGGTTATGACACTGAACATCTCCCAGCCACGATCGCCCATCAGTCCCGATAGGTAGCCCAGGTTGGCCCGCGACCGATCGAAGGCGATCGACCACTCGGTCGACTGGGCCACCAGCACCGTCGGGCCGAGGGTCGCCGTCAGCTCAGCGGCCAGGCCCGGCTGGGCATGGCTGAAGCCGAGTGTCGTCTGTGGCTGGTCGGTCAGCCATGCGTATTGCCAGCGCATCATCTATTACCCCTTTCGCGCTCTAATGGTCGCCTAGACCAGGTACTCGCGCGCTGTCTTGCGGCGCAGGAACCTGCCCCAGCCTTTCTCGCCCTTCCACTCGCCGTTATCGACGATCACCCGGCCCCGCGACATGACGATGTCCGAGCCGCCCACCACTTCGCGGCCCTCGTAGCACGAGTAGTCGACGTCCATGTGATGGGTCTTGGCGCTGATGGTGTGCCGCCGCGCCGGGTCGTAGATGACGACGTCGGCATCTGCACCGGGCGTCACGACACCTTTACGGCCGGCCAACCCGAACATGCGCGCCGGCGCAGCGGCGATCACCTCCACCCAGCGCTCCCTGGTCATACGGCCGCCAATGACACCGCCGTCGTGGAGCAGGTCGACGCGATCCTCCACTCCCGGCAGCCCGTTGGGCACCTTGCGGAAGTCGCCCACGCCGAGCTGCTTCTGTGTGTCGAAGTCGAACGGGCAGTGGTCGGTCGACACGACCTGCAGGTCGTCCTTCACGAGCCCCTGCCACAGAGACTGCCAGTGGTCCTTGGGGCGCAGCGGCGGCGAGCAAACGAACTTGGCGCCGTTGAAGCCGTTGCCCATGTCGTCGAGCGACAGGAACAGGTACTGCGGGCAGGTCTCGGCGAAGGCCATCGCGCCGCGGTCGCGTGCCGCCTTGACCTCCTCGAGCGCGTCGCGCGACGAAAGATGGACGACGTACACCGGCACGCCGGCCGCCTCTGCCAGGCGGATGACGCGGTTGGTCGCCTCGCCCTCGAAGATCGGGTAACGGACCACCCCATGCCAGTACGGATCGGTCTTGCCCGCGGCCGCGTACTGCGCCGCGACGATGTCGATCGCCAGGCCGTTCTCGGCGTGCATCATGATCAGCCCGCCGTTCTTCTCGGTCTGCTGCATCGCCCGGAAGATCGCACCGTCGTCGGACAGGAACACGCCCGGGTAGGCGGTGAACAGCTTGAAGTCGGTCACGCCCTCGCCCACGAGCTCGTCCATCTCCGCCAGCGTGGCGTCGTTGACGTCCGAGATGATCATGTGGAAGCCGTAGTCGGTGCAGGCGTTGCCCTCCGCCTTGGCCATCCATACCTCGAGCCCGGCGTGGAGCGTGCCGCCCCTGGACTGGACCGCGAAGTCGAGGATCGAAGTGGTCCCGCCGAACGCCGCCGCGCGCGTGCCGGTCTCGAAGGTGTCCTTGGCGAACGTGCCGCCGAAGGGCAGCTCCATGTGCGTGTGGACGTCGATCGCGCCGGGGATGACGTACTTGCCGGTCGCGTCGATCGTCCGCTCCACGCCCGCGGCCAGGTCGCTGCCGGCCAGGCCGCGCCCCACCGCAGCGACGCTCTCGCCGTCAATGAGCACGTCGGCCTGGGCCGAGCCGTCGGCGTTCACGACGGTGCCGTTGGTGATCAGGATGCGCATCTGACCGGACCCTCCTCGCGACCCATGGTCGGTCTCGCGCAGATGGTAGACGGGCGCAATCCGAGTTGTGTCGGGCCGTGGGTGCAATGACCCGGACCCCTCAGCGGCCCTCCGTCGCGCACGAGCCGAGCCGTGCCGTAGCCGGAGACGGGCTGGATCGTGACGGTGTGGATGCACCACGTGCGCTTCCGCGGGCCGCGGGGTGAGGCATTGCCCAGGCCCAGGAAGACGGTCCGGATGTTCGTGCCCTGCGCCGCGGTGGCACAGTCGACCGGGGTCGGCTGTGGCGTGCGGGTGGGCGTCGGTCCCGTGGGCGGGGCAGTCGCCGTTTGCGTCGCTGAAACCGTTGGCGCAGGCGTCGGCGTGGCCGGAGGGATGGGCGATGGGACGGCCGGCTGGCTGGGTGACGGTGAGGCGATCGCCGCGCGCGTTGGGGTTGCCCGCGGCGCCGTGGCCAGGATCAGTGCTGCCCCGCCGCCGAGGATCAGGTCGGCGAGCAGCACGACGCCAAGACCGAGCACGAGCTGGCTGAAGGTGACCGGCTGCGGCCGACTCCTGTTGCGCTAGAAGACGCCGGCGATCTGCAGCCGGATGCCGCAACGGTTGCAGAAGATCGAGTCGGGTGGGTTCTGCCGCCTGCAGCGCGGGCAGATCAGGAAGGCAGCCAAGGGGCCCGATCGGTTTGCGCATGGCACCCCTCATCGCTTGGGCAAATGGTAGAAGGGCGCGGGCGCCTCAGCGCCGCGAACTGATGTGGCCGATGTCTGGTGTGACGGGTCGAATCGTGTCCGGGCGCGCCGGGGCATTCGCCGGATCAGCCGACTGGCGGGCCGAACGCCTCAGTGGAGCAGCGTGCGGATTGTCGAGTTGCCGGCCTCGGCGGTACCGATGTTTCCGCGAATCTCATCGTCGCCGAACTTCTCGCCGACGCGCGGCCGGATCATGGCGATGAGTGCGGCCAGGTAGTTCTTGTTTCGATGGAGGGCCTGGAAAAGCGTTGGATCGCTCTGCTCGTACGTCGGAGCGAGCGCGATCAGCGCCTGGTGCGCCGCCGTCAGCCGCTCGAAGGCAACCTTCGCGTCCGGTGGGTTCTGGGCGAAGGCCTGCGCGGCGGCGGCGATCTTCTCGGTAACCGATATGTCGTACAGCGCGAGCACGGGACTATCGGCCGCGCGGGTGCCGGTCGCGGGCTGCTGCTTCGCCGGAACCGGCGGCGCCGCCGACGTTGTCGTCGTGCCCGGAACCTGGCCGTTGAGCTGCTCATCTTCGGTCGCTACCTGAAGGTGAGCGATGCCCGCGCTCGCCCTCTCCCTGGGTCCCGCCCTCTCGCCCGTCATGCCCAGATCAGCAATCCGTGACGCCTCACGTTCCGCAGGCGAATCGCGATCGCTGACCCCGAGGACCTCGGCGCCGTCCCCCGGTTCGGCCTGCGCAGCGTGGGTCAGCTCGTGGAGGAAGAGCTTCTGGCCGCGGTTCGTGCTGGCATCGGGCGTTCCATCGCGGAAGAAGATGTCACCGCCGACCGTTACCGCCTGGCCGCCGAGCGACCTCGCATATGCTCCGGCCGCGGCGTCGCCGTGGACTCGGACGTCGCCCAGGTCGGCGCCAAGCCTGCGTTCGGCGGCCGCTTTGACGCCCGGTGGCAGCGGATCGCCATCAGCGGGACCGTTAACGAGCGCGTTGTCCCTGGCCAGCAGCCGACGGACCGCCGTATTCCCGGCGCTCCGCTGGAGCGACTCGACGACCGCTTCGGGCGGCGAGATGCCTCCAGGATGCTGATCCCGTTGGTCCGCCCTGGGTGTCGGGGTGCGGCGAGTGGGCGCGCCTGACTCCATCTCGTCGTGAATGCGTCGCATCTTTGCCCACGATGGTCCACCCAGCGCGACGTTGGCGCACCGTCTGTGCGGGTGTACGAACGGGCCGCAACGATTGCCCGAAAGTGCAGGTCGACCCACGAATGCGCGCGACTCCGATGCCGCGACTTTGCTATGGACTTCGGGTCGGCGGCGCGTAACAATGGCCGCTCTTCTGGGGCGCGCAACTGCGATCGCTCCAGGGGTTGCTGCGGTGACATGTTGCACCTGTCGTGAACTCCTCTGTGGTCGCCACTAAGCTGCGCATCCCGAGCACGCCTTCGATGCCGGTCGATCGGCTCGATGCACAGCTCGATGCGGTTTGGGCGCACCGGCTGGCGCTGGTGGTTGCGCCGGCCGGGTCGGGCAAGACGACGCTCATTTCGCGCTGCGCGCTGCGCGCCCCGGGCCCCGTGGGTTGGTACCGCGCCGAAGGCTGGGATCGGGATGAATCGGCGCTGCTGGCGCACATCGAGGCAGCCGTGGCGCCTGCCCTGAACGGCATCCCACGCGGTTGGTCCACTATCGCCGACGCGGCGAACGCACTCGAGGCCTGGGACGGCGAGCGGGTGCTGCTGGTCATCGACGATCTGCACACGTTGCAGGCCACGCCGGCCGAGGCCGCCCTGGAACGGCTCATCGACTACGCGCCGCCGACACTGACCTTCGTGATTGCGTCCCGCGTGCCGCCCGGCTTCAACCTCTCTCGGATGCGCGTCTCGGGCGCGCTGCTCGAGCTGGGCGGCGACGACCTGCGCTTCCGGTCTTGGGAGGTGGAGCGCCTGTTCCACGATTTCTACGCCGAGCCGCTTCCGCCAGAGGAGCTCGCCCAACTCGCGCGCCGAACCGAAGGATGGGCGGCCGGCCTGCAGTTGTTTCATCTCGCGACGCGTGGCCGAACGCCGGACGAGAAACGGCGCATGCTCGGGCAGCTCGGCGCCAGCTCACGCTTCACGCGTGACTACCTGACCCGCAACGTCCTCCATCAACTCCCGGCCGAGCTGCGCCGATTCCTGCTCGACACGTCCGTTCTGGGAAGGCTGAGCGGACCGCTGTGCGACCGCCTGCTCGATCGAGCCGGCAGCGCCGAGATCCTGGCCGACCTGGAGGGCCGCCGCCTGTTTACCCAGCCACTCCCCGAAGATGGCGAGTACCGATACCACGAGGTGCTCCGCTCTTACCTGCACGCGGCACTGCTCGAGGAACTGGGCGAGGAGGGCATGCACGCGCGGTTCGGGGCCGCCGGCTCGTTGCTCGTAAGTGCTGGGGCGCTGCCCGAAGCGCTCGAAGCCTACTGCCGCGGCGAGGACTGGGAGAGCGTCCGTCGTCTGCTGGCCAGCCAGGGTCAAGCGGTCGCCGATGGCGCGAACGCCTGGGTCGACGCACTGCCGACCGCGACCGTCCTGCATGACCCATGGCTGCTGCTCGCCAGCGCCCGCCGGCTCCGTGCCGAGGGGCGCTTTCGGGAGGCTATTGACCGTTACCAGCGCGCCGAGTCGGCGTTCGGCGAAGCCGATCCGGCGACGCTCTGCCGCGACGAGCGGCAGGGCCTGGCAAGTTGGCTGGACGGGACATCGGCGGTCCGACCCGATGCCTTCGCCCTCCTGCGCGCCGCGGTGAAGCGCGAGCCCGTCTCGGTCATGGACGCCGCGCGAAAGCTGCCAGCGCCGGCGGATGCGCTCGTCGCAGGGATCGCCGCACTATTGGCCGGCAACGCCTCGACTGCCCGGCGCGAGCTCCTTCACGCTGCCCAGCGCCCGGAGGCGTCGCGCCAGGCTCAGGTCGTGGCCTCACTTGGCGCCGGCGTCGCCGGGTTGTTGATGGGCCAGCGCCACGCCACCGTCGAGATCAAGGGAGCGGTGGCTGCGGCAGAGACGATTGGCCTCGATTGGCTGGCCAGACTCGGACGCGCGTCCCTGGCCTTGACGGGAGCGCCCGAATCGCTGCGTGAGGCAGAATCGGTGGCTGTCGCCGGCGCGGCGATCAACGACGAGTGGGGCGAAGCGCTGGCACGGCTGTGCGCCGGATGGGGCGCGCTGTGCGCGCGGCGGGACATCCCCGCTGGCGACGCGTTGGTGAGCCAGTTGCGCTCGTTGGATGCGCCCGTGCTCGAGGCATGGGCCCGCGCGATCGTCACCCTCGCAGCCGTCCGCGCGGGTGAACCCGACTCACTCGACGCGGCGGCGGTGACCGAGGCAGTGGCACGCTCGGTTGGCGCGAACGCGGCGCGGCTGTTGGCATATCTGGCGTTGGCGGAGGCTACCTACGATCCGGTTGAGGCTGACGAATATCACGACATGGCGCTGGCCATCGCTCAGGAGACGGGCCTCCAGGTGCCCGCCGACGCCGCGGCGCCGGGCCGGAATCTGGAAGAAGTTGAATCGGTGGCGCCACCGGTCTCGATTCGCGTACTGGGCGCCTTCGAGCTCAAGCTGGCCGGCCGAGAGGTAGATCTCTCCGCGGTCCGACCACGCGCCCGGACACTGTTGCGCCTCCTGTGCATGAATGCCGGCACGCCCGTCCATCACGAGACGATCGAGACCGCGCTGTGGCCCGACGCTGACGCCGAGGCAAGTGCGCGGAACCTCCACGTGGCGATTTCGGCCCTGCGCCGTGTGCTCGAGCCGGCGGCGATGCGCGGATCTTTCCACTTGCTGCGCCGCGAGGGGGACGCCTATCGCTTCGACGCTCCGCCCGGAGCCGAGATAGACATCGTGCACTTCGAGGACGCGCTCACGAGAGCGCGCCTGGCGCGTGACCGTTCGGACCTTCACACGGCGGCGGCCGCGTACCAGCAGGCACTCGACCTGTACCGTGGCGACGTACTGCCTGAGGACGGCCCGGCCGAGTGGGTCACCGACCGGCGCGACGCATGCCGGCTTGCTGTAGTCGAAGCCACCCAGGCCCTGGCCGAGATCCTCCTCGCACGGGGCGAGGCAGGCGCGGCGGCCCGAGCGTGCACGATGGGGCTGCGTATCGAGCGTTACTACGATCCGCTCTGGCGATTGCTGATCGAGGCGCGCGACCAGGCGGGCGACCAGGGTGCAGCCAGCCGAGCACGACTCGGCTATGACCAGATGTTGGCCGAGCTCGGCGTTATCGACGGCGCTACGGGCAGCTCACCGATATGAATTCGATGTCGCGTATTGCGACGAGGTCGTCGCCGGCCGCCTCCGCCTCGTAGACGCCGACGATCCTGATATCGAGCGTGCGGACTGAACGATTCTGGCTGAGGCACCTTTCCTGCGGCCCTGGATCGTCGGCTAGCTCGATCACCTCAGTCCGCTCGTCACCGGGGAAGCTCAGCTCGATCTGACGTGGACGTGCGTGCGTCAGGTAGTCGTCGCCGGGAGCCGCGCCAGCCTGGAAGATCATGCCCGCCAGGTCGGTCGTCTCGCCGAAATTGACCGTCAATGTCGGGGCGCCGGCGGTCGGGTCACCCAGCCAGAGGGTTCCCACATCGGCGTCGAGCGCGTTGTCCGGCGGGTTGCGCCAGAGCGTGATGGCAATCGAAGCGTCCTCGATCAGCGCATCGATCTGGCTGCGCACGGCGGGAACGGTGAAGTAGCCCACGATCGGCGCGATCACGACCACTAACAGCACCACGACCACGATCCTCTTCAGCCGCGACGGTCTTGGGTGACCGGCCACCCCCATGTGGCGTGGGCGCTCGCCGGCCGCCACGGTCCGTCGGTCGCGGGCGAAGATCTTTCTGTACCACGGCGGTTTGACGGCCAGGACGGCTCCGGCGAGGCTGTTTCCACACCGCCGGCAGAAGCGTCTTTCCGGGCTGTTGCCGGTGCCACATACGGCGCAGATGAGGTCGCCCGGCTTGACGATGGGCTCGGCTGGCGTCGGTGGCTGTTTCTGAGGACGCGAACGGGGTGGCTGACCCAGGCCGGGCGAAGGCTGGCGCGCGGGAGGCTGCTGTTGCGCGGCTGTCGGTCGCCGCGTGGCCGGCTGAGGTGGGCCAGGTCGAATGGGTGGTGGCTGGCTCGTCGAGGTTCCGGCCACCGGCTGGGTAGGCCGTGCTACGGGGGTTGATCCTGAAGTCGGCGCCCGCTGACCCTGGGTCGCTGGCATCGGGGGCCGCGGGGGAGGTGGCGCGGCTCGAAACCGGAACTTCGGCCGGGGCGGCGGTTCGGGTGCAGGCGGCGGTTCGGGCGCGGGTGGAGGCGCCAGTTCGGGTTCGGGCTCGGGCGCCGGTTCGGGTGGCGGCTCGGGCGCCGGCTCCGGCTCCGGTTCGGGCGCGGGCGTCGGTTCGGGTGCAGGCTCGGGCGCTGGTGGAGGCGCCGGTTCGGGCTCGGCGGCAGGTTCGGGCGCGGGTGGAGGCGCCGGTTCGGGTTCGGGTTCGGGCTCGGGCGCCGGTTCGGGTGGCGGCTCGGGCGCCGGCGCCGGCTGCGGCTCCGGCTCGGGCTCGGGCTCGGGCTCGGGCTCGGGCTCGGGCGGAGGCGTCGGTTTCGGCTCCGGCTCCGGCTTGGGCTCGGGCTTGGGCTCCGGCTCCGGCTCCGGCTCGGGCTCGGGCTTGGGCTCCGGCTCCGGCTCCGGCTCCGGCTCGGGCTCCGGCTCAGGTTCGGGTTCTGGTTCGGGCTCCGGCTCCGGCTCAGGTTCGGGTTCTGGTTCGGGCTCCGGCTCAGGCTCGGGCGTCGCTGCGGCCGAACTCTTTTCCGTCGGGTCGACGCGCACGCCAGTCCACTCGAGGAAGCTGGCGCAGTTCGAGCAGAACAGCGCGTCGTCGGCGTTGATCGTCTGACACTTTGTGCAGCGGATCACCGCTCACCTCTCATCGCAGCCCTCGGGAGCTACCGATACTACGTCGGGCGATCCGCGATCTCCACCTTGTGCGTGACGTGGGCGGGCTTGGCCGCCGCCACGAGCGCATCGATGCGGCCAAGATCGACCGCGCCCTTCTTGGGCGGCTTAACGCGCAGCGTCACACTGAAGGATCCGTCGCCCGGAGCGGCTGTGCCAGAGGACGTCGACCAGACCGATCCGCCGCTGTCGACGACCTCAACCTCGCCGGCCGTCAGCAGCCGGACGTGCATCTGTAGCCCGGCCGCCGTTCCGCGGCTGCGGTAGAGGTTCGCCGCCACCGCCACCAGGGCCCGCCGTCGTTCGATCGGCCATGTCTCGTCTGGCAGCAGGCCGACCCAGCCGGCGAGCCAGTCCAGAAAATCATCCGGCGTCAGCGCCGGATCGAGGTACGAATCGAAGTTGTCGATCGTGCTCATCACCGGTGCCAGGACGTCGTCGAACGCCAGGGTCAGTGCTCTGGCCAGGTCGTCTTCCTGGTACAGACCGGGCAGGGTGTCGATCAGCGGCCGCGGTGACTCAAGGCCGGCGACCAGTCCGCGGCTCAACTTGATGCCTCGACCATCACCTGGTGGTCGTACGAGAAAACGAGGGCATTGGGCTCGACCTCCAGGCGGTCGGTGGCCTTGCCACGCTCACCGGTCACCGGGTCGGCGCCGAAAATCCGCACGTCATCGACGAGCTCGGTACCGCGCACGCGCTGCAGCGCCGCGTACACCTCGCCGGCGAGGATGGGCCGTCCGAACGGCCACCCGGTTCCGTCTGGTCCCCCGCTGGTCGGATGGAAATACCTGAAAAGGGCGTCGATGGCGGCTTGCTGGAGCCGGCCGGGATCACTGCGCGGCCGGGCGCGCAATCGGGCGACGATCGTCACGCCGCGGTAGCTGGGCGGCTCAACCACGATGCGCGTCCCGACCAGACGGCTCTCATCCAGCCGACGGGTGATTCGTTCGAGCGTGTCCTCGGCGGGCACGAGCAGCTCGAAGGCCAACCGGCCATCGCTCGGCACGGCCGGAACGACCAGCACGCGGACCACCCCGGCCTCCGCCCCGTCGCCTCCGGTTAGCGCGCGCACGCGTGCAATCTCGGGTGCGGCTTCGCGGCAGATGTGCTCGAAGTCCTCCGCCGTCACCGCGCGGTCGCGGGTACGCAGCAGGATCGGGCCACGCAGCTTGGCCATCTCGAGATCCTCACCGTCGACGCCACCCGTCGCCGCGCGGCGGTTCTCGACCCGCGTAACGTACGGGATCGACGCCTTGAGCACCGACAGCGCGCCGGCGGCCAGGTTGCCCGCGCTACCACCCCCGGCGCGGTAGAGCGGCACGCGCAGTGTCGATCCCTTGGGCGGCACGGCGCCGTAGTTGCGCACCGCGCCATCCTCCATGCGGACGACCGGGCCGAAGGAGATCTCACCCGTCGTCGCATCGACCACGAAGTGGCGATCTGCAGGCCCACTCGAGGCAAAGTTGGGCCGCTCGACCCAGGCTTGCCATTCATCGCCTTCGAGTACCTCGACGACGAGCGGCTTCTCGGCCGCGACGACCGGCGCGTTACGTAGCCGAAAGCGCCCGCCGGGCACACCTTCGGCATCGCCGAGGTGCTCGCCGACGATGAGCTGCGCGTTGGTCGCGTCAGCCGTCCCGCCGATGGTGAAACAGGTCAGCCCGAGGATCTCCGGCGAGGCGCTGTACGCCGGCTGCCCCTCGCGCGCCTCGACGACCCGTGCGCGCAGCCACCCGGCACGGACGCGATCGATGACCGAAGTGGCGTGCTCGCGGGGCACGTGCACGACCACGTCGCCCGCCCGGTTGATGCCCCCGGTCGTGTCGCGGTCCAGCTCGCACGTTTCCCAATCACTGCCCGTCCACGCTTCCCAGATCAGCGGCGGATCGTTGGGATCGACGCCGATGCCCTCGATACGGCCGTTGAAGCGCAGGTTGACGACGCATGACGGCACCGCCTCGGACAGCCCGATGAGCAGTACGTCACCCGGCTTCGGCGGACTCGCGAAGCACATGAAGCCGGTGCTCATCGAGAGCGCGTCTGTGTGGTCGCGGACCTCGCCCGAGTCGATCTTCGACGCCAGGCGGAGCAGTGACGAAGCCACGATCGGCCGATCCTCGGTCGTGCTGAATACGACCGGCGTCACGGTGCCGGTGCGCAGGGTCGCCACCTCCGTGCCGGCCGGAATGGTCACCGTGCCCGGTTGTGGCGCGGACAACCAGAACGTCACCGGGGCGTGCGCGGCGGCGGGCGGGAAGAGACGGACGCCGATCAGCTCCAGGAACTTGATGTAGTTGCGTTCGGGAACGCGATTCAGCCGATAGATCAGCTGGTCGGTCATCCACGCGAAGGCCTCGATCAGTGTCACGCCCGGATCTGACACGTTGTGATCCGTCCAGCGTCGGGTGTGCTGCTGGACGAGTCTCTTGGCGTCGTCGACGAGGTCCTGGAAGCGGCGGTCGTCGAGGTTGGGGGCCGGCAGGCTCATGGTCGTTCAGCTCCTGCGTTCAGTGCTCGGGCGGGATCGTGTAGAAGGGAAAGACGAGATTGCGTGGGTCGTTCGTCTTCTTGATGTGGTAACGGATGTCGACGTAGAGCAGGCTGCGATCCGCTTCGTCGACGGTGACCCCGACATCGTCGACCTCGATGCGCGGCTCCCAGCGATGTAGTGATGCGCGGACCTCGGTGGCGATCCGCCCGGCAGTGGCGGCATTGGCCTCGGCGAAGACGAAGTCGTGGATCGCGCAGCCGAAATCGGGCCGCATGGGGCGCTCGCCGTAGGCCGTCCCGATGATCAGGCGAATCGCCTGCTGGACCTCACGGTCGTCGGTGACAAGCGCGAACGAGCCCGTCTGATCCAGCTCGAGCGGGAAGGCCCACCCGGCGCCAACGAATTCGTTCGACACTGGCCGACCTCCTAGCCGATCAACACGTTGGTAACGGTTGGCACGACCTTGCCCGGCACCACGCAGCACGTTGCCGACGAGGTGGCGGTGGCCGCCGGCTTGCCGCCGATGAACACTGTCGGGCTGCCGGTGACGATGCGGCCTACCTGCATGTTGGGAGTGGCATAGGGCGCATCGACGATGCCGGCATGCGGCGGCGTGTTGTAGCCCGAGGCTCCCGCCACGGCCGCCGCCTTGCCTCCGATAAGGACCTTCTCTACCAGCCCTTGGCTGAGCGGTGCCGAGAAGTTTTGCGGGCCTGCAGGTGCCGTGCCTGAGGCCGACGGAATCAGATGGTTAGGACAGATTCCGTTGACCTTGTCGCCCTTGACGATTGCTGGTGCGCCCAATGTGTCGACTCCTAGTTCAGCTTGATGGTGCCGCCCTTGAGGACGAGTTGTCCGCTCGCCTCGAGCGTGATGTTTGCGGCGGTGATCTTGAGATCGCCATTGGCGTCGGCCTCAATAGAGCCATTCGAGTGGAGCACGAGTCTCTTGTCGCGTGCGTTCAGGCCAATGCCGACGGTCGCGTCCTTGGTCACGAGGGTGATGCCGGATTCCTTGTTGGCGTCATCGCTGAACGCCAGCTGATGCCCGAGTCTGGAGACGATCGAGCGTCGGAGCACGGCGCCGTTATCAAAGAAGTGGCTGTGCGCCGGGGGCTTGTCGACACCATTGAAGAGCCCACCTACGACGATCGGGCGGTCAACCTGGCCGTGCTCGAAGCCGATCAGAACCTCGTCCCCGACGGCGGGGATGAAGAGGGTTCCGCTGTCCGGTCCGGCGCCGAGCTGCATCACCGGGGCCCACGCCGAGCTGAAGTCATCGTCCAGCCAGGGCAGCTTGACCCTGACACAGCCCGGTCGCTGGCTATCCCCGTTCTCACTGACGATCCCCCGCACGAGCCCGCCAAAGATTGCGCCGCCGCCACTCGCTGCGACGCCACTCCCCCGCGCGCCCCCGGCCGACACGAGGCCGAGCAGCGACCGATCCTGATGCCCGCTGGCGGTGAAGTGCGTGCGGTATCCCTCCCCGCCAATCACGTGACGCACGTGCGACAGGACGTACTTTCCACTGAAGTCCTCACCTACGCCGCTCAGGCTCACCGGAGTGCCTGCGCGCAGTACCGAATCCCCCCGGGCCGTCCCGTCAACTTCCGCGAAAGCGCTGCCGATGCGATCCGCGATCGTCAGCGCGGCGTCCTGTGCTTCACGGTCACTGCTCAATCGATCACTGACCGAGACGAACGTCGGATCGCCGAAGAATTGCGCCATGCTGGATGGCTCGGCAAGGTCAAGCTTCGCGGCGCCAGTCCCGGCGGGCGCCGTCCCAACGACGGCCCGTTTGGTCGTCTCGTCCCACCCGCGAACCTCGACCTCCGCCACCTGTTCGGCCGCGGTGAGGCGTCCGTGGAAGGCAAGCAGCTTCTTGCCGAAGATGAGCTGCCTTGGGTCGGGCGCTTCGGAGTCTGGGTCCGCTTCGGCCTGGTCAG
>Ga0209341_10001074_pt1 | contig 27486 bp, 23 predicted proteins | sample RifCSP13_2_FD_184020 | JGI IMG/M metagenome (GOLD analysis project Ga0209341, IMG submission 184020) | Soil microbial communities from Rifle, Colorado - Rifle CSP2_sed 13_2 (SPAdes) (version 2) | ecosystem: Environmental > Terrestrial > Deep subsurface > Rock core/Sediment | place: Rifle... | reverse complement strand
GGCGGAGGAGCTGACGACCGCGGGCAAGACGATCGAGCAGGCGCGCGAGGCCCTGCGCATCGCCCAGGTGCGCTTCCGCGAGGGGGTGGGGACGAACCTGGAGGTGATCTCCGCCCAGGCGGCCCTGGCCCAAGCGGAGTCGGCACGGGTGCAGGCGCTGTTCTCCTACAACGCCGCCCGGGCGCAGTTGGAGCGGGCGGTGGGAGGGCCGGTCACGTAGCGCGCACTTCAGGAACGGGCAGACTAGGACCGGGCAAACCATTAAGGAAGATTCTAATCTAAGGCAGATTCTGATCTGCTACGAAACCCGCATCGTTTTGCTGGGGACCTTCCAACCGCAATGCATGTCCGCGTCTCAACCAAGAGAGACACAAAGTAGCGCACACATGTTCAATCTTGACAGCTCCGAATCCGAGGCGATATGTTCGGAGGAACAAAGGGCATTTAGATACTTGCCCACGATAAAGGCACCCCGTCCGCGAGGGCGGTCCGCAAAGCCACGGGACTGAGCAACGGTCAGTCAGCCGGGTTGCCGAACGGGGAGGTGACGCGCCTTCCCTACGGGAAGGCGTCATTTTTTCTGCCGCAATCCGCTCAGCCGGGCGCAATGCCCGCGGCATCATCCTAGGCGGAGTTGTCATACACCTGAGAATTATCATCTCCGCCATTCGCTGCGAGGAATCTTAAGAACCGACGTAGCGGGAGAGCAACACCCGCTCCGGGTTCCACGCAGACGGGCTGCCTGATTCGTCAAAGGGGCGCCTGTCTTCTGGGACTTCTCCACCGGAGGACCGGGTGAAGCTTCCGCCGTGGAGGCGTGAGCGTGCGCGGTGCATGGTACGTTGTCGAGGCCAAACGGCACGGCGAGGAGCGGGCCCGCGCCCATCTCTCGCGCAAGGGGATTCTCGCTTTCCTCCCGCTCATCGAGGTCGTTCGGCGATACCGCATCCGGCGCGTGCGGGTGCTCGAAGCCCTGTTCCCCGGCTACCTGTTCGTCCGTCTGGATCCCGCCGATCACCGCGAATGGAACGCCGTGTGCTGGAGTCCCGGCGTGCGGCGCATTCTGAGCATTGCCGATACGCCGGTTCCGGTCCCCGATGAGGTGATCGCAGTCATCCAACAGCGCATCCGGGATCTCGGCTTCGTGCGGCCGGGATTCCGCTTCGCCGCCGGATCACGGGTGAGAATCCTCCGCGGTCCCCTGGCCGGGTTGGAAGCGGTGTTCGCCCGGCCGTTGTCCCGCCAGGGCCGCGTGCGCGTGCTGGTTGAGTTGTTAGGCGGACGCAGGGGAGTCGAGGTCGACGAGCTCGATCTCGACCCCGCCTGAACGACCGAACACGAATTCCGCAACACCGACTGGAAGGGCATTCGGGCAGTCCGACATGCGCTTCTCGGGCGGAGCTGTAATCGGAGGATACCGATGAGGGATCGCCACGCGAGAAAGCAGGGTCTGTTCCGAGTGGCCATCGTCGTGGTGGTCATAACGTTGACCGCGGCGTTGCCGATCTCCGCGCAACCGCCCGATCCTGGTTACATCCTGGGACCCGGGGACGTGCTGGAGATTTCGGTGTGGGGGTACCAGGACCTGACGCGGCAGGTCGCCGTCCGCCCGGACGGCAAGATCAGCGTGCCGCTCGTGGGGTCGGTCACCGCGGCAGGGCTCTCCGTCGATCGCCTGGCCCAGGTGCTGACGCGAGCGTACGCCGAGTACATTAGGAATCCCCAGGTCACGGTTATCGTCAAGGAGTTCCGCAAGATTACCGCCTCCGTCATCGGCCAGGTGGCTCGTCCGGGCACCTACACGCTTCGTCCGGGCGTGCGGCTGCTGGACCTGCTTTCGCTGGCCGGGGGCGTGACCGAAGCCGCAGCCCTCAAGGAAAGCCGGCTGATCCGTCCGGGAGCGTCCCCGCAGCCCGTGGATCTGGACCGACTGCTGGCCGGCGACCAATCGATGAACATCGCCCTGCAGGGTGGAGAGACCCTGGTCGTGCCCGAGGACCTGGTGAATGTGGTGAGCATCCTCGGCGAGGTCGCGAAGCCCGGCCGCTTTCGCCTGAGAGGAGAGATGAGGGTGCTCGATGTCTTGCTCCTCGCAGGGGGCTTGACGGAGAAGGCCGCGATTACCCAGGCGCGTCTGATGCGGGACTCGCGGGAATCGGCGCCCCTCAACCTGGACCGCCTGCTCATCCACCAGGACATGAGTCACAATGTCGTCCTGGAGGCGGGGGATGCGCTCTTCATCCCTGAGGAACTCAACAACAAGATCTACATCCTGGGCGACGTAAACCGGCCCGGCGTGGTCACAGTGAAAGGCGACGTTACCCTGCTCCAGGCCCTCGCCATGGCGGGGGGTCCCGTGCAGCGAGGGGGGGCCACAGCGAAGTCGGCGCATGTGGTCCGGCGTCACAGTGATCCCGAACGGGCGGTGGCCACAACCGCGCGGGTGGAGCCCCTGCCGAACGGCGGGGCCCTCATCACGGTAGACCTCCAGCGGTTGGTGAAGGGCGATGTCACGCTGGATGTGCCGGTCCGGCCGGGCGACGTCGGGGTCGTGCCGCAGAATGGTCTCGGCGGCCTCCAGACCATCCTGGCCATCCTTTCGGGCCTCCTGGGGATCGTCAGGTGAGAGAGATGTCTGTGGCCGTCGACGCCGAGGACGAGGCCGAGGTCAACCTGCGCGAATACCTGGCAGTGATCCGTCGGCATTGGTGGATCCTCGTGCTGGCTCTTCTGCTTGCCACGGGGGTCGCGACGGGGATTTCCTTGGCGACGGTGCCAGTCTACCGCGCGTCAACGACCGTCACCATCGACCGGTCGCCCCCTCTCCTGCTGCTGGAGGCGTCGACGGAATTCAGCCTCTTTGCCGACCAGGCCGCGGCCCAGGCTCCGGACGTCCTGACACTGATTGAGCTCACCAAAAGCGCGGTTGTCCGCGAAGGTGCGGCGGCCCGCCTGACACCCGATCTGGGGCCGGCGTCGGCCGGCGTCTTCAAGGACCTCTCCGTGCAGCAGGTCCGCGAGACGGAGCTAGTGCGCATCAGCGTCGAGCACCCTGACCCGACGATCGCCGCCGCGGCCGCCAACGCCGCCGCGGAGAGTCTCATTGACATGAACCTGAGGGACCGCCGCCTCCGGGTGAGCGAGACCCGCGGGTTCATCGAGGAGCAGTTGAACCGCGAGGGTCAGCGGCTGCGCGAGAGGGAAGACGCGCTGGTGGCCTTCAAGGAGCGGCACGGGGACGTCTCGCTTGCCGAGGAGACCACGCTCAGCCTGCAGAAGCTGGCCGAGCTGGAGGCCCAGCGAGTGGACCTCCACCTGCAGCAGCGGGAGGCGCAGACGCGCATCGCCCAGGGCCGGGCGCGCCTGTCTCGCCAGGCGCGCATTTCCCCGACGCAGTGGAGACCCAGCCCCTTAATTGCCACCCTGCAGAGCCAGCTTGCCAGTCTGGAGATTGAGCTGTCGGGATTGCGCGAGCAGTTCACCGACAAGCATCCCCGCGTCGTCGCCACGCAGGCCAAGATCGAGGAGACGAAGCGACGGCTGAACGGCGAGCTGACCCGCGGCCTCCAGACCGAACAGTTCGGCGTGGACCCCGTCTATCAGCAGCTCGGGCAGCAGGTGGCGCAGGCGGAAGTGTCCCACGCGGCCCTGGAGGCCCGCGAGCAGGCCCTGGCGGCGGCGATCCAGCAGTACGGGGAGACTGTGCGGGCCGTGCCGGCGCGGGAGGCCGAACTCGCGCGTCTGACCCGGACCGCAAAGGGGTCCGAGGAGATCTACTTGCTCCTCTCCGGGAAGCTGCAGGAGGCGCGGATCGCCGAGGTCTCCATCGGGAGCGCCATCCGGCAGGTCGACAGAGCCGGCGTGCCGGGAACACCCGTGAGGCCCCGCCACCTCACCAATCTGCTGCTCGGTGCCATCCTCGGCATTACCCTGGGTGGTGTCGCCGTGGTCCTCCGGGACCATCTCGACGATACGGTCAGATCAGTCGACGATGTGGCACGCATCCTGGACGTCCCCGTCGTGGGATCGATTCCCCTCATGGGGAACGGCCATGTGGGCAGAGACGGTCAGCGCCGCGGCGCCGTGCATCCAGTGCTGGCGGACCTGGACCATCCATCGGCGGTGGCTGAGGCGTTCCGGGGCCTGCGCACACACGTCGTCTGCACGTTGCCTGACGTTGAGCCTAAGATTCTGCTCATCACCAGCCCCACCCCACAAGAAGGCACGAGCACCGTCGCGGCCAACCTGGCTCTGGCGCTCGCGCGGGCCGACCGCCGCGTCTGGCTGGTCGACGCGGATTTGCGCCGTTCCGCGCTGGGGCGCCTCTTCCCGGATGCGGCGGCGGCCGGGCTCACGGAGTTTCTGGCCGGCCGGGCGAAGGTGGAGCACATCGGGCATCGGGCGCATGATTCCCTGTGGGTGGTGGCCAGCGGCGACGCCGTGCCTAATCCGACCGAACTGCTGGCCGGCCGGCGCCTGCGGGAGCTGGTGAGCGCAGCGCGCGCGGAAGCCGATATCGTCCTCTTTGACAGTCCTCCCGTTTTGGCGGTGACCGATGCCGAGATTGTTGGTCGTCAGGTGGACGGCGTCCTCCTGGTGGTGAAGGTGGGCCAGACCGGTCGGCGCGCCCTCGCCGAGGCCCGCCAGCGCTTGGAGCACGCCGGCGCGCGCATTGTCGGCGCCGTGCTGACCTTCGTCGCGCCGGAACGCCGGAGTACCTACACCCGATATTTCCGTCTTGACACCGCCGTGGCGCAGCACCGCGGCAGGAACGGGCATCCTGTAGGCTCCTAGCAGCGGCCGTTCCGTTTTTCCCGAAGGGGATTCTCCCGGTTCGACGACGATACGCGGCGCGCACGGTACAAGACATCACGGATCGCCTTGACAGAACATGGGACTTGAGCGGACCGAACTTCTCGAGCGACCGGCCGGCGTTCATCGCCTCAACCCCATTCCGATCGGCCTCTCGCTACGCTTCCGCATTTCGGAGCGGCGGCTGCTGCTCTTCCTGGGCGACGCCGGCCTGTTGTCCGGGGCGCTGCTGGTCATCCTGTTCTGGCGTTTCGATCTCCCGTTGGCTGTGGACACCGTCGTTGGCCATCCCCGCTGGTTTGTCATCCTGATCGGGATCTGGTACGCAAGTGCGGCCATTTTTCGGGCCTACGATCTGGGGCGGGCCGCAAACATTCGTCAGGGTGTGGCCGCCGGAGTCCGGGCGGCGGGAACGACGTCTCTCGTCTATCTCTCGATTCCGTTTCTCCCGCCCGCCCTGAACGAATCCCGCCTTACGGCAGCCGCGTTTATCCTGACTAGTCTCATTTTGGTGGCCTTGTGGCGGTTGACCTACGCGACGGTGCTGGCTCACCCCACCTTCCGGCGCCGGGTGGCCATTGTGGGAGTCAATGCGGCGGGCCGGGCTCTGGCCGTGATGCTGCAGACGGCTGGTCGCGCGGAATATGACTTCCTGGGGTTCATCACGACCAATGGGCCGGGGGCCAGTGGGGAGACGGTGCTCGGACAGGCGGACGATCTCGTCACGATGACCCAACGCTGGGGCCTGGCCGAGCTGATCCTGGCCGATGGGCCAGGCAGTGCCCACAGCCCCCAATTGGTCAAGGCGGTGTTGGGTTGTCAGGAGTTGGGCATCGAAATCACCTCACTCAATGGGGTGTACGAGCGGCTTGCCGGAAAGGTCCCCGTCGAGCATCTGGACAGGAACTTCTATGCGGTCCTTCCTCTCGATCACAGCATCGGTCCCTTCTACGCGGTGGCGAAACGGGGGATGGATATCGTCCTCGGGTCGCTCGGAGTCACGCTGACGGCGCTGTTCTATCCGGTCATAGCGCTGGCCCACCGGATAGAAGATCCCGGTCCCATCCTCTACAGGCAGGTGCGCATGGGACAGGGTGGCCGCCTCTTCATGCTGCTCAAGTTCCGGACCATGCGGGTCGACGCCGAGGCCGCGGGGCCCCGCTGGGCGACGATCAATGATCCCCGCACGACCAAAGTGGGACGGCTGCTCCGCCGTCTGCATCTCGATGAGTTGCCCCAATCCGTCAATATCATCCGTGGCGAGATGAGCCTGGTGGGGCCACGCCCCGAACGGCCGGAGTTCGTCGCCGAGTTGGAGCGGCGTATCCCCTTTTACCGGGCGCGGAATGCCTTGCGCCCGGGTGTGACGGGCTGGGCCCAGGTGAACTTCCGTTACGGCAGTTCCGTTGACGACGCACTCGTCAAGCTCCAGTTCGATCTCTTCTACCTCAAGCACATGAGCGGGTGGCTCGACCTGCTCATCTTGTGGCGCACGGTGGGACGCGTGGCCACATTACGAGGGTACTGATGCCACCCGCTGCCGAAGTCGAAGTTTCCTTCCCCAGCGGCACCCTCATCTGGATTGCGCCCACGGGGGATCGGCCACCGCTGCGACTGCATGAACTATGGACCTATCGCGAACTGCTCTACTTTCTGGTGTGGCGGGATGTGAAGGTCCGCTACAAGCAAACGGTCCTGGGCGCTGCCTGGGCCATCGTCCAGCCGCTCTTGACGATGGTGGTCTTCAGCCTGTTCTTTGGCCGGCTGGCGAAAGTGCCTTCCGAGGGCGTCCCGTACCCCATCTTCAGTTATGCGGCGCTGCTTCCCTGGAGTTTCTTCGCGCAGGGCCTGCTGCAATCATCGAACAGCCTGGTCGCGGGGGCGAATCTGATCAGGAAAGTGTACTTTCCGCGCCTGGTGATTCCGTTGTCCAGCGTCCTTGCGGGCGTGGTGGACTTCGCGCTGGCGTTCCTGGTCCTCCTGGGGATGATGGTGTTCTACGGCGTGCGGCCCACGGGAGTGCTCATCTGGCTGCCCTGCTTCTTCCTTCTGGCCCTGGTGACCGCCCTCGCCGTGGGCGTCTGGCTCTCGGCCCTGAACGTCCAGTTCCGCGATGTGCGGTATGCCGTGCCCTTCCTGGTGCAGCTCTGGCTGTTTGCCACCCCGATCGCTTATTCCAGCAGCCTGCTCCCCGAACCCTGGCGGACGATTTACGGCCTCAACCCCATGGTCGGCGTGGTGGAGGGCTTCCGCTGGGCGCTTCTGGGCACGCGCCCCCCCGCGTCGATGATCGTGGTCTCCGCGGTCATTTCCGTGAGCCTCCTGTTGGCGGGCGTCGCATATTTCCGCCGGGTGGAACGGACCTTTGCGGACGTGGTATGAACATCACCCCTGGCCGCTGTGTGATCATCGGTGAAGTGGCGCAGGCGCACGACGGCAGTCTCGGGCTGGCGCACGCTTTCATCGATGCGATCGCCGATGCCGGGGCGGATGCGGTCAAGTTTCAGACACACATCGCCGACGCCGAAAGCACGGCCGAAGAGCCGTGGCGGGTGCCCTTCAGCCGGCAGGACCGGTCCCGCTACGACTACTGGAAACGGACGGAGTTCAATGCTGACCAGTGGCATGGGCTGAAGACACATACCCAGAAGCGGGGCCTGCTCTTTCTCAGTTCGCCCTTCTCTGTGGAGGCGGTGGAGTTGCTGGCGCGGGTGGGTGTGGCGGCCTGGAAGGTGGCCTCCGGCGAGGTCACCAACGTCCCCCTGTTCGCGCGCATGGCCGCCACCGGGCTCCCCATCCTGTTGTCGACAGGGATGAGCCCGATCGCCGAGATCGACACGACCGTACGGCTCGTGCGCTCCTACGACCTGCCCCTGGTGGTCCTGCAGTGTACGTCAGTCTATCCCTGTCCGCCGGAGAAAGTCGGCCTAAACATGATCCCGTTCTTCCGCCAGCGCTATAAATGCGCGGTGGGACTCTCCGATCACTCCGGGACGATTTATCCGGGCCTGGCCGCGGCCACCTTGGGCATCTCTGTCCTTGAAGTGCACGTCTCGCTGAGCCGGGAGATGTTCGGCCCGGACACGGCCGTCTCGCTCACGACGGAGGAGCTGCGCCGGCTGGTGGAGGGCGTGCGCTTCGCGGAGCGGATGGCGGCGGCGCCGGTGGACAAGGACCGCCAGGCCGAGGAACTGGCGGCGACGCGGGGCGTGTTCACGAAGAGCGTCGTGGCGCGCCAGAGCCTGCCGGCCGGGACGGTGCTCCGCGCTGAGCACCTGGCCGTGAAAAAGCCGGGGACGGGGATGCCGGCGTCCCGCTGGGCCGACCTGATCGGCCGCCGGCTGCGGCGGAGCCTCCACGCCGACGAGTTCCTCCGGGAGGACGACCTGGAGGAGGTGAGCCGGTGAAGCGCCGGGTCTGCGTGGTCATCACGGCGCGCCCAAGTTACAGCAGGATTCGGTCCGTTCTCAGCGCGATCCGCGCTCATCCGCAGTTAGAGCTGCAGGTGGTCGTCGCCGCCTCGGCGCTGCTCGACCGGTACGGCACGGCGGTCCGTTACATCGAGGCGGACGGATTCGAGATCACGGCGCGTGTCTACATGGTGCTGGAAGGCGAGAATCTCGCCACAATGGCAAAGACAACCGGTTTGGGGCTGATGGAGCTCGCCACCGTCTTCGACAATCTCAAGCCGGATGTGGTGGTCACCATCGCGGACCGCTACGAGACGCTGGCGACCGCCGTCGCCGCGGCGTACATGAATATCCCCCTGGCCCACATGATTGGCGGCGAGGTCACGGGGTCGATTGACGAGAAGGTCCGGCACGCGGTGACGAAGCTCGCCGATCTGCACTTCGTGGCGACGAAACAAGCCGCCGAACGGGTCATCCGTTTGGGCGAAGCCCCCGCGACCGTGTTCTGTACCGGGTGTCCCTCGATCGATCTGGCGGCCGAGATCCTGCGAGAGCCGGCGCTGAATTTCGATCCGTTCGAAAAGTACGGTGGCGTGGGAGTGCCGATCGACCTGGCGGACGGCTATCTCGTTGTCATCCAGCACCCGGTGACCACGGAGCATGCGCAGGCGCGCCAGCAGGTCCTGGAGACGCTCCAGGCCGTACACGATCTGGGGCTGCCCGCCCTGTGGTTCTGGCCAAATGTGGATGCCGGTTCCGACGGCACCTCGCGGGGGATTCGGGCATTTCGGGAGACCGTGCGCGACCTGCGCATCCACTTCTTCAAGAACATGGCCCCCGACGATTTCCTGCGCTTGATTTACAGTAGCCGGTGCGTCGTGGGCAACTCCAGCGTGGCTATTCGGGAATGCTCGTTCCTGGGGTTGCCGGCAGTGGACATCGGGACACGCCAGGCGGGGCGGGAGCGGGGCCGCAATGTCATCGATGTCGGCTATGATCGCCACGAGATCGCGCAGGCCGTGCGGTACCACCTGCGCAACGGGCGACTGCCGAGGGATCCACTCTATGGCGATGGGCGTGCCGGGGCGCGGATCGCCGACCTGCTGGCCCACGTCCCCTTACGGATCGAGAAGCGGATCACATTTTGAGACCCCGGATTCTCATTGCGGAATCGACCGGGTTCCCCGAACATGCGGCGGACCGGCTGCGGCGGGTCGGTGACCTGACGCTGGCCGATCTCAACCGGCCTGGTCTGCTCTCCGCCATCCGAGAGTCGCACGTTCTCTGGGTACGCCTCCGCTACCACATCGACGCCGAGGTGCTCGCGGCGGCGTCGCTCCTCCGGGTCATCGTCACGCCCACGACCGGCCTCAACCATATCGATGTGGAGGACGCAGACCGGCGTGGCGTGCAGGTGCTCTCCTTGCAGGGTCAGGCGAAGTTCCTGGAGGACGTCCGGGCGACCGCCGAACACACGTTGGCCCTGATGCTGGCCCTCCTCCGGCACCTGCCGGCCGCCGCGGCGCACGCCGCACACGGGGGCTGGCACCGGGATCTGTTCAAAGGGCATGAGCTCTACGGCCGGAGCGTCGGCGTCGTGGGGTACGGGCGCGTCGGCAGGATCGTGGCCCGCTACCTGCGCGCCTTCGAAGCACAGGTCTTCGCCGCGGACCCGCATGTCGACGCCCGGTCTGTCGAGCCCGGGGTGAGGCTTGTTCCGCTGCCCGAGTTGCTGCGGGAGGCGGACACCGTGACCCTGCACGTGAGCCTCTCGGCCGAGACCCGGCGGTTCTTCGGCCGCGAGCAGTTTGGGCGCATGAAGCCGGGCGCCTGGTTTATCAACTCCGCCCGCGGCGAACTGGTCGACGAGGCGGCGCTGCTGCACGCCCTCTGTTCCGGCCGGCTCGCTGGCGCGGCGGTAGACGTCCTGTGCGACGAACGCGCCACCGGCATGACGCGCAATCGACTCGTCGCCTTCGCCCGCGCCCACGGCAACCTCATCATCACCCCGCACATAGGAGGATGCACCGCGGAGTCGATGGAGAAGACCGAGACGTTCCTGGCGGAGCGGCTGAGCGCGCTGCTGCCCTCCCTCTTTCCGCCGGCGGGCGCCTCGGATGGCCAGCCGTCGCCCGCCGGGACAGGCGCGCTCCCCGGCGGAGCGCGGGGGGAGCAGTGAGCCCAGCCGCGCACCTGCTCCTGATCCTGGCGACGGAAGAGTCGGCGCAGGACCTCCTGGGCTCCGACATCCTGCCGGCGCTCACCGACGGCGCGCGTCTTACGCTGCTGTCCGCCTTAGATGACGCGGCTCTGATGGATCGGTTCGCGCCGTTCGCTGAATGGATCGTGCCTCTGCTGCACTACCCGGAACGTCGTCTGCTGTCGGTCGTCCGGTCCGTGCTGGAGGGCGCACCCGCCCGCGGGCGCACACTCTCGCCCGTCCTGGATACCCCCCGAATGCTGGATGCGCTGACGGCCGTGGAATGGCACGCCGGCCTGCGACTGAGGCCCCGGCACGACCGGGAGGAGGTCGGGGAATTGCTCCGGGTGCTGCGGCCGGACGTGGTGCTGAACTGCTCCTCCGCCGGCGCGCCGGGCGCGGACCTCATCCTCCGCGTGGCGCGCGACCTGGGGGTCCCCACCGCGGGCTGCGTCTTCTCGGGAGAGGATCTCGTCTCCCGCTCGCAGCTGGTCAACCTCTACGACTACTTCTTCGTGCCCGATGAGGCGACCGGTACCCGGCTGCTGGCCTTGTGCCGGACCGTATCCCCGGCACGCGTCGTCGCCGGCGAGGCCGCGCCGGAGAGGCGGCGGGCCGACGCGCGGCGGGCGGCGTATCGCGGCTTCGCCGGATGGTGGGTGAGCCAGCGGGAGCGCGGGAGCACGCGGTCGTGAACCCCGAGCGGGTGTATGCGTTCATCCTTGCCTGCAACCTGGCCGGCGAGAAGACCCGGTACCTCCTCTCCACGCTGGGGGGCGGCCGCTGGCGCCGGATGATCCTGGGCCCGTCGGCCCTCCTGCTGACGCTGGGAGGCCTGCGGCTGTTCTGGGGCTGGCCCGCCGCCGTGATCGGGCTGCTGGGCATCAAGGCCATGCCACCCCTGCTTCGCGCGGTCAGGCGGAGGCTGCAGATTGGGGGGCTGCGCCGACAGGCCCGCGCCCTGATGGCAGCCGGGCGGTCGGCCTCCGGTCCCCCGGCGTTCACCTCGTGGGCGCAGTGGCCGCTCGACGGGCGGACGCGGCGGGCGGTGGAATCCGCCCGCCGGGCGAACTCCGCCGCCGAGATCGTCATCGGACGCATCGATGCGGATGGGCGCGTGCTGGGGCTGTTTGGGCCGCTCCCCGCGCTGCCTGCCGTCGGGGTCGCCGGTTTCGTCCACCGGCCGCGGATGCGGTTGGACGTCGTGCTCATCGAGGACGCCGTCCTGATTCGTAAAGACTTCCGCGGAGATGAGGCGAGATTCCTGAGAGAATGGCGCGCCCTCGCGGCCCTCGCCGGGAAGGCCAACGTGCCGGCGGTGCACCACGTCGATGAGCGCCGCTGCCGCCTCTACAAGAACCTGATTCCTGGCCGGACCGTCGCCGACATCCTGGTGGCGCGCGGGGCGCGGATCTCCTACCTCCAGACCAGCGGCGATCCCGCGGTCCGGGGGCTCGATCCGCCCGCGCGCAGCGCCGCCGTCGCCGCGCGCGCCAGGCCGTTCGTGCGGGTGTGCTTCTCTGAGGACTTCCTCCGGGAACTGGAAGCGCAGGTCAGGGCGATGCACAGCTGCGGCGTGACCGGAATGAGCCCGACCTTTCAGAACATCGTCGTCGAGGCCGCAACGCGGCCGCCCTGGTTCATTGATTTCGAGGATGCCCGGCTCCATCCGAGCCGGTCCGGCTTCGTCTTTCGCCTGGCGCAGTACAGGGACCGCGTCCGGCTGTGCTCGCTCTACGGGCTCGATCCAGGGGCCGATCTGGTGACGCTGATGCCGCCGGCCTGGAACCTCCCGCAGCGATCCATACTTCCCCGGCGGGCCGCCCGGGGGCGGGCGGCCCAAGGGTAGGCCATGCGGACGCTGGGCATCGTGCCCGCCCGGAGCGGATCCAAGCGGATCCCCCGCAAAAACGTGCGGCTATTATGCGGCAGACCGCTGCTCGCCTATACGGCCGAGGCGGCCCTCCGGGCGAGCTGGTTGACGACGGTAATTCTCAGCACAGATGACGATGCGATTGCCAACATCGGGCGAGCGTGCGGGCTACGCGTTCCCTTTCCTCGTCCGACCGAACTGGCTACGGACGGCACGCCGATGCTGAGCGTCGTCCAACACGCTTTGCGGGCGATGGAGGATCTCGGCGAGATCTTCGATGCCGTCTGCCTGCTGCAGCCGACGAATCCGTTGCGCCGGCCGCAGGACATCGATGCGTGCATCGAGCTTCTCGAGCAGAGTTCCGCAGACGCCGTGGTGACCATCCTGCCGGTGCCACCGACCTACAATCCGTACTGGGTGTATTTTCGCGACCCGCGCGGATTCCTGCAGCTGAGTACCAGTGGCCGGGATCCGATCGCCAGCCGGCAAGACCTTCCCCCGGCCTTTCACCGGGAAGGGTCTGTGTACGTCAGCCGTTGCCAGGTGGTGCAACAGCAGCAAAGTCTCTACGGCGAGCGCGTGCTGGGCTATCTGCTTGATCCGAAGCACTGCGTGAACATCGACGATCCGGAAGACTGGAGGCGCGCCGCCCGGCTCCTCAGAGCGAGAAGGGCTCGAGTGGACGGTGCCGTGGGTGCCAGGGCCGGGCACGCACATGAGTGACGTCGTCATTGACGCGAGAGGGCTGGGGAAGCGCTACCGCATCGGCGCCCGCCCACAGCGCTACCGCACGCTGCGGGACGCGATGATGGAAATCGGCACGAGACCCCTCGACCTGTTCCGTCCCGGGCGGGGGTCGCGACCCGCGCCACGGGCCGCCGGCGAGACGATCTGGGCCCTCCGCGGCGTTTCATTTGCGGTGCGGCGCGGCGATGTGGTCGGCCTGATCGGGCGGAACGGGGCAGGGAAGAGCACACTCTTGAAGCTCTTGTCGCGCATCACGGAGCCCACGGAAGGCCATGCCGCCCTCCACGGGCGTGTGGGCTCGCTCCTGGAAGTGGGCACCGGGTTTCACAACGAGCTGACGGGGCGAGAGAACATCTACCTGAACGGTTCGATCCTGGGCATGAAGAAGCGCGAAATCGATCGGAAGTTCGATGAGATCGTATCGTTCGCCGAGGTGGAGAAGTTCATCGACACGCCGGTCAAGCACTACTCCAGCGGCATGTACGTGCGTCTGGCCTTCGCTGTCGCCGCGCACCTGGAGCCGGAGATCCTGCTCGTGGACGAAGTGCTGGCGGTGGGCGACGCCGCGTTTCAGCGGAAATGCCTGGGGAAGATCGGCGAGGTGGCCCACGCCGGCCGGACCGTGCTCTTCGTCAGTCACAACATGGGCGCGGTGCGGTCGCTGTGCAATCAAGGCATCCTGCTCGACGGCGGGATGATCCGGGAGGCGGAGAACCTGGGGGCGTGCATCGAGTCGTACTATCGGCTGATTGGGGCCTTCGCCGGTGACGGCGATCGGGTGAGTGAGCCGCACCAGGGAAATGGTTCGCGCTTCGGTCTGATCGCTCTGCCCGGCAGGCAGGGGAACACGGTGTCTCAAGGGGAGGAGTTTGCCGTCGCCACGCGGCTCCGGCTCGATCAGAATCTCAGCGGATTCAGCCTGTACTGCATTCTTGACGATATGCACGGCAGGAGAATCTGCCACATTCGGGAGGAGAGTCCCCACCTCGGGTTTGGCGCCGCGGACGTGGGGGTGTATACGATTGCGGTCAGGTTTCCTCCGCTGTGGCTGAATCCCGGTCTCTACTCCCTGTATTTCAAGGCGACGCTCTGGAATGACTCCGGGTCGGCCCGGCACGTGTCGGAACGGTTCCCCCTGGATGTGTCGGGCGCCAGCAGCATGAAGGAATCTGTCCTCCACCCGAACGTTGTCTGGGCCGTGCGCAAAGACGGACCGGGCGAGAAGGCGAGCGGTTCATGATCGTCGTCATCGTCGTACCCGACGGGGTCGGTGTGCGAAACTTCCTCCTCGGGCCATTTCCGCAACTGGCCGCCGCGCGATGGAACTTGTATATTCTGCACACCGTCCCGGATGACTTCCTGGCAACCTATGCGCCCCTCGTGGACGGCACGGTGCAGTGGCGGCCGCTGGTGAGCTACAGAGACACCGCGGCGAACTACCTGCTGCGCGCCGCCACCTCCTATGCCCATTTGTACTGGGCGGACACCTTCGCCATGCGGCGCAAGCGCAATGCCCCGGTCCGGGGCTCGTGGGGGATGCGATCCGTCCACCACCTTGCCCGCGTCGCCGGACGGCTGGCGGCTTCACCCCTGGGCATGCGAGCGCTTGACCGCTGGCATCAGGCGAGCGTGGCGAAGCGGCCGGAGGTGGCTGGGTATCGTGAGCTGTTCGAACGGGTCAAGCCATCCGTGCTTCTATGTTCCCACCAGCGCCCCACAGTCGTCCTGCCCGCAGTCCTGGCCGCCCGGGCGCTGGACATTCCCACGGCCACGTGCATCTTCAGCTGGGACAACCTCACGAGCAAAGGCCGGATCGCCGCGCCGTTTGATTACTATCTGGTGTGGAGTGAGCACATGCGCCGGGAATTCCGGCGGTACTATCCCGCCATTTCACCAGAGCGCGTGCATGTCGTCGGCACGCCGCAGTTTGACCCCTACGCCGACAGGGGTCTCCTGTGGGAGCGCTCGGTCTTCTTTGGCCGTATCCACGCCGATCCTGCCCGCCCCCTGATCTGTTATTCAGGCGGTGATGTGGGGACAACCCCGGACGACCCGCAGCACGTAAGGATCCTGATGGAGTTGATCCGGGCGGGAGCCATTCCCCAGGGAGCGCAGGTCCTGCTCCGCCCGGCGCCGGGGGATCCGGGTGACCGCTTCCAAGGCGTATGCCGCGACCATCCAAAGCTGATCTTCGCCCCACCGGCGTGGGTCCACACAAGGCCGGGCGACTGGACTGGCGTGCTCCCCCTGCCCGATGACGTGCGGTTTCTGGCGAACCTGACGCACCACACTGACCTGAACATCAACGTGGCCTCGACGATGACGCTGGACTTTGCGATTCACGACAAGCCCGTGGTGAACATTGCGTTCGATGTTACGAGCCCGCCGCCCCATGGGCGGCCGTTGTGGGACGTGTTCTACCAGTACGAGCATTATCGTCCGGTGCTCGAGTTGGGCGCGGCACGGATTGCCCGCTCGCCGGCAGAGCTGGCCGAGCACGTCACAGCCTATCTGGCCTGCCCCTCCCTGGACCGGGCGGCCCGCCGCCGGCTCGTCGAGCTGGAACTGAGTGTCCCTCCGGGTGAGTCGGGGCGCGCCATTCTCTCGGTGCTGGACCGCATCGCCGGTTAAGGGCCGTGCGCATCTGTTACGTCTGTCACGAGTACCCTCCCGCGGCGCACGGCGGTATCGGCACCGTCACGCGGACGCTTGCGCGCGCGCTGGTGCGCCGGGGACACGAGTCGACGGTCGTGGGGATCTATCCGCGTTCCTCTCACGCCCCGGCTTACGAGAAAGACCAGGGCGTGCAGGTCTGGCGGCTGTCGCGACCGGACGGTCGCCTGGGCTGGGTGTCGGCCCGCTTCCACCTCTTCCGCGTCATCGCCGACTGGTGTCGTGCGGGCCGGGTAGATCTGGTCGAAGTCCCGGACTGGGAGGGATGGGCTGCCGGATGGCCACGGCTTCCCGTTCCCGTCGTCGTACGTCTCCACGGTTCCGTCAGCTATTTCGCCGCCGAGCTTGGCCAACCGGTCCGATCCATCGCCTATCATCTGGAGCGGGCCTCACTGCGGCGGGCGGATTTCTGGTGCCCGGTGAGCAGATACATCGCGTTGAGGACGCAGACCCTTTTCCGACTGCCGTCGTTTCCCGGCGCGATTCTCTACAATCCTGTGGAGCCGCCGGCCCGCCGGTCCGGTGAGGGCCGGTCGAGCAACCAGGTGGTCTTTGTTGGCACGCTGACCCCCAGGAAAGGGATTGTCGCGCTGTTCAAGGCCTGGCCGCGGGTCCTGGCCGCACGGGCGGACGCGGAATTGCACGTCTTCGGAAAAGACGGACGCCTCTCCGGAAAATCCATGCGCGCCTACCTCGATTCTCTCCTGGAAGCCGGCCCGGCGCGCAGCGTGCGCTTCTACGGTCATGTGGAGAATGGAGCGGTGCTGGCCGCGTTGGCCAGAGCCCGCCTGGCCGTTTTCCCGTCATATGCCGAATCCTTCGGGCTCGCGCCGGTGGAAGCCATGGCCTGTGGCTGTCCGACAATCTACAGCCGGCGCGGCGTGGGAGGGGAAGTGATCGAGGACGGTCGAGACGGCCTGCTCGTGGACCCCGATCGGCCCGCGGAGATTGCGGAGGCGATTCTACGGCTGCTGACCGACGACGACCTCGCGACACGTTTGGCTGAGGCGGGGTTCGCGCGCGTGGAAGGCCGGTTCGCCCTTCGCACCGTGCTCCCACAAAACGAATCGTTCTACCGGCAGTGTCTGGCGGCCTTTTCTGCCAGACGAAATCAAGAGAACCGGAACGCGCTTGCCGGCTGATCGAGAAGTGGAAGACCTGCTTCGGCCGGGCGTGGCGATCGTGGTCTGCACGTGCGACCGCCCCAAGAGCCTGCAGGGATTTCTGCGCTCCCTGGCCGCCGAAGGTCACCGTCCGGCGCAACTGATCATCGTTGACGGCAGCCGGACGGACGCCACGCATCAGTTGCTGGAAATTCAGGACGCGCGCGACCTCGCCGGTGCCGTCCAGTATTTCCGCGTGCCGCCGCACCTCAGGGGGCTGACGCGCCAGCGCAACTTTGGCCTCCGCCATGTGTCCACCGACTTGGTGGCGTTCTTCGACGATGACGTGCAGTTGCTCCCGGGGTGTCTGCGAGAGATGGAAGCGGCACACCGCCTCCTGGGTCCCCGAGCGGTGGGGGTGGGGGCCCGCATCGAAGGAGGGCAACAGCGCCCCGGCGCCCTATGGCGTCTGAGGCGGTTCCTGCGCGTGGTCTCCAGCCTTCGCCCAGGGGCGTATGAGCCGTCGGGCATGTCCATTCCCTGGTGGGCTGCGGATCAGGAGAACGGTCTGCTGGAGGGAGACTGGCTGCCCGGCGGCGCCACGATGTGGAAGACCGCGATCGCCCGCGAAGTCGGCTTCAACGAAGCGTTCGAAGGGTACGGCCAGGGCGAGGATCTCGATTTCTGCCTCCGCATCCGTGGAAAGGGAAAGCTGTTCCTGGCTCCGGCTGCCCGGGTAAAGCACCTCCGAAATCCTGAGGGCCGCCCCGACCCCTACGTGCTGGGATATATGGAGATCCGCAACCGCTATCAGATCCACCGCGAGGCCCTCCCCGCGCGGCACCGGCGGGAGACCATCTGGTTCTTTTACGCGTGGATCGTGGACACGCTGCTGCTCGCGCGGGACCTGTTTCGTCCGGGGAGGGGACGCTTCGGTCTCAGACGGATGATGGGTCGGTTGGGCGCCATGTGCGACATCATTGGCCTGCGCGTCGCGAGTTCCTGATGACCTCGGCGACGGTGGCGGCAACCGATCCGCTTCTCGGACACCACTTGACCTGCTGGTGTGGGCGAGATGACTGGCGGGTATGTTTCCGCACCTCCCGGTTTGCCCTCCTGCGTTGCGGATGCGAAACATACCGCATCGATCCTCCGCCGCTGACGAGTGACCGCGAGAGCCAGGCCTTCTACACGGCGTACTATCAGGACCCGATTGAGCCGGCAGCCGCGCCGGTGGCGGGATACCGCACGTATCGCTTCTGGCAGGTTGCGCGGCAGGTTCCGGCGGTCGGCCGCGTAGGGGAGAGGGCTGCCGACATCGGTTGCGGGGAAGGACATCTGTGCGCCGATTTGCGCGATGCGGGCTGGCCCGTTGTCACTGGTATCGACGTTGCGTATTCGCGCATTCAGCGGGCGAGGCAACTGTACCCGCATATCGAGTTCCACGATCGGCCTCTCCGGGCAGCGGGCCTTCCCGAGAAGTCGTTCGACCTCATGGTCATGGACAATGTCATTGAGCACCTCCTCGAGCCCCACGTGATGGTCCGCGATCTCCACGGCTATCTGAAATCCGACGGCAGATTGGTCGTCATCACACCCAATATGGAGTCCGGCTATTTTCGCGTCCTGGGCCGGTTCTGGACGCCCGAACTGGCTCCGCATGTGCACATCTACCTGTTCACCGGCGCGGTGCTGTGTCGCTTGCTCGCGCGAGCAGGGTTTGCCGTAGAGGCCGCAGGGAGCTTTCACGTGCGGCCGCATTCGTGGCGGGGCGTCTTCGGCGATCTACGATCAGGTGCCTGGCGGCGCGCCCTGTGGCATGCCATGCAGCAGGCCGGGGACGCCTATGGGCGCCTCATCGGCGCCGGGCCCATGCTCTATGCGGTGGCCCGACCTGAGCCGCCCGGAGCCGACGGTCTGACATGAGATCATGAGATGAGGAACACGACGGCGGGCACACTGCTCTTCTTCTGGGACTATGACACCCAGTGGGGTGCCGACCGGTCGCGGCTTCCAGGCGGTCGCGAGTGGGGCCGCTGGGAATTCGAGCACACCGAACGGCTCCTGGAACTGCACGCCCGATACGCCGTCCCGGCGTGTTTTGCGGTCGTCGGCGCCGCGGCCCTCTTGGGTGAGCGCCCCTACTGCGATCCCGACCAGGTCCGGCGCATCCACGGGATGGGCCACGAGGTGGCCAGCCACTCATTCCGTCACGAGTGGCTGCCCGGGTTGGATCGGCGGTCATTACTGGAGACGCTCCGCACCAGCAAGGACGCCTTGGAGCAGTGCGTCGGCGCTCCGGTGGCCTCCTTTGTGCCTCCTTATAATCAGCCTTTCGACTATCCCCGGGGCTGGTCTTTCAGCCTCTCCGAACGGCGCCAGGCGGGCCGGGAGCGCACCGACCTCCCGCGTCTATGCGACGCCCTGTGGGAGACAGGCTACCGCTTTTGCCGGGTTTCCTACCGTCCGGTCCTCCTCCGCCTGGCGGAGCGGCTGGTCCGGCGGCCGCTGCTGCGGCCGAGTCTCCCGGAGCGCATTGGCGGGGTCACCTGCGTGCGCCTCAACACGCCGGGGGGTTTCGACCGGCGAGCGGTGGCGATGGTCGAGCGGTGCGCCCGCGGCGGCGGATTTGCCGTGGTCTATGGGCACCCGCACTCGCTGCGGGCCGGGGACGCCCAGGACGAGACCTGGTTGGTGCCGTTCCTGCGACGCGTGCACGGCCTGCAGCGGCAGGGACGCCTGCGGATCTGCCTGCCCCGAGAACTGATCTGAGCGCGGGCGAGGCGATGCGCCTCTGCGTTGTGTCCTTCAAAGAATGCTGGCAGGACGGGGAGGGAACCTGGGTCTCCTCCGGGGGATTCCCGCTGCAGATGGCGGCCATCGGGTCGCTGTTTGACGACCTCACCCTGGTCGTCGTGGGCGGGGAGCGGGGTGAGGGCGGGATGCCCCTGCCCCCCTGGGCGCGGGTCGTGCCACTGCGGCGGCCATCCGGAGCAGGCACCCGGCGCAAACTCTCCCTGATCCGCCGGCTGCCGTACTACCTGCGCACCATCGCCACGAGCATGCGAGAGGCCGACACGGTGCACGTCCCACTGCCTGGCGACATCTCCTTCCTCGGGATGGTCGTGGCGCTGGCATTGCGCAAGCGGCTGCTCGCCCGCTACTGCAGTTCCTGGAGGAAGACCGGCCAGACAACCTTCGCGAATCAGGTAACCAAAGGGTGGATGCGGCGACTTGCCGGGGGCCGGAATGTGATGCTCGCCACCGGCGAAGACGGCGCTCCTCCCGCCCCGGCCATGCACTGGATTTTCGCCACCGCGCTCTCGCGGGCCGAATTGAACGAGATCCGCCCCGACCTGGACCGGGGGCTCGCCGACCCTCCCCGCCTGATCACCGTGGCCCGGCTCTCCAAAGAGAAAGGCAGCGCATATCTTCTGGACGCCATCGCGCTGCTTCGCCGCGGGGGATGCACACCGCTCCCGACGGTGACGTTCGTGGGAGACGGGCCGGAGCGGAGCGCGTTGGAGGCCAGGGTGGCGGAGCTAGGGTGCCGCGGAGTGGTTACCTTCACGGGGCAACTCACGCGGCGGGAGCTGTCGACGCAATTCGGCCGGGCGGACCTGTGCGTGCAGCCGTCGCTCACGGAAGGGTTCAGCAAAGTCTGGCTGGAGGCGATGGCGCACGGCCTCCCCGTGCTGTCTTCGGACGTTGGCGCCGCCGCTGCCGTGATTGGCAGGGCAGGGGAACGCGGCTGGCTCGTCCCACCCGGCGACGTGCCTTCCCTAGCCGCGGCCCTGCGCCGGGTCCTGGCCGGGCCGATCGACTGGTCGGCGATGCGCTGGCAGTGCCGGAACTATGTCGAAGGGCGCACGCTGGAGGCCTGGGCGCAGGAGATCGGGCAGATCTGCGCCCAGCGGTGGGGCCTGTCGCTCGAAAGAGGGAAACTGCGCGCGTGATCGAGGATGCGTCGGCGGTCTCCAGGTGGAGGGAAGGCCGGGTGGTCGTGCGCCCGGGCCGGTCTGTGGCCAGCGTCTGGGGCCAGAGCCTGGTGGTCCTCATCCTCCTGATCTGGGGATCCGGGTTGCTGGTCGGATTTGAATCGGCACTGGCCGTGCTCACGATTACCAGCTTGGCCGCCATCGTGGCGGGCCTGGCGCGCCCGATCCTCGGCGTGTTCGGATTAGGGATGTGGAGCACGCTGGATGCCGCCGCTCGCGTCTTTCTCTTGACGGGAGGGCTCTGGCGGTGGAACACGTTCAACTATTGGCTGCTCGCCGTGATGCTGCTCTCGCTGCCCTTCCTGCTGCGGTTGAGGGATCTGCAGAGCCGCATCCTGGAGGCGTTCCTCGTCCTGTTGGGTCTGGAACTGGCCATCAGTTCGGATCGCCTCTTGGGAGCCCAGCACGTCCTGGGCATCGTCGTCCTCTTTGGACTCCTGGTCTACTTCACCCGCGCCGCCCGGGACGAGCGCATCTGGTACTGGTTAGGCGTCGTCTGCGGCACGCTGGCTGCCGCGGGCGGGTTGGTCTTCTATCTCCAGATGGACGGCCTCCCGTACATCAATCCGAACGTCTGGGCGTTCTTGCCGCTGACGGGTTTGTTCGCCCTCTGTCTGGGCTTCATCTACGGGCGGCGCCGGCCTCACGAGCAGCTCACGCTGATGGGACTGGCGACGGTGAACGTTGTCTGGGTGTTCCTGAGTGGCAGCCGGGGGGGCCTGCTGATCGCCGCGTTCTGCCTGGCGTTTCTAGGCGCCGCCGTCCGACCGCTGGTGCGCCGCGCCGCCTTCCTCATCATCGGCGTCCTGCTGGCGGTTGCGGTGGCGAGCCAGTTCGCCCACCTGCAGGCCGCGGTACTGAATCGCCTTGGCGTGTTGCTCGACCGGGACCGCCCGCTGGTCAGCCGGACGAGCGGGCGGTCTGATCTGGTGATTGCCGGATGGCATATCTTCCTCGACCAACCACTCGGGGTCGGCACGGGCGGATTTGCCGCGGCCTGGGCCGGTCTCGGCGATCTGGGAGGGCTGCTCACCTTTCACCGGAGGGGTGTCGAGACCCAAGCCCACTCGGCCTGGATCAAGACGCTGGCGGAGAACGGCGTACCCGGCATCCTGCTCCTGGCCGCCTATGTATTCTCCTTCGCGGTGGTGGGATGGCGCAGGTCACGGCGGGATCCGAATCTGCGCCTTCTGGGATTTCTGGTCACTGCCGTCCTCAGCGTGGCCTTTGTCTCGACCGAATTTCAGGGGAAGGGACTCTGGCTTTTGGCCGCTGGCGCCACAACGCTCTTCCGGCGCGCGGAGATGGTGCGGCCGGGGCGGGGTCCGTCTTCACCTGCCACGAGGAGTGCCCATGCGAGCGCGACGCGAGTTCGCCGAGCCTAGGATACGCGAGCGGCTGCGTGTGGCCCTGCTGGCGGGGACCCTGGCCCAGGCGGGCGCGGAGAAGCAGTTGATGTACTGTGCCCGGGGGCTGGCGGAAGCCGGCGTGGACCTGCGCATCTACAGCCTGACGCGGGACGAGGCTTACGAGGGTGTGCTCAAGGGTCTGGCTCTCCAGCCCAGCTGGGCCGGGCCATCGACGAATCCCCTCCTCCGCCTGGCCACGCTGGGGAAGCTTATGCGGTCCTTTCACCCGCACGTGATTCAATCATTTCATGGTTTCACCAACCTGTATGTGGGCCTGATTGCGCGATGGCTCGGGGCCATCGGCGTCGGGGGGCTGCGAATCAGCCTACGGCACTTCAGACAAGCAAACGGAGGGTGGACTCGCTGGTTGCTTCGTGCGCCGACAGGCCTCGTCGTGAATTCCCACGCTGTGTTGCAGGAGGTCGTCGACAGCGGGTATCTCGCCCGGCGGCAGATCTACTTCCTGCCGAACGTGATCGACCTCGCGGAGTTCGACCGGTCGGCCCGGTCGGGCGATGCCCCCGCCGGTGCCGAATCCGGTCGCTGCACGGTCATGTTTGTGGGTCGTCTGGTGCCTCAGAAACGAGGGGATCGCTTCCTGCATGTGCTCGCCACGGCCTCTCGCCGCGGCGCGTCCATCAAGGGCCTCGTTGTTGGCGGCGGGCCCGAGCGAAGCGCGATGGAGGACCTGGCGTGGAACCTGGGGCTTTTGCCGCATCACGTGGCGTTTTTGGGACCCCGCCGGGACGTCCCCGCCCTGCTCACCCGGGCCGACATGTTGGTCTCGTGCTCGGATGACGAGGGGGTTCCTAACGTCATCCTCGAGGCCATGGCGGCCGGCCGGCCCGTGATCACCACGCCCGCGGGTGATGCCGCCAGCGTGGTGGCGGACGGAGTTACCGGCTATGTCGTGCCGTTTGACGACATCGAGGGAATGGCCGAGCGCATCGCGCATCTGGCGGCATCACCCCACCTGCGCCGCCGCCTGGGCACCTCCGGCCGCCGGCGCGTGGAGCAGGACTACAGTGGGGATGGCCTGGCCGGCCGTCTCCTCTCGATCTATCGTCAGATGGCCCACGGGCTGGGCCACCGGCAGGTTCTCAACCTCCTGCGGACGGGTCCCGAGGTCGTTGTCCCATCTCATACCGCCGCAATGAAGGGCGCGCTGACGACACATGAGGCTGGCGGTCTTCACTAACCAGTTCCCCAGCCGGGTCAGTACGTTCTTCGCGCGGGACATGCGCGGGCTGCTGGAGGCTGGCTTCGAGATCGACATCTTCCCCGTGGCGCCGCTGGAGGCGCATCTGTGGCCGTACGTGCCCGACCTCCTTAACGAGCGGATTCTTCCCAGAGACAGGGTCCATCACCTCAGCCTGTTGCGCGCCGTGTTCCCGCGGACTCCCCGGCCGCTCCGGCACGGCGCAGCCTTTCTGCGGGAGACCGCGCGGATCTGCGCTTCGGCGGCCGGCTACGGCGTGATGCCCCTGGCCAAGAGCGCGTACGTGATGCCGAAAGCATGGACCTGGGCGCAGCGGCACGGCGGCAGCCCCGACCATGTGCTGGCATACTGGGGGAACTACGCCGGCACGTGTGCGTATCTCTTCCACCGCATCGTGGCGCGGCGCATCCCGTTTTCCATGTATCTGCACGCGGGCATCGATCTCTACCGAGACCAGGTCTACCTGCGGCAAAAGCTGCTCTACGCGGACAGGATCATCCTCGTGTGTGACTTCAACCGGCAGTTTCTCCGGCAGCGCTATCCGGACATCTTCCCCGCGCTGGCGGACAAGGTGTACGTGCATCGCCTGCCGCTGAACCTGGCCGAGTTCCCGTACGAGCCTGAGGGACACCCGCCGCGGACGCTCCTGGGCGTGGGGCGTCTGGACAGGCGGAAGGGTTTCGACGTCCTCCTGCGCGCCGCGAAAGAGCTGTGCGCGCGCGGCCTGAGCGTGGACGTGGAGCTGGTGGGGGACGGCGAGGAGCGGCAGGCCCTGACGTCACTGGCGGCGGCGTTGGGGATCGCGGAGCACGTGGCCTTCCGCGGATGGCTCCCCTTTGAGCAGGTGCGGGCCGCGATGCGGCGAGCCACAATCTTGGTCCACCCGTCGACCGGCTTGGGGGATGCCGTGCCCACCGTCATCACAGAGGCCATGGCCGTGGGAACGCCCGTCGTCGCCTCCAGCATCGCAGGCATTCCTGAACTGCTTGATGGCGGCCGCTGCGGGGTGCTTGTTCCGCCCAGAGACGTAGAGCGGCTGACCGACGCCGTTGCCGCGCTGCTGGCAAACGAAGGCCTGCGGTGGGAATTCGCGGCGGCGGGCCGGAGGCACGTCGAGCGGCATTTCGATCTGCGGCGCAACGGGCGAGAGCTGGCGGATGTGCTCCGGACAGCGAGGCGAGGCGGGGGCAGGCACGGCGCCTCGGACGCGGTCGGGCGGGCCCAGACGAGCGGAGCGTAAGGCACGGTGGGCCGGCTGGCGAGGCTGTACGCGATGTTGCCGCTGCCGGCGCAGCACGGCGCCGTCAGCGCCTACGGGCTGTACCGGCGCTGGCTGCGTTTTGGCCCGGGGTACCGGCACTACGTGCGGGAATTCGACGCCCGAGAGCGCTACGATGCCAAGGAGTGGCAGGCGTGGCAGCGGAGCCGGCTGGCGGTCCTGTTGCCCGCCGCCGCCGCAAGGGTTCGCTACTACCGCGAGACCTGGACGCAGGAGGAGAGGGCCGCCGCGCTGGCAGGGCGGCTGGACGGCCTGCCCCTCCTGGAGAAAGAACCCGTGCGCGCCGATCCCGAGGAGTTCGTGCGGGAAGACGTCCTGGTCTGGCCCCGCGTCGTGTTTCACACCAGCGGGTCCACGGGAACCCCGGTGGCCAGCATCTTGACCCCGCAGGAGGTACGCCGGGCGCTGGCCCTGCGGGAATCCCGATCGGCGCGCTGGGCCGGAGTCTCGTTCGCCCTTCCCCGGGCGACGTTCTCGGGGCGCCTGGTCGAGCCGGATCCCGACAGCAAGGGGCCCTTCTATCGATTTAACGCCGTCGAGCGCCAGGTGTATCTCTCTCCCTATCACCTGCGCGCAGAGACGGCCGCCGCGTATGTGGATGCCCTCACCAGACATCGTGTCCAGTGGTTGACCGGTTACGCTTTTTCCTACTACCTGCTGGCGACGTTCATCCGGGATCAGCGCCTCGCCGCCCCGCCCGTGAAAGCGGTCATCACGACCAGTGAGAAGGTTTCGCCGCAGATGCGGGCGGTCATGGAGACGGCGTACGGTTGTCGCGTTTACGAAGAGTACAGCACCGTCGAGAGCGCGGTCTTTGCCAGCGAGTGTGCGCACGGCCGGCTGCACACGAGCCCCGACGCGGCCGTGGTGGAGATCCTGAAGCCCGACGGCTCGGCCTGTGAACCGGGTGAGGTGGGGGAGGTGGTTGCCACACCGTTGCTGCGCGAGTATCAACCCTTGATCAGGTACCGCCTGGGCGATCTGGCCACGTGGGCGCCCGCGGCCTGTCCCTGCGGGCGCGCCATGCCCGTCCTGAACGAGGTTGTGGGACGGGTCGAGGATGTGGTCGTCGGCCCGGATGGGCGGCAGATGGTCCGCTTCCACGGGATCTTCGTGGATCAGCCTCACGTGCGCGAGGGGCAGGTCATTCAGGAGACCCTCCACCGGATCCGGGTCAGGGTGACGGCCACGGACGGGTTCGGGTCGAGGGACGTGCAAGACATCATTCGGCGTGTGCAGCAGCGCCTCGGGCCGTCTGTCGAGGTCATCGTGGAGTGCGTGGACCACATCCCCCGGACGGCTTCTGGCAAGTTTCAGGCCGTTCGCTCATACATCGGTGCGCATGCCGGGCCGGAACGCCAGCGGGCGAAGCTTCCCGACTGACGATCGCGCCGCGCCGCGGTGCGGGACCGGGGAGGATCGGGTACCGGGCGATGCCCTCCCCCTGGTGAGCGTGATCATGCCGGTGCGCAACGAGGTGCGGCACATCCAGGCGAGCCTGGACGCCGTCTTGACCCAGGACTACCCCGCCGGCCGCATGGAGGTGCTCGTCGTTGACGGTATGTCCGAGGACGAGACCCGCGAGATCGTGCGCCGGACCGTCGAGCACCGGCACCCGGGTGCGCCGCCGGTCGCCCTGCTGGACAACCCGTCGCGGATCGTGCCCGCCGGCCTGAACATCGGCCTCCGCCGAGCGCGCGGGGAGGTCATCATCCGGGTGGACGGGCACTGCGAGATTGCCCGCGATTACATCAGGCAGTGCGTGCGGTCCCTGGCGCGCACGGACGCGGACTGCGTCGGCGGTCCCATCGAGACGGTCGGGGAAACGCCGGTGGCGCAAGCCATCGCCGCCGCGATGAGTTCGCCGTTTGGAGTCGGGAACGCGGCTTTCCGCACGACCCGGGACCGGGAACGCCCCGTGGACACTGTGGCCTTCGGCGCCTACCGCCGGGCGGTCTTCGAGCGGATCGGACCGTTCGACGAGGAGTTCGTGCGCACCCAGGACGCGGAGTTCAACTACCGTCTCATCCGCGCGGGGGGGAGGATCCTCCTGATCCCGGTGATCCGGTCCATGTACTACAGCCGGGCGACCCTGCGGAGCCTGTGGCGGCAGTACCTCGAGTACGGATTCTGGAAGGCACGACTGGTGCAGAAACGGGGCATTCCCTCCTGGCGGCAGCTGGTCCCTCCCGCGCTCGTCCTGACGGTGGGGGCAGGCCTGGCGCTGGCCGTCCTGCGCGGCCAGCCGGCATGGTTAGTCCCCGGGTGGGCCTACGTCGGCGCGAATCTGCTCGCCTCCGCGTCCACGGCCTCCCGGCGGGGGTGGCGGTTTCTCCCGTGGCTCCCCGCGGCCTTTGCCGCCATCCACTTCGCCTTCGGCATGGGATTCTGGAAAGGTCTGTGGACCTTTGGCGTTGTCAAGCGCCTACGGTGGGAACGCAGTAGCTCGTCTCTTGTGGGGAGGTGATGTATGGGAGTCTGCGCGCGGCCTCGACCCGCTGTTCGCCTGCTCCTCTCCTGCATGGCGACGGCCCTTCTGGCGCTGCCGCCCGCACCACTTTCGGCGGCCGCTGCGCGGTACTATGTGGCGCCCGGCGTCCGGTCCGGCGGCAACGGGAGCATGGAGAGACCCTGGGACCTGGCCACGGCGCTTGCGCATCCGGCCGCCGTGAAGCCCGGCGACACGATCTGGATCCGCGGCGGCACGTACAAGGGAGCGTTCACGAGCCGGCTGGCCGGGGCGCCGGATGCGCCGATTGTGCT
>Ga0209341_10001073_pt1 | contig 27491 bp, 25 predicted proteins | sample RifCSP13_2_FD_184020 | JGI IMG/M metagenome (GOLD analysis project Ga0209341, IMG submission 184020) | Soil microbial communities from Rifle, Colorado - Rifle CSP2_sed 13_2 (SPAdes) (version 2) | ecosystem: Environmental > Terrestrial > Deep subsurface > Rock core/Sediment | place: Rifle... | reverse complement strand
GCAGGGCGTCCCATAGGGTCGGTCGGCGAGGCCGCTCGCGCGTCGCCTTCAGGCCCAACGCAATTTGCGCGTCTTCCCAGTCACCCATCACCATCTCGTCCACCCGCCCGGCGGCAAACGCCTGCTCGATAACCGGGGCCGCCTCGACGGTTTTTAGATCAATCAGGTCGCTGACGATGGCGCCGTTGAGCGCGGGGTCGTTGTCCGCGAACTGTTCCAGCGTGCGGGTGAGAGCCGCCGCGCACTCCGCGCGGGCCTCGAGGCGGCGCTGGCCGATCTCTTTCAGGCCGGAGGCGGCGGCCACACGCGCCCACAGGCCTCGCCTATTGTCTGTCAGGTACGCCGCGAGCGCGGGGATGGCTGCCGGGCCGATCATCCCGAAGACGCGAGGCAATTCCTCACCGGCCCAATCGTCGTCGTGTTCGTCTACGTGACGCAGTTGGCTTAACACCGGTTCAACGGCGGCTTCAGCGCGCAACTGGCCCAGCGCGACCCAGGCATGGATGGGCGCCCATAGGGCCGGGTCATCGTCCGCCGCTTCCCAGCGAAGTTTTTCGTCGGTCGCGAGGCGGATCAGGTCGGGGATGTGTTCCGGGCCAAGGCCGAGGGCGAGATAATCGCGCCCGCCGCTAACGTCCGGCATGTCGAGGGTGAGCAGTTGGTCAACGGGAGGGGGATAGGGAGGATTCATCTCATGACCTGAATATTCTTCCATCGTCCAGGGTTCCTTCAATACTCCGAATCCGCTCAGGTCGTTTCAGAAGGGGCAGAGTGTCAAAAAAGAGCCTTTTATCGTTGTCGTCCTGCGGAGTGAGAAGAAGATATATTCGTGCATTCGGGCGTTGAACACACCGAAAAGCCATTGAAAGGGCGCGGTCCTGGTCGTAAAATAGTTGACCCCCTACCCTGATATTCGGCGCGGCCTTGAGACAGGCCGGGCCGAGCGCACTCTCTCCGCCAGATGCGCGATGAGCCGCAGCTGCTCGTCCGGCGTGAGCGCGTCGGCCTTCTGTATCAACTCGTTCAAAACGTTGGCTGTCATCGTCGCCTCTCCTTTCTGGAACGTTTGCCGACCCCTATCATAACCCCAATTGGCGCAAATAGTGCGGCTTTCAACTCTCAGCCGGCAATGGCGGAACATCCAACTCGCCCAACCATTCCACTTGATAGCCAGCCCGCGATAGCGCGCGAGCCAGTTTGGCGTCGGCGGTCACCCGCGGGGCTTTCACCCGCTGGCTGAGAGCCGCGTAGCACGCATCGTAGGCCGTGATATTCTGCGCGGCGGCGATGTCGAACGCGCCAATCATCAATTCGGCCGTGCTCACCCGCCGGAGCGCCAGCGAGCCGAGGTTTTTCAAGTCGCCGCGCGCCTGCGCCGCCGGATAACCGGCCCAGCGCAATTGCTTCCACAGCACATTGGTGCATTCGACATAGAACAAATCGGGGACGTAAAACTGCGCGGGCGGGTCTGCCGCGAGGTGGGCGAATAGCCCGTAGGCCCGGTCGGAGAGTTCCCCGGCTATGATCAGACTCACGCCCACGCTCGCATCCACCACATAGCGCAGAGGCGAGCCAGTCATCGGCGGCGGTCCTCGCGCAGCATTTCGACGACGCTGGGCGCGCCGCGCGGCGGGGCATAGCGGCGTCGGCGCATAGTCTGCAACAGGCGGCGCTGCTGCTTGCGCGCTTCTTCTTCTTCCACAGCCTTATAGAGCAGGGTGACGACCTGCGCGCTCATGGAGCGGTTTTGGGACTGCGCGAGTTTTTGCAGGCGCAGGTACAGGTCGTCAGGCACACTACGGACATGCAGGGTGGGCATCGGGGCAGCTCCTTTCGCGCCCAGTGTAGCACGAGTGGTTGCACAATGCAACCACACTCACCGCCCCAGCCGCTTCACGCGGCGCCGTCAGTCGCCTCGTCTTCTCAGCTCCTTGCTGGCGAGAAAATATGGCCCCGGCAGGCTGCGATCCACCTGACTGGGTAGACACCCGCGGGGATCAAGCCGGAACATGCCGAACATTTCGCGGATGAGTTTAGCCTTGGCCGAGGCCTCGTAACCTTGAAGTCGAGTAAAACGGGTTGAACAGTCTAGCAACTCGATAAAGCCAGGCCGTGGGGGAGCAGAGGACGAATGGCCGGGGCAGCGTTTCCACAGGAAGGAGCGTCGCGCCAGTTGGGATGAGGGAGACGCTTCAATCATCACCACCTGTGGTGAATAAGATATTTGTCATGGTATTTGTCAGGTCGTTGAGGTGACATTCGACATCACATTTGAGAGCCTTATTGCATATTGCATCGTGGCAACGCTGTAATACTATCAGTAGGGCGCATCCCGGCCAGTGCAGTGGGCTAGAGCAATGAACCTCCTAGGCCGAACCGATGAACGTCTACGGCAACAGCCGGCCGCGGAGATCGAGCGCCGAACTCGAGAGGCTGCTGCCTTTCATAGAGGATCGCCGCCGTGCATGTGCTCTTCGGTTTGCGGCAGCGCTTCAACCGCCTGCCCATCTTCAACCGCCTCTTGGTCGGGAATTCGGTCGTCATTGTGGCGGGCGCAGTCGGGGGGACGTTGCTCACCCATTACCTGACCGAATTGCGCTTTGAAGCGGATTTCTGGCTGATCGGCCTCTTTTCCGCCCTCGGTGTTTCCCTCAGCTTGCTGGTCAACTCCTGGATCGTCAGAACCGCGCTGCGCCCGTTGCATGAACTGCGTGAAGCGGTAGACCGCGTGCAGGTCCGACGGCCGGGAGTTCAGATCGCCCTGACGAAGGATTCCGACCCCGACATCGGCCGGTTAGCCGCCGCGATCAGCTCGATGCTGGACCGCCTAGAAGAACGCAGCGTGCAGTTGCGCGCCTTCTCAGAACGCGCCATCAGCGCCCAAGAAGAGGAACGCAAACGTATTGCGCGCGGCCTGCACGACGGCATTGGCCAAGACATCTCTACGCTCATCTTCAACCTGGAGCGGATGGAGAACGCCGCGCCCGCCGAGGCGCCTGAGTTGAAGCAGCAAATGGCTGCCGCGCGCCAGATGGCGACCCAGACGCTGGAGGAGCTGCGTGAAGTCGTCTATGGTCTGCGCCCGACCATGCTCGATGACTTGGGGTTGGGGCCGGCCATTCGCTGGTATGCTCGATCTACCCTGGAGGGAGCGGGGATTCGAGTCAAGTTCGATGGTTTCGACGAAACGATGCGGCTGGCGCCCGATTTAGAAACCACCCTGTTCCGCATCGCCCAGGAGGCCATCAACAACATCCTCCATCACGCCGATGCCAAATCAGTCGTCGTCCGCCTGGGCCGGGAGGACCATCACGCCTGCCTGCATGTGGAGGACAACGGCTGCGGCTTCGATATCGCCAAGATCACAGGGCAGGCGTTGCAGCTGCGGCGGTTCGGATTATTGGGGATTCAGGAGCGGGCGGAGCTGGTCGGCGGCGAAGTCATCCTCGATTCTTCGCCTCGCCAGGGAACCAGTCTGCGCGTGCGAGTGCCATTACTCGACATAGAGTAGCCCATCGCCTTCCGGGAACGACGAGGTAGAGTGATCTGTGGAGAAGGCCGCGAATGCCGTCACTTATGGAGCACTGAGGCATAGCCCCTGGAAGGTGTTGGCGGGAGGCCGCGATGGAGAAAATTCGAATACTGCTGGCCGACGACCATACCGTCTTGCGCGAGGGCATTCGCGCGCTGCTCAACGAGCAACCCGACATGGTCGTGGTGGGCGAAGCGGAAAACGGCCGGTGGGCGATACACCTGGCGCACGAACTCCACCCCCACGTGGTGCTGATGGACATTGCCATGCCCCTGCTCAACGGCCTGGAGGCCACCCGCCAGATCAAGCGCGATCACCCTGAGATTAGGATTCTGGTGCTGACCATGCACGACAATGAGGAATACGTCCGGCAGGAGTTAGCGGCCGGCGCGTCGGGTTATGTGCTTAAGCGGGCGGCCGCCAGCGAACTGGTGAGCGCCATCCGCGCCGTGCATCACGACGAGGCGGTCCTTTCACCCGCCGTCACCCGCGTGCTCATCGAAGATTACCTGCGCCAGGACGGTGCACATCACCAGCCGGTCTCCGATGACCTGACCCCGCGCGAGCGCGAGGTGCTGCAACTCATTGCGGAAGGCTACACGAGTAAGAAAATCGCCGAGATCCTGGGTTTATCCGTCAAGACCGTGCAGGCCCATCGCACCAGCCTGATGCAAAAACTCAACGTGCACGATCGAGGCGATCTGATCAAGTACGCGATTCAGAAGAAGATCATCGAGGTCTGAGGCCGTCCTCGGGCTGACCGGCCTGTGTGTAAAGGAGGCGCAACATGCCTGATCTGATTGAACCACTGGTGGAGCTCATTCGCCGCACGTCCACCGATTTGCCGCCCGATGTGGAGCAGGCCCTCACGGCGGCGTGTGAACGGGAGGCCGCCGGATCCGCCGCGCGCGGGGCGTTAGAAGCGATTCTACAGAACGTCGAACTGTCACGGCGCAACTCGACGCCCATCTGCCAGGACACGGGCACGCCGATCTTTTACGTCCGGCATCCGGCCGGCTGGAGCACTCGCCGCCTGCGGGAGCAGATTCGGGCCGCGGTCGCCGAGGCCACCCAACGCTCGTATCTGCGGCCCAACGCGGTGGATGCGCTCACCGAAAAGAACAGCGGGAACAACCTGGGCGAAGCTTTCCCGACGATTCACTTTGAGGAGATTGAGGGGGATGAGTTGATCGTGGACCTGATGTTGAAGGGCGGTGGGTGTGAGAATGTCGGAGCGCAATATGCGTTGCCCAACAGCACGCTAGGCGCGGGGCGCGACCTGGGCGGCGTGCGCAAGGTGGCGCTGGACGCGGTGCATAAGGCCCAGGGGCAGGGCTGCGCGCCTGGCATTCTGGGCGTGGCCATTGGCGGCGACCGGGGCGCGGCGTACTACGCCTCCAAAGAGACGCTCTTCCGCAAGCTGGAAGATACCCATCCCGACCCGCAGCTTGCGGCGCTGGAAACCCGGCTGACCGAGGAGGCCAATCAACTCGGCATTGGCCCGATGGGCTTTGGCGGGCAGACGACCGTGTTGGGGGTGAAGATGGCGAGTATGCACCGCCTCCCGGCCAGTTTCTTCGTCACCGTCTCGTATATGTGTTGGGCGCATCGCCGCCGCCGCATGGTGGTGCGGGATGACGCGGTGATCTACGACTAGAGGCAGGCTCCCATGCGCAATCTCTCTCTTCCCCTGAGTGATGAGGCCATTCGCGAACTCCAGGTGGGCGATCCCGTCGCGCTGTCCGGGGTGATGGTGACAGGGCGGGATGCCGTCCATAAGTGGATGGTCGAAACCTTTATCAAGAAGACTCGCCCGCCGCAGGGCGATGACCTCGCGGTATACGAAGCCATCAAGCCCCTGCTCGCGGGCGGCGCGATCTACCATTGCGGGCCGGTCGTGGCGGGTTTGGATGCCAAGCAATATCGCTTTGTGGCCGCCGGGCCGACGACTAGCTCGCGCGAAGAACCCTATCAGGGCGACGTGATGCGCCACTTCACGATCAAAGCTGTTATTGGCAAAGGCGGCATGGGGCCGAAAACACTGGCCGCCTGCCAGACGGTGCCGGGGGCGTATTTGCACGCCATCGGCGGCGCGGCCTCGCTCATTGCCCGGACCGTGGAAAAGGTGCTCGGGGTTCATAAATTGGGCTTTGGCGTTCCGGAGGCGATGTGGGTGATCGAGGTCCGGAATTTCCCGGCGGTGGTGACCATGGATGCCCACGGCCACAGCCTGCACGTCGAGGTCGAGACCCACTCGAAGGCCGAGCTTGACCGCCTGTTGATCGTCTAGCCGTGCGGACCGGAGAGGCCGACACGCCGCCGGTTCCCCACCGCCGGGGAGTCGCCGGGTTTGCCCAGACCCTATGTCAATAGGGTCTTTTTGTTTTCCAAGATAGGGCGTGCGCCTGAGGCAATTTCGGGCAAGCGGCGGATGGCGACGGGCGAAGGTCAGCCGTATTGTGGAACTGTAACCTCCGGGCTTATCGGGCCGGGACGACTCCACTCCGAGGTGGCCGCCGTGAGCCTTACCCTTATTCAAAAATCGGATCTGGCCGATTTCGTCGGCCATCTCTTGACGCACTACCGGGTCGTCGGGCCGATGAAGACAGGCTCTGGATTTGCTTTCGGCGTGATCGCGGACCCAGCGACTCTGCGGCTAGATTACCCCACCACGATCCTGCCTCCCAAGAAATATCTCCTGCCGCCTCGCGAAACCCTATTCGAGTTCGACGTGGCAGAGGGCAGCCTCTCGCCGCCTCTGCTGGCCCAGCCCACGGTGATCTTTGGCGCCCACACCTGTGACGTGCACGCTATCCAGTTGCTCGACGAGGTCTTCTCGTCCGGGCAGGTTGACGCGCAGTATCTGAACCGGCGCAGGCAGACGCTCATCGTGAGCGTGGAGTGCCTCGCGCCTTGTGACGAGCATTCCTTTTGCAAAAGCATGGGGACGCTGACCGCGGACGACGGGTACGACCTCCACCTGACCGACATGGGCGAGGCCTACGCCGTAGATATCGGGACGACGGCAGGTCACGATCTGCTGATTCAAAATGCGATCACCAGGGAGGCCTCGCCCGAAGCGGTGCGGCGGTTGAACGCCGTGCTCAGCGAGAAATGGGCGAAGTTCCCCTACCGGCTGGATTTCGATGTGAGCGACCTGCCTTCGCTGCTCAGCCTGAGCATGAAAAGTCCGCTCTGGACCGAACTGGGTGAGCGGTGCCTCTCGTGCGGGGCCTGCACCAGCGTCTGTCCAACCTGCTTCTGCTTTGACGTGAGAGATGAGACCGAAATGGATCCCCGGCATGGGCAGCGAGTGCGGATCTGGGACTCGTGCCAGCTGGACGAGTTTGCGGCTGTCGCGGGCGGCCACAACTTCCGCAAGAGCCGCGCGATGCGTCAGCGGCATCGCTTCCTGCGCAAAGGCAAGTATATCCTGGAGGCCCACAAGCAGTTGGGCTGCGTGGGCTGCGGGCGGTGCGCTCGCGCTTGCTTGGTCAACATCACGCCTGTGAATGTTTTCAATGAACTTTATCGGCAGCAGGAGGCCGGGAGATAGCCGTGATCGCCAGCAGAAATCAGCCGCCCCTGGCTGCGCCGCCATGCACTGGTGAGTCGCTCTTCACCCCAATCATGGCGCGGATTGCCGGTATCGAGCATCTGACTGCGCTCGAAAAGGTCTTCACGCTCGAACTCCCATTGGGGAAATCGCTGGGCCACCGGCCCGGGCAGTTTGTTGAGGTCTCCGCGTTGGGTGTGGGCGAGGCCCCCATCAGCATCAGCAGTTCGCCCAGCCGCAGCAACGGCCATTTTGAACTGTGCGTGCGCAAGGTGGGCGATGTGACCAGCGCGCTCCACCGCTTGAGACCCGGAGATCGGGTGGGCATCCGCGGACCCTATGGGCGCGGCTTTCCGGTCGAGAAATTCCGGGGCAAGGATTTGCTCTTCGCGCCCGGGGGGCTCGGGTTGGCCCCGCTGCGATCGCTGATCAATCAGGTGCTCGACGAGCGCGCCCTCTTCGGGCGGGTGATCATCCTTTACGGTGCGCGCAATCCCTCCGAGTTGTTGTTCAAAGATGAGTTGAAGCAGTGGGGCGAGCGCGACGATGTCGAACTGCATTTGACCGTGGACCGGGCGGACGACAACTGGATGGGCCATGTGGGTGTGATCACCACCCTCTTCAAGGACATCTCTGTCTATCCGCGCAACACCGTGGCAGTGACCTGCGGCCCACCCGTCATGTATCGGTTCGTGTTAATGGAGTTATTGGGCAAGGGGATTTCGGAAGGCAACATCTATTTGTCGCTCGAACGCCGCATGAAGTGCGGGGTGGGCAAATGCGGCCACTGCCAGATCAACCACATCTACGCATGCCAATCTGGCCCGGTCTTTCCCTATGCGGAGATCAAAGGGTTGGAGGAGGCGCTATGAGTCGGGATGGTCGCAGGCCCAAAGTAGCTTTCTTCGACTTCGCCGGTTGTGAGGGCTGCCAGTTGACGGTGTTGGACTCGCTGCAAGACCATCCTGAACTTTTGGATGCGGTCGAGATTGTCCAGTTCCGCGAGGCGATGACGGAGAAAGGCGAGGACTACCTGATCGCTTTTATCGAAGGGTCGTGCACCCGACCGGAGGATGAACCCCGGCTGAAGAAGATTCGCGAGCAGGCCGCTATTGTGGTGGCCCTCGGGGCGTGCGCGCACGTCGGCGGGGTCAACGCGCTCAAGTATCTGCAGACGCTCGACGACGCGCGCCGCTATGTATATGGCGAGCAGGCCGACTGGTTCGAAACCGGCGAGGTGCGCTCGATTGCGGCGGTGATCCCGGTGGATTATGCCATCCCCGGCTGCCCGATTGATCGCGGCGAATTCATCGCCTGCGTCAAGGCCCTGCTCATGGGCAAGAAGCCGCCTATCCCGGATTATCCGCTGTGCGTCGAGTGCAAGTTGAAAGAGAATGCCTGCCTGTTTACGAGGGGCAAAGTCTGCCTGGGGCCGGTGACGCGCGCGGGCTGCGGGGCCATCTGCCCGAGTTATGGCCAAGCGTGTGAGGCCTGTCGGGGGTTCACGTCCAACCCTAACGACGCCTCGATGCGTGACCTGCTTACGAAATACGGCCTGACGGTGGACGACGTGACCACGCGATACACGATGTTCACTGCCTACCTGATGCGCCCCGCAAGCAGGATCTTCGATGAAAAACTCATGCAGGAGGGCGAACGGCGGTGAGCAAGCGAATTGACGTTCACTACGTCACCCGCGTGGAGGGGCACGGCAACATCGTCGTGGAAGTGGCGGACAGGAAAGTCCAGGACTGCCGCTTCGAGGTCGTCGAAGCGCCGCGCTTCTTCGAGGCGATGCTGCGCGGGCGACCTTACACGGAGGCCGCGCACATCACCAGCCGCATCTGCGGCATCTGCTCCACCGGCCACGCCGCCACTTCGCTGCGCGCCACCGAGAAAGCCCTTGGCGTGGAACCGAGCGAGCAGACCAAGCTGCTCCGAAAACTGACTTTCCACGGCGAGATCCTCGACAGCCATGTTCTGCATGTCTATATGCTCGTCGCGCCCGACTTTCTGGGTGTGGGTAGCGTCATCCCGCTGGCAGCCAGCCATCCCGAAATCGTCAAGCGCGCGCTGCGTATGAAGAAACTCGCAGGCGACATGTGCCAGGTCGTGGCCGGGCGGCACACGCACCCGATTGCGATGACGGTCGGCGGCTTCACGCACTTTCCCAAGCGGGAGGAGCTCGAAGGCCTGCGCCGGAGGCTCGTGGCCGCCCGCGCCGACGTGGAAGCCACGGTGGAGTTGTTCGCGTCGTTGAAGTGGCCGCAGTTCGAGCGCGAGACCGAGTACGTTTCGCTCACCCGGCTCGACGAGTACGCCTTCATGGATGGCGAAATCGTGACGAGCGACGGCGTGCGCCTGCCAGTCGAGGATTATCGCCAGGTCACAAATGAATATCTGGTGCGGCATTCCAGCGCCAAGCATACGCGCCACGCGCGCGCGTCATACATGGTCGGCGCACTGGCGCGCTTCAACAACAACTACGAGAAGCTCTACCCGCGAGCGAAAGAAGCGGCGACGGCGCTGGGGCTAAAACCCGCAGTCACCAATCCGTTCTTGAACTCGGCGGCGCAGGTCGTGGAGATCGTGCACTGCGTCGAAGACTCGATGGTGGTGATTGACCGGTTGCTCGCTGAGGGCATTACCCCAGAAGAACCCGCGCCCGTGAAACTCGGAGCGGCGGAAGGAGTGGGGGCCTGCGAGGTGCCGCGCGGCCTGCTGATCCATCATTACTGGATTGGCGAGGACGGCAGATTGACTGGCGCGGATTGTGTGATCCCTACTAATCAAAATATCGGCAACCTGGAGGCCGATATGCGGGCGCGCGTGCCGCAAATGGTGGATAGACCGGTCGAGGCGATACAACTCGATTTGGAAATGCTCGTGCGGGCCTACGACCCGTGTATTTCATGTTCGGTACATGTCTTGAAGGTGGAAGGCGAAAGGACGAAGGATGACGGTGGGGACTACCCTGATTCTCGGCGTTGGCAATCCATTACAAGGCGATGACGGTCTGGGTGTTCGGGCTGCGGAGATGCTAGCTGAGCGGGAACTGCCGCCGGGGGTGAGAGTCGAAGAGATCGGCGCACCGGGATTGGGGTTGGCGAATTGGTTGGAAGCTGAATCGAGGGTCATCCTCGTTGACGCCATTCACATGGGAGAGAGACCGGGCACATGGCGGCGCTTCGGGCCGGAAGAGGTGAGGCTGATTGCCAGTGGAGATGTTCTCGCCTCGCACGAGCCGGGAATCGCAGAAGGGCTGGCTCTGGCGCAGGCCCTGAACATGCTGCCGGATGAGATTGTGTTCTACGGTGTCGAACCGGTGCGCTGTGAGATGGGGCAGGAACTCAGCCCAGCCGTGAGCGGGGCTTTGCCCGGACTGGTCGAGGCCATTCTAGCCGAGATATGGAAGAGAAGAGAATGAGCACCAAGCGTATCCTCATCATTGACGACGATCCCGACATGCGCCTCGCGCTGCGCTTACCGTTGGAGGCTGCCGGTTACGCGGTCTCTGAGGCCAAATGTGTGGCCGAGGGGCTTGCAGCCGTCAAGCAGGTCAAGCCGGACCTGATCGTGCTGGACGTGATGATGGACTCGACCACGGCCGGGTTCCAGGTGGCTTTAGATGTGCATAGTCCCGACCCAAAATCGGAGTTCAAAGATTTTCGCGAGACGCCGATCCTTATCCTGACGGCGATTCACACCACCACACCCCTGCGGTTTACGCCGGACGAGGACTATTTGCCAGTGCAAGTGTTCCTCGAAAAACCCATTGATCCAGAAATGCTGCTGGCGATGGTGCGCAAGTTTCTGGAGAAGTAGAGAACGGACATGACGCCTCGTTCTCCACCCGCCGGCCTCGGCGGACTGCCGAAGCCTTCGATCTCAACTGGACGGCACACGCTGGTTGAGGCCGAGTTGGTGGCCAGCGTTGGCTGGCTTATCCGCTTACGCTGGATGGCTGGGGCGGGCGTGTTGTTAGCGACATGGGTCGTGGGGGCCGTGTTCCGGCTGCACGCTCCGGCGGGGCCGCTATACATCATCGGTGCGAGCATCCTCCTCTACAACCTGATCTTTTACCTGAGAGAGCGCCGCCTCGCTCAAGCCTCGGCCCCGGCAGGGGCATTTAGCCGACTGGCGATGTGGCAGGTAACTTTGGACTGGCTGGCGATGACGCTGCTGATTCACTTCTCCGGCGGCATCGAAAGCCCGGCCATCCTGTTCTTCATTTTCCACATCGTCATCGCCTCGATCTTCTTCCCTCCGCGCACGGCCTTTGCCTTTGCGCTGCTCGCCGCTGCCTTGCTTTCGGGAACGGCGTTGCTGGAGTTCTATGCGCTCCTGCCGCATGAGCCAGTCGGCGGCTTCCTCGAGCATCCGCTCTATCAAAACGGCCTGTACGTGGTCGCCGTGCTCTTTTTCTTCACCAGCACCGGTCTGTTCGCGGTCTATCTCGCCGCTTCGATCCACGCGCGTTTGCGCCGCAGAGAAGAAGAGATCGTCGGCCTGAGCGAGAGCCTGCGGCGTGCAACGGCCCGTTTGCAGACCCTCAACGAAGGCGCCCGCGCCGTCGGCTCGACGCTTGACCTGCCGGAAGTGTTGAACCGGCTGGTCAAGAGCACCGCCGAGGTCATGGGCGTGCGCGCCTGCTCGATCCGGCTGCTGGACAAGAGCGGACGGCTGGAGCCGGTGGCCGTTTATGGATTGAGCCAGGCCTATCTGGACAAGGGGCCGATCGAGGTGGACATCAACCCTCTGGCGCGCGAAGTGCTGTCGGGCAAGATCGTAAACATCCCCGATGCGCCGAGCAGTCCGCTGATTCAATACCCGGAGGAGGCGCGGCAAGAGGGGATCCGATCGGTGCTGTCTGCGCCGCTCGTCGGCAAGAGTGGGCCGCTCGGCCTTCTGCGGGTCTACGCAGTCGAACCCGACCGCTTCACGCCGGATGACGAGACATTCATCGCCGCCATCGCCGCGCAGGGCAGTATTGCCATTGAGAATGCGATGGCCTATCAGGCCATGGAGGCGCTCGATGTGGCCAAGAGCCAGTTCGTTCGCCGGGTGACCCACGAGTTGCGCTCACCCGTGAGCGTGACGCGCACCCTGCTGCGCACCCTGGCCGGGGGATACGCGGGGGACATCTCTGCACAACAGCGGGACATCCTCAACCGTTCCACCCGCCGTGTGGATTTCCTGCAAAAGTTGATTGATGACCTGCTCGACCTCGCGGCGGGCAAGACCGACCTCAGTCTGCGAGAGAAACGCGAGCCCGTTGCGCTGGGGGCGGTGGTCGAAAAGGTCGTGAGACGTTTTGAGGCCCCCGCACGAGAGAAAGGGCTGACGCTCGATTGCCGAAAGGAGGCGGGCGAAGCGGCCATCATGGTGACAGCGACCGTGGACAGTCTCGACCGCATCTTCGATAACCTGCTTTCGAACGCGGTCAAGTACACGCCCTCCGGCGGTCGCGTGACGGCGACGCTCTCGCACGCCGACGGCGAGGCCCGCGTGCTGGTCGAGGATACCGGCATCGGGATTCCGGAAGATGCGATGGGCCATTTGTTTGAAGAGTTTTACCGCGCGCCGAACGCTAAAGAGATCGAAAGTGAAGGCACGGGCCTGGGGCTGGCGATTGTCAAAGACCTGGTCACCCGTTTGGGGGGGCGCGTCGCCGTTCAAAGCTGCCCGGATAAAGGCACGCGGTTCATCGTCGCGTTACCAGTCGCCGCGGGCGGCGAGGGGCCGGCGGCACGAGCAGAGGGATCGCCCTAAGGAAGGTTGATGATCGTCCTGCCGGGGAGACCTCCACATCCCAAAATACCTGCCGCAGGGCGTGACGTTCAAACGCGCCCAAGCGGTCTCCGAAGGCGGCGACTGTTGCGACTGTCGGTATTCCTTTTCAGATTGATCGTCGAAAGGAGGCGAGCCGGATGACGCGAGCAGAAAAAGTCGGCATCTATATTTGCCACTGCGGCACGAACATCGCCGGGACGGTGGACGTGGAGGCAGTGACGAACTTCGCCGCCGGGCTGGAGGGCGTCACGGTCGCCCGCCACTATGCTTATATGTGTTCTGACCCAGGCCAGGCCCTGATTAAAGACGACATCCGCGGCAAGGGCCTGGAGCGTGTGGTGGTGGCCTCGTGCTCACCCCTCATGCACGAAGTCACCTTCCGGAGAGCGTGCGCCGAAGCCGGGTTGAACCCCTACCTATTCCAGATGACGAACATCCGCGAGCATTGTTCGTGGGTTACGGACGACCGGGCCAAGGCGACCGAGAAAGCCAAAGCATTGGTGTCGGCGGCGGTGCGCCGCGTACGCCTGCAGGAACCGCTGGAGACGCGCCACGCGGAGGTGAGGCAGTCGGCGCTCGTGGTGGGCGGCGGGATTGCGGGCATCGAGGCCGCACTGCGATTGGCCGATGCGGGCAAGCACGTCTACCTGGTCGAACGGGAACCGAGCATCGGCGGCCACATGGCCCAACTGTACAAGACGTTCCCCACACTCGACTGTGCGGCTTGAATCCTCACGCCCAAGATGGTGTCCGTGGGACGCCACGCAAACATCAGCCTGCTGGCCTACAGCGAGGTCGAATCGGTCTCGGGCTACGTTGGCAACTTCAACGTGCGCGTGCGCAAGAAGGCGCGCTACGTGGACGAGAGCAAATGCACCGGTTGCGCCACCTGCGCCGAGAAGTGCCCGTGGAAGAAAATCCCCTCTGCGTTCGACCTCGGGCTAGGGACTCGCCCCGCTATTTACTTTCCATTCCCGCAGGCGGTGCCGCGCGTGCCTGTCATTGATACGCAGAGCTGCGCTTACTTCCTCAAGGGCAAGTGCCGGGCCTGCCAGAAGTTCTGCCCGACCGGCGCTATCAACTTTGAGCAGAAAGACGAATTTCTCGACATTGAAGTGGGGACAATCATCTTGGCCACTGGCTTCAAGGACTTCGACCCACGCGCTGCGCCGCAATACGGCTACGGTGTGTTGGACAACGTGCTGACCGGTATGGAGTTCGAACGGCTGGTGAACTCCGGCGGGCCGACCACGGGCCGGGTGAGGCTCAAAGATGGGCGCAAGCCGGAACGCATCGCCATCCTGCACTGTGTGGGCAGCCGCAGCGCCGAGCACCACGCCTACTGCTCGCGCGTGTGCTGCATGTACGCGCTCAAGCTCGCGCACCTGATCCGCGATGCGGTGGAGGCCGAGGTCGTCGAGTTCTACCGGGATATGCGGACGTTCGGCAAAGACTACGAATCGTTCTACCAGCGCGTTGGGCGCGAGGGCGTCCGCTTCGTGCGCTTCGACCGCGACATCGTGGTGAGCAAGCAGGATGGATATTTGAAGGTGATGACGACCGACGTCTACACCGGCCAACCCAATGACGTGCTGGTGGACATGGTGGTGCTGGCAACCGGCCTCGAGCCGCGGGCCGATCAGGCGGAGGTCGCGCGCATCTTCGGCGTCAGCCGCAGCCCCGACGGCTTCTTCCTTGAAAAGCACCCGAAACTCGCCCCGGTCGAAACCGCGACCGACGGCGTCTTCCTCGCCGGAGCGTGTCAAAGCCCAAAGGATATCCCAGACAGCGTGGCGCAGGGGGGCGCGGCGGCGGCGGCGGCGCTCGCGCTCATGGATGCCGGGCAAGTTGCGCTGGAGCCGTTCACGTCGTTTGTCAATCAGATCAAATGCGGCGGCTGCCGAACGTGCGAGGGCTTGTGCCCGTACAAGGCCATTGAGATGGTGCAGGTGGATGGGCGCCTGGCCGCGCACATCAACGAAGTGCTGTGTAAAGGGTGCGGCGCGTGCGCGGCGGCCTGCCCCGCCGGAGCCGTCACCCAATTTGGATTCTCGCAGGAGCAGGTGCTTGCTGAAATCGAAGGCGCATTGTTTGCCAAGATTCTCCAGCGCACGGATGACGCGGATACACACGGATGACGCTGAGGGATAAAAAATTCCGTGCCCTCCGTCCACTCTGGAAATCCGTGCACCAGGATTGCGGTGGGAGGCTGCGATATGAATCTATCTAAACCACGAACCGGCGTCTACGTCTGTCACTGCGGCACGAACATCGCCGCCACGGTGGACGTGAAGGCCGTGGCCGAACATGCTCAGGGGTTGGACAACGTGGTCGTGGCGCGCGATTACGCTTACCTGTGCTCCGCCCCCGGCCAGGATTTGATCAAGCAGGACGTTCGCGAACACGGGCTGAACCGCGTAGTGGTGGCCTCGTGCTCACCCCTCATGCACGAGCCGACGTTCCGCCGGGCGTGCGCCGAGGCCGGGCTGAATCCGTTCTTCTTCCAGATGGCGAACATCCGCGAGCAGTGCTCGTGGGTCATCAGCGACCGGGCGCTGGCGACGGCCAAGGCCAAGAGCATGGTCGAGGCCGCCGTGCGGCGGGTGCGCCATCACGCGCCGCTGACCATGCGCGAGGTGAAGATGAATCCCTCGGCGCTCATCGTCGGCGGCGGGATTGCAGGTATCGAGGCGGCGCTGCGGCTGGCTGACGCGGGCAAACAAGTGTATCTGGTCGAGCAGGAGCCGAGCATCGGCGGGCACATGGCCCAACTGTACAAGACGTTCCCCACGCTCGACTGCGCGGCTTGAATCCTCGCGCCCAAGATGGTGTCCGTGGGACGCCACGCAAACATCGAACTGCTGAGTTACAGCGAAGTCGAATCGGTCTCGGGTTACGTCGGCAACTTCAACGTGCGCGTGCGCCGCAAGGCGCGCTACATTGACGAGACCAAGTGCACCGGCTGCGGCCTGTGCGCGAGTGCATGCCCCATCGAGGTCAGCAATCCGTTCGACCTCGGGCTTTCCATGCGCAAAGCGGCGTACCGCCACTCGGCGCAATCCGTCCCTAACGCTTACACGATTCAGAAACGCGGCATCGCTCCCTGCCGCGACGCCTGCCCCACCGATCAGCGCGCGCAGGGTTACATCGCTCTCATCCACCAGAGGCGTTACGCCGATGCGTATTGGGCCATCCGGCGCGAGCACCCGTTCCCTTCGGTGTGCGGGCGCGTGTGCAATCACCGCTGCGAAGATGCGTGCAGCCGCGGCAAGTACGACGAGCCGGTCAACATCATGGGCCTCAAGCGGTTCGTCTCCGACTGGGCCTATGTCCACCGCGCTGAACTCCCGAACATGCGCGACAAGTCGGTCGTCGGCACCCCCTTCGCGCATAAACCGACTCCGACCGGAAAGAAGGTCGCCATCATCGGCGCTGGCCCCGCGGGTCTCACCGCCGCGCTCGACCTCATCCGGCTCGGCCACGCGGTCACCGTCATCGACTCCCTGCCCGTCGCGGGCGGCATGATGCGGGTCGGCATCCCGCCGCACCGCCTCCCGACCGAACTGCTGGATTGGGAGATTCAGCAGATCGTGGACGAGGGCGTGGAACTGCGATTGAACACACGGGTGGACGATGTGCCGGCCCTGCTCGACAACGGTTACCATGCGGCGCTGATCGCGACCGGGGCGCATTTCGCCAAAAAACTCCCCATCCGCCACTCGAATCATCCCGACAACTGGCTCAGCCTCGATCTGCTCCGCCGTGTGGACCTGGGAGAGAAGATTGATCTGAACGGCAAGAGCATCGTCGTGCTTGGCGGCGGCAACGTCGCGCTCGACACCGCGCGTACCGCCATCCGCCTCGGCAGTCCCGAGGTGCGGATCGCCTGTCTTGAGCCGCGCGGCGAGATGCCGAGTTTCAAGTGGGAGATCGGCGTCGCCGAGTCTGAAGGCATCCAAATCTTCCCCGGTCGGACGTTCAAAGAGATCGTGGTCAAAGACGAGAAGATTATCGGGGTGCGATGTGTCGAGGTTGTGTTCCGGGGATTCAAACGCGGCCGCCCGGACATCACCCAGATTCCGGGAACCGAACACGTCCTGCCCGCCGACCTCGTGATCTGGGCCATCGGGCAGGGGCCGGATTTTTCCTTCCTGCCGCCCGACGGGAGCATCAACACGTGCTACCCCGTCGGCATCCAGACCGACTCCGAAATGATGACGACCATGCGCGGCGTGTTCTGTGCGGGCGACGTGCGCCGGGGCCAGACGTTCTTCGTGGTGGATGCCATCGGCGAGGGGCATCATGCGGCGCGCTGTATTGACCGCTACCTGCGCGGCGAGAATGGATTGAAGGAGCCGCGTAAGATGCCGGTCGTCGAACTCAGCCGAGAGGAGATTGAAGAGAAGTTCGCGCACGGCGAAGCCGCGAACCGTCCCCGCGTCTCTATCTCCAGCATCCCGCTCGACGAGCGCGGGAACAATTTCCGCGAGGTGGATTTGACGCTGACCGAGGCTGAAGCGCTGGCCGAGGCCGAACGCTGTCTGCGCTGCGGCATTTGCTCCGAGTGTCTGGAGTGCGTGGCGGCCTGCGAGCGCGGCGCGATCAACCACGAGATGCAGGATCAGTTCGTTGACCTGAACGTGGGCACGATCATCCTCGCGACGGGCTTCAAGGATTTCGATCCCGCTCGCGCGCCCGAGTTGGGCTACGGCAAACTAGACGACGTGATTACCGCCATGGAGTTCGAGCGGCTGATCAACCCCAGCGGCCCGACGAACGGAAAAGTGCTGCTCAAGAACGGCCAGCCGCCGAAGAGCGTCGCCATCGTGCACTGCGTAGGCAGCCGCGACGAGAAATACAACCCATACTGCTCGCGCGCCTGCTGCATGTATTCGCTCAAGATCGCTCAACTCGTTCATGACTATGTGAACGCAGAGGTGCACGAGATCTACCGGGACATGCGCGCCTTCGGCAAGGGCTATGAGGAGTTCTACAACCGCACCGAGACCATGGGCGTGCACTTCTATCACGGCCGGGTGAAGGACATCGCCCAATTGAATGGTCATCTGGTTGTGCGCTGGGATGAGAACTTCTACAACCAACCCGATCACGTCGAAGTGGACATGGTGATTCTCGCCGCCGGCTTCGAGCCGCGCGCAGACGCGGCGCAGGTCGCCCGCCTGTTCGGGGTCAGCCGTAGCCGCGACGGATTCTTCCTCGAGCGACATCCAAAACTCGCGCCGGTCGAGACGGCTACCGAGGGCATCTACCTCGCGGGCGCGTGCCAGAGTCCAAAGGACATTCCCGACAGCGTGGCGCAGGCCGGCGGGGCCGCCGCGGCTGCGCTCTCGCTGATTGACCAGGGCACCATTGCACTCGAACCCTCCATCGCTGAAGTGATGACGCTGCGCTGTGCGGGCTGTGGCCAATGCGTGGCGGCCTGTCCGTACGGCGCGATTGAACTCGTAAACGGCGTGGCCTCGGTCAACGGCTTCATGTGCAAAGGCTGCGGTACGTGCGCGGCGGCCTGCCCGAACAAAGCCATGACGTTGATCCATTACGACGACCGGCAGATCATCGCGGAGATGATCGGCGCGCTGGTAGGGACGATTCGCGAAGCGACCCTACAGGAGGTGGCCCATGTATGAACCCAAGATCATCGGCTACCTGTGCACCTGGTGCAGTTACACTGGCGCGGACACGGCGGGCACAGCCCGATTGAAGTATCCCTCGAATCTGCGCGTCGTGCGCGTGCCGTGTTCAGGGCGCGTGTCGCCGGAACTGATCATGCGCACCTTTGATCAGGGCGCGGAGGGCGTGCTGGTGCTCGGCTGTCACATTGGGGAGTGCCACTACGATACTGGCAACCATCGTGCCGCCAAGCGCCTGCCCATCCTGCAGAAGTTGATGGAGTTCGCCGGGCTTGAGCCGGAGCGTTTGCGGCTGGACTGGGTGTCGGCCTCCGAGGGCGACCGCTTCGCTCGGATCGTGAACGAGTTTACCGAGGCGGTGCGGGCGCAGGGGCCGTGCCAGTGGACAATGATCAGCAGGCGGTTGCCCGTGATCCGTCATCCGTTATCGGCAATCAGTGAGCTGGACTCAGCCCTCGGCGGGCAGCCGGCCCGGATCACGGATCACGGTTCACTCTTCACTGACTCCATTCGAGCCAAAGCACGTGAACTGCTCTCAACGGGTCAGGTCGAGTGCGTCATCGGGTACGAGGTGGGGCCGCGAGGGCGCACGCGGCCGGCGTTCGTGTATCAGCCCGATGACGTGGAGCGTCTTGTTTGGAATCGAGCGTGCACGCACAATCTTACCGCCTACCTGCGCGAGAAATTGTATGCGACGAAACCCGGCACGCCGCGGAAGCGTGTGGCCGTCGTCGTTAAGCCTTGTGACAGCCGTGCGATCAATGTGCTGCTGGCTGAGCAGCAGTTCCTGCGCGAGCAGGTGCACGTGATTGGTTTGGCGTGCGAAGGAATCGTCGAGGGTGCAGGATTTGAGCCGGTCAGCGAAGGTCAGTTGCAAGCCCGGTGCGCGAGGTGCATTGACCGAATGCCGGTCGTCTATGACACGCTCATCGGCGAGCCGCCCGAGGTAGGGCAAGTTTCCAACTTGTCTCACGACCTCGCCCAATTGGAGGCCATGACGCCCGCCGAGCGCGCCGGGTTCTGGCTCAGCCAGTTCGACCGCTGCATTCGCTGCAACGCCTGCCGTCAAGTCTGCCCCATGTGCAACTGCCCGACCTGCCTCTACGAGCGCGACGACTCGCTGTGGGCGGGCATGGGCATCGAGCCAAGCGAGAAGCGGACATTCCACCTCGGGCGGGCGTATCATTTGGCCGGGCGGTGCGTAGGGTGCAATGAGTGCGAGCGAGTCTGCCCGATGAAGATTCCGATCAGCCTGCTCAACCGCAAACTGGCGAAGGAGGTCGAGGCGGCCTTCGGCCACCGCGCCGGAGGCGCGCCGATGCCCTCACCCTTCGTCACGATCCTCAGTGGAGAGGAGGTGCGGCCATGAATGCCATGCCCCGCGAGGAACTGGCACATTGGCTTGACCGCCTGGCCGGCGGGAAAACGCTCATCGCCCCCCGCGACGTGGACGGCGTGCTGCTCTATCGCCCGGTGACGAGCAGCGCGGAGGTGGTCTGGGATTTCACACGCCCGGTGATGTCCATCAAAGATGCTTTCATCCCCGCGACCGAGCGCCTGCTCATGATCGAGAAAACCGGTCAGCAGATCAGACTGATCGAAACTCTGGCTGAAGGCGAGCAGGTCATCTTCGGCGTGCGGCCCTGCGACGCGCGCGGAATGAAGGTGCTGGACGCGCTCTTTCTGGATACCGAACCGGTTGACCCCTATTACGCCCGCCGCCGAGAGAATACGACGCTGATCGGTTTGGCCTGCAGGGAGTTAGGCCCCACCTGCTTCTGCACCACCCTCGGCATCGCGCTCGACGATCCGCGCGACGTGGACGTGATGCTTACGGAGGTCGAGGGCGGATATGCGGTGCAGATCGTTACAGCGAAAGGAGATGCATTGCTGAAGGAGGCCAGAGGCTGGGGATTGGATGTCGAACCCCAAATCCCAGACCGATCAGACCTCAGCACTCAACAACCTGTCATCTCTGATCTCCGATCTCTAGATTGGCCTCCCTACTTCAACGACGAATACTGGGATCGCCTAGCCGAGCGCTGCCTGAGCTGCCGTATCTGTGCGTATGTGTGTCCGGCCTGCCGCTGCTTTGACGTGCGCGATGAAGCGATGCCGTCGAACAACGGGCACAACCAATATGAGCGCATTCGCTGTTGGGACAGTTGCGCGGGCGTGAACTACCGGCGCATCGCGGGCGGGCATAATCCGCGTCCGACGAAAGGCCAGCGGCTGCGCAACCGCTTCTTCTGCAAGTTCTACTACTATCCACAGCAGTACGGCCCGGTGGCCTGCACCGGTTGCGGACGGTGTATTGACGCCTGCCCGGAGAACATTGACATCACTGAAGTGCTGGCCCATGTAGGCCAAGCCGGCGGCTCGTCCCACAACCGTTAGATCGGGGAGGATTGCCTATGGTTCACGCAAACAGACACAATCCCATGCTGCCGTATCTGGGCCGGTTGGTCGAAGTCAAAGACTTGGCCACCGAGATCAAGCTCTTCCGCGTCGAACTGCTGAACGGGGGACGCGAGGCCTTCGCCAACTACCGGCCCGGCCAATTCGCGTTCGTTTCCGCCTTTGGGGTGGGCGAAGCCCCCTTTGGCATCGCCTCCACTCCCCACCGCACCCCGATGCTCGAGTTCGCCGTCAACCGGTTGGGCGCGGTGACCACCGGCCTGCACGAACTCGGCGCGGGCGACGTCGTCGGGGTGCGCAGGCCGATGGGGAATGCGTTCCCGATGGAGGCGTTCAAGGGCAAGAACCTGATCGTGCTCGGCGGCGGCATCGGCGGCGCGCCCTTGCGGCCCGTGATCCAGACCGTACTCGACCACCGCGCCGACTACGGCCACTTCACCATCCTGTGGGCCGCGCGCCGCCCGTCGCTGCTGGTATTCACCGACGAGTACGACGAGTGGCGCGCCGCGCCTGACACCGATGTCCACCTCACAGTGGACGAGCCAGACGCCACCTGGGATCACAACGTCGGGCTGATTACCGAGTTGTTGGAGAAGGTCGCGCCCTCGCCGGAGAGCGCCATCACCATCACCTGCGGCCCGCCGGTCATGATCCACTTCGTCGGCAAAGTGTTGCAGCCACTGGGCTTCACGCCGGAGAAGAACTACGTTACGCTCGAAGCCCGCATGCACTGCGGCATTGGCAAGTGCGGGCGCTGCAACCTGGGCGATAAGTTGATCTGCGTAGACGGGCCGGTGTTCTCGATGGCGCAGGTGGGGGCCTTGTTGGAAAGCTTTCTGTAGCAGGGCGCCCACCGGGTTTTCGCAAAGACCCTACCTCGGTAGGGTCTTTTTGTTTTCCAAGATAGGGTATGTGCCGGAGGCTATTTCGAGCGGGCGGCGGATGACGATGGACTGAAATCCGCCGTACTGTGTAGGTGTGCGGCGGTGCAGCGTTTAACCGCGCACACCATCTTTTCAAGACCTCGTCCTTTCAAGAGTGGAGGTGACTCATGCGCGAAACATCCCCGCAAGACCAGGCTGTCACTGACGAGCCGCAGGCCCGATTGGAAAGACTTTTCATCGAAGCCTACCTGCGCACCAAAGGGCATACGCTGCAGAGTTTGCATAAACTGCCAGCAGAAGAAGCGAAACAACTCATGACGGAAGCGTCCATCTATGCCTCGACCAAGCTGGCAGAAGTGGAAACAAAAGAACGGCTTCTACAGGAAATACATGGCGTTTCTCAAGGCTAAGCCGGGCCGGGAAGCATCGCGGGCGTTATCTCTGACACACATCCGGAGGGCGAAACTATGATCCGACTTGAACTGACTCCTGAGGAGACCGAACTGCTGCGCCAGGTTCTCGAATGTTGCCTGGATGACTTGCGGGATGAGATCAGGCATACAGAGAAAAAAGGCTTTCGCAACATGCTGAAGTCGCAGGAGGAGTCTCTCAAGCACCTTCTCCAGCGCCTGGCGAGCGAGAAGGTTTCGGCCTGATCCGGCCGCCCGCCCCGGCGCCGGGATTTGGAGCCGACGGAAGGAGCCAGCGTGAAAGATAACCTCGCGTCTGAAATCCAGCGGCGCTCCGGCCAGCGCATCGAGCTGTGCTACCACTGCCACAAGTGCACGGCGGGCTGCCCGGTGGTCGGCGCGATGGATTACGGCCCCGATCATCTCTTGCGGTTGGCGATGCTCGGCCGGCGTGACGCCGTTCTACGCAGTCGCGACCTCTGGCTGTGCGCAGGATGCTACACCTGCGCCACCCGCTGCCCGAATGCGATTGACATCGCAGCGGTGATGGACGCGTTGCGGCAACTGGCTCTAGCCGAGGATTACCCGGCCGGAGAGAGGGATGCGGCTCTGTTCCACACGCTGTTCTTGAGAGTCGTTCAACGGCTGGGCCGGTCGCACGAGGCGGCCCTCTTGGGCGCGTTCAAAGTCCTGGCGCACGTCCCGCTCTTCAATGACGTGGGCGCGGGGCTAGGTCTGTTTTTGCGTGGCAAGGTTCCCATTTTGCCGGAACGCTCAGGGGCAGTAGCAGAAGTCCAGCAGATCTTTCGGAGGAGTGATCGGTGAGCTACTCGTTTTATCCGGGGTGCAGCCTGCACTCGACGGGTCTCGAGTATGGGCTTTCCGCGCAGGCTGTGTTCCGGCGCCTCGGCCTGGAGTTGCGCGAGCTTGCCGGGTGGAACTGTTGCGGCGCGTCGTCGGCGCACGCGCTCAACCACACACTCGCGCTTGCACTGCCTGCGCGCACCCTGGCGTTAGCCCAAACGGTTGGGCGCGACCTGGTGACGCCGTGCGCGGCATGCTTCAGCCGGATGAAAAACGCGGATTACGTGCTGAGGACCGATCCTGGCGCGCGGGCCGAAATCGAGACAATCGTCGGCTTCAAGTTTACGGGTGAGATCGCCATCCGGCCCCTGCTCGCCGTGCTGCACGAAGACTACGGCCCGCAGCGAATCGCGGCGCAAGTACGGCGTCCGCTGCGAGGACTCAAAGTTGTCACCTATTACGGCTGCCTGCTCGTCCGCCCGCCGGAAATCGCACAGTTTGATGACCCGGACGATCCGCACGTGATGGCCGACCTGCTCCGGGCGGTGGGCGCCGATGTCAAAACGTGGTCGTATGCCACGGATTGTTGCGGCGGGAGCCTCTCGCTCAGCCGCTCAGACATCGTGTCCGGGTTGGTCACGCGGCTGGCGGAGCGGGCGCGCGAGGCCGGGGCCGAGGCGTTCGTGACGGCCTGTCCCCTGTGTCAGGTCAATCTCGAAATGCGGCAGACGGGTCAAGCGAAGATGCCGGCGTTTTACTTCACCGAACTGCTTGGGCTTGCGTTTGGCCTCCCTGACGCGCACAAATGGTGGGGCAAGCACTTGATTGACCCCCGGCCCATGTTGCGCTCGGCGGGGTTAGTGGATTGACGGCCATTTTTCATCGCAGAGAACGCTGACGCGAAGCGCGCAGGGAAGGCATTGGAAGTCTCAGCGCACACGGCGAACTCTGCGGCGAGTTTCCAGCGGAGTCGCGGATGACGGCCTCAGGCAGCGGACGCGAGAAAGTCGAGGATTTCCGGCAGGGGCGAAAAGGCCCGGTCGGCGCGGCGCTGGTGGTCGGCGCAGGAATTGCCGGGATGCAGGCCGCGCTCGATCTGGCCGAAGCCGGCATCAAAGTCTATCTGCTCGACCGTGCACCCGCCATCGGCGGGACGATGGCCCAGCTCGACAAGACTTTCCCGACCAACGATTGCGCCATGTGCATCATGTCGCCCAAACTGGTCGAGGTCGGGCGGCATCTCAACATCGAACTGCTGAACTGCGCCGAGGTCGAGTCCATATCCGGTGAGCCGGGCGACCTCACGGTGACGGTGCGTCAACACCCGCGCTACGTGGATCGGACGAAATGCACCGGCTGCGGCGATTGCGCGGCGGCCTGCCCCATCAGCCTCCCCGACACATTCAACGGCGGCCTCTCACAACGGAAGGCGATTTACAAACTCTACCCGCAGGCGATCCCCAACGCGTTCGCTATCGAGAAGCGCGGCACGGCCCCGTGTCGGGATGCCTGCCCTGTCCATCAGCGGGCGCAGGGCTATATCGCGCTCATCGCCGAGGGGCGCTTCGCTGATGCCTATCGCACCATCCTCGAAGACAATCCATTCCCCTCGATTTGCGGTCGCGTGTGCAACCATCGTTGTGAGGAGGCCTGCAATCGCGCGCAGGCCGACGCGCCCGTGAACATCATGGCGCTCAAGCGGTTCGTCGCCGATTGGGCGCGGGATCATCCGTGGGCGGCGGGCGGTTGGCCGTCAGTGGAGGGCGCTCGTCCGCTGACCGGCAAGCGCGTCGCCATCGTCGGCTCCGGCCCCGCCGGTTTGACCTGCGCGCAGGATTTGGTCCGGCAGGGTTGCGCCGTCACCGTCTTCGAGGCGCTGCCTGTCCCTGGCGGCATGATGCGGGTCGGCATCCCGGCCTATCGTCTGCCGCCCGAGGTCGTGCAGCGCGAGATTGACGCCGTCGTCGCTCAAGGGATTGAACTCAAGCTCAATCACCGCATCGAACACGTGGAGGCCCTCCTTCACGAGTACGATGCGGTCTTTGTCGCCATCGGAGCGCACGCCGGAGTCAAACTCCCCATCCCCGGCAACGATCTCCCCCAGGCGCTGCTGGCGACTGAGTTCTTGCGCGAGGTCAGCCTGCAATCTCCAATCGCTAATTACGCCTCTCCAGTTACCCATCGGCGTGTCCTCGTCCTCGGCGGCGGGAACGTGGCGATTGACGCGGCGATGACGGCGGTGCGCCTCAGCGCGGCGTGGGTGGGCATGGCCTGCCTGGAGAGTCGTGAGCAAATGCCCGCGCACACGTGGGAGGTGCAGGACGCCGAGGAAGAGGGCGTCGAGGTCTTCCCCTCCCGCACGTTCAAAGAGGTGACGCGTGACGGAGGGCGCGTGACGGGGGTGCGCACGGTCAAGGTCAACTTCCGAGGGTTCGTTGAGGGACGGCCAGACTTTGATGAAATTCCTGACACCGAAGAAATCATTCCCGCCGACGTGGTGATCTTCGCCATCGGCCAGCGGCCCGAGGCGAATTGCCTCAAACCGGTGAGTACGCAGCGCGGTGGACGCGTGCAGGTTGACCCCGAAACTCTGGCGACGAATGTGCCGGGAATTTTCGCGGGCGGCGACGTGGTGACCGGCACGGCTTTTGTGGTGGACGCGATTGCCGCCGGTCACCGCGCCGCCCGTTCCATGGCAGCCCATCTCGAAAAGACGGACGGAACACACAAGACGCAACACGCAGCGCGCCATGTCGTCAAACTCACGCAGTCCGAAGTCGCAGAGCGTATGGCAAGCGGCAAAGCCTCCGTTGCGCCGCGGGTCGAAGTGCCAAAACGACCGGTGGCAGTGCGCAAGGCTGGCTTTGTCGAAATGTTTGGCGAACTGACCGAGGAGCAGGCGCGGGCCGAGGCAATGCGCTGCCTGCGCTGCGGCGTTTGCTCGGAGTGCAACCAATGCGTCTACGCCTGCCGCGCAGGGGCGATTGTTCACGCTGACGTTGAGCACATCACTGAACTGAACGTGGGCGCGGTGGTGTTGACCCCGGGCGTCGAGGCCATGCCGGGGAATGTCCGCCCCGAATACGGTTGTGGACGTTTCCCGAACGTAGTCACCAGCGTGCAGTTCGAGCGGATGCTCTCGGCCTCCGGCCCATTTGGGGGAGTGGTGCAACGGCCATCGGACGGTGCGCACCCACGCAAGGTGGCGTGGATTCAATGCGTAGGCTCGCGAGACTATCGAAGCCCCTCTGCGGAGAACGCACAGGGCGGAGCTTATTGCTCATCCGTGTGCTGCATGTATGCTACCAAAGAGGCCATCATCGCCAAGGAGCACGACGCGCACATCGAGCCGACTATCTTCTACATTGACATCCGCTCGTTCGGCAAAGGCTTCGAGCGCTACATCGAGCGCGCGCAGACCGAGCACGGCATCCATTACGTCCGGTGTATGGTGTCCTCGGTGAAGGAAGCGCCGGGGAGCCACAACCTGCGGTTGACTTACGTGACTTACGAGGGCGCGGATGGCGCTCATCCCGTGCCGCATGAAGAGGAATTTGATCTGGTCGTGCTCTCGGTGGGTTTGCGGCCTTCGGCGGCGGCGCGCGAGATGGCCGAGCGCCTCGGCGTGAAGTTGAACGAGTTCGGCTTCGCCGATGTCGCGCCACACACCCCGGGGCGGACCTCGCGGCCGGGCGTGTTCGTGGCCGGGGCGTTTGCCGAACCGAAGGACATCCCCGAGTCGGTCATCGAGGCCTCGTGCGCGGCGGCGCAGGTCTCGGCGCTGCTGGGCGAGGCCCGAGGGACGTTGACGCGCGTCCCGGAGTATCCACCTGAGCGGGACATCTCCGACGAACCGGCGCGGGTGGGCGTCTTCATCTGTCATTGCGGCATCAACATTGGGGCTGTGGTGAATGTGCCGGAGGTCGTGGAGTACGCGAGGACGCTGCCGGGCGTGGCCTACGCCGAGCACAATCTGTACACCTGCTCGCAAGACACGCAGGAACGCATCCGCCAGCGCATTCAGGAGTATGGACTGAATCGGGTGGTGGTCGCCTCGTGTACGCCGCGCACGCACGAGCCATTGTTCCAGGACACCATCCGGCAGGCCGGTCTCAACCGCCACTTGTTTGAGATGGCGAACATCCGTGAGCAGGACTCGTGGGTGCACCGCTCCGCGCCGCGGTCGGCGACCGAAAAAGCCAAGCAGCTCGCGGCGATGGCCGTGGCCAAAGCCTGCAAACTGCGCCCGATCACGCGCAACACGTTCGAAGTGGATCGGCGGGCACTCGTCATCGGCGGCGGGCTGGCCGGGATGACGGCGGCGCTCTCCATCGCGCGGCAGGGGTTCGGCGTGTACCTCGTCGAGCGCGAGGCCGAACTCGGCGGCAATCTGCGCCACATTTATACGCGCACGCCCGACGGCCGCGACCCACAAACCTTGTT
>Ga0209341_10001070_pt1 | contig 27517 bp, 33 predicted proteins | sample RifCSP13_2_FD_184020 | JGI IMG/M metagenome (GOLD analysis project Ga0209341, IMG submission 184020) | Soil microbial communities from Rifle, Colorado - Rifle CSP2_sed 13_2 (SPAdes) (version 2) | ecosystem: Environmental > Terrestrial > Deep subsurface > Rock core/Sediment | place: Rifle... | reverse complement strand
ACGAACACCGATGGAAACGTTGATGGATGGCAAACAAATCTGGCAGGAGAAGTTTATTCACTAAACTTCATCTGACAGTCACAACTATCAAACCGGTAACTGTCAGATCAGGTCTGAACTTCTACAAATCACGTGACAGACCACGTGAACTGAATATTTGTAGCTATTTATTGCCGGGCCACCACGGAAACCCGCGACCAGACCGGTATGGAAATGGAAGCCCTCACCGCCGTACAGATCACCCTCCTGACCATCTACGACATGTGCAAACCCGCAGACCGCGGCATGACCGTCAGTAACGTGCAACTGCTGGAAAAATCCGGCGGCAAGTCCGGCCATTGGAAACGTGAGAATTAAACATTGAGTGTCAATTAACACCCATAAGAGAACGCTTAGAATTATTTCTCCTGTCCTTCAATTCACTGATAATGATTCTCGCTAGTTTCAGTGCAATTTCTCGATCTGTACCTGGTTTCAGCCTGTTGTCATATAAAGTCAGGATAAGTATCTCATCGCTAATAGATAATTCTTGAAGATGATCCCATTGGTTAAATATTGAAGGATTTATTAATTCTGAATCATTTGGGAATCCTAATGCTTGTGTCATCTCTTCCAACAAACAACTTTTTATTTCATCTACAGGTTCGTCAATAGAAACATATATAAACGCATGTTTTATCTCATATTTTTTGTTTCTCTTGTATATAAAAAGACAACTTGAGTCTTCTACGATAGTTTCCAACCAATCTGGGTTTGGGCTATGAGGTTTTGCTAATATTTCAATATCATCCCATGGAACAAAGTGAATTTCGAAATTGTATGGATGTTGCAAATCGGGGAGAACGTTAATTGATAGGCCTGTGAGTAAAGATAAATTGTTAGAATAGTTTTCTATCGCCAATCGGTAATTATTAGCCTGCTCACCTGACAAAACTATTCGAATGGGGTCAACCCATTTTCGTATATGGCTATATTGACGTTCATTATCGTACTCATCTACAAACACTACATGCTCAAAATTAGCCAGTAATTTTTCAACAGGTTCCACTTGAAAATCATCCTTTTTAATAGTGGGAATACAGCCAAATAGGCCACAGGTACAGATGAATAAAAAACAGCGTAATAAAACTAAGTGACTAACCTCATATATAGTCTTTAACAAAGTTCAATTAACCTAATTCAGGTACATATAAAAAAGCTGGTATGTTTTACCAGCTTTTTTAAAATTGATGATAAATGTACTTAAATTCTTCTAAAACATTACCATATTACTTCACCACGCAGGATCACACCATGTAAGTCCAGATTCATATCTTCACGAGTAAACAAATTGTCATCCGTATCATCATCGAATGATGCGCTACTCAGGAGATCTACCCATGATTCAAATTCATAACCTAAACTCAGATCGTATTTCACTCCCTGAGCGTTACCAGCATAATTAACACCCAATCCTCCTTCAAAAACAGGGATTATTCGACTTTCAGCATCAGAAGAAATTCTAGATATATCGTCAAGTGGAACATCCCTTGCATCGTGTAAAAAGTCATTTTCACCATATATTAGCGAACCACCTAGCATCCCAAAAATTGCAAATCTCGTATTTGGGATGTTCCAGTTAACGTCAAGCGTTGCTCGTGGCCCTATTCCCCAAAAATCGTTTTCCCGAATGACTCTTACAGTATCTCCCCCGTTTACAAATAGAGCATTAAGTTCATCATCAATAAAAGCAACGCGTATGCCTCCACCCAAACGGAGATCAATTTGATCCCCAATACCCAGATTTTGTGCAAAACCAGCATCAAATACATGGTAAGCAAGATCGTATTCAGCCGTGGCTGAATCAATATCATCGTCCCGATCGATATCAATTTCTGAGGGTTGGCATAAATGGCAATTAAGATCCGCTGCTCCGGGTGGATCTGTCACTGCATCACCGGCCGAGGTATTAAGATATGAAAAATTGATAAATGCTTCAGTGCCACTATTAAACAAATAACCAGCACCGATCAGAAATCCCGGCTCATAGTCAGTTTCAATATTAACCGCAGTGAGTACTTCATCATCAGGAGTATTTGCATCAATGAGTGCGTAGGTTAGTCGGTCATTTTCTTGGCGTTTGACTAATAATTCTGCCTTGGCATAAGGACCACGATCCATTTCCTTAATCCTAACAACCGAGCTAGATGGCCCAGTCCCCATCTCTGCTTTGGTTTCAGCCAACCCTTCTTGTGTTTTTGCAACTATTTCCTGTGTTTGTAAGACTTGTACTTCTGTTTCTTTCAGTTTTTCCTGGGTGGCATCAAGTACTTTACGGGTGACTTCTAGTTCTTGCTTGGCGTTCTCCGCTTCGGCACGCGCCTGTTCTGCCTCATGTTTCAGGCGTCCCTGGTCCTTTTTAAGTTCAAGAATCATCTGATACAACTCTTCATTACTAGGGGTGTTTTCTGCATAGACAGCAGAACAAACAAAAAAGAAAAAGAACACCGGTATAATTTTCATCAGCGGCCTTTCTTTATTGATACTGATATTATTGATTGATTTATGTGAAATCATTTTATCTATCTCCCCAGGAAATGATGTAAATACGCGACATTCTTGTATAATTATACCCATAATAATTTTAAATAAATATTATAGAAACCTTACTGTTGTAAATATACAACAACGCCATTTATTGCCGGGCCACCACGGAAACCCGCGACCAGACCGGCGTGGAAATGGAAGCCCTTACCGCCGTGCAGATCGCCCTCCTGACCATCTACGACATGTGTAAATCGGTGGACCGCGGCATGACCGTCAGTAACGTGCAACTGCTGGAAAAATCCGGTGGCAAATCCGGACATTGGAAACGAAAACAATAATTTCCTGATTATCCGGCTTGACAAATTATATGATATTTCATATAAATAACCATGGGCAAGGATATCCTGAAATACGTCCGGTGGATTGGAACATCATATAACGACTGGAAAGCGTTTCCGGACGAAGTACAGGATGTTATGGGCTATGCGCTTCATCAAGCCCAGTAAGGTAAGAAAGCTGGCAATGCCAAACCCCTGAAAGGATTTAAAGGCGCTTCCGTACTGGAGATTATGGACGATTTTGACAACAACACCTGGCGGGCCATTTATACAGTGCAATTTAAAGGGGTCATTTATGTGTTGCATGCCTTCCAGAAGAAATCGAAGAGAAGCGTTGCACTCCGAAAACTCATATCAAACTGATTGAACAACGACTTAACCAGGCAAAAGAACATTATGAAACGTACAAAGCTTAAAAACGGAACATCTGTTATTGAAACAACACATCCTTTCGAAGGTTTATTGAATGGAGATGAACGTCTGGCAAAAGCAAAATTGGCTGCACAGATTAATGACCGGATTAAAGCGCGTGGTATTACACAAAAAGAAGCCGCCGAACTGCTTGGTATTACACAACCGGAAGTCTCCAATCTCGGCAAAGGCCGGTTATCAGGATTCACCTTTGACCGCTTGTACCGCTGCTTGAACGCTTTGGATCTGGATATTGAAATATCTATCAAGAAACGCTCAGCTCGGGCCAAAACATCGGCTGGCGTACATGTTCATGCATAAGTTCCCATCATAGCCTTATGAAAATTATTAAGCTTGATAGAAACCATTAACAATTTAGATGTGGAATATGGCATGTGACAAATCATTCCCCGAACTTCTCCTGCTTTAACCAAGTGACCCAGAGTGATTTGTTTTTAATCGCCAATCTCCATCCATAAGAACAGAGTTTCACTAGTAGGCTTTACGGAACGTAAGATTTATTCGCTGGTTTCCGAAAACAGGATGGTGGTTTTCTTTCAGCGGCATGATGCCGTGATAGCGCATTCTGTCCGCGCCGCCCCAGACGACGACATCACCGTGCGCCAGTGGAACACGGACAGGTTTGTCTTTTCGTTTCAGTCCACCGAACAGAAATATCGCAGGCAATCCGAGTGATACTGAAACGATCGGCTGATTGAAGTCCAGCTCGTCCTTGTCCTGATGCAGGGACAACTTCGCACCGGGTTCATAGCGATTCACCAGACAGACATCAGAAATGAAATTATCGAAACCGGCTGTGGCGGCCGCATTTTTAGCGAGAGTCAGAAATGACTCCGGCATTTCTGGCCAGGGCTTTCCGGTCAATGGATCATTTGGATCATAGCGATACCCGCCGCGCCCGGAAACCCACCCGTATGAACCGCAATTGGTCATGGCCACAGACATGGTAAATCCACCGGGAGTGATCATGTGGCGAAACGGAGCTGTACTGATGATTTTATGCAAATCAGTATGCAAGACACTTTCGCATGAAAGTGCGAAACCACGCAATACAACCGATGCAGATGCAATCCATTCCTTATTTTCTTCAGAAGCATATGAGTCTATCAATTTCAGATCAGGTAAAGCATATGCATCTTCTCCCCCTTGCAGGGGAGCAAAATTTACTCCTTCCTCCTGTAAGGGGGAAGGTTGGGATGGGGGTTGAATGTTAGTATTGTTCAGATTCCACCCCCACCCTTACCCTCCCCCTCAATGGGGAGGGGAATTTTATGTTTTTCTCCGCTCAATGGGGTAATACCAGACTCTCTTTCCTGCAATGCACGTTTGCGTTCCACGCCCCAGCGATATCCTGAAAGTCCGCCGTCATTTCTGACAACACGGTGGCAAGGTATTGCAACTGCCAGAGAATTCGCAGCACAGGCCTGGGCCACAGCCCGGACTGATTTCGGCGCACCAATACGGTTGGCAATATCGGTATAACTGACCGTTGTACCCGCAGGGATTTTCATCAGCGCATTCCATACACGTTGCTGAAATGCTGTTCCGCGTATATCCAGCGGCAGATCCAGCCCGATTGCCGGCGCTTCAATAAAACCTACCACTTTCGCTACCAGTTGCTCAAATAGACTTTCACCGCCAATCAGATTGGCGTGCGGGAAACGATCCTGTAAATCATGCACCAGAACATCAGGATCATCCCCCAAAAAAATAGCGCAAACACCCCGATCACTGCTGGCAACAAGAATCGAACCTAAAGAGCACTCACCGATTGCAAAACGTATTTCGGTATTGGCGCCGCCCGCACGGTAATCTGACGGTGTCATTCCCAATATTTTGTTGGATTTTTCATAAAACCGGCTGTTTGAATTGTAACCGGCATTGAGGATGGCATCGGTTACTGTATTACTCCGTTTGAGTTCACTTCTGATCCGTCTGGCACGATGTGCTGCAGCGTACGCTTTAGGTGTGAGTCCGGTCTGGGCCTTGAACACGCGATGAAAATACCAGGGACTCAGGCCGGCACGGGCTGCGAGTTCATCAAGATTTGGTGGAGTGTCTGCAGTTTCGATAAACCTGCATATATCAGCAATTGTTTGCGCGTGTTGTGCTGCTGCAGAAGTTTGGATAGTCATAACAAATCACCTGATGTCGCTGGAACAGGTTTTACTTTAACGCCGCCTGTTATTATCGGCACTCCGGTTCTTGCTATTCAACCAGCAGTTACTCAATCGTATTTAATATACTTGAACCGCGGATCGTCCGGTGTGCCTTCCAGTGCACTGCCCTCTTCCGCACCCGGTTGCCACATGATGACTTCTTCGATCTTTTTGGCCAGTTCGAAATCCTTGTTTGTGACCCCCTTGGCAGCATGATTCATGAGTTTCACAATCACGAAAGCGTAGGATGCAGTGATGTCCGGGTGATGGAATGCGACCTCGGCCAGGTGGCCCACTGTGGTGATCACCATTAAGGTCCCTTTCCAGCCGCTGGTCTTGTATTTACGTCTGATCCAGCCGTCTTCGAAATACCATTTCGGCAGTTCGTCTTTAAGGCGTGCCTCGATCTCTTCGACCGTGTAGGTTGCGTCTTTTTCTTTCTTGCGCCATTGTGCCATTTTTTCTCCTCCATTCATTTTTTCTCCTTCCCCCTCGAAGGGGGAAGGTTGGGATGGGGGTAGAATCCCTAAAGCATTTAACATTCAACCCCCACCTTTATCCTCGACTCTGGCATCCTGCTTCATTCTACCTCCTGCCAGGGTGAGGAAATTTATCTACCCTCCCCCATCAAGGGGGAGAGGATTTGTTTTAAATCATCTCCCATGGAGAAGATTTAAATTTTTCTAATTCACTGATAACAATAAACCCTGATTTTCTGATTCAGAAATATTATGTAACGGGATCATTGCCCTGACATTATGGGCTGCCTGCATATCTATCGTATTATTTCTCTGGTGTTTATCACATAATGCGCTGCGAAATCCGAGGTAATCCGGTCCCAGTTTTAATAATGGCTGGATATCTGCCAGTTTCAGAGAACCGGCCAGGCCAGTCAACAAGCCGCAAGCCCGGGCCTGTCTTATAAAATATTTCAATACATTGTCGTTAATTATAGCGCGCAGAGAGCCTTTTGTTTTATCAGCCGTATCCAGCATGACCCCATAAACGCCAGCTTCCGCCAGTACAGAAAAATCTTCCAGTTGCGGTTTTAAATCAGCGAAAAAGACCAGGACAATCCGGCAATCCCTGGCCGTATATTTTTTGATTAACTGCAGAATGTCTGCAGGAACAGAATCAGCAAATACACCCACCTTGATAATATCCACGCCGGTCGTCTGCATGTTTTCTACGGCGCCGGATATACAGGCTGCTTTCATAGGCAGATCACCAATAGTAGCACTGGTCATCACCCGCCCCGAGACTCTCTTCACTATATCTGTTACTACAACAGGTACAACTGCACCCAAAGCGCCCTTGAGTGGATCCTTGATATCAATAATATCTGCGCCGGCGGCGAGAATAGTGGCTGCTTCAAGTGGATTGGAAACACTGGCGAGGAATTTTGTCATACCATGTTCTCGCTTGCGGCCTGTTGCAGGCGATATTCGCTGATACGATCCATCAACCAGCCCCAGGCCTCAATTTCATCTTTACCCGCAGTTTTCTCCAATGCAATTTCAAGATATTTGATCTCTGTATCGATCTTTTCCTGTGGCAACATAGGTAAACGGCTGACGAGAATTGCCAACTCGAGTACGGCGGCCTGGGCGCGGTTAAATCCCATGAACGGCCGGTGTATTTTCTGGTGTCTGATTTCACAGAAAAATTTTGGCCGATGCTTGTCATCATCAAATTTTCTGACCTCAAGTTCCAGATGACTGAGTGTATTTTCCAGGCGTTGTCCGGTGATCACGGAGGCCGGCACGGTAGGCCAGTCATAATGCCCGGTCAGACAACCCGCGAATATCCTCACATCGTCAGTCAGGTTGACGACGGCCTGCCCATTGCGCTTGATGTTATCCAGTGTGGTTGAAGGCTTGAATGGTGCAATCAGTATCTGATTGTCAATTTCCCTCACACCCATCGGGGCAATGTGCACCGAATTATCGGCATTCAAGGTGGTGAGGATGGCTTCGCGTATCATGATGCTTTTTTCTTTTTGCGTTTGTTCAGCTTGCTGGCCTGTAATGTCGAACCGGCCTCATTATATTCTGCATTCCTGTCCTTCAGATTATGCGCTGCTTTTGTGGGTTTTTCCTGTTCGGCCTCGCTTGATGGCGGGACTGCTGCGCCCCAGTCCAGTTCTACATCCTGGTTATAACGTTTGCCCAGCTGGAATGCAATCTGCGCCCTGGCCAGTTCCACCCCGATATAAAAGGCATGGGGTGCATCATCCTGCAACAAATCCAGTTTGGGAAACAGATCAAATGGATTGCGCCCTGTTGCCAGGCCGTCACGATTATAGATATGAATCCCCTCTTCACTCACCATGATGCGGTAACTGGGGTCACGGATTTCCTGTGCCAGTTCCCTGATTTCTTCAAATGAGTAGGGGAACGGCTTTCTGGCATGTGTGGTCAGCAATGAACCATCGATATCTTTTGGCAGGCTGCCTTCTTCCCGGGCGGCATACATCAGCCGGCGTGCCCTGTCTGCTTCTCTTACGGCAGAGCGTGCATGCGGGCTCACTTCGGTGGTCAGCACATTGCCAATGTGCAGTTCGGAAATGATACCGAACAGTATCGCATTGATGCCGGTGGTATCCGCTTCGGTCAGTTCCGTCAGGTTGCCGATACCCATCATAATCTCTGTATCCGGACATTCCCGGCGCAGCTCATGATAACGCACGAGGGAATTGGCAAAACCGAAATGTATCGGGTCAAGAATACTGTCCGCGATATATTTTCTGCTCTTCTTTTCAAAATATTCAATGACCCGATAGAGCGACGGCATATCGGTATGTGGCTCCGGGATCAGGATAGGGATTGAGTCCACTTCTTCTGCGATCCACGAGCTGCTGTCCTTGAGGCTTAACAGGTAATCCGCACCGGCACGCCCACCACGCAGCAGATCTTCATCTTCAAGCGAATCGATACTCACCAGATAACCGGCTTCATGCAAGGCAGAAATGGATTCCTCAAGATGCGGGAAGGGTGTATCCGGCAGGCACCCGATATCGATCACATCAGCGCCATCAGACTTGTAACGTGCAGCCCGTTTGAGGATTTCCGGGATGGTAATCATCGGGGCCTCAGTGATCTCGGCGAATAGCCTGACATCATGGCGGCTTAAATCGGGCGCCTTGCCCTTGCGGCCGAAAAACTGGGGCAAATCCTTTAAATCATCCGGCCCGCGCACCACCGGGATACCTGCATGTGCAGCCAGTTGTTCCAGATCGCCCCGGCACAGGCCCGGCAAGATCATCCTGTCCACCCCTTCGAGATTATTCAAACGCCGTATCAGCATCTGTACCGTCATGAGTGCCGCAACACTGACCCCGATATTCCTGATCTCATAACTGAATTCGACCGGTTGCATGGATTCCAGCACTTTACGCAGACGGTTCTCTGCCAGTTTGCCGGTCAGGAACAATAAATGTTCGTTTTTAGTATCAGTCATGGGTGACAGAGATTATAAATGTTAAACTCGGACCGGCTCAGAGTTTGTCAAATGTGGTTTATTTAGACCAGCTTTATGGTTTCCAGGCAGGGCACGATGGCGATTAGCCGTACTGTGAAAACATCGAACAATTCTGGCTTGTTTATGTAACTGATTGATATATAATATATTTATTATTAGTAAACTGATTTTAACAATTATTCTTCAGACTGGCATGGATTTAGCTCTGTAGTTAGCAGACATCTATTTGAATATTACCAATCAACCATAAATTTAATATGCATATACATTTACTCGGCACCGGTGCAGGTGGCGGATTTCCGCAATGGAATTGCAACTGCAACAACTGTAAACGCCTCCGCCGTGGCGAAATCAAGAGTTCACCACGCACCCAGTCTTCCATTACGGTCAGCGCCGATGGTGTCAACTGGGTATTATTCAATGCCTCACCCGACATACGTGCCCAACTGGAGGCCTTTCCGCCGATGCAGCCGGCCCGCGCCGTCAGGGACACCGGAATTTGTGCGATTGTTTTAGCCGATGCGCAGATTGATCATACCACCGGACTGATCATCTTGCGTGAACACAATAAACCCTGGGATGTTTACTGCACGGCCCCTGTCCATGAAGATTTAACCACGGGTTATCCCCTGTTCAACGTGCTCAGCCATTTCCGTGGCGTGAACTGGCATGAAATCAAAACTGACCAATCAACGTTTACTATTCCCCAGGCTGCCGGATTGCGTTTTACCGCTGTACCATTAAAGAGCGAAGCACCCCCCTTCTCACCACACCGGCATAATACCGTTCCTGGTGATAATGTCGGGTTCTGTATAGAGGATCTGAACACCGGCAAAAACCTGTTTTATGCCCCGGGACTGGGCATGATTGAAGACCATGTCGTGAATTATATGGAAAACGCGGACTGCATACTGGTGGATGGGACAGTCTGGACCAATAATGAAATGTCCAATGAAGGGATCAGCGACAAACTGGCCAGCGAGATGGGCCATCTCGACCAGTCGAGTGAAAACGGCATTATGAATATGCTGAAGCCCCTGAAAAAACCCAGAAAAATTTTAATCCACATCAATAACACCAATCCCATCCTTGATGAAGAATCTCCGGAACGTGTCATACTTGACAAGGCCGGAATCGAGGTTTCATACGACGGGATGGACATCCTACTTTAATCCGGAAATTCACTGATGACGCAGAAAATTAAAAAACCCTGGACCCGCAAAGAGTTTGAGCAGCAACTGCGTGCCAAGGAAAAGTATTACCACATCAATCATGAGTTTCATGTGCTCATGAACACCGGCAAGCTGGACAAAGCGGCTATCCAGGGCTGGGTTGCTAATCGTTTTTATTACCAGACAACCATTCCCATCAAAGATGCAGCTATCATGTCCAACTGCCCGGATCGTGATACGCGCAGGCTGTGGGTACAACGCATCATCGATCATGATGGTGTTGCCGGCGATGAAGGCGGAATCGAGGCCTGGTTACAATTGGGAGATGCTGTCGGCCTGAAACGCAAGGAACTCCTGTCATATGAACATGTGTTACCGGGCGTACGCTTTGCCATTGATGCCTATCTGAATTTTGCCCGTCGTGCGCCGTGGCAGGTTGCAGCAAGTTCATCACTCACTGAATTGTTTGCACCAAAGATCCACCAAAGCAGGCTGGACAAGTGGCCACAATTTTATCCATGGATAGATGAGAAAGGTTACAACTATTTTCGCAAACGTCTCAAGGAAGCAAGACGTGATGTGCAGCATGGACTGGAAATCACGCTGGATTATTACAAGACGCGTGAAGAGCAGGAATACGCCCTCACGGTACTGCAATTCAAGCTCGATGTGCTCTGGACCATGCTGGATTGCATGTGGATGGCCTATATCGAAAAGAAACCGCCGTACCATAATTGTTGATCTTACAGATGAAACCTGCATTGAACAGCGGCAGCATCCCGGAAATAGCCCCTACTTTCAGGTTTCAGTGGGAAAAAGCGCAGGATTGTTATGTCATTCTTTACCCGGAAGGGATGGTGAAATTGAGTCCCAGTGCGGGAGAAATATTGAAACGTTGTGATGGTGCAAGCAGCATCAACAACATTATTGAAGATTTAAACAAGCAATTTCCAGGTAATGATCTGGAAAAAGATGTCTATAAATTTTTGGAGGAAGCCCATGAAAACGGTTGGATCAGAGAAAAGTAACAAACTTCCGCAACCACTCTGGCTACTGGCGGAACTGACTTACGCCTGCCCGCTGCAGTGTCCCTACTGCTCGAATCCTGTGGAAATGGCCAATGTAAAAAAAGAGTTGTCTACCGATGACTGGTTCCGGGTCATGCAACAGGCACGTGAGATGGGTGCAACACAACTCGGATTTTCCGGCGGCGAACCCCTGATCCGCAAGGACCTGGAATTATTGATCGCTGAAGCCAGACGACTGGGTTTCTACACCAACCTGATTACTTCCGGCGTGGGTATGGATGAAAACCGTATCAAGGCCTTTAAAGAGGCCGGTCTGGATCATATCCAGGTCAGTTTCCAGGCCAGCAGCGAAGAACTGAATAATTTTATTGCCGGTACGGATTCTTTCCAGCATAAACTCGAAATGGCCCGGTTGGTAAAAAAATACGGCTATCCCATGGTATTGTGCTTTGTACTGCATCGTAGAAATGAAGAACAAATCCGGGACATTCTCGAGCTTTCTATTGTACTAGAAGCGGATTATGTGGAACTGGCCACCACGCAATATTATGGCTGGGCCTATCATAATCGTGAACAATTACTACCCACCCGGGCACAACTCAAACACGCTGAAGAAGTTGCCAAGGAATACCAGGAAAAAATGAAAGGGAAAATGCGTATCTTCTATATCATTCCGGATTATTTTGAAGATCGTCCAAAACGCTGTATGGATGGTTGGGGACATGTATTCCTGACCATCACTCCGGATGGCACGGCCCTGCCATGTCATGCTGCACGGCAGTTGCCCGGGCTTGAATTCCCCAATGTCCGCGATAAAAGTGTGGAATGGATCTGGAATGATTCACCTGATTTTAATAAATTCCGCGGTCTCGACTGGATGAAGGAGCCCTGCCGTTCATGCCCGGAAAAAGAAAAAGACCTGGGCGGTTGTCGCTGTCAGGCCTATATGATCACCGGTGATGCACGCAACGCCGATCCGGTGTGCAGCAAATCACCACATCATAACAAGATAGTCGATCTCGTTGAACGCGTCGGCGAGCTTGCCGGGACACCGGCATTTGAGGCCAAACCGATAGTATTCAGAAATATGAAAGCTTCCAGAAAACTCATTAAAGAAAAAGAGACTTTGACTGTTTGAGGTAAATACGATTAAAGCGATGAAGAAATGGGGGTTGAATGTTTCCTGCATTTGATATTCTACCCCCATCCCTACCTTCCCCCTTTTAGGGGGAAGGAGTCATTTTTCCTTCCCCCCCCTTGGCAGGGGGAGGATTAAGGTCGACTGCATGGATGCAGGAGTTAGAATAACGCCGGGAGCAGTTATCGAGGGGGTTGAATGTCCGGGTGCAGTTCCCGCCAGATAACATCCAGCACCGCATCCAGGTTGCTCATCACTTCATTATTCCAGAATCTCAATATTCGAAAACCCTGTTGTTCGAGCCATAAAGTACGATCCTGATCATATCCTGTATTTTCTTGATGCTGTCCTCCATCCACCTCGATAACCAGACCAGCTTCAAGACATACAAAATCAAGCACGTAATTTCCAATCGGATATTGACGGCGGAATTTGTAATTTCCTATTTGCCGTTGACGTAGTGCTCTCCAAAGTATTTGCTCTGCTGTTGTCAAATCACGGCGTAACCTGCGCGAGCGGTGTTTAGCTTGTGGCTTGATTCGGGTTAATTTGACCATGGTAAAGATTCTACCCCCACCCTCGCCCTCCCCCTGCAAGGGGGAGGGAATTATTTTTTCTTCCCCCTGCCAGGGGAAAGTAATTGTTTTTTTCTTCTCCCCTCAACGGGGAGAGAATATTTTTCTCCTTCCCCCTGGAAGGGGGAAGGTTGGGATGGGGGCTGAATGTTTCCTGCGTTTGATGATCTACCCCCACCCTTACCTCCCCCTGCAAGGGGGAGGGAATATAATTCTCATTCCCCTGGCAGGACACCTTTACCCCATCTCCCTGCAAGGGGGAGAGGGAATATTATTCTCCTTCCCCCTGGAAGGGGGAAGGTTGGGATGGGGGTGGAATGTTTACCTGTATAGTGTAATTACTTTAGCTGGTACTATTCAAAATCGTCCAGGCCACATCCGCTGCCTGGCGGTTTTCCCTGACATCGTGCACCCTGAACAGTTTCACGCCTGCCGCAACACCTAATGTGGTTGTTGCGCAGGTGGCGCCAATTAACCGTTCCGCCGCCGTTCCTGCGCATAATGCACCCATGAAGCGTTTTCTGCTGGCGCCGAGTAAAACAGGAAAACCGGTGTCTACAAACCGGTGCAGGTTGGCCATGAGTTCAAGGTTGTGTTCTGTGGTCTTGCCGAAACCAACACCGGGGTCAAGGATGATATTTTCCTTTTTTATGCCTGCATTGATCGCAATTTCTGAGCGCTCAAGCAAAAATGACCTGATTTCTTCAACCACGTCATCATACACAGGATTAACCTGCATGGTTTCAGGCGTACCCTGCATATGCATCAGGATACAGGGGCATTGTTTTTGAGCGGCCAGCTTGAACATGCCGGGGTCATCCCGGCCTGCTGATACATCATTAATAATTGATGCACCAGCATCCAGCGCTGCACTGGCAACATCTGCCAAGGTTGTGTCTATACTGATTAATACTTTCTCTGGTATTTTCTTTTTCAATGCCTGAATTACAGGCAGTACACGGTTCTTTTGTTCAGAGGCATTAACATGCTCAGACCCTGGCCGAGTGGATTCTCCACCTACATCTATAATATCAGCACCTTCTTCAACCATTTGTAATGCATGATTTACTGCTGTATCTGCATTTTGATATTGACCGCCATCGGAAAAACTGTCCGGTGTTACGTTCAGAATTCCCATAATCATGGGAAGGTTCCCAAATTTATTCATTGAACAAAAAAGTTAAATAAAAACAGAGGAGAATAAACTCGTTAGGGTGTGAGTTGTTCCGGATCCAGTTCCATGGCCCTGGCTAACTTAAGCAAGGTATCTTTTCGCATGTTTGCATCAGGTTGTTCCATCTGGACAAGTGCCGGTTGCGAAATACCAGCTTTCTTGGCCACTTCTTTCTGTGTTAAACACTTATAGTTACGCCACGCCCGGAGCAGTGACATACCTTCAATTACATGCAAACGCACTACTTCATCCGGGAAATAAATATCTTTCCCCGATTTTTTAAGTAAGGCCATGAATTCCTTATATGGCACGACAGCAAATGCAGGGTGACCATCCTGCTTGATAATCTGATAATTAATAGGTTCGCTCATTACGTTTCTTCACATCTTCAACCAATATGATTCTGATCATTTCATCAACATCAAACAATACACGATATCTGCTTGTTCTACAGAATCAATTGCCGATAACGCCTTCCCCCTGGCAGGGGGAAGGTTGGGATGGGGGTTGAGTTTCAGCCATTCCAGAGATTTCACCCCCACCCTTGCCCTCCCCCTCAAGAGGGAGGGTATTTAATTTTGAGATAGGTTCTACTTATATTACAAGTCTGTTAATCACCAAGCAAACCAGCCATTTTTCCGGTTGCTGTAATTAGTGCATCAATCATTGCCGGTTCGCCGGCCAGGTGCCCGGCATGAGGGACAATGACCAGCTCTGCTGCCGGAAGTGCCTTGTGCAGTGACCATGATGCTTCCAGAATGCAGGTCAAATCCTTTCTGCCGTGTACAATGATAATGGGCACATCCGGTATTTGTGAGATGTTATCCAGTATCTGGTTTTCCTGAATGAAGTAACGGTTAAACGCATAATGTGTTTCGATGGAAACCTGGTTCACCAGCGTGCTGATATCTTCCGCTTCATTTTTCTGTTCCGTCAGGTTCCAGGTCACCACCCTTGTCGTCCACTCCGACCATGACCGTGCAAATTTCTGCCTTATACCTTCATCCTTGTCCGTCAGGCGTTTATGATAGGCCGCAACCAGATCCTGCCGTTCCTCCGGCGGGATATAGTCAATAAATTGTTCCCATTGATCGGGGAATATCCTGTTTGCGCCGTTTCTGGTAAACCAGTCCAGATCCACCCGCCTTGCCAGAAACGTTCCGCGCAAGATCATGCCGGTCACATGTTCCGGGTGGGTTTCCGCATATAACAGGCCCAGCGTTGCGCCCCAGGAGCCGCCAAAGACCAGCCATTGTTCAATTTCAAGTTTTTGGCGGATGGATTCAATGTCATGCAATAAATCCCCGGTCGTGTTATTTTCTACACAACCCTGCGGGGTTGACCGGTTACAACCACGCTGGTCAAAATTCACAATTCGGTATTTTTGGGGGTCAAAATAGCGTCGATGATCCGGGTTGCTGCCCGAGCCCGGACCCCCATGGAGGAATATGACAGGTAAACCTTTTGAATTACCCGATTCTTCGAAATAAACCCTGTGATTATCAACCGTCAGCTCAGATTGATTCAGACATTCAATTTCCGGATATAATGATCTCAAGTTAGCCATTTATTACCTGGCTTTAATCCCTAATTTTCTCTACCTGGCGTGGTTGACTGATCTGGCCAGAGATTATACTTATTCAGTTGATTTTAAAAACAGGTCTTGAACAAAATTAAATATCGTCCAGAATTTCTTTCCGCTTTTGTTCATATTCATTTTCGTTTATAAGTTCCTTTTCACGCAATTCATCCAGATTAGCCAGCCTTTCTTCGATTGTTAACTGTTCCTTGTTGTTCGCACCCTCTTGCATTTCCTTACGCATCTTGGCCATCTCCAGGCGTAATTGACGGCGTTCCCTGGCGAGACGCTCAGCTTCCTGCTGGAAAGCTTCTGTATTCACAGCTTCATTGGATTTATTCTTGTTATTCCTGTTTGCGATCACTGCCTCAGCAGCCACTTTAACATCAATCACGAACCAGTCCCGGCGTCGTTGTTTACCTGCAATTTTATTCTCAATGCCGGCTATTTTAATTGTATTTTCCTTAAAACCAGAGGTGCTTTTTGAACGATAACCGTGATTCAAATTATAAGGCACATTACCTTTTCCAGAGGGATCGTAAACGGCCTCAAATGCCTCATTCCTGGCCAGATTATAATCGCCAATTATGAGGTTAAGCTTACCGTCCTTATAAAATGCACGCCCTGCCACCAATGCCCTTTCTGTCAGGATAGCAAGTTTCTTATAACTCTTTTCCATGACAAAAATAATGTCCTGATCCGGTTTTGCCTGTTTCAGTCCTTTTGAAAGGTTTGTACCCAAAAGTTTTATTTGCTGCGAAGGAAACACGGGTTTAACAACTTCATTTCCTGTAAAAAGGGCTTCGTCTACATAAACTAGCGATTCCAGCGCAGTGCTGATGGTATTTGAATCCAGATCAACAGGATGATCGTTTTTACCATACCGTGTGTCATCCTGTTCTCTAAGTTTGAAATAAAGATTCAGGCCAGATTTCCATACCACATCAGCATCAGCGGCATGTGGGGGGGGACCGGAGATAACATAAAATGCTGCTAAAAGCGTAACAATTTGATATTTAATATATTTTCTCATTTCATTTATTCGTGCAAATTACACATTAGATACAATGACAACCAGGAAGTTTACAGTAATTAAACCGGATTGGGAAAAACATGCACAGGATAAAGAAATTATATATAAAGTATACAACTGATTTAGCCAGGAATAAAAAAAGGCCTCCAGTGAGGAGGCCTTTTAGTTGGCAGAAAACTGCCAGTAACTTCTCTAACTAACAATCAATAATTAGAAGAAGTAGGTCAGACCCAGTGTAAAGGTATTAACATCATCCGCATTGTTGATGAGGTTACAAGTTGCACCAACAACGTTGCAGGCAGCGGTACCATCAACATCCGCGCTGAGGTTCTCCCAGACGCCGTAGATGATCAGGCTGCTGCCGAAGTACTGGTTCATCTCAAACCCGATACGCTCCAGTTCGGAACCGGTAACGCCAAACGAACCCAAACCTAACGAATACTGGTCATTATAGCTGCCATACTGGAAGGCCAGTGAGGTATCACCCAGGCTGTTGAAGGCCTTCTTGATACCGACCTTCAACCACCAGGCATCGCTGTCATCGGTTTCACCGTTTGCGGCTGCGATTGCATTCAAATCAACCCCTTCGTTCTGATAGGCAATAGAACCGAACAGACCGGTCACCGGATCCATCAGGCCCGCCTGGACCTGGAAGTTATCAGCATCACTGTATGATCCACCGGATCCGAATGTTCCGGCTCCAGCGTCGACAAGTCTAGCACCAGCGTTATTTGCATAACCCAGGGCAATCTGACCGTTCAGACGGCCCAACTGGCCTTTATACTTGGCAGACACGTCAAAGATATCATCGTTGGCCCAGCCCACAGCGATGCCGAGATTTTCAATAAACGTCGGCAGGTCATAACGCACACCCTGACGGTAGATACCGTTACAGTCGATACCGATGTTCAGACCGGGAACGGTAAAGCATCGTAAGAAATCACCCGGTGCAAGAGCTAAACCACCTGCAACAACGGCGCCAGCATTCTGCAGACCTATATTGTTCCCACGGAACACCGGTGAGATGGAGGCCCACAGGGTCAGGGACGGGTCTTCCAGCACGGCGATGTTGTCCGTCGGCATGCTTTGCAGACCGAAGGTGACCTTCCCCCAGTTACCTGCAAAGAACAGGCTGTGACCGAGGATATTGATCGTATCCCCAGTTGCATTTGAGAAACTGTCCGGTGATCCAACAGTAGCACCCGTGCTACCAAAGCCCAGAACGCCATCTGAATCTGTACGCGGTTCAACGATGACTTCAAAACCGGCATTCAAACCAGCCGGCAGTTCAGTCGAACCCGCAAAGGTAATACGGCTACCCAGCGTGGTACCGTTGTCCGCGGTGGATACGACATCATTGTTTTCACCATCATCGGCGTAGGTCACGCCCTGGTTTATCCAGCCGGAGATAGATGCCTCCGCCAGAGCTGCTTGTGAAACAGGGATCATGCTGACTGCAGCAGCCAGGCACGCCCTTTTCAGAAATTTAGACTTGTTCACTTGTATATCCTCCTAAAACAAAATAAAAAGACTTAACATTTCTAGAAATTTAAAGTCGATCTCCCCAGCCTGTTTCCTCCCCTGACATCCAGTGAGTTGGCCAAGCCTTGTAGAGATTAAACGTCTTTTGTTAAAGACTGGGAGAAAAATACAACAACTTGCGGGGCGATACAAGCCTTTTTTTATAATAAAACAACAAAAATTCAGTGAAAAATGAAGAAATTGTTGTATCTTTGCAACAATTTCTTCATGTGTTTGAATTCTGAAAATTTTTACCAGGATTAACCGCATCTTGAACACAATCACCCAGCGCTTCGATCAGGGGACCAAGCCAGGGTTTATAGTGCCGCCAGCGATCAACAGGGCCGGTATAAATTTGCTGTCTGACCTGCCACTGGCTCAGGGTCTTGACTGACCCCCGGTCTCGTAGAATTGCAGGCATTTTGCGTCCCACTCAAGCCCGGCATGTTTAACCAGTTGCCTGCTCACCCCTTCCTGGTCATTGATCAGGTCTTCATACTGAATGTGCAATATCCGGTCACCCAGCACATTTTGCCAGTATTCCATCAACCGCAGGACGGCGTAATGTCTTTTCCGCAAGATCAAATTTGCCCATGGAATTATACGTGCCGGCCTTGTGCAGGTATGCTGTAATAAAATCAGGTTTTATAGTAATGGCCCGATCATACTCCCGGATGGCTGAGGGAAGATCGTTCAATAAAAAACGTAGCAATCTCCTGACTTGAAATGCACCCTGTAATAATCCGGTTTCAGAATAATTGCCTGATTAAAAGCCTCTTGTGCTTGTTGCCCATCTTCGCGTGATAAATGCAGAATACCCAGGTTATATCATGCCTCGGTAAAATCCGGTTTAAGTTCGAGAACCTTATTAGATATTTTCAAGGTCTCATCATATTGTCTTAATTCACGGTACAAATTACCCAGGTTGTTACAGGCAGGCAGATAGCGGGGGTCAATATCGATCACTTTTCTGAAATAATCTATTGCATCTCCGGGTTTATTTAATCGCAGGCTGACATTACCAGGACCAAATAAAGCCGGTACAAATTCTGGATCGACCCGCAATGCTTTTTTAAATACTTTTTCCGCCTCTTCCGGTTTGCCTTCCTGTAGAAGACAGAGACCGGGGTTACTGTGATAATCCGCTACTTTAGAATCTATTTTTATCGCTTTTTTTATCAGTTTTTCCCCCTCCTTATGATCGCCTTTTTGTGAGCGCAATACACCGGGCAGGTTAAGCACATAGGCATTTTTTGGTTGCATCCGCAGGGCTTGTTTGTAGTTCCGTTCTGCCTGCGGGAGATTGACTTGCTTGTGAAATCTGATCGCGTTATTAATTAACTGTTCTACCTGGTTACGTTGTGGTTGAGACTGGAAATTACAGGTATATTTATTCATCACTTGTTAATCAACCGCCGCCCTTTTGATAGGCCATGTTGAACTTGATAAAAAAATCCTGCATCTCATCCTGTACGGTATTTTCGAAATGAAAGGTCATGTTCGTAACCGGTAATTCCAGTGCACCAATTCTTCTTGTTGTTTCCGGCATAAGCCGGATTTTAATGTGTCCTGAAGTCAATTTAACCTCTATTGCATGGTCAGATATTTTACACTGATAATCTGCAAGTGCCTTTGGTAACAAACGAAAAAAATCGGCATGCGTGATGGTCATTTCGCGCTGGATGATTTCAGAAACGGTATATTCAGGTTTCACCCTGGTTTTTTGATTCGGTAATGGCGCTGGATTGCCATCATCAAGGCTTGAAGCGTCGTAATTTCAGTTCCCGAACCGGCTGGAAGTGCTTTATGTTACTGGTCATCATTGGCATATTGTTTTCTACAGCCGTTGCAGCAATGATCGCATCCCCCGCCCTTAATCCGGAGGACAGGGAATATTCCTCAACATATACCGCAGCACGATGACCAATGTTATCTGTCAACGGTAAAACCCTGAAATCAAAATCCGCCAGAAAATCCTTGATGTATTGCTGTTGCTTTTTATTGTTTGCGCCCTGTAACAACTCCATATATGACTGGATTGACAAACAGCGCACCCCGGCATTTTCTATTTTTCCGGCTGCCTTGCTGTTTCCACGCTGCACCCATATCAGGATATCCGTATCAAATATCATGCACCCTTGCTTCCCTGATCCTGTTCATTTCATCGAGCACCGGTCCTTTCCTGTCCCTGTTTATACCAAACAGGGGATGGTCTTTTACCCTGGCGCCGGTTCTTCCGGATACAGGTACCAGCCTGCCCTTTACCTTGCCGCGATATAAAATGGTCACCTCTTCCTTTCTGTCCAGCGCTTTCAGGACGTCATTCATTTTATAACGCAAGTCGACAATAGTAGCTTTCATGTGCTTTAATCCTGTAATGTATATTTATACTATACATATTAAAACCGGCCGGTACAATGATGTTCCGGCGGTTAATAAAAGCCGGCATGCGTGATGGTCATTTCACGCTGTATGATTTCAGAAACGGTATATTCAGGTTTCACCCTGGTTTTTTGATTCCGTCGCAGCAATGGCCCTGACAAGATAGTCCATTCTTTGCTGGTCTGCCTCTGCGTGTGTACGAAAAAAATATACACCTATGGGAATAAGTATGGGTTTGCCGGCCGCAAAGGCGTGTAACGAATCATTAAAACGGCAGCCTTCCAGAAAGTTTTCAGCCGTGGCGTAGAAGGATATTTCCTTTTCTTTGCGGTTGCCTACTTTGTGTACGTAGTCATTCATATAAATATCACTATTGGATTTTACCAAGTAGCAGTCAGTTTAAACAAAAATAAAGTTTGAGATAGCTTCCTGATAGCTTTATGGCATTATCTTCCCGGGATCATCCTCCAGCCACAGGGGGCCAGACAGCAAGGGTATCACCTTCGCGAATAATATTGGAGTTACGTTGTTCAGGATGTAAATAGACGCCATTCAATAAAACAAGATGTGTCATTTCTCTGGGCACCTTGAATTGGTCAATGATTTGATATGCTGTTGCTGTGTCGGGGACATCCAGCTTGATGGCATGTTTTTCTGCTTCAGCGGGAAGATAGTCAGTCAGCGTGGCGTAGAGTTTGAATGTGATTTGCATATGAATCCGGGAATTAAATCTTGAGATTTCTCACATGCGTTCGAAATGACAAAACCTGTCATTTTGAGTGAAACGAGAAATCTAGTTAAATAATACCCGCATTATGCCCAATCGATTGCGTTGTGCCCAGATAGGCCTCCATGAGACGCGTCGGGTCTTTCATCAGGTGCTGTTTCCATTTACCCAGTGGCAGTTTGGTCTGGATCAAACCACGCAGCACACCGATATGCTCTGTTAATCCCAATGCTTGTGCGCCTATCAGCACATCTTCCTGGAATTGCAGACTGATATAACGGTAACGGCCCGGATCGCTTAATTCGGCGGAATCACCACCCTCGACACCCATCCACAGGCCATAGGAACTGGAAATGAGGCCCATCGTGTCAAGCACATTCATGTTCACACTGCCCTGATGGATGGTTTTCCGGCCTGCCATGTTCATCGCCGCAATACGGCCATGATCAGCTGCTGTTGGCTGTATGGCCTGAACGCTGTATTCACCCGTGGAAAAGTCCTTGCCCTGACACACGTCGCCGGCGGCATAGATATCCGGAATGTTACTCTGCAATTGATCGTTGACCAGCACACCGAACTCCATGCCAATGCCACTATCTTCCAGGAACTGGATATTTGATTTCACGCCGGTGGCGGAAATAACCAGGTCGGCCTTGATCGCATTGCCATTACTCAGTTTTACATCAAGTTTGCCACGACTTGTCATCCCGCCTTTTTCAATGGCCTCGACGCTGGTTGATGTATGTACCTCGACGCCTTTTTCCTGACACCACTGCTTGATGAGATTACCTGCCGTCTGGTTCATCATGCGCGGCACCATGCGGTCTCCCATTTCTATGACAGCGAGCTTGACGCCGCGCGATGCCAGCGCTTCCAGAATAATGCAGCCAATAAAACCTGCGCCCATCAACACCACACTGGCACCGGGTTTGGCCTTTTTGGCAATGGCCCTGCCATCCTCCAGGGTCCAGCAGGAATGCACACCGGGCAGATCCATGCCCGGTATGGGCGGGCGTATCGGGTGTGCGCCGGTGGCGATCAATAACTTGTCAAAACTGATCGTGCCGTTCTTCTGGAGTTTCAGTTTTTTATTTCTGGAATCCACCTGGGCAACACGATTATGCACCAGCCTGATCCCTTTATCTTCATAGTGATTTTTGTTTTTGCGCAGGTAAGTGCCTTGCTCCTGGATTTTCTCGATCAGGTAATAGGGCAATGCCATACGTGAGTAGGGTGGCTCCGGTTCATCGCCAATCAAGGTGACCCTGGAATGAGGATCAACCTTCCTGAGCGTTTCAGCGGCAATTACACCAGCCGGCCCGGCGCCGATAATGACATGTTCCATTCGATTAACCTCTCTATTAATTATTTTCATCTCCTTCCCCATGGCAGGGGGAAGGTTGGGATGGGGGTTGAAAACCCAAGCAAACTTAACTTTCTACCCCCACCTCTATCCTCGACTCTGGCATCCTGCTTCATTCTACCTCCTGCTTCCATGCAGTCGTCCCCCTGCAAGAGGGAGGAAAATTATTTGTGCATCTACTCCTGCCCCCTGCAAGGAGGGTGAGGAGGTTTAATTAAAGTCAGGCAGAAAGTCCTTCGGGCTTCAGACCCAAACGGCTTCTGGTTTCTGCTGTGGGTATTCCATCTTTGGTCCAGCCACGAATCTGGTAGTATTCCGGTAACATTTTACCCAGATCATTCACCCGGCCTTTTGCGGGCCCGGTAGCGGCCTTGACGTCCTTGATCAGGCGTTTGGGCAGATTATCATCCTTACCGGTAATTCCTGCGGCAATGTTGAAATCCCGTTCCATATTCCAGATGCGTTCACCGACTTCTATCAGTTTTTCCGGGGTCCACTTGCCTTCACAAGCCGCATCAATTTGTGGTGCGATATCTTCCAGTGTCCAGGCAAAGGTGGTGAATACACACAGGCCGGATGAATCGACGGCCGCCGTGGCATCCTGGAAGGCCTTGACCAGTTCAGCTTTACCCTCGGTGACTAATGGATCGGTCTTGATCGGGATGCCCAGCACTTCAGAGGCTACGGTATAGCCGCGTAAATGACAGGCGCCGCGGTTGGAAGTGGCGTAGGCCAAACCCATGCCCTGGATTCCGCGCGGATCATAGGCCGGAAACTCCTGGCTCTTGACGGTCATGGACAGGTCGGGATGACCGTATTTTTCACACAGGCGTCTGGAACCCAGTCCCAGATCTTTGCCAAACCCTTCTCCTATACTTACTTTCTCCGCACACCAGGCTACGGCCTCTGCCGATCCAAACCTGAGTTCCATGCCACCGGTTTCTTTCGTAGTGATAGCGCCCATCTCGAATAATTCCATGGCGGCGGCAACCGTTGATCCGAATGAAATTGGATCCCACCCATCTTCGTTACAGAGGAAGTTGGCATAGGTCAAGGCATCCAGATCGTCCACGCCACAATCGGAACCTAATGCCCATGCAGCCTCGTATTCCAGACCACCGGAATTGCCCCAATACTGGGGTTTGTTCTGTACACTGAAATGGCCCTGGTCGATTGTTGAAATCCTGCCACAGGCAATCGTGCAACCAAAACAGGCGGCATTCGTGGTCAGGTTGGGTTTACCATCTGTTTTCCGTGGTTCGCGCATGGCCTCACCGGAGATCTTGCTGGATCCCTCGAACTGGACTTCTTTCATATTACGCGTCGGCATGGCGCCGATTTCATTGATGACATTCATCATGACCTGTGTACCCAGTGCCGGCAGGCCCTGACCGGTAACGGCATTGTCCGCCAGCACCTTCTTGCCCGCCTGGGTGGCCTTCATAAAGGCCATCGGATCCTTGATATTTCCGACCCCTTTGCTACCCCGTACTGCAACCGCCTTGAGATTTTTGGACGCCATGACGGTACCCACACCGGATCTGCCTGCAGCACGGTGCAAATCATTGATGACACCGGCATAAAGACAACCCTGTTCCGCCGACCGCCCTATAGTCGCCACCCGCAATAAGGGGTCTTGATGTTTTTTATGCAGCATTTCATCAGCTTCCCAGACTGATTTGCCCCACAGATCATCGGCTGGCAGTAATTCAGCCTTTTCATTTTCAATATAGAGATAAACCGGTTTAGGTGATTTACCTTCAAAGATAATCATGTCCAAACCGGCATTTTTGATTTCATTACCAATGAAACCGCCTGAGTTGGAACAGGCAATGGCGCCGGTCAACGGGCTTTTGGTCACCACCGAATAACGTCCACCGGTTGAGGCCATGGTGCCTGTGAGCGGCCCGGTGGTCATAATCAGTTTATTGTCCGGACCCAGGGCATCACATCTGGGGTCGATTTCCTCGACAAGATACCGGGTCGCCAGACCTCTCTGGCCCAGATAGTCCATGGCCCATTTCATATTGAGTGGTTCATTCTTGAGGGTGCCCCTGGTCAGGTTCACCCGTAATACATTTTTAGTCCACGCCATGGTCCAAACCTCCTCTAAGCCTTTGCACTCTCGTGTGGTAAATTTTTTGCCGCATGCGCACGCATGCGTTCGAGGCCGGTATGGTCGGCATCGACATAGGTAATGGCCTGGGTCGGGCAGGCCTTGGCACATTCCGGATCACCACCGCAGAGATCACACTTGTAAACCACCTTGATATCGTGGTCATAATTTACGGTGCCGAACGGGCAGGCTATCGTGCACACCTTGCAACCGACACAAACGTCCGCCAGCACCTCTTTGGCGCCGGTGGAATGGTTAATTACTATCGCTTCAACCGGACAGGCATGCAAACACCAGGCCTCGGCGCACTGGGTACAGGTATAGGGGACGAAACGCCCTTCTTCATGGAAAGTGAATATCTTGATTCGGGATTTGGCTGGGTTGAACATACCGGTGGCCTCGTAGGAACAGGCCATTTCACACTGCAAGCAACCGGTGCACTTCTCAGGTTCTATCTGAAGCGATTTGAGCATTTGGGCATCTCCCTCTTACTCTTATTATAATAAATTTGCGTAACACGTTTAACTTATACGGAATTACATTAAATATGATAACAATAATAAACTCAAAATTCAGGCAAATATCCTGTATCAATATAACGTAATAAAGTTATCATAACAGGCTCGCTGGCTGTACCTTCAATAACTGCTGTTATTCCTGATTTCTTTCTGAATTATAACTGAATATCAGGAAACAAAAAAAATTGAACATTCAAGCAGTTATCACGTCAAAAAACATGAAATGAATATCAATCAGGAATGAATACTGTTATGAAATCAATGAATTTCAGCCACCTGACACTCCTCCTCTCTTTTTTTACATTGGCTGCCGTCCAAGCTGAGCCTGTCAATTACCGAATGGCTTATGTGGGCGATAAAAATAACACGGCTTATCTAGGTGCCAAACAGGGTCTGGATGAGGCCAACCGCCAGGGACAGTTTCTGAATCAGAATTACACTCTGGACGCCATCAGCGTACAGGACGCTCTCAATGCAGATTATTCAGGATTTATCGCTGTGATCGCCGCCCTTGACCACAGTGCTTATCTTAAACTCGTCGAAAAATTACCGGGCATGACGGTATTTAATGTTTCTCTCGAGGATGATGACCTCCGCACGGCATGTTTACCAAATGCGCTGCATATCTATCCCGGCAAACAGATGAAAACAGATGCTGTTGCCCAATGGCACCAGCTTCATCCCGAAGCCAATGTTTCTGCCCAGACCTGGCATCCCGATTTTGTAAAATTTGCAGCGCGGGATCTGAACAAACGCTATTCCAAAACCCACGACACACCAATGGATGATGCGGCATGGGCCGGCTGGGCGGCAATGAAAATGACCTCTGATACCATCGCCAGGGAAAAAATCAGTGAATCCGGGAAAATGCTGGAATATCTGAAAAACGATCTGGTGTTCGACGGCCAGATGGGCATAGAAATGAATTTCCGCCAAACCGGCCAGCTACGACAACCGTTACTGCTCATCGAAGCAGGAAAGATTGTGGGTGAAGCACCCGTCAGAGGAGTCGCCAATCCGCCTACCGTTGACAGCCTGGGCAATGTTGAATGCGCCAAATAAACGGTGATTCGTAATTCGTAAATAGTAAAATACTTGACATTAATAATCTATCCGTAATGCTATTTTAATCACCAATCACGAATTACAAACTACACAGGAGAAACTATAAATGAAATATATTTATTCTTGTCTGATTGCAAGCATGTTGATTTGCGGGCAAGTTCTGGCTGAACCCACCAACCGGGTATTTGTAACCAACGAGCAAAGTGACACCGTCAGTGTCATTAATGAAAAAACGCTGGAGGTTGAATCGGAGATTGCGGTGGGCAAACGTCCGCGTGGTATCGGCCTGGCCCCGGATGGCAGTGAACTGTACGTAGCACTCGGTGACGAGGACGCCATTGCGGTCATTGATCCAAAAACACTGCAAGTCATCAGAAAATTTGGTGCCGGCTCTGATCCGGAGACGTTTGCAGTTCACCCGAACGGCAACCTGTATATTTCCAATGAAGATGCAGGTATTGCAACAGTTTTCAATCCCAAAACCGGTGACAATATTCTGGAAATTACCGTCGGTCTCGAACCGGAAGGCGTGGCCATTTCCTCCGACGGGAAGAAAGTCGTGGTCACCAGTGAATCCAGTAATATGCTGCATGTGATCGCCATACCTGAACATAACATTATTGCCAATATCCTGGTCGGTGCCCGTCCTCGTGATGTTACTTTCAGCAAGGACAACAAGATCGCATTCTCTACATCTGAAATCAGTGGCGAAGTCAAAAAAATTGACATGGTAAAGCATGAAATTTTGCAGGTAGTCGAACTGGAAGGCAAAAATGCCAAACCGAAGGACATACGGTTAACACCGGATGAAAAGAAACTTTATGTGGCTGGCGGGCGTGCCAACACTGTCTATGTACTGGATCCGCAGACCATGGAAGTTCTGAAACGCATTCCGGTCGGCAAACGTGTCTGGGGTCTGGCGATCAGCAGTGACGGCAAGCGTGTATTCACCACTGATGGTGTGGATCATCAGGTGTCTGTCATCGACACTGAAAAGGATGAAGTCATCAAGGCCATCAAGGTCGGCCAGTTCCCCTGGGGTGTGGTGATTGATGATTAACTGAAAGGAGTCAGGAGTCAGGAGTCAGGAGTCAGGAGTCAGGAGTCAGGAGTCAGGAGTCAGGAAAGATTGTGCTTCTTCTCTGGAATTCCTCAAGTTAATTTTTGTATTCTGACTTCTGTATTCTGTTG